>Ga0307471_100000826_pt1 | contig 16303 bp, 12 predicted proteins | sample atmos_gasesAM3C__2_FD_204566 | JGI IMG/M metagenome (GOLD analysis project Ga0307471, IMG submission 204566) | Hardwood forest soil microbial communities from Morgan-Monroe State Forest, Indiana, United States - atmos_gasesAM3C_515 | ecosystem: Environmental > Terrestrial > Soil > Temperate... | reverse complement strand
CGCGCCGCGGCGTTGCTCGACGTCGTCGACGTTGACCGTTCGCAGATCGATGCTGAAGCGAGTCTTCCCGGAGGTATTCGGCACAGAAGAATGCATCTGTGCCGCGGAGAACAGGAGCACCGATCCCGGAGGCTGCACGATGCGAATCTGCGGATCGAGCTCCATGGGCTCTTCGGGTTTGGGCTGCTTGCGGGTGTCCGCCTTGATGAACTGCGAAGCACTCTGCCGGCTGGTACGATTCCATTCGGCATAGTTGTAATCACGCGAGCCGTTCTTGACCGCTTTATCCCAGTAATAGGGATGAAACGCCATTCCATTGTCCTGAGCGATCGGGAAGATGGGCATCCACCAGTTGATCTGGCAAAACGGGGCGGAGTACCAGCAGTCGCGATGCGGGTGGAAGGCATAGGCGATCCCGGTCGTCAGGTAGTTATCGCTCGTGGAACTACGCATGCGAGGCACATCGAAGTAAGTTTTCAGAGAGTCGAAGCCCAATTCACGCATCATTCCCTGGATGCATTCCTTGGAGCGCGGGTGATGGATGAATTTTGGCTTCAGATCCGCGAGCAGGGCGGCGTACTTCTCCACTTCCAGGTGGAACTGGGCGGTTTCGGGATCCTGTCCGCCGAAATATTCCTTTAGCATGCTGCGAGCAAAATCCACCAGAGCCAGCGAACTGGGAGTCGGAGAATAGACGATAAGCTGCCCCTCGTAGAGTTTTTGCCGGCGAACGTCATCTGCAAATGATGGATCAAAGAAAACTGAGTTCATCTTCACAGGGTTGGCTCCTTTCGGTTCATGCCCGCAGGTGCGGAGAATTGCAAGTGGTCGACTTTGCGGAGCAAGCCGTGTTCGGCGAGCGAACAGGTGGCTTCGAATATTTGGGCGAAGGGAAGTTGACTGCGTTCGGCGATATCAAGCAGCGAATGATGGCCGTCGCTGAGATTCAGGGTCCAGAGCATGGCCATCTCGCGCTGACCCGAATCAGCGGTTCCACCGATCGAGCGGTAGAGTCCGCGTTTACCGAGTTGCGGCTCACACTTGGGATTCTGATTTTGATAGCAGCCATTGTTTTCCAGAACGAAAAGAATGTCCAAGCAGGCACGAAGGCAGGCTTCAAGAGAATGAGGCCGAACGAATTCGAGGTTATCCGCGGAAGTATGGTACTCCGGAAACTGGCCATGGGGCGCGCGGGAAAGTCGTCCGACGGCGAGATCGAATCCGGGAGAGCAGAATTGCCTTTCATCATAGCCATAGGGAGAGAAATCGGTGATTCCAGATGATGGGTCCGCATGGCGGAGCACGTGTGCCGCGGCACGGTCGATTTCAGCGTTTCCGCGGCGGCTGCGCTTGTAGTTTAGTGGCAAGCTGTCGCCGACTCCTGCCAGGATCAAGCCGTGGCGGATGAGGAAAGCGGACTCTTCGTTGCGGGCAAGCCAGGTGATGGCGCCTATGGTCCCCGGAATGAAAAGAAAACGGAAGGTATGGCGCCGCGGGCGAGATTGTAAATGCCGCGCAAGGGCCACCGCCACGGCAATGCCGGAAAGATTGTCGTTGGCGAGCGAGGGATGGCAAATATGGCAGGAAATTACGATTTGCTCGGTGCTCGCGCCCGGTAAAACCAGTTCGCCGTAGGTCAGGTTGCCGCTCTCGAGGGTCGAATCAATACAGACCTCGTATTCCTCTTCGCGCATTGCCAGGAGATCGCGATGAGCCAGGCAAAACCCCCAGGTTTGGCTGTAGTAGGAAGTCCGATAGGGAATCCAATCTGGCCGGTCCGGAAGAGTGTGCAAATGGGTCTTCAACTCCGCCAAGGCCATGCGTCTGCGAACCGGGACGCTGTAATTGACGACATGCAAGTTGGAGACGTGAAAATCAACCACGCGGCGCCCGGAAGAGTCTTTGATGTAGGCATCTCGAATATTCCACTCGAGCGGCACAGTCCAGTCGAACACAGGCGTGCCGCTGGGCACCTCGTGCACCTTCAGAGGAATTTGTTCTTGAAGGCGGCCCAGGGTTTGGCGAATGCCATTGCCGGTGATGCTCCGGCAAATGGGATAGAGCTCCGCAATCCAGCGGTGCATTTCGGCGCCGGTGGCGAGCGGAATTTCCGCTGCTGGGGTCATGGCTGTATTTACGGGCGCGATGATCTTCACTCCTCAAACAGCGGATAGTTGCGGTCGCGATCTATCACAATGCGATGAGCTTCCGCGGGCCAGGAAATTCGGAACGCGGGGTCGTCCCAGCGCACACCGCGAGCCGATTCCGCATGATAAGAATGCGACATTTGATAAAAAACCTCGGTGTCCTCGACGAGCGTTTGGAAACCATGCGCGAAGCCCTCGGGGACATACAGCATGGCCGCGTTCGAAACGGACAGCTCGGCCGCAAAATGCTCTTTGAAGGTTGGCGAATCACGGCGCAAATCCAAAATGACGTCGTAGATCGCTCCTCGCGTGCAACGCACCAGCTTGGCCTCCGCGTGGGGGGTAGCTTGAAAGTGCATTCCACGGAGAGTGCCCTTCTGACGATTGAAGGAGACATTGCATTGCGCCACCCGCGTGTCCAGACCGCGAGCCGCGAATTCTTCCTGACAAAACGAACGCGCGAAATAGCCGCGGTCATCTTCCCGTCGTTCCAGGGCGATCAAGAAAGCACCTTTTAGCTTAGTCTCCGTAAAAAGCATGATTCTAAACGTAATCCCTTGTGTCAGCGGCTCTTCTGCGCGACAGTGTGCGCCGCGCGCCAACGCAAGTTTTCATCCAACCTCGCCGATTGCAGCATCCGCTGGATGTGATCGATGCGTTTGTATCGCGGCCCTTCGAACTCGTCGAGGGTAATGCCGACGCGGCGATAGGCATCGTGAAGTTCACGAGCACCTTTGCGAGCGTCCCACTGGGGCTGGAAACCCGGCAGTTCCTGGGCAATGCGGCTGAAGTCGACGCGATAGCACCGCTTGTCGGGTCCGGCGCCTTCCGCGAAATCCGTTTGGCATCCGGGCACCGTCTCCATCACGATCTGAGCGAGCTCGCGGATCCGGTAATTCTCCTCGTTCCGTCCCACGTTGAATGCGCGGTCGTGGACTGTTTCCCGCGGGGCTTCGAGCACGGCGAGGAAGGCGCGTGAAATATCCTCGATGTGCACGATGGGGCGCCACGGAGTGCCGTCGCTCTTCATGAGAATTTTTCCGGTACACAGGCCCCAGGCCACGAGATTGTTCAGGACCAGATCGAAGCGAAGCCGTGGAGAAACGCCGTAAGCGGTCGCGTTGCGCAAATAGGTGGGGCTGAACTTATCGTCGGCGAGCAGCGCAAGATCGCGCTCAACCAAAACTTTGGAATGCGCGTAAGGGGTGACAGGATTAAACTTCGCGGTTTCGTCCAGAATCTTGTCGCCAGCTGCGCCATAGGTGCTGCACGAAGAGGAGAAGAGATAGCGAGACACTCCCGCTTGCTTGGCGAGTTCGGCGAGGCGCACGGAAGCCCGATGATTGATGTCGTAAGTCAGATCCGGGTTCAAATTCCCGAGCGGATCGTTGGACAAACCGGCCAGATGGATGACGGCATCGAAACCATCCAGGTCGCGGAGTTCCACGTCGCGCAAATCCTTTCGCAGCTCGGGTACTTCGGCGAGGGGCGGACCAAAAGTGCACTCTGCGTATAAGTCGCTGTCGAGCCCTACTACATCGTACCCCGCCGCAGTCAGAAGCGGGGTCATGACCGTGCCGATATATCCCAGGTGGCCTGTCACTAAGACGCGCATACGCTGTTTCTCCCAAACATCGTGCTGAACCGACTAAGCCCAGAAACTGGAGTTTGCCCCAGTGTCCTGCCGACGACGCGGAGCAACCTATTGTTCCCGCGAGACACTCCCGACAAGAAATAAGCAAGCCGGGTGCCAATGAAGGGCGATACTGGCCCCGGAGTTGGGAGAGAAACGACTGAAAACATGAGGCTTAGGTGTCTCCCGTAAACCTGGCCGAGAGGGGCCGCCCCTGGGGTTTCCCTTGGTAGGCATTGTTTTTCACAGCCGAAGGCGCCCACCGCGATGCCCGGGCCCAAACCTCTGCTCAGAAATTTGGAATTCGGGGCGTCAGCCCACTTGTATCGGAGCCCAAAAGAAATCGAGCGAAGCCCTTTCGATCGTCGAGCAGTCTAACGGTCGCCGTAACCGTATCCGTATTCACCCTTGTGGTCGATTTCGGTGCCATTGAAAACCACGCCGAGGAACTTCTTGGAGTCCAGGCCCTGTACGATTTTGCGAACCGTTTCGCGCCGAACGCTCTGTGCGCGTACAACCATAACGATGCCGTCGCAGGCTGAGCTGATTAACTCGAAATCGGCAAGAGGAGAAATGGGAGGTGTATCAACGAGAACGACAGAAAACGTCTCGGAGCACCAGCCCAGGAGTTCTTTCCATTGGGTGCTGGCGAACAACTCCGGTGGCTGGGTTGATACCATCCCCGAAGTAAGAGCGAAAAGATTTTTTTGATCTGTGGAAACGACGGCGGCACTGGGCGTTACTTCGCCTGCCAGAGCTTCCGCCAGGCCGGGAGCATTCGGCTGGCCAAGTAATTTAGTAAGTCCACCGGTGCGCAGATCAGCGTCAATCACCAAAACCCGCTGCTCCGAAAGTTGTGAGAAGCACAAACCCAAATTGAGGACCGTAAGAGTTTTTCCTTCGCCCGGAATCGAGCTGGTGACCGCAATGGAACGAAGGCCGGACTTAGCCTGCGCCCGCATTAACCTGGTGCGCAGACCACGATAGGCCTCAAGAGCCAGTCTGGAAGAACTGTCCTGCTTAAGAACCGCGGGCGTTCCCGCGCCGTCGGCAACGCGCACGGTCTTGCATTGTTCCAAGCGCGCCTCAGAAACCTTCGTGGATGACGAGGAACCTTGCTTGATCAGGTCAAGCATTTCCTTGATATCGAGATCCTGATTTGCTTGGCTCCGAGACAGCTCGCTGGCTTCCCGAGTTTCATTGAAAAACTTGCTCATTGATTACTCCATGGGTGAAGAACGACGACGTTTCATTGCTTCGATTATGACATCGATTGTTGAATCAATCTCCGACTCCGTAAGGGCAGCCCGCGTTCCATTGCCACTATAGGCCTGCGCCATGACGCTTTCCTTCACGGGCTCCGCCGTAGACATTTCAACCAGTTTAAGCTCTGCGACCGCTTCTTCCACCATGTCAACCTGGATGGATGGGCGCTTTGTTTTGCAGCCGATCACCATGCAGGTGTCGCACAAGAGATTAATGAGGCGGGGAACGCCTTTGGAGAAGCGGAAAATAACTTCGAGGGCCGGAGTCGGGAAAGGATATTCGGCCTCGCGAAATCCGGCTGCATACAATCGCTCCGCGACGTAAGCGCGAAGCTCGGGAAAACTGAGGGGCCGCAATGTGTAGTTCCGGGCGATGCGCTGTAGCACGGCGCGCATGTCCGGTCTCTGCAACAAACCAAGAAGCTCAGGCTGCCCAGAGAGAACTATCTGGAGTGGCTTCTCCTGATGAGTGTCGGCATTGCTCAACAAACGGATTTCCTCGAGAAGATCGGGGCTTAGGAGGTGAGCTTCATCCACCAGCAGGACGGAAGTACCCCCTTTTCTCTGGACGTTTTGCAACATGCGATTAAGCGCTGCCAGGCGAGCGGGCTTGCTCGTCGAGGTGCAGGGAATCTCAAATTCCATGAGCAACGTTTCCAGGAACTCATCCCGGCTCAGTTTCGGATTCAAGATGAAAGCGGACGCCAGCGGCTTTCCGCCAGACGCCCTTTCGGTGAGAATCTGCAAAGCCGTGTGCAAGAGAATGGTTTTGCCCACACCGATTTGACCAGTAAGGACCATAAAACCCTGGCGCCTCATCACAGCCTCGATGAGGGCTGACAGCGCAATGGCGTGAGGCTCGGCCAAATGAAAAAACCGAGGGTCCGAAGTGAGCTTAAAGGGCTCTTCACGCAGATGGTAGAAGGCGGTGTACATGTTTAGAGGGCAAGCGCGACGGCAATGGATTTATGAAACTGCGCGTTTAGTAAGCTGTTGGGAACGGCTGTTCCTTCACTCCTTAGTGGCACAGACGTTCTCCCGGGACAAGGAATCGTTAGCACTTAGAACTCTCCAGTCATGAACATAGCAAATTGCCTTCCAAAAGACTGCAACTCCTCGGAGCCATCGCCAAGAATTAAGTATCGTATTTTGAATAACTTAAGTTTTTGCGCTCGAGCAGAGCCTGGAAAGGGGGCAGGAAACCTGTCCACTTCGAGGAAATTAATTTCCGTCGCCTGGCCGAGCGGAATATGTCCATAACTATAAGATATAGATAGGCTTAGTCGACTTATGGGGCCAAATCCTGCGAAACAAACTTCCTAGCATGAGGAATTGACCCCATTCTACCACTTTGGCTCTCGGGTTGGAAGGCTAGGGCGGAGAGAAGTAGAGTAAATCCGCCTAACAGCCCATCACCGATACGCTTGCCTCGAAGGTCCAGCCGTTGATGCCTGCCTTCATTCCGTTCTAAACTGCCTGAATGTGGGAATCGGGTGGCACATCTTTCGTTATAAGCCTACCATCCTGTGTTCGCATGCCAGGGTACGAGCAGATCTAATTTTCGATGAGAATTCTGACTTTTACTAGCATATTCCCAAACTCTGTCCGGCGCGAGCTTGGGGTGTTCATTTATCAACGCACGGCCGCGGTCGCGCGTCTGCCCGGCACGAGTGTCGACGTAGTGGCACCCATACCGTATTTTCCTCATTGGCTTAAATCCAAACGCTGGGGGGCATATAGCCAAATTCCGCTTGAGGAGCGGGTTGGCAACCTCCACGTATCCTATCCCCGGTACCTGTTACTGCCGGGCATTGCTATGCCTTTTCATGGGTTGCTGATGTTTTTGGGCGCGGTGGGCACAGTGCGGAGACTACATCGCATCGCGCCGTTTGACTGTATTGAAGCACATTACGTGTATCCGGACGGATTTGCGGCCGTCCTGCTGGGCAAGCTCTTAAATGTGCCGGTCGTGGTTTCCGCGCGGGGGACCGACATAAACCTCTTTCCGAGTTTTCGCCTTATACGCCCGCTTATCAAGTGGACGCTCCGCAATGCGAGCGGGCTGATCGCAGTCTCAGCGGCTCTGAAGGGGCGGCAGGTAGAATTGGGCGTGGCAGAAGACAAGATTCGGGTAATTTCAAATGGAGCGGACACGGGGCGTTTTCGACCGGACGATCGGCGCAAAGCGCGAAGCAGTTTGGGCCTGCCTGTCGAGGGATTCATTCTCGTTTCAGTGGGCTCTCTAGTCCCAGTCAAGCGACACGAACTGCTGATTCGAGCAGTGGCAAAATTAAGCAAGGCTTTGCCGGAACTGAATGCGTTTATTATCGGCGACGGCCCGCTGCGGCAAAAACTGGAGTCGCTGATCCAGGAATTGCACACCCAGAAATGCATCTTTCTGCAAGGAGCAAGACCACATGATGAGCTGCCGTTATGGTTCAATGCGGCCAATGCCAGTTGCCTTCTAAGTTCACGCGAGGGGCATCCCAACGTGGTGGTGGAATCGCTCGCTTGCGGCACACCGGTGGTTGGGACTCGAGCGGGCGGAATACCAGAAATTCTAACTCGCCCGGAACTCGGAATTCTGGTCGAAGGAAATGAGCAGTCGGTCCTGGAAGGGCTGAAATCAGCAGTGCGCCACGAGTGGGATCGCGAGGCAATCGCGCGGCACGTCCAATCGCGAACCTGGGGACAGGTTGCGGCCGAAGTGTCGGAAGCCCTGAACCAGGCTGTATTGCGCTTTGCAGGAAAGCCCGAATCATCCTCAAAAAGCTGAGATTCTAAGGCCTAAGGTCTGGAATGGACGCAACCAGTCCGGGTGACGGCGATACTTGACTCGAACTTTGCCATTGCTCCACGTGAAGATTGAGGGGGCAGAATTCAAAGTCGCGAAGCAGGTTTCGAACTTTGGCCTCCGTGCCGCGCAAACCCAAATAATGGCGCAAACGCGCAGAGAACGTTCCCTTCATCCGTGGCTGATCTGAGTCAAGCTCCCAAGGGTGCAAATAAACGCATACAGGCCGGGACTCGTGATTATTGATGTAGGAAATGCCCCAGCGGGTGAAGGAATAGGGTAGCAGTCTGAGGTAGGCTCCGCCTCCGAGCGGCGCACGCCTCGAGCCAATCTGCAGCGTGGGCAGGGGGAATTCGACCAGGGTTCCCGCGGGAGTCTCCACCGCAAACGCAAAACGAGAGGCGCCGACGAAACCGTAGTTCGGATGATTCACGGGGAAAATGCTGGAATCATACGTGAAACCTAGCTCACGAAGAATTCCAAGCGCCCACCATGAAGTTTTGGTAATTGAGAAGCTCGGAGCCCTGTAGCCCGAGACTAGATTGCTGCTTACATCTTCGAGAATCTGTTTTGCCACGCGAGTGTCTTCGCGGAACTGCTCCGGCGTCAGTTCATAAACCAAGCGATGACGCAAGCTGTGACAGGCAATTTCGTGACCCGCGTCTGCCACCTTACGAATGACATGAGGGTATTTCTCGGCTACCCAGCCAAGAACGAAAAATGTCGCCTGGCAACCGCCTGCCTCAAGGATGGAGAGGAGTCTGTCGGTGTTGTGCTCCAGGCGGCTGACGTAACTGGACCATTCCCCCGCATTAACATGGCTGGCAAACGCCGTGACGTGCATGTAGTCTTCGAGATCGACCGTGAAGGCGTTCTTCATCCTAAGCATTGATGTAGCAACTGACCTTCCAATGGCATATAAATGATTAGAATCATAGCTTGAGCCAGGTGGGTGGAAGGGTTTTACCTGAAAAGGTCATGGAATTCCAAACGGGCCCCTAAAAGCGGGGCCGTGCCGCAGGGGACAGTTCCGTAAGATATTGAAATATAAGTACTTAAAGCGACTGCCATGCTAAGGCAGGGAATCACGTCGGCCAGGGGATTGCTTCAGAGTAACGCGCAAGCCTGTCTCGCAGAAGGTGGATAGAATTCATGGGAAGGTCAATTAGCGTTTTCGGGTTGGGCTATGTCGGCTCTGTTTCGGCGACCTGCCTAGCGTCCAAGGGAAACCTTGTTCTGGGTGTGGACCTAAATCCGGCCAAGGTCCAGGCCATGGATTCGGGCCAAAGCCCCATCATCGAGGAAGGTTTGGGAGAAATTCTTTCCGCGGCGAACAGGGCCTGCCACCTTCACGCTACCACCGATGCGGTGAAAGCAGTGCATCAAACAGAAATCTCGTTCATTTGCGTGGGAACCCCAAGCCTTCGCAACGGTCAGTTGGATCTCTCCGGCGTAGAACGCGTCTGTGAAGACATCGGGCGGGCTCTGCGCACCAAGTCCACATTCCACTGGGTGGTATTGCGCAGCACGGTGCTGCCGGGAACGACGGAAAGGGTCGTCGTACCCATGCTTGAAAAGGCCAGCGGGAAAAAAGCCGGGCGCGATTTTGCGGTCTGCTACAACCCTGAGTTTTTGCGCGAAGGCACGGCCATCAAGGATTTCTTTCATCCGCCATTCACCGTCTTAGGAGCGCAGGACATCGCGCATCTGGCGCCGCTGAAGGAGCTGTATGGTTTCACAAACGCCAAAATATTCGAAGGCTTGATACCGACCGCGGAGATGGTGAAGTACGTATGCAACGCGTTTCACGCCGTCAAGGTGGGATTCGCGAACGAATTCGGGGTGCTGGCCAAACACCTGGGAGTAGATGCCGAAGAGGTGACGAAGATCTTTACTTCGGACACTTCGCTAAATATTTCCCCGGCGTATCTGAGCCCAGGTTTCGCTTTTGGAGGCTCCTGTCTGCCCAAGGATCTTCGCGCCCTAGTTCACTGCGCGAAACAGCATGACGTGCGTGTGCCCCTGCTCGAATCCATCCTGCCGAGCAACACCGAACATATTGAACGCGTGGTGGAAAACATCGTTCACAAAGGAAAACGAAAAGTAGGGGTGTTAGGCTTGAGCTTCAAACCAGGTACCGATGATCTTCGGGAAAGCCCTCTGGTCCACCTGGTGAAGCGACTCCTGGGAGAGGGCTGCCAACTTCAAGTATGGGATACGAACGTGATGCTGGGAAGGCTGGTGGGGTCGAACCGGCAATTTATCGATGAATTCATTCCGCACATTGGCGTGCTGTTGAAAGAGAACATGCAAGAAGTCATCCAAGGCGCAGAGGTCATCATCGTAGGAACGCGGGCAGTTGATCGCGAGACTTTGTTACAGACTCTCCGGCCGGATCAGCTTGTGATTGACCTCGTTAACCTGGACAAGTCGCGCCGACCGAGCGGCAAGACCGAATACGAAGGCGTGTGCTGGTAGGCGCGCCCGCATGAGGGTTCTCTGGGTAAAGTCCGGCGGCCTGCTGCCGCTTGACCATGGCGGAAGGATACGCAGCTACCAACTAGCAAAAGTCCTGGCGCAATCCCATGCCGTATCGCTTTTCACTTTCTATCCTCCGGTGGAGGAGGATGAGCACGACAAGCTCAAAGAGATTTTTTGCCACGTAGAGTCCGTGCCCATCTCCATCCCTCAGCAGAACAGCGCCGCCGAGTACGTGGCCTATGCCAAGAACCTGTTTTCATCGTTGCCCTACTCCGTCACCAAGTATTGCCAGCGGCAGGTTTCCAAACGACTCCGGCGGCACTTGCTGGAGCATCAATATGACGTGATCATTTGCGACTTTCTTCTGACGGCAGGAGTGCTCCCCTGGGATCTGCCGGGGCCGCGGGTTCTGTTTACGCACAACGTGGAAGCGCAAATCTGGCAGCGGCAGTTCCAGGTGGCGCGAAATCCGATCTGGAAAGCGGCATGTTACCGGGAATTCCGGACAACGGAAAAGATGGAACGGAAGTTTCTAAACCGCGCGGAACACGTACTGGCTGTTTCCGAGACGGATAAGGAATTCTTTTCTCGTTTCATCGATCCAGCGAAGGTTTTTGTGGTACCGACGGGCGTGGACATCGATTATTTTCGGCCCAGTGCGGACCCTGAAAAGCCGAACAAGATCGTGTTTACTGGTTCGATGGATTGGCTGGCCAATGAGGATGGCATTCTTTACTTTGCGGAGAAAGTCTTGCCTCTCATCCGCAAGGAAATCCCCGAGGCGACCCTGGACGTGGTCGGCCGGCGCCCCTCCGCCAAATTGAAGAGAATTGCCGCTGGAATCGCCGGCGTGACCGTCACCGGGACGGTCGCCGACGTGAGGCCCTATATCGGCACGGCCAGCGTTTACGTCGTACCTCTTCTGGTGGGAGGCGGAACGCGGATAAAAATCTTTGAGGCCATGGCCATGGGAAAAGCTGTGGTTTCGACATCCATTGGCGCGGAAGGGTTGCCGGTGACCCACGAACAAAACATTCTCCTCGCCGATGATGCGGAGAGCACTTCGCGACAAGTGATTATGCTTTTACGCAATCCCCAAATGCGAGCCGAGCTTGGGAAGTCCGCAAGGCAACTCGTTGAACAAAACTACAGTTGGACCTCAGTGGGAGCACAATTGACCAAACTGCTGGAAGACGTGGTGCTACAGTATTCGAGCAGCCGGGACAAAAACGCCGTCCTCAACAAGAGTTGAAGCATTCCCAAAATCTCCGATTGAAGAGAACAGGCCGCAGATTTCAGCCCACGGGCGTTGCGCAGCGATTGCAGGTAAAGAACTTCAATTCTTGCCCTGCGGTTTATCGCTCGCGGCAGTTTGCTGCGTTTCTGTCTTATGTCCTACGGCAACACGCAGGGAACCGTCGACGGCATCGCGGTAGGCATAGTAAAGAATATTCTGATTGTGATCGATAGCCATTGAGCTGAATCGAGAGGCTGAGGCTCCCGACGGCGCGATCACTTGAACGTGCCATTCTTTGCCATCGAAGAAAGCGTGTTTTGCTATGCCGGAATCCTCGTAGCTGAGGTGAAGAAGGCCGTCTTTATCGAAGACGAGTGAGCTGCGATAGTCGTAAGAACTGCCGGAGGGAGTAATATTGTCAATCACCTCTTCCTTCCACGTATCGCCCGTTTGCCACGCATGACGCATTTCCGTGTCACTGTAGTAGACGATATGGACGTTCCCATGAGCATCGAAAGCCAGGGAGCTTCCCATGCCCAGGCTGTAATCCGGGCCATGTAGACCGCGAGAGTCAACGACACGAATATTCCACTTCTTGCCGTCCCACCGCGCAAACTTCAGGAGACCCTTTACGAAGGCATCGTAACTGATGCAAGGATTACCCTGAGCGTCGAGGACCATGGCATGCCACTTGCCAGTCTGTACGTCGAAATCGAGAGTGCGCATGAGCCATGCACCGTTTTGCAATTCCGCGACGCGGATGTGGGCATAGTTGATTGCGCCTGTCAGGTGATACCAGGAGACATGAGGCGTCCCATTTGCCGTGATCACCACGCTACACGCGGCTTGAACTGAGGTGTTATCCTCGGGAGCGATCTCCTGCTTATCCCAGCGCTTACCGTCAAAATGAAAGTAGCGCATGGGAAGGGTTAGATAGGTGGCGCAGATAGCGGGATTGCCGCTGCCGTCAAGCGCGATGTGGGAATAGCTTACGCCGCCGCCCAAGGCTAAGGTGAACCACTTGGCGGGATTCAGTCCGACTTGCCGAAAGCCGTACTTAAGGCCAGCCTTTTCCTCGCCGTAACTGATGTGAACGTTTCCCGCGTCGTCCACGGCGAGAGACATGCCTCGGCCGGAAGTGTCAACGACCTCATTGGTCCAGACCCAATTTTGAGCAGTGGCAAGGCCCGGAAAAAGGAAAAAAAGGCAACTCACCAGTGCGCCGAAGAAACCGGCTCTGATCCTGCGCATTCGAGGTTGGACATCGAGATTTAGACCATACATGATCCCACTCCGTTGATGGAAACTTGGGCGCCCGATTTCAAATCGAATTCTCCGGCCGATTGCTGAAAGAAAGTTTTCATGCCTCGACCAATTCCGCACTTGGTATTTCCGGGACGGCTTGTGCCTCGGCGAGGCGCGCCCGGCGAACCTCTTGCCGGTAAAGAATTCTCAAGAGCGCGGTGCTGGCAATGAACTGATAGAAAAGATCAAAGTTCGCCAGCTCCAGGAAGGCGCCGCTGATCATGAAGGCGAGCAATCCAACCTCCAGCATCAGCGAATAAGGGATTAGCCATCGCGCGGAAGGAAGGAAGCGGGCCTGCCTTCGGACTAACAGCAAGGAATAGAAGGATGTTCCAAGGAGCAGAAGGAACAGTGCGAGGCCGACGAAGCCGTGATCACCAAGAGTTTGAAAATAGATGCTATGCGGGCCCGCGAAACCCAACTGTGGGCTGAAATGCTGAAACAATTCCGGGGTAAAGGTCTTGAACCCGCCTCCTGTGATTGGATAGTTTTTAGCCAGATCCCATGAAAAACGCCAGGCGTCCAAGCGTAATGCGGCGGAACTGTCCAGGTTGCCGTGGAAGAAAGTGCCCATGCGCGCCATCCACTTGCCGGGGGCAAAAGCAAGGACAGCCCACGCACAGACAACCATGAGGAAGCCGGCGACTATTTTCTGCTTCGACCTAAGGGCCAGCATGCCTAAAACCACAACCAGACCCAACAGCGCGCCGCGCGAATAGGTCAACAGCACCGCGGGAATCGCACAGAAGAGAGCGAAGCGCAAGAAGTACCGAACCCATCGATTCTGTTCATCACGCGCCAGAAAGTAGAACAGCGGGATTGACATATTGATAGCCATGCCCAGGGCATTGTTGTCTTCGATGAAGGAATCCCGAGGGCCATATACCCTGAATTCGCCGCCGGTCCGGCCGATGAATATTGTGCCCTTAATCGCGAAAAAACCAATACTGAACGCGGTCACAAGGAACAAGTAGCGAAGTTTCTCCCTCGAGGTAACCAAAAGAATGACCATGAAGGTCATCAGCAGGATCTTGCTGACGCGTATCAATTCCGCGCGGCTCGCGAGTATGTGTGTCGACAGGATCGGATCCAGAGAAGCATGAATATAAGTTATGCCGAACCAACCCCAGAGCACGAGCAGTAGAATGACTGGCCCTGTGAAGATGCGCCGGTTGAGGCTCTTGGAAAACGGAACCCCGGCCAGGGTCGCTCCTCCAATCAGCAGGGCCACCGGAAAGTTATAAGCGGCACCCCAGGCGAAGCGATGCGGGTTGAAATAGGCCACCCACGTCCACATCAAGATCCCAAAATAGGGACGAATGAAGCAGAGCGGCGTGGCGCCCAGAATGATGGCGAGGATAAGAAAATCACGCATCGTTGGATCCTCGCATTGCCGGCTTTGAAGCGGCTACCGCGCGTGGATGGGGTGCTTGATTCGCATGAATGGCGGCTGATAGCGGCGCGGACCCCGCCCGCAAGAACAGCTGGAAAAGGCGGGAGGCAAACATCGGCGCAGTATCCTCCTCGCCAATCTGGAGTCGGTGCAAACCGAGCGGATCGCCGCCCGGAACGTTGATCCCCGCGACGGTCGTGACCGCCGAACCGTATCGGCAACGAACCAATTGCTCCGCCGCCTGAGCGCCGCAGTCCGCCGGATGTCCGAACGGAAACGCAAAATCTTCGACACGCCTGCTCAGCTTGGCCTCCAACATTTTTTTGGATTCTCCAATTTCAAATTCGAGTTCGGAAGGAGTCAGCCGGCTCATGACAGGGTGAGAGACGGTGTGGGAACCGAAGCTGACACCGGCGTCTTGCATCAGATGCACCTGCTCCCAGGTCAAGATGCGGCCGTCGAGTTCCTGGCGTGGAAGCTGGATGCGCTCCTCCAGTTGCTGGCACCATTCCTTTCGCTGGAGATTAGGGATGCGACGCAAAAAAGAAATGATTTCGAGAGCGGCGGCGAGCCGCGAGGGGCCAGAATCCAGATGAAAACTCTGAAGCTCATCGAGTTCGACAGCAAACTTCCCGGCGGGTGCGACTTTTAACGCCAGGAACAACCGGTCATACCAGGCGACCTGCCCAGTCTCCATGCAGCCAGCAATCAAATAAATTGTTGCGGGAATCTCATACTTCCGAAGAATAGGAAGTGCGTGAGTGAAAAGGTCGGAGTAGCCATCATCGAAGGTGATGGCCACCGCGGGACCAAGCGTGGAGGGTTCTTGCAGTTCGTGGCACACCTGTTGGAGTGAAACAATCCGGTAGTTCTTCTTCAGGAACCGCATCTGAGACTCAAAGGTTTCGGGAGAGAGTTGCGAATAGATGGGAATGCCGCCCAGCCCAACGCGGTGATAGCAGAGAATCAAGAATTTTGGGGTCGTAACCTTGGACCATTTGGGGTGCCGGGAGTGCCCAGCGGCTCGCAACTCGTAAGTGCGCGAAAAGGCCCGCCCGGCCCGCAGCAAACCCGAGTGGTACAACCCGCTAGCGGCCGAAGCACGCCAGTTAAAACCAAACCCTGGAATTCGCGGACGCATCGAGGGTTGTCCGCCGGTCTCCTGGCGCGAGTGCGCGCCGTTGGGCCCGTGGATTGGCAAACTATCGGCCACTGGAAGCTCCGGAAACATGGTCGAAGTGCTGGCGGTGCCACATCTCGAGGGCGAGAAGATACCAGACGACTTCGCCGTAGTAGCTGGATTGCGTCTCCCGGTGCAGGCGAAGCAACCGGTCATAAAAATCGGGTCGGAAATATCCGCGTTGACGGGTGCGAGGATCCATCAATAGATCCATCTTAAATTCCTGCAAACGGCGATCTTGATTTAGCCAGTGTCCCAAGGGAACGCCAAAACCGTGTTTCTTCTTGTAGAGTACAGCGTCAGGAAGTATCTGCTGCATGGCTTTCTTGAAAATGTAACGCTTCTCAAACCCCTTCAATTTGAGACGGCTCGGAATTCGTGCGGCTAGCTCGGCCAACTTGAAATCAAGAAGCGGATACCTGACCTGAACGCCGGAGAGTTCCGCCGTGCCGTTAACTTTTCGCAGATCGTTGTCCGCGAGAATGATTTTCATGTCGAGGTACAGAAGACGGTTCAGTTCAGAGTTTGCCCGCGCGCCCTGGAAGTGGCCGTCGGCGACTTGCATCCAGGTCTCAGGTGGGCATTGGGTGAGGAAACCGGGCTCAAAAACCTCCTCGGGGTTGGTGCTGAGAAAAAGGCCGTAGGAAAAAATCCGGCGCGGGTTTGGAATCGAAGCTCTCCGGATATATTTTCCCGGCAAGCTCAGCAAACCATCGTTCACGGGCAGAAGGCGCGCGAAGGGTTCGATGAACCCACGGCGAGCCCAACGGGGAATAGAATGATACAAGCCGAATCGCTTGTCATCCGCGTACCGCGAGTTGCCGCCAAACAACTCGTCACCGCCGTCTCCCGCCAACAGCGTTCCGAC
>Ga0307471_100000825_pt1 | contig 16313 bp, 12 predicted proteins | sample atmos_gasesAM3C__2_FD_204566 | JGI IMG/M metagenome (GOLD analysis project Ga0307471, IMG submission 204566) | Hardwood forest soil microbial communities from Morgan-Monroe State Forest, Indiana, United States - atmos_gasesAM3C_515 | ecosystem: Environmental > Terrestrial > Soil > Temperate... | reverse complement strand
TCCGTCAATTTCACCGGAGAAGTCGATTGCGGTTTTGCCATTTAAGGATCCAAGCGCAGGGCCGGACCGCGATTATCTCGGCGAAGGCATCGCCGAAGAAATTCTCACCGCACTTTCCAAGGTCGAAAATCTGCGTGTGGCGGCGCGGCGTTCATCGTTTTGGTTTAAGGATCGGGACGCGGAACTGAGTGAAGTCGCCAGCAAGCTCAACGTCGATCATGTCGTCGAAGGGAGCATTCGACGAGATGGCAACCGGATTCGCGTGACTGCCGAGCTGACCGAGTGCTGCAACGGATTCACTTTGTGGTCGGAAACGTTCGAGCGTGAATTCCAGGGAATCTTTGCGCTCCAGGACGAGATCACAGGCGCCATTGTCGACGCGCTGAAGCTGAAATTAAAGATTGTGCCGGCAACGGCGCGCGCGCGCAGCATGGAAGCGTACGATCTTTACCTTCAAGGCTTGTTCTTGTCGGATAAAAGCACCGAGGAAGCACTGCGAAAAAGTCTGGAGTTCTTCGAGCGCGCGCTCGGCAAAGATCAGCGATTCGCACGCGCCTGGACCAGCATTGCGAAGTCCTGGCTGTGGCTGGCCGATGCTTATGTCGAACCGCTCGAAGCGTATTCGAAGGTGCGCGAGGCGGCCGTGAATGCCATCAACATCGACGATAGCGAAGCCGAGGCACATGTTTATCTGGCGGAAACCAAACGGATCCTCGATTGGGACCTGCGCGGCGCCGAATCGGAATACCTCCGCGCGTTGGAAATCGATTCCAATTCTACAACCTCGAATTATTTCATCGCTGCATTTTACGCCGCGATCGGCGACCGCGAGAAAACCCTTACGTATCTAAGCCGCACGGCGAAAATTGATCCTGCGTCGTTGTGGGTTAGCAATTTCGCCTGCGAGATTTATAGATACTTCGGTTTGATCGATGAAGCGATGGCTGCTGGCGAGCGCTCGTTGCAGCTTGATCCGACGTTTCTTTATAGTGAACCGCTGCTGGCCGCTCTTTACCGGGAAATGGGACGCTTCGATGACGCGATCGCGTTATACAAAAAGTCGCAAAACCTCAGTGGTCGAGTGCCTTTTGGTCTTGCGATCACCTACGCGAAGATGAACCGCCGGGAGGAAGCGAGGGAGATTCTCAAGGCTGCTTGCGCGAGTCGCGGGGGTTACACGCCGGGGGACGCGATTGCGCATGTACACGTGGTGCTACAAGAAAACGAGGAGGCGATGCGGGAACTACAGCGTGGGTACGAGGAACATTCGTCTTCGTTGCACTTCATCGGAATCGCTCCCGAGTTTGCTCCTCTCCGTCCCGACAAGCGGTTCGTTTCGATCGTCAAGGAAATCGGGCTGAACCCTCAAAAGGTCTTTGCAGTAACAGCGGCTTGATTATTGAACGATGACGTCGTGACCGTGGCCGTGGGAGCGAACACCGTATTTGTTTAAATCCTGCTGTGCCACGTGCATGCCGAAAAGCAAAACCGCGATAAGGCCAAAGTATAGCACTGACATTATCCAACGCTGCGACGGTGTGACTTCGAAATAACGCTGCTCTTCCTCCGTTCGTTTACGAAAGAGTGAATAGATTCGTGGCAGCGACAGAAGGACGATTAGCCAGATAATGAAGTTTGGATATTTCCATCCAAACCAGATGAGCAATGCGAAGCCGGGCAACCACAGCCAGCGCGACAACGCCGTGACGATGCGTCCGCCATCGAGCATTCCCACCGGCGTGAGATTAAACAGATTCAGAAAATATCCGAACCATGCCAACGCGATGAAAATCGGAGCTGCGAAGAACTCGCCCAATGCGTTGCACACCAACGCCCCCAAGCTTCCGAGCAAAGGCCCACCGATACCCACGCACGCTTCCATCCACGCGTTGCGTGGCGCTTCCTTGAGCGCAATGAACGCGCCCATAAACGGAATGAACACTGGCGCGCCGACCTTGAGTCCAAATTTTCTGGCGACAATCAAATGGCCCGTTTCATGGACGAGCAAAAGGAGGACAAAACCCAGCGCGAATTGCCATCCCCACAGTTGCATGTAAACCCAGACCATCAGCAGCATGGTGCCGCCGGACTTCAACAGAACGGGCAGGATGAATTTGACCTTCGCAAGAAATTTTGCGATCACGACACCCACGACCGCGACCGGGCCTAGCGCCTTTTTTATGCGGCTCCAAGCCGTCTCCTCCGTTGGGGCCTTGTACTCCTCGGTCCTTTCGGCCTGAACGTTTACGTCTTGCACTTTAGAAATGTGCATGGCGTTTAGGTGAAACGCCAATTTTCAAGTGGCCGCGCTATGCCTCCGCGACACGGCAGCTGCGATTTCGAGCGCCTGTAGCCGTCGACCTGTGGGCGACGCAAGCAAAATGCAATTCGAACACGCCGGCGCTTCGCACAGCGAAGCGGCTACAGCTGCGGAATCGCGGTTTACACACCCATCGGTGCCGAGTCCTGACAAGTCTGCGGTCGAATGCGGTCAGCGAGACGCGCTAGCTGTTTTCGGCTTCTCCTCGTCCGTTGAGTAAGACTGCAGCCACGCGCTCCATTTCATGTTTTCTTTCCACATGGTGATGCCCGAATGGCCGTAATGCTGTTCCTTTTCGTACTCATAGTCCTTTATCACCGGACACCAGAATAATCGACCGGCCCTGCGCCAGCCATCGAGAAGGATCCCATCTTCGAACCGCTGATTACGCGCAGTCACGACTAGCGCGTTGTTTTCGCTCGTTGTGTTTGGATACGCTTCACCCCAGTGGAGCACGAGCGTCTTGGGCTCGAGTTTTATCAACTCCTCCCCGATGTCCTGGGCCCAATGCCCACACCAGCCGCGTTTTCGCAAGCCGACATTGTACAGGAACACCGTAAACTCCGGGTTGAGAGCGACACGATATTCTTTTTTGAGTCGGCGCGCGGTCGTATGCGCAGTGTAAGATATTGCCTGGGCTTCAGCCGGATCGACGTCCGCCCCAAGTTGTGTCAGAGCCTTGGCCAGATCCTTGATTGATCTTTCATCACCGGCATGTGCCAGACTGACCACAAGCAGGGATGCGAAAATGAAAAACAGCGTGCGCTTTGTCATTTATCTCCTCAGGCCTCTGCATTTCGCACTCCGGCCTCAACAGCGCAATAGGAAACACCCAGAAATATTCTTCCGCTACCCGACTCTATTGCCTTCCGAGTTTGCGAAAATACTCAGCAACGTTTGGTTTGAAGTAGAAGTACCACGCAGTCGCACAACCAAACAAAGAAGCGTTAACTAGGGCACGCCACATAATCGTGTGCCGAAGCACATTGAGTGCGCCGAGCGTGCACGCATATGCGATTATCAGCACGAATATCGCCATCACCAGATGGCGTGACCACGCTTTGCCCGCGGCAAGACCGTACGCGATCGAAGCCATCAGGCAGCCGATCACCGCGACGAGCGGAGCGGCGATATGTAACCATTCCGAGCGAGTCACTCTTTCGCCGCCCATGAAGTGCGGTCCGATGTCGAGAATCGCGAGCGCGATCGAGACAAACATTCCTGCGGATGCGAGCGCGGCGAACCATCTCAAAATTCGAATGGCCACGGGTTGCTTCATTTGATGTGATAAAATTTGTAACCCACAAGATTCGACCCCGTCGAAGGTAAAGATGCTTTGGCAGCGCCTGAGCACCCGAGCGTTTGACACAATCGGCTCGGCAACCGAACCCTAGTCCCTATGGCGAATGGAGCCGGCGCCAGTGATCTTTTTGTTGATCGTGGCCGGGTTGCCGGAGTAGGTCACTTTGCCCGCACCAGTGATCACTACTTTCAGTGTATCGGTGACTGCAACCTCCGCGTCGCCAGCGCCGGTGGTGGAGATTTCGGCAGTTTTAGCTTGCAACCCATCGGCTGCTAACTGGCTGGCACCGGTCATGTCGACCAGGAGTCGGTCGATGCTGCCATCAAGAGTGATTTCCGACGCTCCCCTTGATTCCAGAGCAAACGTTGGCCCGCTCAACTGCTTCACGGTTAACTTGACGGCCCCCCGGAGCCTGCCACCTGTCCGCGTTGGACTCGAGATTACGACTTTGATTCCGTGCGTAGGCCAAACGTGCTCTCGCGTGCGAAGATGCAGTGTATCGTCCGAAACATCATTCTTAATGTAAGGCAGCAGATTTTCGTCCGTCGTGATTCGGAGAGCGGGAGATCCGTTTTGCCACTCAATCTCGAAGGCGCCGCCAGCGTCGAGATTGGCAAAAGTGACGATTGGTCGTTCCTCGGTTCTGATCTGGCCATTGCCCCGGACGCCGGGCAAATGGCAGCCGACAACCAAAACGACAGACGCCGCAAGCAAAACGATCAGGATCTTTCTCATGTAAAATATGTCTTCCCGGTTATGATGCGCCGTCGTTGCGTTTTGGATTCAACAAAACTCAAGGGGAGTATCTCTAGAGACCGCCACCCATTGATGACTGCACGATCTTCATCTTCACCGCGTCGACCAGGATACTGTCGACATAAAATTCGACGCGGTAATCGCCCGGCATCCACCCGTCTTCTGGCCTCGCGAGTGTGAATGCGCCGCGTGCCGTCGGCGTTGCAGCGACAGCAGAGGCCTCGTCGACTTTGTAGTCCTGAGGAAATTCTTCGCCGATGTTTTCCGCGATCCACACAGCCTTGACGTTCGCGCCTTGTCGCAAACGCTGGCCCTGCCAGCGCGCATAGATTTCCGGCGTGTTCGACGTAAATGATGTCGTCGGCTTCCCGAAACGATCTTTCGCAAGACTCACCGCGAGCTGTTTCGGTACCGTATCCGATTTGACTTCGGGGCGTTCGACAATTTTGGGCACTTCCGCCAACTCAAGCGAAATGCGCTGAAGCAAATCGCCATTGGCGCCCTGCATCGTCGTAACGTCTTTGACGATTCCAACGCCTGGTGCAAACCAGCGATCGATTATCATTCGGTTCGGTGTCGTTTGCTCGCCATGAATCCTAAACGCTTGAAATTTTCCCGCGGGCACGTCGATTTTTTCTTCGCCCAGGACGTCATAATGTTGTTGCACTCTAAGTTCGCCAGCGTGGCCATCGAAGATCCAGGCGGCGCCCTTTTTCAGTGGAGCGGCGATCATCGTCTGCGGCGGACTAAACTTAACCAATTCGCCGTCGAGATTCACCCGAGCCCAGCAGGTAATCCCGTGTTCGTCTACTGTGAGCAGATCGGTGTTTGTGATCGTGCCCGCCCGGTGCATTTCAAACTTTAAAAGATCTTTTCCGTCAAGGTCTTCCGTTCCATCGAGGCGATATAAAACTGGCAGACGGATCTTGCCGTCGGCCTCTGCTTTTACGTTCGGAACATTCAATCCTTTTCCGATTTCCTCGGTCATGTTGTAGCGCCAGGTTGTGCCTGGTGTGGTGGGAATAACGGGCGCAGCGAAAACGGAACCAAGAGCGAAACAACAAACGGCGACCCAAACATTTCTCACGATCTTAATTCGCATGCTTACCCGGTGCGCTCAAGAAGCAGCGGTCGATCGTCACAGCCGCAAACAATGTTTGGCTACCAGGCAAGGCGCGGTAAGTTTTAGCTCCTCGAAGTGAACCTAATGATTTTCGCTCGATAATGAAAGCGTTCGAGATTGCCGGCGTCCCGCGCGACGAAGTCGACAGATTTGTCAGAGGCCTTCATTCTGATCCTTTCAGCGTGTTAGGTCCGCACAAGGTCGGCGATGACGTGGAGATCCGAGTCTTTCGCCCGGACGCGCGCGCGATCGAGATCGTGCTTGATCCAGAACCGGACAAACCAATCGCTGCGGAACGCATCGATGAAGAAGGTTTCTTTTGCGCCACTGTTCCCGGCGCAGAGCGCGACGTTCCATACCGTCTCCGCATTTTAAAACTGGACGGCTTAGAAGAGCTCACCCGGGATGCGTATCAGTACGGCCCGATCATGGGCGACATCGATCTGCATCTGTTCTCCGAAGGGCAACACTGGAAAATTTACGAAAAATTTGGCGCGCATTTACGGACAATAGGCGATGCCTTCGGCGTGTATTTCGCGGTTTGGGCTCCGAACGCGCAACGCGTCAGCGTGGTCGGCGACTTCAATGACTGGGATGGCCGCGTCAATCCAATGCGCAAGTTGTTAAGCGCAGGCGTGTGGGAATTATTTTTACCGAGTATCAAACAAGGCGCGCACTACAAGTTTGAGATTCGCACGCACGACGTCGCAGTGCTGCTCAAAAGCGATCCGTTTGCATTTTTTAATCAACACGGCAAATCCACCGCATCGCTGGTGTACGATCTGGAACGTTACACTTGGAGCGATGCCGATTGGATGGAAGCGCGCAAGAAAAAGAACTGGCCGCAAAGTCCGATCAGCATTTACGAGGTGCACCTCGGCTCCTGGCGTCGGAAAGAAGGAAATCGCCACGTCACTTATCTCGAACTCGCGGACACGTTGCTGCCGTACGTGTTGGACATGGGCTATACACACATCGAACTGTTGCCTGTCGCCGAGCATCCGTTCGAAGGCTCGTGGGGTTATCAAGTCACCAATTATTACGCGCCTACCAGCCGGTTCGGCCCGCCCGACGATTTTCGTCATTTCATCGACAAATGTCATCAGGCCGGACTCGGCGTCATCATGGATTGGGTGCCGGCCCATTTTCCAAAGGACGCATACGCGTTGGCTGAGTTCGACGGCACCCATCTCTATGAGCACATGGATCCGCGCCAGGGCGAGCAACAGGATTGGGGCACGCTCATTTTCAATTATGGCCGCAACGAGGTGCGGAATTTTCTAATCGGTAACGCGCTCTTCTGGCTCGACAAATATCATATCGATGGTCTGCGCGTGGACGCCGTGGCCTCGATGCTTTACCTCGACTATTCGCGCAAGCCCGGGCAATGGGTTCCGAATGTTTACGGCGGCCGCGAAAACCTTGATGCAATCTATTTTCTGAAACGGTTCAACGAAGTTTGTTACGAACGTTTCCCCGGCATCATCACCATTGCTGAGGAATCAACCGCGTGGCCCGGGGTGACGCGTCCGACTTATCTCGGCGGGCTCGGGTTCGGGTTCAAATGGAACATGGGTTGGATGCATGATTTCCTGCACTACATGAGCATTGATCCCATTTACCGGAAGTATCATCACGGCAACATCACCTTCTTCCTCCTGTACGCGTTTCACGAAAATTTCATCCTCGTGCTCAGCCATGATGAGGTTGTTTACGGGAAGCGCTCGTTGTTGCGTAAAATGCCGGGCGACGAATGGCGAAAGTTTGCCAATCTTCGGATGTTTCTGGCATGGATGTACGGACAGCCCGGCAAAAAGCTGCAGTTCATGGGTGGCGAGTTCGGCCAGTGGAACGAATGGAACCACGACACTCAGCTCGACTGGGACCTGTTAAAACTGCCGCGCCACGATGGGCTTCGACGGCTGGTGCAACATTTGAATTACATCTACAAAAATGAACCGGCGCTCTGGCAATTGGATGACACTTACGATGGATTCGACTGGATCGATTTTCACGACGCTGATAACAGCGTGGTTTCGTTTCTGAGAAAATCGCGAGCCGGCGAGATTGTCGTGTTTATCGTAAACGCCACGCCCGTGGTTCGCTATAACTATCGGTTAGGCGTGCCTGAATCCGGCTTCTATCGCGAGCTTCTCAATACCGACGGCGAAACGTACGGCGGCAGCAACATAGGAAACCTCGGGGGCATCCACAGCGAAGCTCGCGAGTGGATGGGCCGCGACCATTCTATCGTCATTCACTTGCCGCCTTTGGCAACAGTTGCCTTCAAACTGGAGAAGTGATGAAATCGCGGCACCGGCACGGCACAGCAAAGCGCAGACTTTGTTAATCCCGGCGAAGTAAATTCGGCCAGCGAATTGAAGCGGAAGAAACCAGCGCGGCAGAAGGAACAGGACTTTCACCACAACGTTTATGTCGTTTTGCTTAGCGACGCTGTCGCGAAGCATCCCTCTATTTTGCGGCTCAATCCCAAACGCGATCCGCTGAAACCGTGTGTGTATGTTGGGATGACAGGGATTCCGGTCGACCACCGATTTGAAAATCACAGGAACGGTTACAAATCATCTTGGATCGTCAGGAAATATGGCGTGCGACTGATGCGGGAGCTTTACGAACATTTGAACCCGATGCCCTTTGAAGCAGCGGTCCAGATGGAATCAGAATTAGCTGAAGATTTGCGAGCCGCTGGATACACCGTTACAGGCGGACACTGATTCGGATGACAAAATGCCGGCACAGAGTTGCTACCGACGCTGGTCTGCTGAAGGTGAAGGAAGCGTCTCGAGCACGAAATGATGCAAGCACCTGAACTACCGCCGTTCGATTATAAGCCGCAGCGTTACCTCGGGCCATCGGCGGAAGAGGTGCTGCGCTCGCGTCGCCAGTTTCTGAATCCGGGGCTTTTCCTCTACTACAAACGACCGCTGATGATTGTGGAGGGCAAAGCGCAATACGTATTCGACGAACGCGGACGCCGATATCTCGATGCCCTCGGCGGAATTGTGACCATCAGCGTCGGCCATTGCCATCCGGACGTTGTTGAGGCAGCGCGACGCCAGAATGAAGTTCTGCAACATGCGACCACGATTTATCTGCACCCGAACGTAGCCAAGTACGCGGAAAAGCTGGCCGCCAAGATGCCCGGCGATCTGAAGGTGTGCTATTTCGTTAACTCAGGCTCGGAAGCCAACGATCTCGCGCTGTTAATGGCGCGCGCTTACACCGGCAACTACGATGTCATTGCGCTTCGAAATTCGTACCACGGCGGCAACGCCGCCGGCATGGGACTCACGGCCCACCGCACCTGGAAGTTCAATGTTCCACACAGCTTCGGTGTGCACCACGCAATAGCGCCCGATCCGTATCGCGGAGCATGGGGACGCGACGATCCGCATGCTGGATCTCATTACGCCTCCGATGTCAGAAGTTTGATCGACCACGCAACTCCGGGGCGGGCCGCAGCCTTTATTGCCGAATCAATACAAGGCGTCGGCGGATGCGTGGTGTTTCCAGAAAATTATCTGAAGCACGTTTACGAATATGTGCGCGCGGCTGGCGGCGTGTGTATCGCGGATGAAGTGCAGACGGGATTTGGACGCACCGGCTCGCACTACTGGGGCTTTGAGACTCAGAACGTGGTGCCGGACATCGTGACAATGGCCAAAGGGATTGGCAACGGCGCTCCCCTCGGTGCCGTTGTCACCACGCCGAAGATTGCAGCCACACTGGCACAGCGTCTACATTTCAACACCTTCGGTGGCAATCCCGTCGTGTGCGCGCAGGGCGCAGCTGTGCTGGACGTGATCGATCGCGAAAAATTGCAAGCAAACGCTCTGAAAGTCGGGAATCAGATCCTTGCGGGGCTCGAGCGCTTGAAGGCAAAGCATGACCTCATCGGTGATGCGCGCGGTAAAGGTTTACTTCTGGGCATTGAGTTGGTGAAAGACCGCGCAACCAAAGAACCGGCGACGGCTGAGTGCGGACAGGTGCTGGAGAACTGTCGGGACATGGGATTATTGCTGGGCAAAGGCGGTTTGTACGGTCAGACGATCCGATTTTCCCCGCCCATGTGCCTGCACGGACAAGATGCCGACTTTCTGCTGGATGTACTGGATCGGGCGTTTAGCGCCGGCTGAAGATAATTCGGGTGGCACGTCGCCGCGCAAAATTCAGATCAACACACGCACAGCCGGACGTTGATGCGATTAATGCGCGGAGGAGTGCGGATTTCAGTAGATAACAAAATTGTTGCGCCGGATAGTCAATCTGCTGGCGCACTTAGTACCACAGGACCGGTTCGAATGCGTTTGCCTAGGCGATCGAACGAGCCGGGGCAGTTGATTCAAATGCGAAGCCGAGGCTCGTCGCTAACTCCCGCCGCCGCGCTGAGTGGAATCTGGGGGCTCCTGCTTTTAGCATTTGTCGTTGCTGCACTCTACTTCGGGCGCTCAGTGTTCGTGCCAATCGCCCTGGCCACGCTAATCACGTTTCTTCTTTCCAGGCTGGTCAGTCGCCTGGAGCGTTGGATCGGGCGCATCGCGGCCGTGCTAGTGACGGTCATCGCGATGTTCACGATTTTCGCTGCGGCGAGTTGGGTTATCGGCCGCCAGGTTATCGATCTGGCTGACAAAATACCTGATTACCAGGCGAACATCGTCACCAAAATCCGGTCACTGAAACTTCCTGCTGCTGGCCCGCTGGCGCGACTTTCATCCAGCGTTCGCGTGCTGCAAAAGGAACTGGTTGCGCCCAGTCCTGCGCCGTCAACGGACCGAGCTCGCGGTGATCCTTCGACCAGAACGCCTCCGCCGATGGCGAGTCCTATCCCAGTGAAGATCATCGAGGGACGAAGCGCGATTCCACAATTAATGCAGGAGACTCTCAGCGCGATTCTAAGTCCGCTCGGCACCGCTGCGCTAGTGCTGTTGCTGGTTATTTTCATGTTGCTAAAGAGAGAAGATCTTCGCGGCCGATTGATTCGTCTCGTGGGGCAGGGGCGTATCAGCACCACTACGCGCGCCATGGAAGACGCTGGACGTCGTGTGTCGCGTTACCTTTCCACGCAGTTTCTCGTCAACACGTGTTACGGTATCTGTGTTGCACTTGGGCTGCAATTTATCGGAGTCCCAAATGCCGCGTTGTGGGGAGTGTTGGCCGGAGTGCTGAGATTCATCCCATACGTCGGTCCATGGGCCGGCGCTCTCTTGCCTGTGTTACTCTCGTTTGCGATCTCGAGCAGTTGGTTCACACCGCTGATGACGATCGCTTTGTTCATTGTGTTAGAGGCAATCGCATCGAACTTTGTCGAACCTTGGGTTTACGGTGCGAACACAGGCGTTTCTCCGATTGCTTTGATCATTTCGGCCGTGTTTTGGACGTGGCTTTGGGGCCCGGTTGGTCTCGTGCTTTCCACTCCTCTGACGGTGTGTCTGGCGGTGATAGGGCGACATGTTCCGCGGCTCGAGTTTCTCGGAACTGTGCTAAGCGAGGATGAAGCACTGGCGCCTCATCAGGAGTTTTACCATCGGGTCTTGTCCTTTTCGACGGACAGCGCAGAAGAGTTTGCCACGAAATATGTGGAAACGGAATCGCTGACCGCGTTCTATGACAACGTTTTGATTCCGGCGATCGCAGCAGTCGAAATCGACGCGCACAGCGGGTCGCTCACCACAGAGCAAAGGACCTCCGCGTCACAGCGAATTCACGAGATCATAGATGATTTCAGCGGCTGGGAGGCTCCACCTAACGACGCCCATGAGCAAAAAAGCGACGATCTCACCAGAGTCGTTCCTTCGATCGGCAGCCGTGTTCTGTGTCTTCCCGCGAGCGCTTATCGCGACGAGCTTGCGGGCGAAATGCTCGCGCACCTACTTCGCAATCAAGGCTTCGAAGCTGAAAATCTGCCCGCGCGGCTTAAACACGAGGAGTTGATCGATCGCACAGTTGAGGTTCAACCCGAATGCATCTGCGTGTCGGTACTGCCGCCGACAAGTATCGCTCAGGCTCGACATCTGTCTTCGGCAATTCGCGAGCGACTTGGGAGTGTAACAATTCTCGTTGGCGCTTGGAGTGCCAGATTTGATGCAGAGAAGCTTAGAGAACGTTTGCGTGCAGCGCACGTCAGTGATGTAGCCGTTTCCCTGGCGGACGCCGTGCAACGGATTAACAAACTGACAGCGGCAATCACGGACGAAATGCTGTCCGCGCCTACACCGCCTAACGAGGCAGAGCGCTTGGCGGAACTCAACGGATTAAATCTTCTGGACACGCCCACGGAAGCCGATTTCGATCAAGTTACAGAGCGCCTAACGAAACTTTTCAAAGTGCCGATCGCGCTTGTAACTCTGATTGACAAGGATCGGCAGTGGTTCAAATCTCAAACGGGTTTGCCACCCGATCTTGCCGAGGCGCGGTCCACTTCCCGTGACGTTTCCCTTTGTGGTCATGTTATCGCCAATGATGAAGTATTGATCGTGAATGACCTTGCGCGAGATCCCCGCTTCGCAAACAACCCGTTTGTGAAAGACCGTGGCCTGCGGTTTTACGCCGGCGTTCCGTTGCGCGGGCCTAATGGCTTTCCGATTGGGTCGCTCTGTATTCTCGACACGAAGCCACGGGAGATGACAAGGCAGGAGCAGGAACTCCTCAAGGTGATCGCGGAAGACGTGATGGAACAGATAAAGCGCCGCCCCATCACCGAAACTGCCGGTACAGTCGCATCTGAAAAGGCATAGACGCGCGATGTCCTCCCTCCGTTTGTCGTAAACATAGGTCGAGAGCCGCGCCGGCGGGAAATAAACTACCGCACTAGAGGCGTTTTAGCCCCGATTGCGGATGTGCTGACGTAGGAAATTTCACCGGCTTGCAACGCACGATTTTCCTAAGGCGCGAAGTACATCCACCGGCACCGAGGTTCGTGCCGCTGCGTTGTTTATGATCGGGGGTGACAGCGCTCCGTGCTCGTATTAGAAGACTTGCGAGTCGAATTCGCCGTCGCGTACCCGAGTGTGGATTTTCATTTTTGAGCGAACTTCTACGGTCGAGCGGATGATTTGGCCACGATCATCCATAGTGATGCTGTAACCGCGGCGCAGCGTTGCGTCGGGTCCGAGCACGCGCAGAATTCCTTCGATGCGACTGAAACGGTGTCTCGCGTTCTCGATCAAGCGCGCAGGGCAGGCGACCAGTCGCCGATGCAAATCGATGAAACGGTTGCGGCGCATCATGAGCTCGCGCACGGGACTGCGCGCTTGCAACACGCGAAGCGCATGCAGGAGCGCACGTTTGTAACCGTCGATCTTGTGCGCGAGACAACGCTGCAAGATCTCGTGCGCGTGATCCAGCCGTTGTTGCCCGTCGCGTACGCGGCTAAGCAACTGCCGTCCTAGCGCGCCGCCGCACCGATCGATCTGTCGCTGTAGATCCATGATGTCAGGCACAATCAATTCGGCGGCCGCGCTCGGTGTGGGCGCGCGCAGGTCGGCGACGAAATCGCATATGGTGAAATCGATTTCGTGACCGACTGCTGAGACGATTGGCACCGCAGAATGGAATATCGCGCGTGCGACGATCTCCTCGTTGAATTCCCACAAATCTTCGATACTCCCGCCACCGCGCGTGACGACGATGAGATCGACAGGCGCAAACGCTTCGTTAGGCGTTGCCAGCTTGCGAATGGCGACCGCGATTTCCTGTCCTGCGCCGGTTCCCTGCACCCGGACCGGGTTGATCAGAATCTGCAACCACGGCGCGCGACGACGGAGCACGTTCAGCATGTCGCGGATGGCTGCTCCGCTTGGCGAGGTCACAATTCCAATTCGCCGCGGAAATTTCGGCAAGGGCCGTTTCCGTTCCGGCGCAAATAATCCTTCCGCCTGAAGCTTCCGCTTAAGTGCTTCGAATTTCGCCTGGAGCTGGCCTACTCCCAGTGGCTGAAGAATCTGAACGTTGAGTTGATATTGTCCGCGCGCTTCGAAAACTGTGACGGCGCCATAGACTTGCACCTGCGCGCCGTCGGCCAGCGATTGTCGCGGCAGCATGATGTCTCGCCAGATAACGCATGAGATTTGTGCGCGTTGATCTTTGAGCGTGAAATACTGGTGACCGCTTGGGTGCAATTTGTAGTTTGAAATTTCGCCCTGCACCCAAACCGCGCCGAATTTTGTCTCGAGTGTTGCGCGAATATTTCTGGTCAACTCGAAGACGGTGAAAATCCTTGAAGTTTGCGGAAAGAGATCGCTAGTCCGTTGCATTAGGAAAGACGCTCAACGCTCAACATCCAACTTTCAACTTTCAGACCTGACATCGGATAATGATGATTCTTGACAGTCTTACCGATCCGGCGATGGTCGGGCGCTTATGAAAATTGGCGTTGTGTTCCGAGTTATCGTCTGTGGATTGACCTTCATTTTTGTTGGCCATGTACAAGGGGGTCCACATGGTCAACTGCATCCTCAGAGGGTATTCAAGGTTGGCGTGCTCGCTACGCTGACTGGATCCGGGTTTACCCTCGGGATAGATACGGTCGCAGCGCTGCAGATTGCCGAAGAACAGATCAAAGCAGACGCGAGGGGCCGACGTTTCAAATTCTTCGTACGCGATACTCAACACGATCCATCGAAGGCGCTTCAAGCGATCGAGGATCTCGCCAAACGTGGCGTCCAAATCATCATCGGGCCGCAAACGAGCTCCGAGGTCAGCATGATCAAACCTTTTGCCGACGCGCACAACATCCTTGTCATTAGCCAGGGCAGCACTGCCTCCTCGCTTTCTATCGCCGGAGACAACATCTTTCGTCTTTGCCCAGACGACAGGGTCGAAGCTAACGCCATCGTTGCATTGATGAAGCACGATGGAATCGAGCACATCGTCCCACTATGGCGAAACGATGCAGGGAATAACGGTCTACACGATTCCGTTGCGGCAGCGTTCGGTGGCACGGTGGCGCAAGGCTACCAGTACGGCCCGATAACGACTGACTTCAGCGCAGCGACGAATGCTGTCGCGTCGCAAATTCAGACGTTGACCGGCCCACCCAATAACTTTCCTCCTTCTACGATCGCAGTTTATCTCGCTGCATTCGATGAGGTAGTGGACATCTTTCACTCAGCGCAGTCTCTTGGTGCCCCGCTTTCAACGACGAAGTGGTACGGGAGTGATGGCGTGGCGCTTTCTGCGGCGTTAACGGGTGATGCGACCGCTGCAGCTTTCGCGGAGACCGTAGATTACCCAAATCCAATCTTCGGATTACCCGACTCGTTACAAAGCGAGTGGCAGCCAATCTCGGACGAGATCGAAGCTCGTACCGGAATTAAGCCCGACGCATTTGCGCTATCGACTTACGATGTGCTGTTTGTTCTGGAGCGTGCCCTCCAAGATGTGGGCAACCTGAAGCACTTCGAAGCTTTTAAAGAGGCATTCGTGAGTGAGGCGGACGCGTATTCTGGAATCACTGGGTCCCTGGCGCTCAATTCCGCCGGTGACCGGGCCAACGGTGACTTCGATTTCTGGGCTGTTCGTAATGATGCGTGGGTACGCATTGGAACTTACACCAACGGCTCCATAACGATCTTCCCTTAAGCCAGGAACATTCGCACTCGCGTGCATGTTTTGCGCCCGTTTCACCACAGCACACAGGAAGAGTGATCCCTAGTGCTGTTGTGCTACTACTTGGGAAACGCGGACTCAGACTTGATCGGATCGTAGCGGCGGTCTCCTCAGAGGGCGCCGCTACAGAAGCTCAGGCTGCGTGCCTCCCGGCGGTTTAAGTCCGAGCTTGCGATAGGCGTTTCCGGTGGCGACTCGGCCCTGAGGCGTCCGTTTGATGTAGCCTTCCATGATCAAATAGGGCTCGTTGACTTCCTCGATTGTCCCGGCTTCTTCGCCCACTGCGACTGCCAGCGAAGTCAGTCCAACAGGGCCGCCGTTGAATTTATGGATCAAGGTCTCAATGATGCGTTTGTCCCATTGATCGAATCCGTCGCGATCGATCTCCAGCATCGCGAGCGCGCGATCCGCAAGTTCCGCGGTGATTTTCCCTTCGGCTTTCACCTGCACGTAATCGCGCACCCAACGCAACAGATTGTTCGCCGTGCGCGGGGTCCCGCGTGAGCGCGTCGCGATTTCCACCGCGCCCGCTGCATCGATCTCCACGCCTAACAAGTGGGCGCTGCGCAAAATGATCTTCTGCATTTCCTCGGCGTTATAGTAATCGAGCCGCGCCGTCATTCCGAAGCGCGAACGGAGTGGCGCGCTTACCATTCCTGCGCGCGTCGTCGCGCCGACCAACGTGAACTTTGGCAAATTGAGGCGCAGACTGCGCGCCTGCGGTCCCTGGTCAATGATGATGTCGAGCCGGTAATCTTCCATCGCCGGGTAGAGGTATTCTTCGATGGCTGGCTGCAGCCGGTGAATCTCGTCGATGAAAAGCACGTCGCCCTTTTCCAGGCTGGTGAGAAGTCCTGCGAGTTCACCGGCCTTTTCAATCACTGGGCCGCTGGTGTTTTTGATATTCACGCCCATCGCGTTGGCGATGATGTAGGCTAGCGTCGTCTTGCCGAGCCCGGACGGTCCGCTTAAGAGAATGTGCTCGAGCACGTCGCCGCGCTTTTTAGCCGCTTCCACCATCAACTCCAGCCGTTCGCGAACCTTTACCTGGCCGGTGAACTCGCTAAACGCGGGTGGTCGCAGCGAAATTTCAAAAGCAGCGTCTGGCTCCGGCGGTTTCATCTGTATTGGACTGTTGGAGTAGTGGAGTAATGGAGTAATGGCCGCGAGATATCAACACTCCA
>Ga0307471_100000824_pt1 | contig 16326 bp, 20 predicted proteins | sample atmos_gasesAM3C__2_FD_204566 | JGI IMG/M metagenome (GOLD analysis project Ga0307471, IMG submission 204566) | Hardwood forest soil microbial communities from Morgan-Monroe State Forest, Indiana, United States - atmos_gasesAM3C_515 | ecosystem: Environmental > Terrestrial > Soil > Temperate... | reverse complement strand
GCATCATCGCCCAAGAAGCCATGGAGCGTCACTATCAGGCTTTCGGCGACGATCCGGATTATGCCGAAGTACTCGATCCTGGCGGCGATTTCGCGGTGCGCACGAAAGGCGAGGCCCATGCATGGACGCCTACGTCAATTCAGAATCTGCAAAACGCGGCGCGTAGGGATTCGCATGCATCCTACGTGGCCTTCTCCCGCGAGATTAATGAGCAAAGCATGCGGCGCCTGACCTTGCGCGGATTGATGGAATTTAATTTCGCTCCCCAAGAGCAACGCGTGCCCTTGGACGAAGTTGAGCCGGCGTCGCAAATTGTTCAACGTTTTGCCACCGGCGCGATGAGCTTCGGCTCCATCAGCCGCGAGGCGCATACAACGCTGGCCATCGCCATGAACCGCATTGGCGGCAAGTCCAACACTGGCGAAGGCGGGGAACAGCCGGACCGCTATAAACCTTTGCCCAACGGCGATTCCATGCGTTCGGCCATCAAGCAGGTTGCTTCGGGCCGCTTTGGCGTGACCGCCGAATACATGGTCAATGCCGATATGCTGCAAATTAAAATGGCGCAAGGGGCGAAGCCCGGCGAAGGCGGCCAGCTCCCCGGCCGAAAGGTGAGTGAACAAATCGGTCAAACGCGCCTTTCGACACCAGGCGTTGGTCTGATCTCCCCGCCGCCGCACCACGATATTTACTCGATCGAAGATCTCGCGCAGCTCATTCACGATCTTAAAAACGTCAATTCAGATGCGGCGGTTTCGGTAAAATTGGTTGCCGAGGTCGGTGTTGGCACGGTCGCGGCCGGCGTGGCGAAAGCGCGGGCCGATCATGTCACCATCGCCGGCTTCGAAGGTGGCACGGGCGCCAGCCCCCTTACGTCGCTGCTGAACGCCGGCTCCCCTTGGGAAATCGGCCTCGCGGAAACCCAGCAAACGCTGGTGCGTAACGGCCTGCGCGGCCGCATTACCGTGCAAGTTGACGGCGGATTGCGCACAGGACGCGACGTCGTTATCGGCGCCCTCCTTGGCGCCGACGAATTTGGTTTTGCCACCGCGCCACTCGTCGCATCAGGTTGCGTGATGATGAGAAAATGTCACCTCGATACCTGCCCCGTTGGCATTGCCACGCAGGATCCGCGGCTCACCAAGCATTTTGCCGGCAAACCCGAGCATGTCATCAATTACTTCTTCCTTGTCGCCCAAGAAGTACGCGCATTGATGGCGGATCTTGGCTTCCGGACATTCGGCGAAATGGTAGGCCGTACGGAAAAATTAAATATGAATACCGCCGTCGATCACTGGAAAGCAAAAAATGTTGATCTTAAAAACATTCTCTATCGCCTTGATCCAAGAGGCGCCGAAATCAGCAATACCGAGAAACAGCAACATCATCTGGACAAGGCCATCGACCATAAGCTCATCGCTTTAGCCAGGCCGGCGCTCGAAAGCGGGGAGAAGGTTGTTATCGACCTTGCCGTTCGCAACGTAAACCGCACCTTTGGCGCGATGCTGGCGGGCGAACTTGCAAAACGCTACGGCCATCAGGGTTTGCCCGAAGACACGATTATCATTAACGCAAAGGGCACGGGCGGCCAAAGTTTTGGCGCTTTTCTGACACGTGGCATACGCATCAATCTCGAAGGTGAGGCCAACGACTATACCGGTAAAGGCCTGTCGGGCGGGCGTCTGGTGGTCAGCCAGGCCAAAGAGGCTCAACGCAAGGCCGAGGAAAATATCATCATTGGCAATACGGTGCTCTATGGCGCCACCGCCGGTGAAGCCTATTTCAACGGCGTGGCGGGCGAGCGTTTTGCCGTGCGCAATTCTGGTGCGGTGGCGGTTGTCGAAGGCACCGGCGATCACGGCTGCGAATATATGACCGGCGGCGTGGTAGCAGTGCTGGGCGACACCGGACGCAACTTTGCGGCCGGCATGTCGGGCGGCATTGCGTATGTCTATGATCCGCGTGGAGAGTTCAGGGCCATTAAATGCAATACCGATTCCGTTGCTCTGTCCCCGATTACCCCGAGCGCGGAGACAGCCGGCGCCAGCACGCAAGGTTGGCCGCAACGGCACTCTGTGAGCGTTTCCGATTCGGGCATGGGCGATCCGTTGGCTTATGATGACGTCCGGCTCAGAATTTTGCTGGAACGCCATCATGAATTTACCGGCAGTCCACGTGCCGCCGGACTCTTGGCAAATTGGGATAACGCGGTGCAAAAATTTGTAAAGGTAACGCCAACGGATTACCAAGCAGCCCTGGTGCGTTTAAAGGCACCGGCGCTGGCGGCAGCCTGATTGTCCCGGCAAGGTTAATTTACGGATGGTCGCGGCACCGTCCGTGAAACATAAAGGGAATGCCGTTTTGGTGTGGAACGAGGCAGAAATGGGAAAACCGACAGGCTTTCTTGAAAAGACCCGTATCGAGCGGTCCTACCGGGACAATCGCACAGGTGATTGGAGTCCGTTTCTGGTCGCTCTTTCTCGAGAGCAGCTGGAAACAAATAATGCCGCCATTTGCATGGATTGCGCCGTCCCCTTTTGCAGCCTTCCGGTACCCGACAATAAAACCGGCTGCGGGTTAGGCAATCAAATTTATAAATTTAACGATGCCATATTTCGGGGCAACTGGGATCTGGCACTTCAAACTATTGATCAAACCAATAATTTTCCTGAATTTACCGGCGAGATATGTCCTGCTCCTTGCGAAGGCGGATGTACGCTGGCCATGTATGATACGGCCCACGATATCCGCGCCGTTAATATCAAGACCAATGAAGCCGCCATCGCCGCATGGGGGTGGGAGCAGGGACAGATAAGGCCCAAAATCGCCGAAACGAAAACCGGCAAAAACGTTGCGGTGGTCGGTTCCGGACCCGCGGGATTGGCGTTGGCCCAAGACCTGGCGCGCATCGGCCATAATGTCTTCGTGTTTGAAAAGAACGGTGCTTTTGGCGGTTTGCTGCGTTACGGTATTCCCCACTTTAAGATGGCGAAATCCCTTATCGATCGCCGCATCGAACAAATGCAGGCCGAAGGCGTTCGCTTTATTCCCCATACGGAAGTCGGCGTCGATCTATCGATGGCTGAACTTGATGAGAAATTCGACGCCGTTGCGTTCACCGTCGGCGCCGAAGCTCCCAATGACCTTCCCGCGCCGGGGCGTGGCCTTGGCGGAATTCATTTCGCGATGGAATTCCTTTCCCAGCAAAGTAAGCGCAACAGCGGCGAACCTTTTACCGAAGCGAACATTCTTGCCACGAACAAAGACGTCGTTGTTATTGGCGGGGGTGATACGGGATCGGACTGCATCGGAACGGCAACCCGGCAGGGGGCCAAGTCTGTTACGCAGATTGAGATCATGCCGCAGCTTCCACTTGATCTGAACAGGTTTGATGTGTGGCCGCGCTGGGCCGATATTTTCCGCCGCACCTCAAGCCACTATGAGCGGCCCGATATGGACCGCCGCTGGCAGGTGGGAACGAGAGAATTCATCGGCAGACAGGGAAGGGTAGAGAAAATATTGTGCGAGTCGGTGGATGTTCAGCGCGACGTCACGGGCCGACCGAATTTTGTGCCTATTGCGGATTCAGGCTTTGAACTCAAAGCCGATCTGGTTCTGCTGGCCATGGGATTTAGAGGTCCGCGGCCGGATCTGTTTAAAGCCCACGGCCTTGAATTGGTCGGCAATAAAGTGCCTAGCAGCTTGAACGCGGATGGCACCGTCAATCACAATGTCACGGGTATGGGGCCGAAGTTTTTCTCCGCCGGAGACGCGCGTCGCGGCCAATCGCTGGTGAAGTGGGCTATCCGCGAAGGCAAGGATTGCGCGCGGCAAATCGATCGCTTTCTCGCCGGCGACAGGCGCGCGGCCTATTGGGCGCGCGCGGCCTCTGCTTTGCGCGCGGCTTGATGGAAGCAGGATCTTGCCGGTTCCGGCGGGAATTAGGCCAACGGCTGTTACACCTGAAAACATATAATTCGGCGAATTTCATTAAATAGGCCGACAAAAATTTTACAGCTCCCTGCGATTTTGACGTATAATAGCGGGCGATTCTGGGGGATCGATGCCTTTTATTCGCATTGCTTTCAGCTTGTTGGGCGTTTCGCTCCTGCAGCGGGGTATCCATGCGCTTACCGGAACTTCCACACCCGCACCGCGTGGCGCATCCCTTACATACGGCTAAAGGAGTATCAAGCGATGCTCTTTCTTAAAATGGCCCATCCGGGCCTGTCCTATCTCAAGCGCTGGACCTCGGAATATTATGGGAAATTGCTTAACGCAGCCGTGAGCACGGTTGTGGGTGCGAAAATCGCCCAGACGGCGACCAATACTCCGGCTGAAAAAGCAATAGCCAAACCGGCTCTGCGCGCGGAATTGAACCATCCGTCGCCGAACTTCGATACGGCGGCTTAAACATAAACAATATTGTTATGGCCGGGACAAGCCCGGCCATGCCAGTTGCTAGTTTTATTTAGAGTTAAGCCGCGGCTTTGCCGTTGCGGACGATGTCGCGCAGCTCATCGATGCTTTCGCCGATGCGCGTGCTGACGGTTTCCATCGCCTGGCACTGGGTGCGGGTCATCGTTTCCGCCATTTCGCGGGCGTTGGCGACGCATTTGTCCACCGCTGCCTTCGACATTTCGGCGTGACGCATGACTTTTTCTTCCGGCGTATCGGCCGCCATGCAGGCATTGACTATGCTGGTGGCTTCCTCGAAGCCCTGACGCATCCATTCGGCCTGGCGGCGGGCCAGCACTTGCATATTCTCGAAAGCGGCCTGGCTGAGGGTGGCACAGGCTTCCATGTTCTTGCGATAGGTGTTCATCATCGCGTCCATATTGACACTGGGCACTTTGAAGTCGCCCATCATTTTGGATACATCCATGAACTTCGAAAAATCTGTTTCGAAGAAGGGATTGGCGGCGGGTTTGGACATTGTTATTCCTCGGCAAGTATGTGAATTAAGGTTAAATAGTGCGCCTTCCCTCTTCATTTGTCACGATATTTTTTGCATTGCACAAAAGCATATGCGGCGCTAGGACGCAGATATATCTAACTACTTGTTACGGAATAAAATTTCCGCCACCCCGGCGGCACAGCGCAGAGCCTGATCCAGCGCCGCCATGGTTTTCGCCATGTCAGGCGTTTGGTCTTTTTGCCAGCGCCACAGGGCGCGGTAATAAACGGCAAGCAGGCCAAAAGTGGCCAGTGGCTTCAATCGGCCTTCCGGCACCAGCCGGGCATGCGCGAATATGTTTTGCGCCATTTGCCAGTGCGCCGGCAGGATGGAACGGGCGAGGGCGGGATCGGCCCGGCAGGCCTCGAAAAGGACGAGGATGCCCGCGCGCCGTTCCTGCAGCACATCGAAACGCGCCATCAGGATTTCGAACAGACGGTCATGTGGCGTCGCGTGCGGATCGGTTTTGCCGGCCTTGGTAAGCGTTTGCGCATCGAGCAAACACATGATGGCGGGCAGGATTGCGCTTTTTTCCCGAACCGTGTTTCGCATCTGCGCGGGCGGAATTTTCGCCGCTTTGGCGATCTGATCGAGCGTCAGGCTTTGCCAGCCTTGCCGGCCCGCCAGCTTGAGCGCCGCTTCGGCGATTTTGGTTTCGCTATGCGGTTTCGTGCGCGGCATCAGGCCGACAATTCTTTCGCCCTTGCCGCCGCCGCCTTGATCGCCTTGAGCAGCAACTCGTCGAGGCGGCCTAAATGTTTAAGCGCCGCTTCGGTGGTGCCGCCGGGGCTGGTGACCGCCGCGCGCAAAGCTTCGAGCGTTTCGGGCGATTGCGCGAGCAGGGCGCCGCTGCCGATCAAGGTCTGGCGCGCGAGCTGTGTTGCGAGTTCCTTTGGCAGGCCGAGCGCCACCCCGGCTTTTGTCATCGCCTCGGCGAGCGCAAAAAAATAGGCCGGGCCGCTGCCCGAAAGCGCCGTCACGGCGTCGAGCAAATTTTCATCCTCGACCCAATGCACGCTGCCGACGGCGCCGAGAATTTTATCGCACAAAGCGCGCTGCGCGGCGGTTACGTTTTTGTTGGCAGACGCGACCGTCGCGCCGGCGCCGACGCTGGCCGGCAGATTGGGCATCGCCCGCGCGATGGCAAAATTGTCGCCGCCCAAAAGCTCGCCCAGCCGCTTGATCGATTGCCCGGCGGCAATGGAAAGAAACACGCTCGATTTGAAACGCGCATAGGCGGGCAGGGCCTCAGCCATATGCTGCGGCTTGACGGTGAGAATGACGATATCCGGCTTAAAATCCTTCTCAAGCTTGTCCGGCGCAGGCAGCCAAGTGGCCAGCGATTTAAGTTGGGCGGGCGCCGGAGCCGGATCGACCACGTAGGCGCGCCCCAGCGTCGCCACGCGCTGCAACAGCGCGCCGCCCATCTTGCCACAACCGACGAAGAGAAGATTTGTTGTCATATCAATTCATTACCACGCGCATCATGCGCGCGGAAGATCGCCTTTCGCTTTAAAGAAGCCGAAGGGATGGGCTTAATTGCTATCTGGCAGCGCGTAGGCGGCGCAGAGCGAACCGCCGCCGGACAAAGGCATGCGGCCGGAGCAGTTGGTCACTTCCCAGCCGCGGTCGCGCATACATTCCGAGACCACGAGGCTCGGCTGCTGGATACAGCCGCCTTGTTCGGTCGGCCCTATGGTCACGCTGGTTTCAGCCAGGCGCTGCTTGTCAGGCTGGAATGAATTGAGGTCCGGCTGCGGTATGGTGGTCGGATAAATGCCACAGCGGCACTGGCTGATATCGAAATCGAGTTTCTGTTGCGCTTTCTCCAGCGGCAGCAGAACGTTCGGCTCACTGATCGGCCGCCAGAATTCGGCGATGTTGATGTTTTTATCCTCGCAGGCGGCCAGCATCAGCGAGGCGATGGCGGCAGATACACACAACGCAAGCCAGCGGCGCATGGAAGGCTCCTCGGAGAGAATCGCCTCATCATTGGCGATTTCTTCTATTTAGGCAACGAAGGTTAACGAATTGTGACTATCCGCGGAAATTGATTGCGCAACTACAACAACCCTAACGCCTTGAAACTGGCGACTTCGCTGCCGCCCACCACAATGTGATCGTGAATGGCGATGCCCAGCGGACGGCAGGCATCCGCGATCGCGCGGGTTATTTCGATATCGTCCTTGCTCGGCTGCGGGTCGCCGCTGGGATGATTATGCACCAGCACCAGGGCGCCGGCGCCGACTTCGAGCGCCCGCTGCACCACCTCGCGCGGATAAACCGGCGTATGGTCGATGGTGCCGTGCTGATGCACTTCTTCCGCCAGCAAATGATTTTTGCGGTCGAGAAACAGCAGGCGGAATTGTTCCTTAGCTTCATGCGCCATGGCGGCGCGGCAATAATCGACGATGCGCTGCCAACTGTTGAGCAGGGGGCCTTTCAGCGCGGCATTCTTGTGCGCGCGCAAGGCGACCGCGCCGGTGGCGATCAGGGACGCCGCCGCGCTTTCGCTAAGGCCGAAGGCGAGCAAGCGTTCGGGTTTGGCGTTGACCAGCGACCACAGATCCTTGAATTCGGCGAGCAGCGCCTTGGCGATCGGCTTCACGTCGCGGCGCGGAATGGCGGTGAACAATAAAAGCTCAAGCAGTTCGTAATCCTGCAACGCATCCATGCCGGCGTTGAACAGCCGCTCGCGCAAACGATCGCGATGGCCGAAATAATGTGGCTTGTCTTCGTCGCTGATAAGCGCGGGCTTAGGGCGGGAGGCGGGCATAAAGAAGCGGATCAGGAGGAGTAGGGTGGCCTACTATACCCTTTTGGCGATAAAGTAAAAATCTCTGCGCCCTGATCGGTTACGCCGATGGAATGCTCGAACTGGGCCGAGAGCGATTTGTCCTTGGTGACGGCGGTCCAGCCGTCTTTCAGCACCTTGGTTTCCGGCCGGCCGGCATTGATCATGGGCTCGATCGTGAAGATCATGCCGGCCTGCAGCACTTCGCCCTCGCCCGGCTCGCCGTAATGCAAGACGGAAGGTGCGGTATGAAAAATGCGCCCGACTCCGTGGCCGCAAAAATCGCGCACCACCGAAAAACGCGCCGCTTCGGCGTGCGTCTGGATCGCATGACCGATATCGCCGAGCGTCGCGCCCGGTTTGACCATTTCGATCCCTTTCATCATCGCTTCATAGGTAATATCGACCAGACGCCGCGCCTTGATCCCGACCTTGTCGCCGACAAAGAACATGCGGCTGGTATCGCCGTGCCAGCCATCGAGTAAAACAGTCACGTCGATATTGACGATGTCGCCATTCTCGAGTTTTTTGTCACCGGGAATGCCATGGCACACCACATGATTGGGCGAGATGCACACCGATTTCGGATAGCCACGATAGCCGAACGGCGCCGATGTGGCCCCATGCTCGCGCGTGAATTGATCGCACATCGCGTCGAGATCGTTGGTAATAGCGCCCGGCACCACATACGGCGTGATGAAATCGAGCACCTCGGCCCCCAGACGCCCGGCGCGCCGCATGGCGGCGAAATCCTCCGGGCCGTGGAGTTCGATGTGCGAGACGGAGTCAGGGTTAAGCATTGGCCGGTTGTGCGGCTGCCAGCCGGACGGCGGAAATACCGACCGTTTCAAGATTCATTACGTCGTAATATTTGCTGGCATTGTCGATATCGATTCCGACCGCGCGGCCGGAAGCATCGACATCAATACGGATATCGTCATTGACCACGGTAACGTCGGCTCCCGGGCTGGCCAGTAGCTCGATATACAGGCTATCGGTTTCGGCGTGGTAGCTGAGTTTCATTTTTTGCCCTTCAACGTCATTCCGGAAAATTTTCTTTTCGCCGCAGGCGAAAGAAAATTTATCCGGAACCCCGGTTCACTCTCCGATAGGATTGGTATCTCCTAACGATTCCAAAAACTTTTCAGTGTCAGCGGGAGAGTGTAATCTAAAGAAAGATATTTGTGCAAAGTTTGAGCGGTCATTCGTCAATGTCCCGTATTCACGTCGTTTTTTGGTAAAGCTTTTTAGCATCCAAATTAAAATGCTGTCTTTGGAAAACAAACGTTTCCACGTCTCGATATTCCCATTGCAGACAGGAGTCTTGTTGATGACTCTTGAAACGCTTCGGATGAGAAGTTGATGCATTATAAGCCAGAAACCATAATCCAGCCATATAACCGTATCAGCGCGTTCCCAAACCAAATCGCGCAATCGGCTGTAATTCCCGCTTATAATCCATGCCGGACTGGAAGTTGCTTTATCTACTTTATGGACAAATTCATCGAGCGAGACCGGAATCCATCCAGGCTGCCAATAAAGATCGTCAAGATCCGTAACCGAAAGCGCAAATTTTTGAGAAAGCTTTTCAGCCAGTACGCTTTTGCCGCAACCGGTCGTGCCGACAATAATGATTCTCTTCATCGCTAACACTTGTCTTGTCCTCGGAATTTACTGGGTTCCGGATAAATTTTCTTTCGCTTCACGAAAAGAAAATATTCCGGAATGACGTTTTTATATGGATCCGCCCGGCTTGAAATTGGTCTGTACGCCGATGCGCTCCCATTGCTGCATGCTGGTGACCATGTTCTGCTGCGCGGCCGCCGCCAGCATCGACTGGCCGTAATCGGTCGGCGAGCGGCTGGAGGATGATTTTTCCGCCAGCAGCAAATTGGCAAGAATGCCGGGCAGGCCGCCGTCCTTCACCTCGCCGCTGCGGATGCCTTCGTCCTGCCGCGCCTTCGGACCCCAGAACAATTCGGTGATGCGCTGATCGCCGGCTTTCTTTTTCTTCTTCTTTTTCGGCAGGCCGGTATCCTCGTCGATTTCCTCGGGCTCGTTAGGATCTTCCCATTTGCAATCTTCCCAATTGACGTAGAGGAAATCCTGAATCGCGCTCGACATGAAGGGCAAGTTGGTCAGCATTTCGCGGAACATGGCGGCGGCGTTGAAGATCGACTCTTCCTCGAGCTTTTTGACTTCCGTCTTTTGCTCGTCGGTCTTGAGGCCCTTGCGCGCAGCCATGACCGGTATCATGCAATTGTCTTTCAGTTTTTTTGCCCATTCGGTGGCCTGATTGGAGCGTTCGGCCTCGCCGTTTTCCTTGTAAAGCTCCGCCATCGTCCGCAAGCGCTTGACGAGGCACTCGGACCAATACCACCAGTCGTTAAAGGGCGCGCGTTGCGAGTAGCTGGTCATGATTAGATGCCAAAAGTTAGCATTCAGGGATTAAAATGACAAAAACTGCGACAAAAGCAATTATGGACTAAGAGGATAGAGGTTTTTCTGACCCATCCCCGCATCTGTACCTTGGGTTGCTTTGACGAGAATCCCCCATGCCGGTCGTGTCGGATATTCTTGGATTCTGGAGATTATTGTGGTTATTGCTCCTGTGGCAAGATTTATGTAATCACGCTTTTTCGAATCTGGCGCCTCAGATGAGCCTGCTTGTGCGGCTTCCTTCTCGTGCCGCAATTGCTCCATTCGCGCGCGGATCGTGGCAAAATCATCAGCAGCGCGGGGGCGGTCGGCCATGAATATCCTGTTTGGTTATCAAAATTAATTGCGAATTTTATAGCCGCGATAAGCAGAAGTAAAGCTCTGCATTATTCAATTCTGCCGGCCGATCGCAGCATGCGGCTGTTGCGCTCGCCCCAGCGTTTGGCCACATCGTCGTCTTCCCGATGTGGGCCAGCCTGCGCTTCACGCGGGGCGCGGCCGTCGCCGACCTGTTCGCGCTCGAGCAGATTGGCCAGCACCTCGGGCAGGCGGCCATGTTCGGGCAGGCCGCTGCCAATGCCTTCCTGCTCGTTCCCCATCGGGCCGCGAAACAGGCTTTCGGCGAGACGGCTCGAACATTTGCTGTGCCAGGGCGATTTGAGTAGTTTCTGCATGTCGAGCGACAGTTCCGGCAGCTTCTGCAGCGTTTCCTTGAACAGAAGCGCGAGGCCATCCACCACGCGCTCGCCGTGATGATTGAGTTCGGTTAGCGAGTCGGTAGGCGTGTCGGTTTCGTCCGTCAACTTGTGAATGCGCTTGAGCAAATCGATGGTGTCGCTGTTTCGCTGTTGCCGGTCTTTTTCGTTCATGAAGATATCTTCATGCGGCGGATGGCTATAAACATTGACGCAGATCGTTAACCGGTCGATCACCACATTGGCCCAATGCAGCCATTCGTCGACATCCGGTTTTTGTATTTCGTCTGCCATTAAGGCAACCTCATTGAGGTTGATAATAACCTAAAAATGGCAATGTCGCAAAGCTTTCCTGCAACCTGCGATTGCCAAAATAGCGTAGATTGTTGCTGTTTTTGCAATGCAATAGCGCCCGGCGACTCCGTCCGGCAAAACCTATTTAGCGGCGACTCCGATTCAGGCGGCTTTAGCTTTGGCGGCCATTTTCTTTTTGGCTTCTTCCATTTCCTGCGGCGACACATCGCGAACGTGAGTCGCAAGCGTCCATTTATTGCCGAAAGGATCCTGCACGGTGCCGATGCGGTCGCCCCAGAACATGTCCTGCACGGCCGAAACTTCTTTCAAACCACCTTGTTTGGCCTTGCTGAAAGCGGAATCGACATCGTCCAGATAGACATAGAAACTCGAGCTGGTCGGTGAGCTGCATTGCGGATTGGTGTCGCCCAGAAACACTTTCGACGAACCGATTTGCAAGCAGGCATGCATGACCTTTTTGGTCTCGGGGCATTCCATGCGATAGGCTTCCTTGGCGCCCAGCGCCTTGGTGTAGAGATCGATCGCCTTGGCAGCGCCGTCAACGATCAGGGTCGGGGTGATAGTGCTGAAGCCTTCGGGAATTTTGACCACAGCCATGGGAACCTCCTTGTTTGAGTTAATCGGTTGGATTGTTCGTGCCTTGAGCGCCACCCATTTCTTATGCCTTCCATATAAGCTTCGATTGCAGCCTCAGGTCGCGCCATCACTACGTCGGTTGGTAACACAAACCGTCGCGCTGCATCTCTGCTAAGCAAGCGCGGAGATCATCGCACGGTTTGCCGGTTATCCTTTTCAGTGCGGCATCACTGGAAAATACATCATCTGTGCGATCAGTCATGATTTGCCCCGTCATTCAGTTTCACTGCGGGGACTTTCTAACATTTTTTCTGTTTTTTGACTACACTGAAATTTAAACACCGCGCAGGGCACGTTGCCGCAGGAAGTGATCGGCGAGTACGCAGGCCATCATGGCTTCGCCGACCGGTACCGCGCGGATGCCGACGCAGGGATCGTGTCTTCCCTTGGTGGTGATTTCGGTATTCTTGCCCTGAATGTCGATCGTCTGTTTCGGCTGCAAGATCGAGCTGGTCGGCTTCACGGCGAAGCGCACGACGATATCCTGGCCGCTCGAGATGCCGCCCAGAATGCCGCCCGCATGATTGGACAAAAATTCCGGCTTGGGTGTCACCTCGCCTCTGGCCGCTTGGCGCGAGGTGACATCCGGGCCTTTGCCCGCGCGCATCTCGTCCGAATTTTCTTCGCCGGAAAGCACGGCCGCCGCGAAACCGTCGCCGATCTCCACGCCCTTGACGGCGTTGATCGACATCATCGCGCGCGCGAGATCGCTATCGAGCTTGTCATAGACCGGATCGCCGAGACCGGCCGGCACGCCGCTCGCCGTGACCTCGATCACCGCGCCGGCCGAGGTGCCGTTTTTGCGCGCGCTCTCGAGAAACTCTTCCCAGACCGGCACGGCTTTTTTATCGGGACCGAAAAACGGATTTTCGTCGATCTCGGCCCAATTCCAGTTCGCGCGGTTGATTTTATGCGCGCCGATCTGCACCACCGCGCCGCGGATTTTTATTTTGTCGCCGAGAATTTTGCGCGCAATCGCGCCGGCCGCCACGCGGCAAGCCGTCTCGCGCGCCGAAGAGCGCCCGCCGCCGCGGTAATCGCGGATGCCGTATTTCACCTGATAGGTGTAATCGGCATGACCGGGCCGGAATTTGTCCTTCACATCGTCGTAATCTTTCGAGCGCGCATCGGTGTTTTCGATCAGCATGCCGATGGGCGCGCCGGTGGTGACGCCTTCAAACACGCCGGACAGGATTTTCACCTGATCGGCTTCCTTGCGCTGCGTGGTGAATTTCGATTGACCCGGCTTGCGGCGGTCGAGCCACGGTTGAATATCGGCCTCGCCAAGCGGGATCAGCGGCGGGCAGCCGTCCACGACCACGCCGATGGCCGGCCCGTGGCTTTCGCCCCAGCTGGTAAAACGGAACAGAGTGCCGAAAGAATTGGAGGCCATGAAAATCCTAAATTGCCATTAGCGCGATTCCTGCAAGGCGCGCTGCACGGCTTCCGGATCGCGGGCGATGATCGTCAGCAATACGCGCGCCGTGCCGGTCGGTACGCGACGGCCCTGTTCCCATTGCTCAAGGCTGCGTTTGCTGAAGCCGTAATGGCGAGAAAATTCGCCTTGCGACATACGAGCCCGCTTGCGAATAGCTTTGACGTCGATTTCCTTTGGAATATGTACGACGCAGTCGTGATTTTTTTCGCCGCGCGCGAAGGCAAGGGCTTCCCGTGCACCCTGAATGATGCTTTGCCCAAGTTCAGTGGTGCGTTTGCCTTTTTTCATTCCTTGTTCTCCTGTAGCTTTCCGGTATAGCCTTCAAAATCTTTTTAAGTTCGTTCTTCGCTGTCTGGCTTAAGTCGCTTTGCTCATTTTTGGCGAACATCGACAACAGAAAGACCGGAATGTCGCCGCCGCCGTAGAAAGTAATAATCCGGTAACCGCCTCGCTTGCCTTGTCCCGGTCTGGCGAAACGGATCTTTCGGGCGCCGCCAGTGCCGGGGATTAGATCGCCGCCTTGCGGATTGGCAGCGATGTAATTTACGAGTTCTGCACATTCATCTTCCGAAACGCCGCAATCCTTGGCGCGGCGCAGAAACATCAGCGTTTCGACGACCACCTGCATTATACGCCAATGGCGTATAAAGTCAAGAAAAATTTGTTTTCCACTAACTATCCTTCTTGGCGAAATTGCCGAGCAATTCGGCGATTTCGGCGGCCTGGTCGGCCGCCATCATGCCGATCGTGTGATAGCCAGCGTCGACATGCAGCACTTCGCCGGTCATGCCAGTACCTAGATCGCTGAGCAGGTAAAGCGCGGTATGGCCGACCTCCAGCGTGGTTACATTGCGCTTGAGCGGCGAGTTGATTTCGTTCCAGCGCAGGATGTAGCGAAAATCGCCGATGCCGCTGGCGGCCAGCGTCTTGATCGGCCCCGCCGAAATTGCATTCACACGGATATTGTTGCTGCCGAGATCCACGGCAAGGTAACGCACGCTGGCTTCCAGCGCCGCCTTGGCCACGCCCATGACATTGTAATGCGGCATGACGCGCTCGGCGCCGATATAGCTGAGGGTGAGCAGACTGCCGCCATTGGTCATCAAAGGCTCGGCGCGGCGGCACAGGGCCGTGAAGGAATAGCAGGAAATATCCAGCGTCTTCAAAAAATTATCGCGCGTGGTGTCGAGATAAAGCCCGTCAAGCTCGTTCTTGTCGGAAAAAGCGATCGCATGCACGACGAAATCCAGACGGCCCCATTTTTCTTTCAGCGTCGTGAAGAGTTGGTTCAGGCTGTTTTCATCCGTTACATCGCACGGCAAGACGATTTTCGAGCCGACCGATTCCGCCAGCGGCACCACGCGCTTTTGCAGCGCCTCGCCCTGATAGGTGAAAGCCAATTCGGCGCCTTGCGCGGCGCAGACGGCGGCGATGCCCCAGGCGATCGAACGGTCGTTCGCCACGCCCATGATCAGGCCGCACTTGCCGGCCATAAGCGAACCGGTCAGAGGAGTCGAAGCGACGAAAGGTGAATTCATAAGAACCTCTTCCAGCTAAGGCTGAGCCTTAGGATTGGTGGCCTGTGGCTGGCGGCCAAAAACGTGCCTGGCTGCCCTACATACCAGCGGCAGAGTCAAAGTGGCCGCCACGGTGCCGAATACAATGCCCGGCGTTCCGATTTTAGGCCTGAGATAAGACGTGACAGGAAATCCAGATACAATGTCGGCAACCAAAGCTGACGAGACGTATTCCCAGCCCCAATACAGATTATCGAGAGTTCTATAAAACAGTGGAGTTTGTGCAGTATTTGTCATGCGCCACCTGCAATTTAGCCTGTGCGGAGTTTACACGATTGATTTTGCGGGTCAAAGCGCTTTCCTGTAATCAAACGGCATGCCAATCAAGACTCAGTTCATCATGAAAACCTCCTTGCAAGCTACCTATGAATCGCTCATCGCGCGGCATGATTTACGCCCCGATCCGGCGCAGGCGGAGGCGATTGCGGTTTTGCAGAAACTGGCGGATCAGCTCGATGGCTACAAGCCGCCGGTCGCGCGCCATGTGATCGCGAATTTTTTGCAGGAGCCGCAAGCGCCGGCCCGGGGGCTTTATCTGTATGGCGATGTCGGGCGCGGAAAATCCATGCTGATGGATTTGTTCATCGAGAATGTGAACGTCGCCAAACGGCGGCGCGTGCATTTTCATCAGTTCATGCTCGAGGTGCATGCGCGTTTGCATCATTTGCAAACCGGGCCGGAGGAAGCGGAGCAAATCCTGCCGCGCCTCGCGCGCGATCTGGCAAATGAAGCGTGGCTTTTGTGCTTCGACGAATTTCATGTCGGCAACATCGCGGATGCGATGATTTTGGGACGATTGTTTTCCGGTCTCTTTGACTGCGGCGCGGTGGTGGTGGCGACTTCCAACTGGCCGCCGGACGAATTGTACAAAAACGGATTGCAGCGCGACCGTTTTTTGCCCTTCATCGAGCTGATCAAACAGCGCATGGTTGCGCATCGGCTGGCAGGCGCGGTCGATCACCGCTATGAGCAGATGCGCGGCACGCTGAATTATTTTTCGCCGCTCGGCGCGACGGCGACCGGAAAATTGCAGGCGATTTTCAAGCAGCTCACGGGTGGCGCCGAAGCATCGCCGCTGCAATTGCCTGTGGAGGGCCGTCTGGTTGCCGTGCCACGTGCGGCGCGCGGCGCCGCCTTTTTCAGTTTCGGGGAATTGTGCAGCCGGCCTTTGGGATCGGCCGATTATCTGGCGCTGGCCGAATGTTTTTCCGCCGTGGTGATCGACGGTGTGCCGCAGCTTTCGCCCGAGCAGCGCAACGAGACCACGCGCTTTATGAATCTGATTGATGCGCTGTATGAGGCAAAAGCGAAAGTATTCATCGCCGCCGCCGTGCCGGCCAACCAGATTTGTACGACCGGCGAATTGTCATTCTCTTTTCAGCGCACCATTAGCCGCCTGATTGAAATGCAAAGCGATGAATACCGGCAGAAGCCGCATTTGGGGTGAGGTAGGAAGTTTGATTAGTATGCTCTTT
>Ga0307471_100000823_pt1 | contig 16331 bp, 12 predicted proteins | sample atmos_gasesAM3C__2_FD_204566 | JGI IMG/M metagenome (GOLD analysis project Ga0307471, IMG submission 204566) | Hardwood forest soil microbial communities from Morgan-Monroe State Forest, Indiana, United States - atmos_gasesAM3C_515 | ecosystem: Environmental > Terrestrial > Soil > Temperate... | reverse complement strand
GTACGCGCGTCGCGGCCGGACGTCGTGTTTCACCTCGCCGGGCACGCCGTCGGTTCACGCGAGCTGGATCTGGTCATGCCCAGCATGCAGGGCGAGCTCGTCCCGACCGTAAACGTGCTGGCTGCGGTGGCACAACACGGAACGGGCCGGTTGGTGCTGACAGGTTCGCTCGAGGAGCCGGTCAAGGAGCCCGCGGTTCCGTCATCCCCCTATGCGGCAGCAAAGTGGGCGGGGACGGGTTTCGCGCGCATGTTCCACCGGCTCTACGCCACGCCGGTCGTGATTGCGCGCCCGTTCATGACCTATGGACCGGGCCAACGTAGCGACAAGCTGGTGCCCCACGTCATTCGCTCCTTGCTGCGCCGCGAAGCGCCGAAGCTGAGCAGCGGCCGGCGCATGGTGGATTGGATATATGTCGACGACGTGGTGCGAGGTCTGCTGCTGGCCGGCGGCCGGACCGGCATCGAGGGCGAGGAGTTCGATCTCGGGTCCGGACGGCTTGTCAGCGTGCGCGAGGTGGTCGAGCAGCTGGTGCGGGCGGCCGGTTCGACTGTCGCGGCACAGTTCGGGGCATTGCCCGACCGTCCATTCGAGGTCGAGCGGCGCGCGGACGCAGCTTCCGCTCGCGCCCGCCTTGGTTGGCAAGCGCAGATCGCCCTTGAGGATGGACTGCAGCGGACCGTGAATTGGTATCGAGAGAGGCACTCAGAATGAAGGTTGTCCTGTTCTGCGGCGGGCTGGGCATGCGGCTGAGGGAATACTCGGAGTCCATTCCCAAGCCAATGGTGCCCGTGGGCTATCGGCCGATCCTCTGGCATGTGATGCGTTACTACGCGCATTTCGGCCACAAGGATTTCATCCTGTGCCTCGGCTACAAGGCCGACAGCATCAAGCGCTATTTCCTCGAGTACGAGGAGACCATCTCCAACGACTTCGTCATGAGCGAGGGCGGCCGGAAGGTCGACCTCCTCGCGAGCGACATCCAGGACTGGAAGATCACCTTCGTCGACACCGGCCTCAACTCCAACATCGGCATGCGGCTGAAGGCGGTGGAGCATCTTCTGCGGGACGATGAGATGTTCCTGGCGAACTACAGCGACGGCGTTTCCGACCTGCCGCTAGCGTCGATGATCGACAGCTTCAAGCGACAGGACGCCGTCGGCTGCTTCGCGGGCGTCGCGCCGAATCAGACCTTCCACCTGGTCAGCGTCGAGGACGGCGGGCGCGTGAAGAGCATCCGGCATGTCAGGGACGTTGGCATGCGGGTCAACGGCGGGTTCTTCGTCTTCCGCAAGCAGATCTTCGACTGGATCAAGCCGGGAGAAGAGCTGGTGGAGGCACCATTCAAGCGCCTGGCTGCCGCGGGCAAGCTGTACGCCTATCCGTACGACGGCTTCTGGGCCTGCTTGGACACATTCAAGGACAAGCAACTGCTCGAGGACCTCTACTCGCGCGGTCAGGTTCCGTGGGAGGTCTGGAAGACGCCCACCCCGGCCCCCAGCACAGCGCGCTGACGGGGCTGCATGCAGAAAGTGTCCATTTTCGAGCACGCCAGTACGCCGAAGAAGATTCTGGCGCTCGGGGCGCACGCCGACGATATCGAGATCGGCAGTGGCGGCACCGTTCTCAGGTTGCTCCAGAACAATCCTGCGGCGGAAGTCCATTGGGTCGTGCTTGGCGCGACCGGGGCGAGGAGAACAGAGGCGATCGAGAGTGCACAGCAATTCCTGGCGAATGCTCGGCGCAAAGAGATCGTCGTCAAGGATTTCAGAGACGGCTATTTCCCTTACGTCGGGACCGAAATAAAGGACTTCTTCGAGCAGCTCAAACGGCAATTCGTCCCGGATCTCATCCTGACGCACTATCGCGAGGATCTGCATCAGGACCACCGCCTGGTCTCCGAGCTCACCTGGAACACGTTCCGCGACCACTTGATTCTCGAGTATGAAATACCGAAGTACGACGGCGACATCGGCTCGCCGAACTTCTTCGTTCACCTGGACGCGGCGCTGTGCAAGAGGAAGGTTGCCTGCATCCTGCAGTCGTTTGCCAGCCAAAGAAGCAAGGCCTGGTTCTCCGAGGAGACGTTCTACGCCATGCTGAGGCTCCGCGGCCTCGAATCCAATGCCCCCGAAAAATATGCGGAGGCCTTTTACTGCCGCAAAGTCGTCTACTGAGGTGCCATGAAAGTGCTTCACGTGCTGGAGACCTCGCTGCCCCACACGGTGGGCTACACGGTGCGCGCTCGCTACATCGTGGATCACCAGCGCCGCCTGGGTCTCGAGCCAGTCGTCGTCACTTCGCCATTGTTCCCGCCGAAACAACCGCCCGAGCGCATCGAAGAGTATGACGGCGTGCGCTATTACCGGACCAACCACATCCGCCCGCCGGCGTCGGCCAAGTCGAAAATCGGCTCCTATGCCCTGCGCATTGCCATGGCGCTGCGCTATCGGCGGGCGGTGCTGGAAATCGCTCGTCGCGAGCGCCCTGACGTCTTGCATGCCCACTCGTCCTACGCCAATGCTTATGCCGCGCTGCCCGCGGCGCGTGAGCTCGCCCTGCCGCTGGTCTACGAAGTGAGGACCCTGTGGGGCGAAGCGGCCGTCGTCGAGGACGGACTGCGTCCGGACTCGTGGAAGCATCGCCTGATCTGGCAACTCGAGCTCGGCGCCATGCGGCGCGCCACCATGGTGGCGCCGATCTCGCGGGGCATTCGCGAGGAGCTGATCAACAAGGGAATCCCGTCCGAAAAGCTGGAGATCGTGCCGAATGGCGTCGATAGCTCTCGATTTGTTCCAAGCCCGCGTGATCAGGCGCGCGCTCAGTCTATGGGGCTCGCCGATCGCTTCGTCATTGGCTTCATCGGCTCGATTCGCAGGTTGGAAGGCCTGTCAACGCTGTTGCAGGCGTTTGGAATCTGCCGAACGCAGCGCCAGGGTATTAGCCTCGTCATCGTCGGCGACGGACCCGAGCGGAGCGCACTCGAAGCACAGGTGCGCCAGCTTGGACTTGCCGGAGTGGTTCTTACGGGCAACGTGCCGCACTCGGAGGTGTCGTCTTGGTACTCGATCATGGACATGCTTGTCTATCCGAGGATTCGGGCCGTGATCACAGAGCGAGTCACGCCACTGAAGCCTCTTGAGGCGATGGCGCTGGGCAAGGTTTGCATCGGCAGCGACGTCGGTGGTCTGACTGAGCTGATACAACATGGAACAACGGGTCTGACATTTCGCGCCGGCGACGCGAAGCATCTCGCCGCGGTAATTATCTCGCTCATGGACGACCAGGCTCTCAGAGATCGTTTACGGCAATCCGCTCTCGATTTTGTGAGGAAGGAACGAGAATGGAGCGTGATCGTGGCGGGATATTCGAAGCTGTATGAGCGTCTGATTCGCGAGAGGGGAAGTTCCCGGCGTCAGCCTAGCTCGTTATCTGAAGTCGGAGGACCGGGGACCGGAACGCAACCATGAGCAGCGCCGCTACAACGCTCATGCACGTATTTGATCATTCGTTTCCGATCAGTGATGGTTACTCATTCCGGTCCCGAGAAATTATTCGATTTCTACGTCAGCGCGGATGGCGGACTATTCATGTCACCTCAGCCAAACAAGGGCCTACCAGAGCGTCTCTGGAAACGGTAGACGGCATAGAGTTTTATCGAACTGCGCCTTCCCGGAACCCTCTGCTCCGAGGACCAGCCTTACGCCAGTGGGCGGTTGTAACCTCGCTGCGCAGGCGTCTGGAAGATTTGATGCGTTCCGAGCGTCCGGCACTCCTCCACGTACACTCACCTTGCCTTAACGCATTAGCCGCGATTCCGATTGCGCGGCGGCTCGATGTACCAGTGATTTATGAGGTTCGCTCGCTTTGGGAGGATGCTGCAGTTGACAGCGGCGCTTGCACTGAACGGGATCTGCGATATCGAATTTCGCGAATGCTCGAGACGCGTGTTATCAGGAGGGTTGACCACGCTGTCACGATATGCGAAGGATTACGCGCGGAAATTCTCAGCCGGGGAGTGCCTCCCGATAAGGTTACCGTAGTACCAAACTCCGTCGATCTCGATCGATTTAACCGCACGACGCCGCCTGACGCTGCTGAGGCGGCCCGGCTCGGCCTGACACGAGGCAAGACTATTGGTTTCGTTGGGTCGTTCTTTACCTTTGAGGGACTGGATGTTCTCCTGCGAGCCCTACCGGCAATACGGGCTCGAGATCCGTCAGTCCGGGTGCTGCTCGTAGGTGACGGTCCAGACGCACCGCGCCTCAGGGATCTGGCTCGCGATCTCGGAATTGGAGAGGCCCTCATGTTCGTTGGCCGCGTCCCCCACGCAGACGTCGAGCGCCTTTATGCGCTCATGGACATCCTAGTTTATCCGCGTGTTTCTAAGCGCATCACCGAGCTAGTCACACCTCTGAAACCGCTAGAAGCCATGGCTCAGGGCAAGCTCGTAATTGCGTCTGACGTTGGGGGTCATCGCGAGATGGTCTTTCCGGGCCAGAACGGAATGCTGTTCAAGGCGGGCGACCCTCAGTCGCTCGCCGAAACGTGTATTCAACTAATCAACCAGCCGGCACACTGGGACACGCTTAGGAAAAACCAGAGGCACTACGTCAACGTCGCGCGAAGCTGGGCGAATAACGTGCAGATTTACGAAGAGCTATACCATCGGTTGCTATCGAGCCGAAGCCCGCTGATGGCCGAGAGGCGTCACATGCGGTCGTCGCGAGAGCTTGGGACAAGATGAATGAGCATGAGTCACGACTACTGGATTCTTTGGCGGGCATTGTCCTGCGTACCTGAAGCATAAGTATGGTCCGGTCGTCTGTTCCATTGCTTTCTCAGAGGTAAGACCGATGTGCGGATTTCATGGCAGCACCTGCGGCCACACAATCGGACGGTCCGCGCTGTCGCATCGCGGCCCGGACAATTACGCGCAGTTCAAGGCGGGAAGCGTTGTCTTGGAACACTGGCGCCTGAGCATCCTCGACCTTAGCCCGAACGGCAACCAGCCTATGGCAATTGGCGACGATTGCGGGTACGTGATCGCCTACAACGGCGAGGTCTACAACTTCAGGGAGCTCCGGGAGCGCATCAAAGGGGTCGACTTCAGATCCACATCAGATACCGAGGTGGTGCTGCGCTTATACGAGCAGCTTGGACTCGCGTTTCTTGGCGAATTGAACGGAATGTTCGCTCTTGCCATCTACGACAAGGCGAGGAAGCGCGTTGTATTGGCCAGAGATCGCTTCGGCATCAAGCCGCTCTACTACCACATCGATGGTCAGTCCAATCTTTCATTCGCTTCAGAGCTGAAGGCCCTGTTGTTCAATGCTTCGATCGACGTGACGATCGACGTCGCCGCGATTCAATCCCTCTTCCACCTTCTTTACATCGAAGGTGAAAGAACGCCGTTCAATGAAATCAAGAAGCTCGAGCCGGGTTGTTGCCTGGTGTACGAGCTGGAAACGAAGACGTTCACCATCTCGAGGTACCACGAGCTCAAGTTCGGCAGCAGCAGCCTGTCCGAATCCCAGTGCATCGATGCGATCGACGATCTGCTCGCCGAATCAGTCAAGGCGCACTTGGTCAGCGATGTACCGGTCGGCGCTTTGCTGAGCGGCGGCGTGGATAGCAGCTTGATGGTTGCGATGATGAGCCGGTATTCGGCAAACGTTCTGACTTATTCGGTCGGGCACGCCGACAACCAGCTGTTCGACGAATCGAAGCACTTCAACCGAGTGGCGGAGAAGTACGGCACGACCCATCACCATAAAGTCTTGCGCGCCGGCGATCTCGCCTCCCTGGTCGAGGAAGTGGCAACAGTCCTGGATGAGCCCGTCGGCGATACCTCGGTGCTTCTCAACTATTTCATCTTCGGATTTGTTGCCCAATCCGTGAAGGTCTGCCTGTCAGGGCTCGGCGGCGATGAGTTGTTCGGCGGCTACAACCGCTACCTTGCGTGCAAGCTGCTGCCGACCTATTTGGGTGTGCCGAGACCCGCTCGCGACGCCATTCGGTCGCTGATTTCGCTACTACCTTCTTCCAGAGATAGCCGGGCGGGCAACAAGGTAAGGCTGGTCAAGACATTCCTGATGAACGCTGATGCCGACGTCGGGCGCGCCTACTGCAATTTCATTGATTATTTCGCCAATGCCAAGCAGTCACCGATCTTGGCGGGCAGCAGATTCGCAAATGCCCGCTTTGACGCCTATTGGGAAGATGCGCTCGTGGAGGAGCTGAACCGCATCTATAAGTATGACATCGAGAATTACATGGTCAACGACCTGCTGTTTCTGACCGACAGGATGAGCATGCGGCATTCCATAGAAGCCCGCGTCCCTTATCTGGAGAACAGGCTGGTCGACTTTGCGCTCAGCATTCCGCCCGCGCTGAAAACAAGAAACTTCACCTTGAAATACCCTTTGAAGAAAGTAGCGCAGCGCTATCTGCCCGATGAGGTGATCTTCAGGAAGAAGCGAGGCTTCAGCTCGCCGGTCGCCGGAATCCTGTCGCCCGAAAGACTGAGTGAGGTGGCGCGGCAACTCACCGAGTGCCGGGAAGAATACGTCCAGATCCTGAACAGAGATTTGTTCCTCGAGATGATCGCCAAGCACCGACAGGGCAATGGCGATTTCTCGTTGCAGATCTTTACTTTGATCGTTTACCTGAAGTGGATGGCAGACTGCTACCGCAGAATACAAACCCGGCGCTCGAGCCCGCGTGCGGACTATATTGGAGCCTTCGCTGGCCAGAACTAGAACGCGCGTAATTGCGCTGTGCGCGAGCGCGGCCATCCTCATGGGGACCGCGTGTGCGGCGGCGACGCGTGTGATCGTAACCGTAGATGTTGAATCGGGCGGCGGGTATTCCCTGCCTGATCAAGTCGACACGGTATGTCAGGACGGCGCGGCGTGCGGTCTCATGGAGATTGCACGCATGCAAAGGGAACGCAAGCTCTCGGGGACATTCTTGCTTAATGTCTACGAGTACCGCGCTTGGGGAGAGGGAAAGATGCGGGAGATCGTCGAAAAGCTGCAGGTCTCCGGCCAAGACCTCGGTCTTCACACGCATCCCGGATGGGCTTACGACCCGGCCCGCAATGGCATGCGCGAATACAACCTTGAGGAGCAAACTTCGATCATTCGAGAGGGGATACGACTCCTTTCGCTCTGGAGCGGGCGTCCGGTCGTGGTGCATCGGGCGGGAGATTACGCAGCCGACGAACGTACGCTAAAGGCGCTGGAAGCCAACGGGCTGCGCGTGGATAGCTCTCTATTCTGGGGACACCCCGAAAGTCGATTGACCGAACTAGGCTTGCCACGCAACCTGCCTTCCTCCTGGGGCAAACTGCTTCAGATTCCGGTGACAGTCTACGAACGCAAGGAGCGCCCGCGCCTGTTCAGTGGCGTCGCGCCTGCGCTATCCAGCATCCGCAAGATCGACGTTAACTGGTTCGTGGACGAACAAGAGGCCAAGGCAGCCATAGACGCCGTGGTCGACGCAGATTTGCCATTCCTGGTCGTCTTCCTGCACAGCTTCACGTTCCTGACCGGGCGAACTAACGACGGAGTACCGGTGGCCAACCGGCAAGCGCAGGCGATCTTTTCAGCGATATTGGATCGAATAGCTGAGAAGCACCTGCGGGTCGTTACGATGCACGACTTGGCCGCCGGGAATAGGGAAATCTCAGCGCACCAAGGGGCCGACGTCGTGCCCGTCGTGGATGTGCAAGTCAGCGTGCCGCGTTACCTTTGGCACGCATGGCGAACACGAGAGGCCAGTGTGCTAATCGCCATTGGCGCGGCACTAATCTCAATCTTCGTGCTGGCCGCACTGGCATTTGCACGGATGCGGAAGGTGAAGCCAGCATGAACGGTCTGGCGAGCAGGAAGTAATCCCGTACCGTGCGTGACTATCTATTTCCTTTTCTGCAGCTCCAGAGGTTCTTTATACCGGTTCTCTTGGCCGCACTCTGCTGGGCGATCTGGAGGACGGTTGTCAAGAAAGACCTCGCCGTAGGACTGGCCCTGTATCTCAGCCTGGTGGTCATCGTTGACGGTTTCTACAACACGGGAATTTACCTGCCAGGACTGGCGAAGGGCAGTATTCGATACTCGGAGCTTTGCGCTGCATTTCTGTTCTTTAGTCGCCCGTCTACCGCAGCGAGGCGCGCGCCCTACTCTAGCGTGTGCTTCTTGGTGGCGATCTATTTTGGTCTGCTGGTTTTGTCTGTGCTCAGGAGTGAACCACTCGTCCCGGCCATTTTCGAGTTCAGGCAGGTCATTATCCCGCAAATAGTTGCGTTTCTCGTCGCAGTTCGGCTGCTTGAGAGCCCCGACGAATATCGGCGCTTCTTTCTATGTCTCACCGGTCTGGTACTGGTTGTCAGCGTGTTCGCTTTCTGGGATGTCTTTTTCGATCGATGGGTTTTGCACAGCGACGTCCTCGACAATGCAGCTTACTGGCTCAATCGAAAGCACGGGAGGTACGGCAGCGTATTCTTGAATCCCAACTATCTTGGGGCGTTCGTTGTATTGGTCTTCCCAGCGCTTTTCGCCTTCTTCGTCGACAAACAGAGAGCAGGGTCCCGTCTGTATTGCGGGGCTGGTCTTCTGGCCCTCGCCTTTTGCCTGATCGAGACAAAGTCGCGAGGCCCGCTGTTGGCTTTTGCGGTTGTGCTACTTCTTCTCTTGATCGGACCGGTCCGGGGCATGCCAAGGATTCATCGGTTCGGGATCATCGCGTCGCTCGTCGCTGTCCTGTTCCTTTTTATGCCGGGGTTCTACGAGACTTCCATTGAGCGGTTCAGTACTTTGGACGAAGAAACGTTGCAGGAGGGGCAGACTCGACAAACGATGTGGGAGTACTCGTGGCGGTTCATCACGGAGCATCCGATATTGGGTATCGGGTTCGGCGAAGGGCAGTTTCGCCAAGCGATGGCCGCAACCGACTTCCGCGACCGCTTCGATCTCGAGTCATTGGATAACCCGCACAATTCGTACTTGCAGGCGGCGGTGTATGCAGGGATTCCGGCCCTTGCAGCATTCATTCTCGCTAACCTCGTACTCCTCGCTTACGGGTTCAGGGCGTCACGACGTGCCGCGGAAGACGCTGTCAGACCGGCGGCGTTTGCACTGACCGTTGGGATTATTGGATTTTTGATATCCATTTATCCTGACATGCATCTCTTCACCTGGACAGTTTCTCCCGTCTATTGGGTTTTCGCGGGTTTGCTGCTCTCTGTCGTCAGTGAAGTCCCCGGGCGCGCGACCAGCGCAACGCCTGAAGCATATTCAAGTTGATATTGCGTCCATTGTTGCTCTTGCCGAGGTAAGTCGATGCTGTTCACTACCTCAGCGTTCGTCTTTCTGTTCATGCCCGTCGTATTCGTGGGTTTCTTTGTTGCAGCGCGGTTTTCACGAGCCGTCGCGGCGGTGTGGCTATGTCTTGCATCCCTGTACTTCTACGGGTATTGGGCGCCCAAGTTCGTTCCACTGTTGTTGTCCTCGATTGCGGTGAATTTCGTCGTGGGGTCGCGGATCTCACGGGCATCACTGTCGCCAAAGCGCGAACTCTCGAGGAGCGTTGCGCGCCGGTGGCTGATCGCCGGGGTCATTTTCAATCTTGCTCTGCTTGGTTACTTCAAATACCACAATTTCTTTGTTGAGAACGCGAACACAATTCTTGGAACCCATTTCGGCCTAAGTCAGGTCGTGCTGCCGATTGGAATATCCTTCTACACTTTCACTCAGATTGCGTTTCTTGCTGATGCCTACCAGAGAGGAACGAGCGAATACAAACTCTCTCACTACGGACTATTCGTAACGTATTTCCCGCATCTGATCGCCGGTCCAGTGCTTCATCATGCGCAAATCATGCCGCAGTTTGGCAGTGCGGAAACGTACCGATTGCAGCTCGACGCGGTTGCGGGCGGCTTGGTGATCTTCACAATCGGGCTGATCAAGAAAGTGGTTTTCGCGGATGTGGTAAGTCCGTACGCTGACGCGGTTTTTCATGCGGCCGACGCCGGGCAAGGTGTCATCGCATCTGAAGCCTGGCTCGGGGCATTCGCCTACACCTTCCAGCTGTACTTCGACTTCTCTGGATACTGCGATATGGCCGTTGGCGTTTCGCGGCTTTTCAATGTGCAACTTCCGTACAACTTTGACTCGCCTTACAAAGCGGCATCGATAACGGATTTCTGGCGGCGTTGGCACATGACGCTCTCAGCGTTCCTACGCGATTACCTCTACATTCCACTCGGAGGAAACCGGGCTGGATCGATCCGCCGTTACATAAACCTCATGATCACAATGCTCCTCGGCGGCCTTTGGCACGGCGCAAGTTGGACTTTTGTCTTTTGGGGAGGTCTGCACGGCATCTACCTGATGGTAAATCACGGATATCGGGCAATGGCCACCAAGTACATCCCCACCCTCAGCGCGAGCAAGGCACATCGAGTCATCAGCATCGGAGTGACATTCTTTGCCGTATTGGCGGCATGGGTTTTCTTTCGAGCGCACACGTTCTCCGGAGCGAGCATCATCCTGCACTCCATAGTCGACGTGTCATCCTTTTCATGGCCGGATGCTCCGCATCCGGCTCTGTGGAATGCCGGACTGAGCCCTGGCCGAGGATGGGCTTGGTGCATGGCTCTGGGACTTGTTGCCTTTTTCGGCCCAAACAGCAACCGGATTGGGGAGCGAACTCTCCTCGCCTGCCGAAGCTCTCCCGCTGTTCGCTATTTCTTGCTGGGCGCTTCTCTTATAAGCTGCATATTTCTCGTAATCGTGAATGAGTCGCGCGATGTCGTCAGCCCATTCATTTACTACAACTTCTAACCTCCTTCACGTGCTGGCATACACGGGATTGGGCATTTGCGCCGTACTAGCGACCCTCGAACTGATTCTCCGGATACTTCCCTGCTCGACCGCCACCTACATGGGGTATTACATAGACCCCGTGATCTTGACGTATAGGCCGGCCCACGAGTTCATCTCATCCTTCGGATGGTCGATGGAGCATCCGCAGCGCAATCGCGCAAATAATTTCGGGTTCCTCACAGCACGCGACTTCAAGCGTGATCCAGCCGCAGTTGCTCTCATTGGTGACAGCTACGTTGATGAATCGTTCATGCCGGAGGCGGATCGCCTCGCTACGCGGCTGGAAACTCATCTGCAGGGACCCGCCGTATTTGCTCTCGGCAGTCCTGGGTCAAACTTGCTGGACTATGCTGAACGCGTTCGTTTTGCACACGAGAAGTTTGGGCTGACGCACTTCGTCATAGTGATTCAACCTTCCGATGTGCTCGAAAGTCTCTGCGGCTCCGGGAACTCGCAGGGACCATGTGTCGATTCCATCACACGGCAGGTCAGGATCGAACGCATAGCCACGCGCTCAAGCTGGATCACCGATATCGCTCGGCAATCTGCTCTCGTCCAATACCTCGTTACACAGATCCGACTGGACCCCACTCAGTTCCTTCAGCGCTGGAAAACAGGTAAGTCCGATACCGTCAGCCCTGCGCCCAGTCTTGAGTCCCCAGGTTACGCAGCGACTTCCGGCGTCGTCCAATCGGAGTTTTTTGCAAGGTTAAGGAGAGTTCCTGGCGCGGTGTTCGTGCTGGTTTTCGATTACGAGCGGACGGCGCCCGGTATTGGTAATGCCCTTACAGATGGTGATCGCGCAATGCTCATCGCGAAAGCCCAAGAATTCGGAGCGAGAGTCGTCGATCTGGAGCCTATCTTTCGAAAGCATACCAGCGGAAGCCGGCTGTCCTTATCGGTTTCTCCGCGAGACACTCATTGGAACAAGCTGGCAATAGAGCTGGTCGCGGACGCTGTTGCGCAAGTATTGCGAAACCCGTGACCCGTTCGCATCGAAATGTTGGACGTCGTTAGCATGCAGGTCAAGGTTCTTGTCCTCACGTCCGAGACGGCCGCAAACGTCTGGCTGGTCAATCAACTCTTGGCACAGTTCCAGGTAGTTGGCATGGTCATCGAACGCCGACCGCAAGCGATTACCAAGGGGGAGAAATATCAGCGCCGCCTACGGATGATCAAACGGCACGGTCTTGGTCGGACGGTCAACAAGTTGCTATACAACTGGTTCCGATCGCGCGTTCTCGCTGGTTCCTCAGAGAAAGTAGTCAGAGAAGAACTCTTTCCCGGTAACGCAGGAGTCGAGTACATCCGCCCCGTTGAGTCTGTGACCGTAGGGAACATCAACGACGACGCCTGCGTGGAGTTCATCAAGCGCCAAGCTCCTGACGTGCTTGCAGTGTGCGGGACCACCGTCATCCGGCAGGAAGTTTTCTCCTTGCCGCGGCGAGGCGCTGTAAACATTCATACGGGCATTGCGCCCGAGTACCGGAGCGCCGATCCAATTTTCTGGGCACTGTATTGCAACGAGCCCGAGAATGTCGGCGTTACCATTCACTTCGTTGATAAGGGGATCGACACAGGACCGGTCATTCATCAGGAACGGGTGCCGGTTTATGGTGGGGATACGCTCGCAACGCTCTATGTGCGATGCATACGTCGCGGCGCCGAGCTTTTCTTGCGTGCTCTCGCCGAGATCGAATCTGGCTCAGTAAAGACGATCGACCGTTCAAGCGCCCCGAGCCGAGCGTTCCACTCCATGGACCTAGGAATCGTGCAATGGCTCGTATTCCAATGGCGATTCAGGAAACTGTTCGCGCGCCTTCCGCGTCGGCCGCAGGAACAAAGTGATACCTAAGCTGGACCAGCGGCTTCGAAAGTCCTGGCGCCTGCTGCGTAGGCGATTTCGCAATATCGCTGAAAGGCCACTGCGGCTCGCAATCGAGAAGGCGCATTGGAGCAACGACGCTCGCTGTCCGGTCATGCTCATGGTCGATGACTTGACCAACGCATGGCACAGTAGGTCGGGCGGACGCGCCTGGGAGCCTGGGGGAGACTGGGGCGGAGGTCTGCGCGAACCCGGGTCTGCACTGCAGCTCCTGGAGGAGCGCCTGCTGCGCGAATTCCCCGAGGTCAGGATTACGTTCTTCGTGGTGGCGGGCGCCATTTCTCCATATTCCCGGCATCAACCCTTCAGCTACGCCGCATCCCTCGACGCCACCCCGAAGAGCAGGGATTTTTTCCGCGACTTGAGCAGGGATCCGCGCTTCGAACTCGCGTACCACGGATTCAACCACGGTACCCCGGGCGCTCGAACCGAGGACTTCATGCAGGAATGGCGAGGATTCCCATCGCGCGAAGCCGCCGTTGAGCAAACTCAGGCGGGATTGGAGATCTTTCGCCGAGCCGTTGGTTCTCTCCCTCAGGGCGGAAAGTACGGCGGCTGGGACTACAACGATTTCGCAGGCGACGCAGTAGATGATTGCGGATTCCTCTGGTGGTGCCGCGACTGGATGCCGCGCGACGTGACCGGTCGAACCCCGCATGGCTACTATGAGCCACAATTCTTCGGCAAGAACCTCGTCCTCGCACTTCCATCCACCGTCCACGGGCAGTTCTGGGACCGACGGCAGATAGACTTGCTGCTCGCCCGCAGGCAGATCATTGCGGTCGAAGAGCACATCGCTCCAGTAAGACCCGACGGCCTGATCCAGACGCCGAACATAGTGGACGATATGGACGAGTTGAAGCGCCTATTCCGGTACCTTAGGCGTAAACATGTGTGGTACACGACCGCAACCGAAGTCGCATCGTATACGGTCGCGCGGGAACGGAGCCTCATCTATGACGTCGAGCGAGACGCCTTTTCGCTTCGGTATGACGGGCGCTTTGAGAAACCCATGCTCACCCTCAGAATCGGTTCTGCCTCACTCTGCACAGCCATGCACCCTGCGGTGGATGTGATCGCGCCAGATGGCACCATTGTTCCCGCGGACGAGTGCCAATTCGACAAGATTTCCCATCAGCACTTGGTTACCGTGCCGGTAATGAACGGTAAGTACCGCGTGCGACCCCGAGCGGCGTGAACTGATGAACAATCTGGAAAGACGGTTTCCTCGCGTAAGGGGTCTTTGACGATGTGTGGCATCTGCGGAAAGATTTACTTCGACACAAGTCGGCGGGTGGCCGCACATGAGATCGTGAAAATGCGCGACACCATGGTGAGCCGCGGGCCCGACGCCGCTGGAACGCACCTCGATCGACATGCCGGTCTGGGTCACCGGCGGCTTTCGATAATCGATCTCGAGGGGTCCTCGCAACCGCTGACGAATGAGGACGGTACCGTATGGATCGTCTTCAATGGGGAAATTTACAACTTCCGCGAACTCCGAGAGGAGCTCCTCGCAAAGGGGCATTGCTTTCAGACCGCGGGAGACACCGAGGTCATCGTTCATCTGTACGAAGAATACGGCCCCGATTGCGTCAACCGATTGCGTGGAATGTTTGCGTTTGCGATCTGGGACGCACGCGATGACACGCTGCTTCTGGCACGTGATCGCATCGGCAAAAAGCCACTCTATTACGTTCTCAACGACGAAGCGTTCCTGTTCGGATCAGAACTCAAGGCGCTGCTGGCCGATGAACGCGTCAGATCGACGCGCGAAATCGATGTCGACGCCGTGCATAGCTATTTCTCGTTTCTGAGCGTACCGGATCCGGTTTGTATTTATCGGGGTGTGAGGAAGCTTCCTGCCGGGCATACCTTGACTCTCCGAGCAGGGCGGGCCGAACTCCGTCGCTATTGGGATGTGACCTTTACGGACGAAAAAGGAGTGTCAGAGGAGGCCTGGGGCGAGCAGCTCCTGGCTCTCATGCAAGAAGCAGTGCGTATCCGCTTGGTGGCCGACGTACCGCTCGGCGCCTTCCTGAGCGGAGGCATCGACTCAAGCACGGTGGTGGCGCTCATGACCGGGCTGATGGATCGACCCGTCAAGACGTTCTCGATCGGTTTTGCCGATCGCAGGTACAACGAGGCTTCGGATGCGTTGCGAGTGGCCCGGCACCTTGGCACCGATCATACTGAACTGATACTCAGCCCCAACGAGGCAAAAGGCGTTGTGCCATCGCTGATCGAGCATTTCGATGAGCCGTTCGCCGATTCCTCGGCGATTCCAACATACTTTGTTTCAAAGCTGGCGCGGCAAAAAGTAACGGTTGCACTCTCCGGCGACGGCGGCGATGAGTTGTTTGGCGGGTATCCATGGCGGCAGTCCCGGCCAGCCTACCAACGCGTCCTCAGCCGCCTGCCGAAACCAGTGCGCACCGGTCTGCGGCACCTTGGCAATTCGCTGCCGCGAAAAATCCCCGGGACGAACTTTCTTCGTCGAATCGACATCCCGTACGGACGATACATCCTGGATGCGATGGCTGTCTTCAATGAGAGTCAGCGCCAGGCACTCTATTCGGCCGGCATGATCGAGGCAACGAAAGGCGTTGATCCCTATCGTCATCATCTCGCGCATCTTCAAGCCTCGCGCGCCCGCTCCTGGGAAGCGCGGATGATGGAGTACGACCTCAAGACATATCTGCCTAACGATGTCATGACGAAGGTCGATCGCATGAGCATGCTCGCGTCCCTTGAGGCGCGCGCGCCTCTCCTCGATCATCACCTGGTCGAGCTGGCGGCGCGAATTCCATCGCGCCTGAAGCTGCGACGCGGGATTGCCAAGTACATCCTCAAGCAGGTAGTTGCGCCGTTGCTTCCGAGCGAAGTGCTGACCAAGCAAAAGCAGGGATTCAGCGTTCCATTGGAAACATGGCTTCGTACGGTGCTGCGCGATGACGTACTCGACACATTAAGGGGGGGAAATGGCCACGGACTTTTTGATCGACGTGCTATCGACCAGACGACGGATGCTTTTTTTCGAGGAGACAACAGTCGCAACCACCAAATCTGGTCTCTTTACGCGTTTGAGCTTTGGTATCGAAACGTGCACTGCCAAGAGTCGCGGAGCCCTTCGTGCCAGGTGAGCCATGCCGCCGCGTAACTGTGGTTATTCCGGCGTACAACGCCGAGAGCTACATCGGTGCTGCGTTGGGATCGATCGCAGCGCAGACTCTGCGCGATGTCGAAGTGGTGCTCGTCGATGACGGCTCGAGCGACGGTACGATAAAGGAAGCCGAACGCTTCGTCGACGTCCTTGACCTAAAGATCATTCGACAAGCGAACACCGGTCCTGCGGCCGCGCGCAACCGCGGCATCGGTCAAGCGCGGGGGCGGTTCTGCGCGTTCCTCGACGCCGATGACATCATGCTTCCGGAGCGGCTACAGGAACAGGCCGCTGTCCTCGAGGCTAAGCCTGACCTGGGGCTCGTCTACAGCGACTTGATGACCTTCGCCGAAGCCGGTGTCATCCACCGGACGCGGCGAGCATTTTCGGACCCCTG
>Ga0307471_100000822_pt1 | contig 16345 bp, 16 predicted proteins | sample atmos_gasesAM3C__2_FD_204566 | JGI IMG/M metagenome (GOLD analysis project Ga0307471, IMG submission 204566) | Hardwood forest soil microbial communities from Morgan-Monroe State Forest, Indiana, United States - atmos_gasesAM3C_515 | ecosystem: Environmental > Terrestrial > Soil > Temperate... | reverse complement strand
ACAACGCGATCCGCGATTTTTCAATCATCCCATTTATCGCGCCGATCTCGAGGCCATCGGGAATGCCAAAAAATTTATTTACATAAGTCAGGCCTATTTTGTGCCACCGCGTCGCTTGCGGCGTTTTCTGGTTCGTGCGGCACGACGCGGCGTGGAAATTATTATTTTGGTGCCCGAATATTCCGACGTGCCGATCGCGGATTGGGCCTTTTTGTCCAATGCCCGGAAAATGTTACGGGCGGGAATGCGTCTGTATCAGTACCAGCCTACCATGCTGCACAATAAAATCATGATGGTCGATGGAAACTGGGGCATGGTCGGCAGCTCCAATATGGATCCACTCAGTTTCTTTCATAATCGGGAGGCCAATATCATCGTCAGAGACAAGCAGGTTCTCGAGCGGATGAAAAATGATTTTCTCGACGATCTGAAAAAGAGCAAGAAATTGACAAGCGAGCGTGTGAAAAAAATCCCCTTATGGAAACGCGCCGCCGCCCGCCTGGCGCGTTTTTTGCGTCCATTTCTTTAGAGAGAGAGATGGAAAATGGCCGCCCTTAAAATTCTCTTTTCCAATCTAGGCTATTGCCGCGGCATAAGCGGACGCCTGGCCGAGCATGTCTTGTATGCGTACCGCCATTTTTACTGCTCGCCGCGCATTCAGCAGCAGGCGCTTGGATTGTTGAACAAACTGATTGCTAACGAAAAACCGGATCTCTGTTGCCTCGTTGAGATCGACCGGGGTTCGCTGGGAACGGCCCGCTTTAATCAGCTGCAGATGCTTGTGAACGAAACCTATCCCTTTTTTGAAATCGAAAATAAATATGCGCGAGGCAGTTTTCTTCGGTCTTTCGCTATGACGTCGGGCAAAAGCAACGCTTTTATTGCCAAGAAAAAATATCCGTTCGAAAAAATGTATTTCACGCGCGGGGTCAAGCGCCTCATTTATAAGATTACAGTCGAACCTAACCTCACGCTGTTTTTTGCCCATTTCTCCTTGAAGAAATCAATCCGCATGCGGCAACTTGTCGAAATGCGCGATCTTGCGCAAAAAGCGCCGGGCGACTGCATTCTGCTGGGCGATTTTAATGTGCTGACGGGCTTGCAAGAAATTGCCCCTATACTTGACGAGGGACGCCTCGTTCTATTGAACCGCGACGACCAGCCCACCTTTTTCTTCCACCGGCACAAACGGATCCTCGATCTGTGTCTCGTATCCCGCGGCATTGAAAACCGGTGCCGGCTGAATATCCTGCCGCAGCCTTTTTCCGATCATGCCGCCTTAGTGCTGGAAGTCGATGCATAAAACGGGGAAAATTCTTTTTAAAATATCTATTCCCCTTTGTTCAGCAGCGCGTTGCGTAAATCTTCGTCGGCGCCGGCGCCGAGCCAGATGTTGAAGAAGGCGCGGCTGAGGGCGGCATCGTCGATGGTGGCGATGGGCGCGCCGTTGAAATAGAGGATCGATTTCTTGCCGGGCACCGAAAGGCCGATCAGCACATCGCCGTCCTCGACCGCGGGCAGGGCTTTTTCGATGGTCGCCGACCAGCGGGCGAAGGTCGGTTCATCCGCGACTTTCTGATCGCGAATATCGTCCATCACGGTGTCGTCGAGCGTATCTTTCGAAAGGCTGCGCGCATAGCGCAACTGAAGCGCATAGGGCTTGGCGGCGCTCCATTGGCCGTCCGGCGCCCACAAGGTTGCGTAATAAATAGTGAAAGCGAATTTGCGGTATGTGCCGGTTCCAACCGGTTTGAGTATTGCATGCGACTGGGTTTGTACAATGGCGGGTAATACCTCATCCGCATGGGATGACGCCGGCCAAGAGAGGCCGAACAAACATGTGACAGTGCAAAGAGCAAATTTTATTGCCGAGCGCATAAGGACCCTCCAATCTTTCAAGACACGAAGGATTGTATACCGATCACAGTAACCAGGGCCAGCAAGACTATGGCAGCGGCAAGGGCGAACACCAGCATGACCCCATCATGTTCGATATAGGCCAAAGCTATCAAAACGCAGATGAGCGATGGCGGCACATTGGAGAGCGGCAGCGGTGCGAGAAGCGACAAAAAGGTTAGCAGCAATCCGATGAAAGCGGCAAAAGGCCGAACTTTTTTCAGCAGCGAAGGCCAGCGCGGGCGTACGATTTTTTCAAGATGCTCCAATGCGGGAATAGCCCGGCGTTCCAGATGCGCGAGATGGCGTGAAGGCAGGCGCCGCTCCATCCACCGGCGCGGCAAAACGGGCGTGTGATAGCCCAAAATAATTTGAAACGTCAAAACGATAATCAGAATGCGCGCCGGAAATGAAATAACCGGCAGCAGGGCGATGAGCGCGAGAAAAAGAAGGATGATGCCGTAAGAGCGATGCGGCAGATGGCCGATCAGCCAATCCAGCGTGAAAGTATCGGTTGGTGCTTCTTTCAGCAGCTTGTGCAGCATGGCCGAAGCATGGACGTCTTTGGAGGCCGTAATATCGGATGCGGGCGCGCTTTCAGGCATCGCGTTACGTGCGCTCCAGCGCCGCGCGGTCCCATTTGGCAAGATCGGCTGCGGCATCATAAGTGCTTTGCAGGAATTGCAGCAAGACCTCTTCGGGATTCGCGGATTTTCGTACGCTCTCGTAAGGCAGCACAAATTCGCCGAACCAACTGTTGTACGAAGCCGCGGCCGGCAAAACCTTCGCCTGCGCAAAACCTTTGGGCTGCGGATAGGCGTAGGAATAAAAAATCGGCTCGGGGCAGCCGGGACCGCCGGGCCAGAAGCCCGCGCTGCTGACTTCGTGCGAATAGGCTTCCCGCGTTACGCTGTCGGCTACGTTGGGTGCGCCGGGATGCTTCGGTGCCCGGCGGCCCGAAAAGCGCGTCACCGCCAGATCGAAACTGCCCCAGAAAAAATGGATGGGACTGGTTTTGCCGAGAAACGGTTCACGAAAACGCCGGAACACGCATTCCGTTTGCAGCAAAACGCGCCAGAAGCGATTGGCGAATTCGGCGTCATAGGCTGCATGTTTTTGATCATCTTCAAAGCGGATAGGATTTTCGACTTCGCAGGGCATCGTCCAGATAGGCGTCTTGAAGCCGAGCGAACGCAAACGCTCCATGAGTTCGGCATAAAACGCGGCGACGGATTGCGGTCGTAATTGAAAGCTTTCGCGGCTTCCGTCATCGGCCTCGATGCGCAAGGTATGATCGATGAAATCGAAATCGATCTGAAACAGCCGCCCGCCGCAGGGAATGGGCGAGGTCGTCAGGCCGCGGCTCGTCACATACAGAGGCACATGCCACCAGTGATTAACCGGCGGCGTGTATTTCATCCTTATTTTGCCGACGATCTGCATCCACATATGCAGCGTGTCGCGCGTATCCTGCCACGCTGCCAATGGCAAATCGGGCCATGCCGAGGCCGGTGTTGCGGCAGTGGTTTCCTGGGCCGTTTTTCTTGAGGCCAACGCCGTCATCCGTTTTCCTTTGGCTTAATATTGGCTGGGGGACTTGGATTCGAACCAAGGTAAACGGAGTCAGAGTCCGTTGTCCTACCGCTAGACGATCCCCCAAACCGGGCCTGCGACGTAACCGGCTTTTATCACGAACCGGCGCCTGCGGGCAAAAACGAAGAGATAAATTAAAACCGTAGTTTGTCCACAGGCTTTGCGCCAATAGGTTGTATAAAATTCGCTTTATCACCTGTGGCATAAAAGACCTTGCGGGAATCGCACGAGGCTCTGACACTCTTGCGCATGTCCCAGACTCTCTCGAAAAAACACATTGAGCTGGCATCCGCCTGGCTTGCCGATCTGGACTTTGTCGACCTTTATATATCGCTCGATCAGGACCGGCCCAGTTATTATCACCATATCACGCCCGGCAGCTTCATTTTGCTGCCGCGCGACCTGCCGCATGAATATCGCGACGACGCGGCGCAATTGCGCCTGCATCTGCAAAAGGCGCTTAAAGATGTCGAGGAAACGGGCGTAACCTATGGCGCCATGCGTCTGCGCGCAAGCCGCGTCGTCACCACGCGCGGCGAAAGCTGGGCCGCCTTGCGGCGCATCGAGGAAGAAGCGCCCACGATCGAGCAGCTCGGCTTCACCTTGCCGGTCAATCACGCGCTGCGCGAGCTCGGCAAGCGGGAAGGGCTGGTCCTCATTTGCGGCGGCACCGGCGAGGGCAAGACCACCACCGCCGTCGCCATGCTTAACGAATATCTCAAGCGCTATGGCGGTGTGGCTTTCACGATTGAAGACCCGGTCGAATATCTGATCGATGGAAGACACGGTGAGTCCGGTCTTTGCTATCAGGTCGAGGCGCAGAGCGAGGAAGACTGGTCCAAATATCTCAAGCGCGCCCTGCGCTGGCATCCGCGCTACATCATGGTCGGCGAATTGCGCACGCCGGAATCGGCTAATCAATTATTGCGTGCCGCTAATTCGGGCCATCTGGTGATCACGACCGTCCATTCCGGCTCGCTGGAGGAGGGGCTCGAAGCCGTCCTGCATCTGGGCGAGCAGGCGATCGGCGAGCATGCTCCGATCCTGCTGGCGTCGGGTCTGGCGGCGGTGCTTTACCAAACTTTCATGCCCTATTCGGTGCATTCCCGGCTGTATGTGACGGAGGAAGGCAATCTCGGCGACCCCGTCCGCGCCCTGATCCGCGAGCGCAAGATCGGGCAGGCCACCACCTTTATCGATCAGCAAATGGCCCGCAAGAACCCGCCGCCGCGTTAATCTTTTGCTGCCATCACCATGCTGAAATAAGGCCTTATTCCCGCCACAACAAAAGCTGATGAATATTTCCGTCAGGCTGCGCATAGTCTGGCAGAGGCGGTCGGGTATGAGACAGGCATCGCGGATAACGGTTTTGGTTTTGGCCTGGCTGGCGATGCTGCCCTTTGCCGCTTTCGGGCAGGAACTTGTCGCGGCGTCTCCCTATGATGCGCCCACCGCCGAACAACCGGTCGCCTACACCCAGCAGCAAATCGATCAGCTCACGGCGCCGATTGCGCTTTATCCCGATCCTCTGGTCGGCCAGATTCTGATGGCCGCCACCTATCCGCTCGAGATCGTGGAGGCCAGCCGTTGGCGTGATGTACCGCAAAACGCGCAGCTTTCCGGCGAGGCGCTGGCATCCGCGCTTGCGCCGCAACCCTGGGACCCGAGTGTCAAATCGCTGGTCGCCTTTCCGCAGGTGCTGGCGATGATGAACAACAATCTGCAATGGACAGAGCAATTGGGTGACGCCTTTCTTGCGCAGCAGCCGGTAGTGATGGATTCCATCCAGCGGTTGCGGGCACTGGCACAAGCGTCGGGAAATCTTATCTCGACGCCGCAGCAAACGGTCGCCGTTCAGGACGGCGCGATCCTGATCGAGCCCGCCAATCCGCAAACGGTTTACGTTCCCGCCTATAATCCCAACGTCATCTATGGCCCGTGGCCGTACGCTGCCTATCCGCCTTATTATTTTCCGCCGCCGCCGGGCGTCGTCTATGCCAATGTTGGGCTGGTCAGCTTCGGTTTCGGTATTGTCGTGATCGATGTTTTTCGCGATTTCCATCGTTTCGATTGGCGCCGTCATCATATTGATCTCGATGATCGCCGTTTTGAAGAATGGAACCGAGGGCACCCGCCGGCTTTTACCAACGGCGTATGGGCGCATGATGTGAGACATCGCCACGGCGTGCCCTATCAAAGCCAGGTGACGCGCGATCAATTTCAGGATAGCGCCGACCAGACTTACCATCATTCTCACGATATCAATCTTCATTCCGAAGGCCAGATAACCAATGCCGTCCCGCAGCATATTGCGGGGCCGGCCGAACGCTCGCAAATGCAGGTACCGCAGCATATCGCAGGACCTGCCGAACGCTCGCAAATGCAGGTGCCGCAGCATATCGCAGGACCTGCCGAACGATCTCAAATGCAGGTACCGCAGCATGTGGCCGGGCCTGCCGAACGCTCGCAGATGCAAGTGCCGATAAGGCAACCGCAAACCGTCCCCATCGCGGAACCGGCCGAACGTTCACAGCTTCGCGTGCCGATGCGGCAGCATCAGGAAATACCGGTAGACGCCCCTGCCGAGCATTCGCAAATGCAAGTGCCGGTACAACAACACCAGCCCGCACCGCTTGCTCCGCTGCGACCGGCTCCGCAACCGATCCCTCAACCGATCCCTCAACCGGCCCCCGTGCCACTCCCGGCAGCACCAGCACCACCACCAGCACAAACTCCAGTTCAACCAGTGCCCCCTGTTGTCAACCAAAATGGCGACAGTCATCAGCATGCTCACCAAGAGCAAGGACATGAGCACGAGCATTCTCATGACCGCCAAAACGAGCAGGAACGTCCGCATGACCAGAACGCCGATCGCAATCATGATGCGGATAATCGCGGCGGCCATGACAATCACGACAGTCGCAACAATCAGGACAATGGAAAGAACCAATAATCGCGCCGCATGAATGGCGAGGTGGCGTGCAGCGGCATCCCATTCTATACTTCCGAGTATGTCCTCTTTTATCTCCCTCTACATCACCACACCCTCGCGCGAGATGGCCGAGAAGATCGCCCGCATGCTGGTGGAGGAAAAGCTGGCTGCCTGCGTCAATATTCTGACCGGCGCGCGCTCGATCTACCGCTGGAAAGGCAAGGTGGAGGCCGCCAGCGAGGTGATCCTGATCGCCAAAAGCCGCGCCGAACTGTTTCCGAAGCTTGAAAAATGCGTGAAAGAATTGCACTCTCACGATTGCCCCTGCATCGTGGCCTGGCCCATCGTGGGCGGGCATGCGCCTTATCTCGATTGGCTCGCTAAGGAAACCGCATGAAGCTCGACGAATATCTTTCGCAATCGGCGGATGTGATCCGCGTCGCCGCCGCCTATGTGGCGAACGAGAAGATGGATCGCGCGATCGAATTGTGCCTGATGGCGTTTCAGAACGGCAAGCCGGTGCTGGTCTGCGGCAATGGCGGCTCGGCCTCGGATGCGATGCATATCACCGGCGAATTGGTCGGGCGTTTTTTGAAAGAACGGCGCGCACTGAACTGCATCTGCCTGTCCGACAACCCGGTCACGCTTACCGCCTGGGCGAATGATTATGATTACGCCTCCGTCTTCGCGCGGCAGGTGGAGGCTTACGGCGTACCGGGCGGCGTGCTGATCGCGATCAGCACCAGCGGCAATTCCCCCAACGTGTTGCAGGCGGCGCAAAAGGCCAAACAGATCGGCGTAAGCGTCATCGGTTTAACGGGGCAGGGCGGCGGCAAGCTCGCCGCGCATTGCGATCTGCTGCTGGACGCCCCCAGCAAGAGCACGCCCCTCATCCAGCAGGTGCATATTTGCCTCTACCATTATCTTTGCGAGCAGATTGAAGCGCGGATGGCGGCCTAGTATAAAAGGCCCATGCCCATCGATAAAACCTACGATCCCGCCACCGTCGAGGCGAAGCTTTACGAACGCTGGGAGAAATCCGGCGCCTTCGCCTGTGACGTAAATTCGAAGGCGCAGCCCTTCTGCCTCATGATGCCGCCGCCGAACGTGACCGGCAGTTTGCATATGGGCCATGCGCTCAATTTCACTCTGCAGGATATTCTCACGCGCTATGCACGCATGAAGGGGCGCGACGCGCTGTGGCAGCCGGGCACCGATCATGCCGGCATTGCCACCCAGATGATGGTCGAAAAGCAGCTCGCCGCCGAGGGCAAGAATATGGGAAGGCGCGAGATGGGGCGCGAAAAATTCCTGGAACGCGTCTGGCAATGGAAAAAAGAATCCGGCGACGCGATCACCAAGCAATTGCGCCGCCTCGGCGCCTCCTGCGACTGGTCGCGCGAACGCTTCACGATGGACCCGGCGCTCAATCGCGCGGTGGTGAAGGCGTTCGTCACGCTTTATCGTGATGGCCTTATTTATAAAGACAAGCGCCTGGTCAATTGGGATCCGAAATTGCAGACGGCCGTCTCCGATCTCGAGGTTGAGCAGCGCGAAGTGAAGGGTCATCTCTGGCATTTCAAATATCCGATTGAAAACGCAAAAGACGAATTCATCATCATCGCCACCACGCGGCCGGAAACCATGCTGGGGGACGTGGCCGTGGCGGTGCATCCGAAGAACGCGAAGCTCAAGCATCTGATTGGCAAATTCGCGCTGCTGCCCTTGGTCGGGCGGCGCATTCCGATTGTGGGCGACGACTATGCCGATCCTGAAAAAGGCACCGGCGCGGTGAAAATTACGCCCGCGCATGATTTCAACGATTTTGAAGTCGGCCACCGCCACAAATTGCCGCTGATCAATGTTTTCGACGCGCATGCGCGGGTCGCTATTCAAGGCAATATTCCTCTACAAGACGGCTTCGAAAATCTTGACCAAGAGAGCCTCAATTGGATAAGCGCTCTCGACAAGATCGATCGCTTTGAAGCACGCAAACGAGTCGTAGTGAGACTAGAAGAACTCGGTTTTCTCGACAAAATCGAGCCACATACGCACACAGCCCCGCACGGCGACCGTTCTAGTGTGGTGATCGAGCCGTGGCTTTCCGAGCAATGGTATTGTAACGCAAAAAAATTGGCGGAAGATGCGATTGAAGCGGTCGAGAAAGGCAAAACAAAATTCGTGCCAGAGCAATGGACGAATACATATCGCGCGTGGATGAATAACATCGAACCGTGGTGCATCTCGCGGCAATTGTGGTGGGGGCATCAGATTCCGGCTTGGTATGGTTGTAAGATTCATGACACCGATCCACCAATACGAGAAACAGGCGGAGTGCATTTTGTTGCTGAAACCGAAGCTGAAGCAATTTTAGAGGCTCAAAAATATTACGATTGTGAAGTTCGTGTTCTGAAATCAACTCCTGTAGGACTTGATCCTGTATTTGATGAGATGATTAAAGATCAATTAGAAGGGAAACCTCATTGGGAGCCGATCTGGCGCGACGAAGATGTGCTCGACACCTGGTTTTCCTCGGCGTTGTGGCCGTTTTCGACGCTCGGCTGGCCGTACGCGACGCCCGAGTTGAAACGCTATTACCCGACCGATGTGCTGGTCACCGGCTTCGACATTATTTTCTTCTGGGTCGCGCGCATGATGATGATGGGCATTCATTTGGTGAAGGATGTGCCGTTCAAAACGATTTACATCCACGCCCTCGTGCGCGACGAGAAGGGTCAGAAGATGTCGAAGACTAAGGGTAATGTGATCGATCCGCTCGACATCATCGACAAATATGGCTGCGATGCGCTGCGCTTCACGCTCGCCAACATGTCGACGCCGGGGCGCGACATCAAGCTCGCCACCGGGCGCATCGAGGGCAACCGCAACTTCGCCACCAAACTCTGGAACGCCGCGCGCTATTGCCAGATGAACGAATGCGCGTGGGATGCAAAATTTAACCCAGAAAAAATACACCACATCGTGAATAAATGGATTTTACTTTCACTTCGTGATGCAAAAGAAACTATAACGAACTATTTAGACGAATATCGTTTCGATATGGCCTCATCGACGATTTATAGTTTTGTATGGGATAATTTTTGCGACTGGTATCTGGAGTTTACAAAGCCAATTCTCGCAGGTGCTGACGAAGCAGCCAAAACTGAAACCAAAGCAATGACAGCGTGGTTATTCGAGCAGATGCTGCGTCTTTTGCATCCGTTCATGCCTTACATAACTGAGGAATTATGGAGTCAGCTTATTAGTGGTAGCAAACTATTGATGACGCAATCCTGGCCCTCCTACGAAGGGATGTTAAAAGATTTCGAGGCAAAAGAAGAAATCGACTGGCTCATCCGCCTTATCTCGACTATTCGCACGACCCGTGCCGAACTTAATGTGCCACCGGTGGCCAAAGTGCAGTTGCAATTGAAAGATGCTTCGAAAGAAACGCGCGCAAGGCTGGAGCGTCATCAGCCACTGATTATGCAGCTGGCGCGGCTCGGCGGCATCGATTATGTAACCTCGGTTCCGAAAGGCGCGGCGCAGGCAATTGTCGATGAAACCACGCTTATTCTGCCGCTCGCCGATGTGATCGATCTTGAGCAAGAGCGCGCGCGCCTCGGCAAGGAAAGCGAGAAATGGGTGGCCGAGATCAAAAAAATCGACAGCAAGCTGGCCAGCAAGGATTTCGTCGACCGCGCCCCGCCCGAAATCGTCGAGGAACAGCGCGAGCGCAAACGTGACGCCGAGGCAATGCTGGCGAAACTCCAAGCGGCGCAGAGGAGTTTGGCGGGGTAACAGATGACAGACAACGGACGACAGAGGACAGAAAGGAAAAAAGGATCGCTGTTGTTAGCTTTCTTTTTTCTGTCCTCTGTTGTCTGTCTTCTGTCCTCCGCATTCGCTGCCGACAAGACCGCGCCTGTCAACGCGCCGCCCACCGTCGATCCCGCTTTGTGCCGCGCCCTTGTCAAATACCGGCCCGCGCCGGATGTCGAATATCAACCCGGCGTCGATGTGCATGGCAATCCGGTGGCCCCGGCCGATCTGCCCGGCGGCACGCCGCCAATCCAGATCCCGAAAAAAATCCAGATTCCCATCACCATATCGCTGGCGAATGCGCTCAAGCTCAGCACGACGCATTTTCCCGCCAGCCAGCTCGGCGCCGGCACCGAGGCCTGGATCGGCACTTTCACCGTGGACGGCGACAAGGTTTTTTTCAACGATCAGCCGCTCACCGACGATCAGCAGGACAAGCTTGCTGTTCTGTGCATGAAGCCGAATAAATAGGAACTGTCGTGGACACTATTTCCTATCCGCAATTTGAAGGTGTGGAATTGCGTGTCGGCACCGTCACCCACGCCAAGGCGTTTCCGGCCGCACGCAAGCCGGCCTATAAAATATGGGCCGATTTCGGGCCGGAGTTCGGCGTCAAACAAAGTTCGGTGCAGATCACCGTGCATTACAAGCTGGAAGAATTGATCGGCAAGCAGGTGGTCGGTTGCCTCAATCTCGGCGCCAAGAATATCGGCGGTTTCATGTCGGAATTTCTCTGCACCGGCTTTCCCGATGCCGAAGGCGCCGTTGTGCTCATAAGCCCTGATAAACCGGTGCCGAATGGGGCAAAGCTATTCTAAGTGCCGCATGGACAAGCGTCCGTGCACCGCCTAAATTCCTTTCTTTCCGCAATGAAAGTTTGCCATGCGCCTCAGCCATCTTTTCACCCGCACCAGCAAGGACAGCAACAAAAGCGAGGTTAGCCGCAACGCGCAATTGCTCACGCGCGCGGGCTATATCAGCCGCCTGATGGCCGGCGTCTATCAGTATCTGCCGCTCGGGTTGCGCACCCTCACCAACATCGAAAATATCATCCGCGAGGAAATGAACGCGATCGGCGGGCAGGAAGTGCTGATGCCCGCGCTGCATCCGCGCGAGAATTGGGAAAAAACCGGCCGCTGGGGCAGCGTCGATGTGCTGTACAAGCTCTCCAGCGCACCGGGCGGCAAGGGCGAGCCCGATCTGTGCCTCGGGCCCACGCATGAGGAAAGCGTGACGCCTTTGGTGCAATCTTTCGTGCAATCCTACCGCGATCTGCCGGTGGCGGTGTATCAAATCCAGACCAAATTCCGCAACGAGCCGCGGCCCAAATCCGGCCTGTTGCGCGGGCGCGAATTCCGCATGAAAGATATGTATTCCTTTCATACGGACGAAAAAGACCTTGATGCTTTTTACCAGCGCTCCATCGCGGCCTATAAGAATGTCTACAAGCGTTGCGGCGTCGGCGATCGTACGCTGATGACCTACGCCTCCGGCGGCATGTTTTCCAAATACTCGCATGAATTCCAGACCGCCACGCCGCACGGCGAAGACAATATCTTCCGCGTGCCGGGCGCCAATGTGGCGATTAACAAGGAAATCGTCACGGACGAAAGCGCACTCAAGGAAATCATTCCGCACTATAAGCCCGGCGACGAGAAAAAGCTGGAAGAGCAAAAAGCGATTGAAGTTGGGAATATTTTTAAGCTCGGCTCGCGCTTTTCGGATGCGTTCGGCATGAACTACACCGACCAATCCGGTAAAATCGGCAAAATTGTCATGGGCTGCTATGGCCTCGGCCCCAGCCGGTTGATGGGCGCAATTGCCGAATGCCTCAGCGACGACAAGGGCCTCATCTGGCCCGACAGCGTCGCGCCCTATCGCGTTGGCATCGTTAATCTAAAGATTGGTGGGCCAACGGATAAGGTTTGCGAGGATATATACGCAAAATTGACAGCGGCCGGCATCGAACCACTCTATGACGACCGCGACGCCAGCGCCGGCGTGAAGTTTGCCGATATGGATTTGCTCGGTTTGCCGTGGCACATCACCGTCGGCCCGCGCGGGCTTGAGAAAAATATGGCCGAAATTAAAAACCGCGCCAGCGGCGAGAAGCAGGAGATGAGCGTGGAAAGCGCGTTGGCAAAATTAATAAAAAAATGAGGTCTGACTATGATTGGTGTAGTTTTTGTAACGAATGGTGATAGCGGTGCCGCATTCCTGGAGATTCTGGGCATGAATTTTTCCGATTTGCCCCAGAACAACATTCGAACGATCAATGTGCCCTTCGATTGCGAAAGAATGAAAGAGGACGGAAAAAAATACATTGCCGCTATTCAGGCAGCCATAGAAGATACCGATGAAGGACAGGGTGTGATTTTGCTAACAGACAGTTTCGATTTTCCATCGACGAGACTGGCCATAACCGCGGCTGAGGCCGAGCCTCGGATAAAGACAGAAATTTTAAGCGGCGTAAATATGCCCATGGTCGTCAAGCTCGCGACTATTCGCGGCGAGCGATCCTTCGAGGATACGGTTGCGGCCGCGCAGGCAGCGGCCCGGAAATATATCATCAATGCGCGCGATGCGCCTGCAAACGGCTAGAAAGCGGTGTGCTCATGATCTTCTCCCCCTTCGAACGCACGGTTGCCATGCGCTATTTGCGTGCGCGGCGGCAGGAGGGTTTCATCTCCGTCATCAGCTGGTTTTCCATCATCGGAATCATGCTCGGCGTCGCCACGTTGATCGTGGTGATGTCGGTGATGAACGGCTACCGGGAGGATTTGTTCAAACTGGTGCTGGGACTCAACGGCCATTTCAACGTCTATGCGGTGGAAGGCGGGCCCTTGCAGAATTACCAGCCGGTGCTGGACCATATCAAAAAACTGCCGGACGTAATCGATGCCTCGCCGACCATCGAAGGCCAGGCGCTGATCTCGCAGAATGGCAGCGCCACCGGCGCCTATGTGCGCGGCGTGACGCCGGACTCCTTCCGCAACCGCCCGACGGTCGCGAACCACGTCGTGTCCGGCTCGCTCAAGGATTTTCAGGAAGATGAAATCGCCGTCGGCGTGCGCATGGCCCAGCGGCTCAACCTGCATGCGGGCGATACGCTCACACTCATTTCGCCCGTCAGTAAATCCACCATTTTCGGCGCCGCGCCGCGCCTGCGCGGCTATAAGATTGCCGCCATCTTCGATGTCGGCATGTATGAATATGACAATGGTTTCGTCTTCATGCCGCTCACGGCGGCGCAGGCTTTCTTCAGCTTGGGTGAGAGCGTGACGGCGCTCGAGATTTTCGTCAAAAACCCGCAGGATCTGAAAGGCGAGGCCGCCGCCATCGCCGGCGCCGCCAATTTTGCGGGCGCACCGCCGATGCGACTACTGGATTGGCAGCAGAGCAAATCCAGCTTCGTGAATGCGCTGCAGACCGAGCGCAACGTGATGTTCCTGATTTTGCTGATGATCATCATCGTCGCCGCCTTCAACATCATTTCCGGCCTCATCATGCTGGTGAAGGATAAAAGCCGCGATATTGCGATTTTGCGCACCATGGGCGCGACGCGCGGCATGGTGATGCGCATTTTCTTTCTCAATGGCGCCAGCATCGGCGTGGCCGGCACGCTCTTCGGCCTTATTCTCGGCCTGTTCGTCGCGCACCATATCGAAGGCTTGCGGCAGATCGTGGAGTATCTCACCCGCACCGATCCATTCGCGGCCGATGTTTACTTCCTCACGCGCATGCCCTCCGTGGTCGATACGGGCGACGTCACGCGCATCGTGCTAATGGCTCTCGGCCTTTCCTTCCTTGCCACGCTTTACCCCTCCTGGCGCGCCGCCCGCCTCGATCCGGTGGAGGCGTTGCGGTATGAGTGACGCCGTCCTCGAACTGCGCGATATCCGGCGTACTTTCAAACAGGGCGGCAATGAATTGCCGGTTTTGCGCGGCTGTTCACTGAAGGTGAATGCGGGCGAGCCGGTAGCCCTTATCGGCCCTTCCGGCTCCGGCAAATCGACGCTTCTGCATATCGCCGGGTTGCTGGAACGCGCCGATGGCGGCGCCGTCCTGGTCGATGGAAGTGATACATCCGCGCTTGACGATAGCGGCCGCACCGAGCTGCGGCGACAGACCATCGGCTTCGTTTATCAATTCCATCATTTGCTGCCGGAATTTTCGGCGCTTGAAAACGTGATGCTGCCGCAGATGATCAAGGGCGTCGCGCGCGGCGCGGCGAAGAAACGTGCGCAGGAATTATTGGCTTTGGTGGAATTGCAAAACCGCGCCGATCACCGCCCGGCGCGGCTTTCCGGCGGTGAGCAGCAGCGCGTGGCGCTGGCCCGCGCGCTGGCCAACGCGCCCAAATTATTGATTGCCGACGAGCCCACCGGCAATCTCGACCCGCACACAGCCGACGGCGTCTTTGCCGTATTGCAAAACCTGATCCGCTCGCAAAACCTCGCCCTGCTGATGGCCACGCATAACCACGAGCTGGCGAAGAAGATGAAAAGGGTGGTGGAGATTAGGGACGGAATACTGGTAGCTGGCTAAGCATCTCTTGTGTTTTGGATTTTTTAGATGTGTTCACAAGTGATTGTGGCCTCGAAGGGATTTCAAAGGAAGATAGTATTTGCAAATTTTCTGTAGCTTTCTGCATTACTGGTATCATGGCGCCCATCACACCGAGAGCGCATCCGAATATTGCTCCCTGCCATAAATTACCGCGGCGACTTACACTAAAATCCTCACAACCAGTATCTACGTCAAATTGAATGCCGCCAGGAGCGCTATCTCTGTAGTGTTGAGCGGTATCGCCCAAAAAAGCTCCCGCCAGGGTTCCTGTAAGCAAAAAGCTAATGGCTCGTATGAATTGAGGGTTGGAGTGGTGAGTAATGTAATCGAGATACGCAACAGCTCCCGTGGCGGCGATTGCCGGGAACCAGAATCTGTTTCCTGCTTCTTGCAGCGCCTCATAAAAACGTGTGCCCCGGTTGCGTATTTCCATAAATGCTTCCCGATTATGACTTTCATTCTATTTCCACTAAAGAACCACATAAGCTATTCCAAATACAATCACGACGTTATTTTTCTCCAATAAAACCATGGTTGGAGATTGTGTATAAGTCTATGATTATAAAAAGATTTTATGACATTTTGTCCTTTTCCTTACGTCGCCAAAATGCTACTTTTCCAAGCTGATTTTAACCCCTGATTCTACCCCTAAAAAGGCCCCCAAACTTGACCGAAAATACCGCCGAAACGCCCCCGCCATCCGACATCGCGCCCGTCACGATCGAAGACGAGATGCGGCGTTCGTATCTCGATTACGCGATGAGCGTAATCGTGGCGCGCGCGCTGCCGGATGTGCGCGACGGGTTGAAGCCCGTGCATCGCCGCATTCTCTACGCCATGAAGGAAGGCGGCTACGACAGCGGCAAGCCGTATAAAAAATCGGCGCGCATCGTCGGCGATGTGATGGGTAAATATCACCCGCACGGCGACATGGCGATTTACGACGCGATGGTGCGCATGGCGCAGGATTTCTCCATGCGCCTCACGCTCATCGATGGGCAAGGCAATTTCGGCTCGATGGACGGCGACAATCCCGCCGCCATGCGTTACACCGAAGCGCGGCTTGGCAAATCGGCCGAAGCGCTGCTCGAGGATATCGACAAGGACACGGTCGATTTCCATCCCAATTACGATGAATCGACGCAGGAGCCCGATGTCCTGCCCGCGCGTTTCCCGAATTTATTGGCCAATGGCGCCGGCGGCATCGCGGTCGGCATGGCGACCAACATCCCGCCGCACAATTTGGGCGAGGTAATCGATGCCTGCCTCGCCTACATCAAAAATCCCGACATAAGCCTCGAGGAGCTGAACGCGATTGTGCCCGGTCCCGATTTTCCAACCGGAGCTTTGATCATGGGCCGCGCCGGATGCCGCGCGGCGGCGCATACGGGGCGCGGCAGCATCGTCATGCGCGCGCGGCACACTATCGAAGAAGGCCGCAAGGACCGCACCATCATCGTTTTCACCGAAATTCCCTATCAGGTGAATAAGGAAAATCTCATCAAGCGCATCGCCGAATGCGTGAACGAGAAG
>Ga0307471_100000821_pt1 | contig 16352 bp, 12 predicted proteins | sample atmos_gasesAM3C__2_FD_204566 | JGI IMG/M metagenome (GOLD analysis project Ga0307471, IMG submission 204566) | Hardwood forest soil microbial communities from Morgan-Monroe State Forest, Indiana, United States - atmos_gasesAM3C_515 | ecosystem: Environmental > Terrestrial > Soil > Temperate... | reverse complement strand
CCTCTACATATCGACATTTTCAGTCAGCGCGCGCTGGAAAGGGTTACACCCTCCGATGGCGGCGGCACACAATCGGACGAGCCAGCCATCGGCCTTGGCCCTGAACTCTGCAATTTCTTCGCAGTTCGCAGGTCCTCAGCCCCGTCCGTTTCAGTGGCTACCTCGGTAATCTGTCAAATCGCGCTCGGGGAACAGAGGAACTCGGCGGCGCGCTGCACGTCAACGGAATTGCAGCGCTCCGCGTTTTACACTGGTCTCTGTCTGAATCGCGTTCGGCCAGTCGGCGTGCGACCGTCGGCGAAGTCCGGGTAACTACGGAGGTGGACCGCCAATAACCACCCTACCCTCTGCAAGCGGGCCTTGAGCACGCAACGCCTCGGTACCCCGGGTATCGCGGCACCGCTGCCGGAGCATGAGGCACTCCGTCATCGGCTACTGAGGGACTGCGCCTCGTTGGCAGGGATGACACTATGAACTCGAAAGTACTGTGCGCACTCGGAACTGCCTTGGTGCTGGTGGGGCCAGCGCTTTCCCAGCAGACGTATCCACCGCCCTACCAGGCGCCTCCGCAGCCGCCGGCCTATCAGCCGCCGCCACCGCAATACCAACCGCCGCCTCAACCTCCTGCCTATCAGCCACCGGCGCAGTACCAGCAGGCACCGCCGTACCAGCAGGCACCGCCGTACCAGCAGGCGCCGCCGTACCAGCAGGCGCCGCCGTACCAGCAGGCGCCGCCCTACCAGCAGGCGCCCCCCTATCAGCAGGCGCCGCCGTATCAGCAGGCACCACCGTATCAGCAGGCACCGCCGTACCAGCAGGCACCGCCTTATCAGCAGCCGCCTCCGGCGTATCCGCCCCCGCCGCCACCGCCTCCTCGCGGGTCATCCCCTACTACGCATGCCTCGACCCACGCACAGCAGGGAATCCGCTACCACCCCTGGCGAGTGCAGATCGAGGGCGGCTACACCATCACTCAGGGGAGCGAGGTCAAGACCCTGCTGAACGACGGTGGCAACGCGGGATTCGGCATCACGTGGTTTCCGACGGCGGAACTTCCGCTGGGTTTCCGCGTCGACGGCAGTTACACCAGCCTCCCGCAGACACTGCACGCGCTCTCGCTCGCATCACAGTCCACCGGCCAGAACCTTGCCGACGGGTACACGGACTTCTACGGCGGAGACATTGACGCGGAGATCGATCTGCATCTTGGACTGCACTCGCGCGAATACTTCTTCGGAGGGATAGGTTGGTACAAGGAGCGAACCACGCTGAAGAGCGTGACGTACCAGCAGGGCACCATCTGCTGGTTCTACTGCTACCCGGGCTACTATCCCGTGTACTCCACGGCGCAGACGAGCACGACCGACTGGCTCAAGTCGTGGAATGCGGGTATCGGGTTCGAGTTCCCGCTCTCCGATCCGGCGACCTTCTTCATCGACGCACGGTTCCTGCGCATCAAGCAGCCACAGGGCGGCTACTGGGACTTCATCCCGATCAGGGTGGGCATACGGTTCTAACACGAGCTGCGGAGACAGTCTCGCCGCCGGGCTCTCCATCCTGCGTCGAACGCAAGGGCAGGATTTCTGCGACCGCGGCAATCCTGCCGAGGGCCGCGAGCGCCGCTGCAGCGGTTAGAGAGACGATCATCAGCAGACCTGTGAGGACCGTCATGGCGCGAGGATCGCCGGAATCTCGCCCGCGCGCCTCTGCCTAAAGAGGGTGTCGACGCTCGCGCGATCGTGGGAGCTGAACGGTCCTGGGTGACCCGCTGCTATTCATCCGTGCTGCGCCGGCCCCGGCCGGCCCGGCGCTCCGGCGCGCTGCCGCCGACGCGCCGCATGCCCCCGTGGTCTTCCGCACGCCGCGGCCCGACGCGCCGATCCGAGTACTTCCGGTAGACACATTGGCAGTTTTGCGGCGCGGAGCAGTCGGACAGCGGGATCCGCGGCGCCGCGGTGCTGAGGAACCGCTGGCCCTTGAGGGCACGAGCGGCCTGGCAACCGACGCTGCCGGTGAGGATCGATACGGCGTTCCAGCGCGATGTCGTTGGTTTCGTCATGCTGACTCCGCAGGCGCCAACACGTTGCGATCTTGAGCCGAGCGGGTCACCCGGGCAAGTTCAGTTGGCGCGACCCGTCGCCGGTCGTCCCGTCGCCCGTGAGCGGACGACCGCCTCGGCGAGGTAGTCGACCTCGGCGTTCGGTCCGGCCTGCGCACGCCGCTCGGTGATCGAGGTCTCGACATGCGGGTCGGTCGCTCCGGCACGCAGCGCCGCCGCCAGCGCGAGCTCACGGGAGACACGCCGCGCGTCCTCGATCGCCGCGTTGGCCTCGGTGTAATCGCGGTTGCCCGCGGGATCATGGACCCTGAACAGATTGAGCGCGGGTTGGTTGATCAGCACCTCGCAGGTCTCGGACACCACCCCGGCAACGGCGCCGACCGCGTTGCACACCTCGGCATGCCCCGGAACCAACAGCCGTGCGCCGAGGCGTCGTGCCACCTCCGGATAGTACGCGCCGGCCGGCGCGCCGATGGCGACCAGCGGCGTCGCCAGCCGCAGCGCGGCACTGACAAGGCTCGAGAACTCCCGGCCCCCGACGACATCCTCGATGAGCCTGCCGAGCGGCCCCCAACGTCCATGGCTCGCCTCCACACCCGGATCGCGCGCGAGCGCGCACTCCAGCACGACGCGTGTCGCTTCGCGGACCACGTGCTCGTAGATCCGCCCGGCAAAGACCTCTGGCGTATCGGCCCGGGATCGTCCGCGCGTGTTGCGCTCCTCGGCGGCGAGGACCGCGGCGCCAAGCCGCGCAGCCTCCACACTCCAGTCGTGCTGGCGGCCGAGCACGTGCAGCGCGTCGCTCGGGGTGAAGGCCGATAATGTCGCGAGGCCGCGGTCCACCAGCCTCCTCAGGGCCTCCACCCCCACGGCGGTGCGCGCCACCTCCGCGAGTGGCCGCGGCTCGGGGGTCAGCGCGTCCCATACCCGCTGCTCGATGCGGTCGAGGCGCACATCGGGCTCGCGGCGCGGACTGCGCACCGCGAACCGGCCGGCGAAGGGCGGCAGACGCTCACCGACCGCGAGCCTGCGCAGGCTGCCGAGGACCTCCGGAAACTGCGTGGCGAGGAGGCTCAAGGGCAGTGCCCGACGCGGCCCGACGCGCAACTGCGCATCCCGGTCGAAATACACTTCGCTGTCTCCGCCGAGGCCGCAGGTGCGCACGTCGATCGCCGTCACCATGGTGCGCCATCCCCCGACCACTGCTCCCTCCGGGCGCACCACGGGGCTCCCGCCCTCGACGATCGCCACGTCGGTCGTGGTGCCCCCCATGTCCGCGACTGCAAAGTCCGCGAGGTCACTCAGGAACCCGGCGCCGACGACGCTCGCCGCAGGCCCCGACAGCACCGTCTCCACGGGGTACTCGAGCGCGACCTCCGCGCGGATCAGGGTGCCATCGCCGCGCACGACCATGACCGGGGCAGACACCGCTTCGCGCTCGAGCACCTCGTCAAGTGCGGCGAGCAGCTGCCTGATCTGAGGCGTGAGGCGCGCATTGAGCGCGGCAGTCAGCGCGCGCTTGGGCGCATCGAGCTGCGAGCTCAGCTCGAAACTACAGGTCACCGATTTGTCGCACAACGCCCGGATGCGCTCGCGCGCGCGCCGCTCGTGTGCAGGGTTGCGCACCGAGAACATCCCGGCGACCGCGAAGGCTTCGACCTGCGGGGCGTACGTGCGCACCGCCGCATCGATCGCGGCCTCATCGAGAGGCTCGCCTTCCTCGCCGGTCGCCTCGTGCCCACCCCGCACCCGCACCAGCACCCCCCCTGCACGCCGCAGACCCGAGCGCTCGAGCATCCGCTCGTCGAAACCGATCAGCAGCGTGCAGATCGGGCTGAAACGGCTCTCGACCACAGCGTTGGTGGCAAGGGTGGTCGAAACGGACACGAGCGAGATGTGCTCGCGGCTCACGGCAGCGGGCAGCTTCGCGAGCACTGCACGGATCGCTTCGCCGAGACCGACCGACAGATCCCAGTGGGTGGTCAGTGCCTTGGCGCTCGCGATGACGCGGCGCTCGGAGCTCAGTGCCACCGCGTCGGTGAAGGTGCCTCCGGTGTCGAGACCGATCCAGATCTCGCCCGGCTCGACTGTGGATTGCCCGCGAGACGGGTGCGCGTCTTCGGCGAGGCGCGAGCCGGAGTCAGCTGTCACGGCTCACCTTTCCGTCCGGCCGGCGATGTGCTGCCCGCTGCCCGCTGTCGGGTGGTACCGTGCGGGTATGCAGTGCGCGCTCGGCATCAGCCCTCACACCGGCTGGGCAGCCTGCGTGGTCGCGGGGGGCTCGCTGCGGAACCCGCAGATCCTTGCCAGCGAGGTCGTCGAGATCCTCGCAGATCCGGAGCGGTTCTGTTACCACAGGGCTGCGGAGATGAAGCGCGATGAGGCCCGGGAGTGGATTGCCCGTGCGAGAACGAAAGCCATCGCAAACGCGAAGCGGGTGCTGACTCCTCTGATGGCCCGCACGGTGAGCGCATGCGCCATCGTTGCGCATGCCACAGAAGCTCAGTGGGATCTCGAGGAAATCCTCGGCTCGCACTCTCGCATCCATATGGCGGAAGGGTGCTTCTATCGCGACGTGTTGCGCGCGGCTTGCACGGTTCCGATCTACATCGTCCAACCCTCATCGCTCGATCCTTCCAAGGTAGGCAGGCTTGCTCCACCCCCCTGGGGAAGGGATCAGAAGCTCGCCGCGCTCGCCGCGTGGACGGTTGTCAGGAACTCAGTTTACTGACGCTCACAGAGCAGCACGAGCGCATTCGCCGCGGGTGTGCCTTGGGCCGGGTGGATCCATGGTGTGCCGGCGATCATGCCGATGATCTCGCCGCTACGGCTCGCGGCGAAGGACGGCGTGTCGCGTGTCTCTCCGTTTGCGCAATTGACCGCCAGCCACCAGAACTCGGCATCGGCGCCATACCAAGTGGTGCTGGCGAGATCGTGCCGTGAAAAAACGTACCGCTCGGCGGGCCTCCTGGGATCGCTCCAGCGCACCGCGAGCGCACTGCGCCAGGCTTGCCCGAGCTCGGTCCGAATTTGGCGCGCTCGAGCGTACGAGCGACCGCCTGGGCATCCGCACGCGCGTTCTGCAACGAGGTCGCGTACTGATAGTTGTCGTTGCCGATCACCAGCGCGAGACGAGCCGCGTCTGCAGGCGCGGCGGCGATCGTCATGGCGGTCGCGAACAGCGCGGTGGCGAGTCCGATTGGCGTCCGCGTCGCGGCGAGCATCAACATCCGCTCACTGGAACCTCGAGCCAGCGGTCGCGGCGGTAACCAGCAGTTTCGTGAGCTTCTCGTCCGGATCGGGCAGCATGTCCGCGAGGAGGCTCAGGGTCGCAGGCGGTGTGCCCAGCTCGGCGACGCTCACGGTGAACTCGGCGCGCCCGAAATCCCGGCTGCGGTCGGCGCCGAACGATACCGGAACGATCGGCACGCGGGTGCCGCTGTCCGTGTCCACCGGGTAGTACTTCAGGTAGGACCCTTTCTTCAGATCGACGCTCTCGGCCGCCACGGTCTGCTCGAACACGACCCCCTGGTGCCCGGTGAACTCGTCCCGCCACACTGCGTCGGCCCGCACCGAGATCGCGACCGCGTATTGACCGTTAGCGCTCTTGGCAGCGCCCTGGCTGATGAAAAGGCGCAGCGGGCGCAGCCGGATGGCATCACGCCCGCGGTCGAGCCGTACGCCGGCGACGAAGTCGAGCGCCACTTCATCGGAGGCGTTGCCCGCGAAGCGGGTGAAGCGCAGGCAGCTGATGCGGCTGTCGAGTGGCGCACCTGCCGCGGTATCTCCGCCCCGATAGTAGTCGCCACTCGCGGTGGCGCCGGAGATCTGCGCGTATTTCTGCAGCTCCTCGTGAACGCTCACCGCGACCGGGTGCAGCAGCACCCGCCAGGTGCGTATCACGATGTCGAACAGGAAGCTCTTCTCGGTCTGCGCGCGCTGGCCTTCCCCGTTGGCGCATTCGCGCGCGAGGTCAGCCTCCTGCGCGCTCTTCGCATCGAGTGCTCCTGGCCGGTGAGCGGCGAGCGACTGCATCGCTTCGGCTGCCGGAATCAGCACCAGTACGGCGCGCGTTGGAGCAAACGTGACCGATTCGCGATGCTCGGACTCCGCGGCGCGCGCTGCGGCCAGCGCGGCCGCCGCCAGCACCAGCGCCCACGAGGCAAATACTCTGGCTGCCATCGCTCCCTTGCTCCGGCCGGCCCTACTTGACGGTGAACTCGAGCGACTGACGCGCGGTACGGCCGAGACTGTCAGCCACTTCGATGACGAGCTTGTGGCTGCCGCTCGGCAAGCGCGCGCCGCTGGCCTTCAGGCCCGCCGCCGACACCTGCACTCCGGGCGCATCGAGGATGCGGCGCGTGATGTCGAGTTTGAGGAAACCGTACATGATCTTCAGCGAGGCGATGTTGACCGTGGCGCCGGCCGCGGGCGTGAAGCGAACCTCGATGTCCACCGGGGGCTGAATGGGTGCGCTGCGATCGGGGCTGACCACCGTAATGGCCGGCGCATCGAAATCGGCAGCCTTGGGAATCAGCGCCGCGCCCGGCCGCGAGCGCGCCGCGAGCTCCGAGTGGTACTCCTGATCCGACAGCAGCTCGAAACCACCGCGCTCCACCGCGCCCGCCACGGCAGTCACGAGCGCGGCCCCCATGGCGACTGACCAGACGAACCTCGCGGTCATGGTCGGGCTCCTTTCAGTTCTTCGCCGCACCGAGCACATTGACGGTCAACGAGCCGGCGGCGAAGCCGTTGTTGCGTGCCTCCACGCTGAGCGCGCGGGTCGCGCGCGCGGACACGTCCGTGAAGGTCTGCTGCATGCGGCCCGCGGCATCGCGTCCTTCGACCCCGAGCTCGAGCAGATTCACGCGCTTGTCGGTAAGGAACGCGACGACCAGCGATGGACCCAGCGGCTCGGACGCGCGCAGCACGAAGTCCATGTCGGGCGTAGGGAAGCGGAATGGGCCGGCCTTGACTTCGTTGGCGGCAGCGTACTTGTTGGGATACAACACCGTCGCACGGTCCTCGCTGTCGACGGCGACCACGTTCAGATATCCCGTGCGCGGCACCGCCACCTCCAGCGCGACCTCCTGCCCGACCCGGATCTCGCCGCCGCCGCCGCTGAGCGTGAGCGGTGTCGCCTGCGCCACGAGGGCCGTCAGCGCTCGCCAGGTGGGTCCCTGCCCATCGCGCAGCGGAATCAGAGCGAGCGCGCCCTTGATCAGCCGGTCGTTGCCGTCGGCCACGGGGTGATGACGTGACTGCTCGTCGGTATGCGCTGCGATGAACGTGGTGGCGGAGCCGCGCAGGTCGGCAACCGAGGGCTGCTTACCCTCGCGCGCGGCGCTCTGGATGGCCTCCACCACTCCCAGGGTGAAGAGTCCGCCCTGCTCCGTTCCGACCGCAAACTCGTCATCGCGGGCGGCTGACAAGGCGGCATAGTTTTCGCTGCCCGATGCCGCGCGGAAACCACGGGTCATCCCCGTCGACCCGGTCGGCATGCCGGGATAGGAAAAGAACTTCTGCACTCCCGAGCCCACCCCGAGGCGAGCGTTGCCGAGGGTGAGGTTGCGGGTCGCCGAGCCGCTGTGACAGGCATCGACCAGCACCAGCACGTCGTGGCTCGGAATCGCCGCGAGGGCGGCGCCGAACTCGTGCCCGATCAACACGTTCTTGAGCGTCGCCTTCCCCTGCAGGTGCACGCGCTCCACATCGTGCAGCACCAGCGCATCGTCCACGCCACCCGCGTTTTCCGGGTCGGGCACACGCGTCCCGTGACCGCTGAAGTAAATGAGCACGTGGTCGCCCTGGCCCACCCCATTGCGCACCCAGGTCGCGAGCGCCTGGCGGACGTTGGCATAGGTCGCCTGCTCGTTGAACAGCACCTTGACGTCGCCACTTGCGAAGCCCATGACCTCGGCCACCTTCTTCATGTTGTCGATGTCGAGGTCGATCCCGGGCAGCTCGTTGTTCGGAACGTCCGCCACGCCGATGAGCAGGGCCCGCTGCCGTGCCTCGCTCATCGCCGCGGCGAGCATGGCAGCGAGGGCGAGGACGAAGACTGAAAAAGTGTGGATCCTCATGTGCGCAACTCCTCCTCAGGAGGTCGGCGGCAACGTGCTGATCTCGACGCGGCGCTGCTGGAGCGCGCTCGGTGGAAACTCGGGCAGCGGCCGCTCCGCGCCGTAGCCGACGGCCTGGAGCCGCTCGGGCGCGATGCCGCAGCGCTCGATCAGATAGCTGCGCACGGCCCGCGCGCGCGCTTCGGAGAGCTGCCGGTTGTGCTGCGCAGCGCCGCTGCTGCTGGTGTGCCCGGCGATCACGAATCGCGCGTGCGCGAGCTCCGGGGATTTGAGCGCTGTGCCGAGCTGATCGAGCTGGCCGTGCGCCGCGGCCGTGAGGGAATCGCTGTCGTTGCCGAAGCGGATATCGAGATTGATCCTGCGCTCGTCAGCGCCGCTGCCGCCGCTCGTGCGCGGTTCCACCACCAGCGCTCGAGTTGCAGGCTTGGGAGGGGGGGCCAGGCTTCGAACGATGCTCTGGCTGTCGACTACCGCAGGTGGTGGCTCAGCGAGCGCCGGTACGGTGGCACAGATGCCGGCCACGGCCGCGAGCGGCAGTAGTCGACCGAACGACGCGACGGCGGCGCGGCGCACGCGGCGGGTCTCGGTCATGCTGCACACTCCAGGATTCCGGGGCGGTCGATGGCATCGCGCCCCGGAGCGTTCGTATCGTTGCTGTTTCTCTGGCGGAAGTTATCTTTTGCGTGCCGCCCGTCACCGGGGCTCGCCCGGCGCACTTGATTTTGCGCTTCAGCATACGACAGCATCGAGTCATGTCAATGGGAGGTTCCGCGCGGCGGATCGCCGGCGGTAGCGGACCGCGCCGCGCAGCGCTGGTACGCAGCGCCCTGCAGAGCCTACTCCTCGCATCGGTGGCGCTGTTCTTCCTGAATTTCAATGTCCTGGGCACGGCGAGCCCCAGCAAGCGCTTCTCCCAGGATCTGGTGTACGCCTGGTTCGGCAACGAGCCGTGGTTGTACCCACGCATCAGCCGCGATCGCTCCGGCAAGCAGCCGCGGGTGGTGGTGGTGATGATCGATGAGCCGGCGCTGGCGCTGCGCGGGATGCGTTGGCCGGTTCCCGTGCAGTTTCACGCGCAGTTCCTCGCGGAGCTCGAGGTGCTGCGGCCCCGCGCCATCATGCTCGATTTCCTGCTGCTCGACCCGGCGCCCCGGCAGGACATCTGCGACCTGCTGACGGTCGGATCGCGATTGCGCGGCGATGGCGTAACGCTCTACCTCGCCGTGACGAGGCCCGAAGATCTGCAGCCACTCGATGCGGCGGCCTGCCGCGACGCCGACGGTGCCCTCATGCGGACCTCGGCGGTATTCACTCCGGTGTCGGTGCAGCGCCAGGCCGACGGCAGCGACTTCGTGAGTCGCCGCTACCCCTTCGAGCAGCGCCGCGACGCGGATGACGCGCCGGGCTCGGGTGTGCCTAGCGCCGCCGTGCGCATGTATTGCGACGCGGACCCTGCGCCGCCGTCCTGTGTGGCGCGCCTCACTCGCGTGGCAGCGGCGGATGCGGGATTCGAGCTGGCATGGTCGCCGGAGGGCGATCCCTTCAACCAGCGCTGGTCGCAGGCTTCGTGCGTCGAGACCATCTCGCCGATGCGCGCCATCCTCAATCAGCCTGCGCTGCCACGCGAGTCGCCCTGTCCGCCGGTCGCGACCCTGTTCGCGAGTGCACTGCTGAGCCCCGAGGTCGATCCCTCGCTCGGGGCCGCCAACGAGGAGTTGTTCGCTCTCGCCGACCGCGCATTCCTGCTGGTCGGCGGCGACTTCCGCGGCAGCGGGGACCTGGTCACCACGCCGCTGCACACGCTGCTTCCGGGGGTGTACTACCACGCCGTGGCACTGGAGAACCTGCTGGCATTCGATGGCCGGCCGAAGGTGCGCAAGGAGTTCCGCAGTCCGAAGCTCGCCTTCTATGGCTACGACCTGCTGGTATTGTGGGTGCTGGCTGCGATCTTCCTGTGGCGGCAGCGCCGCGCGCACCACGGCAACTCGAGCCACAGTCCGTTCGAGCTGTCAGCCGCCGCGCGCAGCTGGATCGCGCCACTCATCGCGCGGCTGCCGACTCCGCTCTGGACGCTCATCGCGGCGCTGATCCTGGTGTTGATGGCCGCCTTCAAGTCGCTGCAGCTGATCGCAGTGGCGACCATCATCGCGGCTCTGGTGATCATCGAGATCCGCGTGGCGCCGGCGGCCGAAATCCGCGAACGGCTACGGGCCCTGCGGTCGTACCTGGCCGGACTCGCAGTGTCACTGGCGGTCATCGCGCTGGCGGTCTGGGTCGGCTACCGCTGGCTGCGGTTGCCCCCGGGCGACTGGCTCGGCTACTTTTCGTTCGCCGCCTTCGGATTCTTCCTCGCGCACACCGCGATCCTGGAGTTCGGCAGGCGTGTGGACGAGCTGTACACTGCTCGCCGGGTCGCCGGAGGGAGGCGATGAGCGGGAGGATGCTGTTGACGGTGCTCGCGGCCGCGGCGGTGCACGCGGCGTGGGCCGAAGAGCCCGTGCAGGCGCCGAAGCTCAAACTGTGTGCGGCGCTCAACAATCGCATTCTGGGACCGCGCGCCGCCGACCGTCCGCTCCCGCTTCTGCAGGGCGACCCCGTGCACGGCTTGCGCGCCGCCTGCGCGGTCTCCTGGAGCACGCTGAGCCCCGGTAACCACGCCCTCGAGGTGGCAGACTGCTACCAGGACAGCCTGTTGCAGCTCACCAATGATGCCGCCTGTGGTCGGGGCACGGGTCCGCTGTGGATCAGCAGCCGCTGGGTGGTAACGAGCGCCGAGCTGCAGCAGGCGCAGGTCGACCCGGCGATCTGTCAGAAGCTGGACACGGGGACCTGGGCGGGAACACGCGACTTCCCGCTCACCTGCCGGCCAGAGAAGAAGGACTTCGAGGTGCAACCCAAGGCGGCGTCGGAATCTCCCGTGACCTCGACCCCGGCGCCCGCAGCCGCACCGGCGCCGAAATAAGCTCGGAAAAGATCGTCGCCGCGCCTTCGGCCGGTCTCGGCATGGCCCGGCTCCAGCGTGCCGCCGACCGCTCCGATCAGGTATGATCGCGGGCATAACAAAGAGCCGCCTCATGAGTTCATGGGGTACCCAAAGCAGCCCAAGGGTCGGGCACGTTCACCCCTACCACGCGTTGCGGGCAGGTCTGCTGGGCTTGCTCGGCGTTACTGTGTCGCACCCATCGGCCGCCGCCGTGGCGCCTGAAGTCTTTGCGCAGCTCGGGCATTCGAATGTGGTTCACTCGGTGGTCTTTGCCCCCAACGGCCGCACACTGGCTTCGGCCGGCGAAGACGGCGCCACCAAGCTCTGGGACGTCGGCACGCGCCGCGAGCTGCGGACGCTGAAGGCCGGCACGAGCGGAGTCAATGCTGCGGCGTATTCCCCCGACGGTGCGATGCTCGCCACCGCCGGTCACGATGGGACCGTAACCATCTGGGATGTGAGCAGCGGGCAGCCGCTGCGTGTGCTGCAAGGGCACACCGCGCCGGTCAACGCCGTGACCTTTTCCCCGAGCGGTCGTGTCGTGGCTTCGGGCAGTGCCGATCACACGATCAGGTTGTGGGACGCGGCAGGCGGCCTTGAGGCGCGCACGCTGAGCGGCCATCACGACGCCGTCACGGCGGTCGCCTTTTCGCCCGACGGACGGACGCTCGCCTCTGCGAGCGTCGACAAGACGATTCGCCTGTGGGAGGCCGCTAGCGGTCGCGAGCTGCGTACCCTGAGCGGGCACACCGACCGTGTGAGCGCGGTCGCTTTCTGTGGCCCGAACCCATCGCTCGCTTCGGCGAGCTGGGATCACAGCCTCAAGCTGTGGGACCTCGCGGGCGGCCGCGAGTTACGCACGCTGCGCGGGCACGCGAGCGAGGTGTGGTCGGTCGCCTGCTCGCCGGACGGGCGCACCGTCGCGTCGGGCGGCTACGACCACGTCGTCAAACTCTGGGATGCCGCGAGCGGGCGCGAGCTGCACACACTCGCCGCGGACGCTGCGTGGGTGGAGTCGGTCGCCTTCGCGCCCTCCGGGAGCCTCCTCGCCTCCGCGGGCGCCGATCATTCCGTCAAGCTCTGGGACGTCCGCAGCGGTGCGAGACTTCATACGCTCGAAGGCCACGCCGCCTTCGTCAAATCCGTCGCCTTCTCGAAGAACGGGCGCATGCTCGTGTCCGGCAGCGCCGACCGCACCGTGAAGCTCTGGCGCACCGCGGATGGGCACGAGTTGCGCACGATTGCCGCGCACGACAGCTGGGTCGGCGCGGCCATCTTCTCGCCGGACAATCGCAGCGTCGTCTCACGGGGCGGCGATCAGAGCGTCAGGGTCTGGGAGCTGATCAGTGGGCGTCGGGTACAGACATTCCAGGTCGGCTCTGTCGCAAGCGGCAGCGGCTCGATCGCGGTCTCTCCCGACGGCCGGATACTGGCTGCAGGAAGCGCGAACAATGCGCTGAAGCTCTGGAGCCTCGCCGACGGCAGCGAGCTGCGCACGCTCACCGGCCACTCGGCCGCAATCGAAGCGGTGGCCTTCTCGCCCGATGGCCGCTGGCTCGCCTCGGGCGATGAGCACGGTGCTCTCAAGCTCTGGGACGTATCCGCCGGGCGTGAGGCGCGCAGCCTCAAAGGACATTCGAGCTGGATCGGTTCCGTGGCTTTCTCCCCCGATGGCCGTGTGCTCGCCTCGGGAGGCGGGGACAAGACCGTGCGACTGTGGGAGATCGCGAGTGGTAAGGAGCTGCGCTCACTCACCGGGCACGCGGCGCCCGTGACGGCGGTCGCCTTCGACCCGCAGCAGAGTCTGCTCGCCTCGAGCGATGAGGCGGCGGTGATCAAGCTCTGGGACGTCGAGCGGGGCGAGACGCGGCGCACGCTGAGCGGGCATACGGATCTCGTCGAGTCGGTCGCGTTCTCGCCCGATGGACGACTGCTCGCCTCGGGGAGCGAGGATTCGACCATCAGGCTGTGGGACGTCGCGAGCGGCGCGGAGCGATTGCGGCTCATTGCCTTCAACGACGGCAGCACGCTGCAGCTCACTCCACAGGGCTATTACGACTTTCAGGGCGATGCCGCCGAGGAGTACCTGAACGTTCGCGTGGGAGACGCGGTCTCGGGAATCAGCTCTTACCGGGAGAAGTTCTATCGGCCCGATGTCGTGCAACTCGCACTCGGTGGACAGAAGCTACCCGAAACCCTCCCGACGCTCGCCACGGTGAAACCCGCCCCGGAAGTCAGCTTCATCGACGCGCCCTCCGAGGTCGAGGGCGCAGCCCTCGACCTGCGCGTGAAGATCACCGACCGCGGCGGTGGCGTCGGCGAGGTCCGCACGTTCGTGAACGGCAGCGCGGTGTCCGAGACGAGCGGCCGCGCCCTCGAGGTGGCGCCGGCGAGTGGTGTGCCTGCACGCGTCATCCACCTGCGGCTGGTGCCCGGCAGCAACGCCATCCAGGTCATCGCCTTCAATGCAGACGGCTCGGTACATTCCAACCCGGCGACTACCTCGGTTAGCGCGCACTACAGTCCGAGCGGCGGCCCGCAGCTCCATGCACTGGTCGTCGGCATCCAGGAATTCGCGAATCCGAGCTTCAACCTGCGCTACTCGGTCGCGGACGCGACGGCGATGGCGGAGATTCTGCAGAAGAAGGCCACGCCGCTGTTCGAGAAGGTGCACATCGAGCAGTTGACGACCCAGGCGGCGACCACCAAGACATCACTGCAGGCCGCGTTCACGCGCTACCGCTCGATCGATCCGGGGGATGTCTTCATCTTCTACGTGGCGAGTCACGGCACGGTCGAGGGCGAGGATCTCGCGAGCCGCGAATACTTTCTCATCCCCTCGAACGTCAGCACCGCCACCGACGACGCCATACGCCGCGACGCGTTGAGCGAAGGAGAGCTCAAGCAACTGATCGGCAGTATTCCGGCCACGCGCAAGTTGCTGCTCCTCGATACCTGTCATGCCGGTGCCATGGGGGACGCCATGATGCTCACCACGCGCGGGCTCGAGGAGCTGGCCGCGGTCAAGGTCCTTTCCGGGGCGGTGGGCAGCACGGTGCTCTCAGCCTCGACCAGCGATCAGGAGGCGCTCGAAGGGCAGGACGGACACGGCCTCTTTACCTGGGTGCTGTTGCAGGGCCTTGGCGGCAGCGCCGATTTTCGCAAGAACGGTTATATCAACACCTTCGACCTCGCGGACTATGTCGATGACGAGGTTCCCAAGGTCGCCGAGCAGCATTTCCACCGCAAGCAAAGTCCCAATCTGCACAACGCCGGACAGTCATTTCGGATAGCCAGCAGCAGCCGGTAGGGATACACCAAGAAGAGAGAACGCCATGTGTCGTCAGGTGCCGCAAGAGAATCGCCGACCCCGCAGCGGGAGCCTCGCCATCACCCTCACCGCGATCGCAGTGATGTGGGGGACACAGACTGCTTCAGGGCAGGATCAATCGAGTACAACATCTCCTCAGCAAGCACAGCGGCAGGTACTCCCACCGCAACGGCAGCCGGCTGCACCGGCGGTGCCCGTGCGGCCGCAGCCAGCGGTGCCCAACGGCGCGAACACTGCCACTAACGCCGGCGCCGCGAATGCGAACGCGGCGCGGAACCTGTTCAACAAGCTGTTTCCCGGCACAACCGGAGGGGCCGCGCCGCCGGCGCAGCCGGGGGCGGCCGCGCCAGCGCCCGCGAACACGGCAACGGGGACGAATCCGGCCATGCAGGCGCTTCAGGGACTGACCAAGGGAGCGACCCCACCCGTCAACCCACGTAACGTCACGACCCCGCCAATCAATACCCGTAACGCCACGACCCCGCCAATCAATACACGTAACGTCGCGACCCCGCCGGGCAGTGCGCACAACGCGGCGGCCATGCCAGGCAACACACGCAACGCCGCGGCCCCGCTCCAGATGGCATCGCTCACCAACAGCCAGGCAAACGCGCGGGCCGTGCAATCCCGCAACTTCCTCGGTCATCCCGGCCCCGCCGGCAGCACCGAGACCCAGACCCGCACCGGCAACGTCGTCCGTACCGCGGCCGACGGCTCGGTCATGGACGTGCACAGCCCGCGCAACGGGATGTACATCCATCACGGGCTCGATGGCAACCGGCACATCGTGGTCTCTCACCCGGACGGCTCGCGCATCTACGCGAGCTCACGCGGCACGCAGTACGTGCAGCATCCTTACGTGTTCCGCGGCCAGACATTCGCCCATCGCACCTACTACGCGCAGGGGCAGCTGACCCACCAGTTCTATCGTCCCTTCCCCTACGGCCGCACAGTGCTGGATGTATATGCGACGCCGCGCTACTACGATGCGAACTTCTACCAATGGGCCACGAGCCGCTTCAACGCTCCGCAGCCGTTCAAGTGGGACTACGTCTCGAGCTCGCCCCCCTGGTTCGGGTACTACAAGAGCTACTTCACCCCGGATAGCTCCTACAGCAGCCCGTCCAGCTGGCTCGCGGACTACGTGCTAGCGGCGAGTCTCGCAGCCTCGTACAAGACCGAGCCGCGGACCTCACCCCCGCCCTCCGCTGGCGGCGGGGCCGGCGTGACGCCCGAGGTGAAGCAGATGATCGCCGATGAGGTCGACCGGCAGGTGCGCCAGGAGTCGGTCGAGGCGCAGCAGAATGCACAGAACCGCGACCCGCCGCCCGGAGCCGGCAGCGTCGTGCAGGCGCTCGGCGACCGCCAGCCTCATGTGTACGTGGTCGCCTCTGACCTCGACCTGGTCGATGCGTCAGGAAGGCGCTGCATGATCAGCGAAGGCGACGTCGTGCAGGTCGTGTCCGCACCGCAGCCCGCCAGCGGCAGCGCCGACGCCGTCGTGCTCGCCAGCAAGGGCGGCGGAGAGTGCGAACGCGCCGCACGCGTGGAGGTTGCGCTCAACGATCTGCAGGAAATGCAAAATCATATGCGCGAGACGATCGATCAGGGCATGGCCACTACCAACGCCGCCAAGAAATCCACATCGGTAACACCCGCGTTCGTGGCGTCGGCGCCTCCGCCCGACTCCAACGCCGCGCACGAGCTCGACCAGCAGCAGCAGATCGCGGCAGCGGTCGAAGGATGAGTCTCGATACCTGACAGATCAAGCCGAGATAACGCGCGTGCCGAGCCACACCGCCTCCAGTCTGAAAGAGAGAGTGATCGAGGAGCTCAGGTTGTTCTGGGTCATCGCGATCTACTTGGCGGTGATGCTCGCCGCGTTCGCTTGGTATC
>Ga0307471_100000820_pt1 | contig 16358 bp, 17 predicted proteins | sample atmos_gasesAM3C__2_FD_204566 | JGI IMG/M metagenome (GOLD analysis project Ga0307471, IMG submission 204566) | Hardwood forest soil microbial communities from Morgan-Monroe State Forest, Indiana, United States - atmos_gasesAM3C_515 | ecosystem: Environmental > Terrestrial > Soil > Temperate... | reverse complement strand
GCGCGACCGTCGGCTGCACGTCGAAGCGGCGCGGCCCCGCCGCGCCGGGATTCACGGCGAGACGGCCGCCGTCCCGCACGACAATCGCGCGATGCGTGTGGCCGAAGATCACGACGTCGCCGGCGTAGCGCGCGAGCGCGAGCGCCGCGGTGGGACGCCCGAGCTCGTGCCCGTGGCTGACGTGCAGCGTGAGGCCGCCGGCGGCGATCGTGCGCTCGCGCGCGAGCGCCGGATCGTGCGGATCGTCGACGTTGCCGTACACCGCTTCGACCCGCGCGATGTTCGACAGCCCGTCGAGCACCGCGCGATTGCCGACGTCACCTGCGTGGACGATGAGGTCGACGCCTTCGAACGCGCGCAGCACCTCGGGCCGCAGGAGGCCGTGGGTGTCGGCGATGACGCCAACGCAGATCATGGCAAGGCAGGAAGGCAGGAGGCAGGAAGGCTACCTTCCCGCATTGCCTTTCTGCCTTCCTGCCTTTCTGCCGTCCTGGCGTGTATCTTCGGTTATTTTTCCGCGACGGTACCGTCGAAGCGCGGGCGTGACCGCAGCGACCCATGCCGTCGCGACGAGGCACCCCACGCCGCCGCTGATCACCGAGAAGGGCGCGCCGAGCCAGTTCGCGACGGCGCCCGCCTCGAGCTCGCCGAGCTGTGGTCCGCCCATGAAGAACACCATGTTGACGCCCGTCATGCGGCCGCGCAGCCGATCCGGCGTCTCGAGCTGCCGGACGATGTTGCGGATGATCATGCTGACGGTGTCGGTTGCGCCGGTCATCGCGAGGCAGGCGAAGGTGAGCCAGAACGATCGCGAGGTGCCGAAGACGACGGTCGCCAGCCCGTAGCCGCCGACGGCCCACAACAGCGTCGGCCCGCGTCGATCGATTCTGTCGGTGAGCGGCACCATCGCGGCACTGCTGACGACGGCGCCGACCGCCGGCGCGGCGTAGAGCCAGCCGTACCCCTTCGCGCCGACGTGCAGGATGTCCTGCGCGAAAATCGGCAGCAGCGCGGTCGCCGACGAGAAGAACGTCGCGAAGAAGTCGAGGAGCATCGTCGACCGGATGAGCGGCGACCGGAAGACGAAGCGCAGTCCTTCGAGCGCGGCGTGCAGCGACACGTCGTCGCGCGACCCGTCCTCGGACGGAGATCGCGCCGGCACGTCGCGCATCAGCAGCAGCGCGACGATCACGAACGCGAACGAGATCGCGTTCGCCACGTACACCCAGCCGACGCCGGACGCCGCGATCAGCAGCCCGCCGAGCGACGGGCCGACGACCGACGCCGTCTGGAACATGATCGTGTTCAGGCTGATCGCGTTCGGCAGGTGCTCGCGCGGTACCAGCGAGGGAACCAGCGCGTTGCGCGCCGGCAGATCGAACGCGCCGACGGCCGATCCGAGCGCGGCCAGGACGTAGATCGGCCATACGGCGATGACGCCGCGGAACGCAATCGCCGCGAGCGCGAGCGCGACGATCGTCGCGGCGACCTGCGTGAACAGCATCAGGCGGCGCCTGTCCCACGCGTCCGCGACGACGCCGCTGAGCAGCGAGAAGATGACGATCGGGAAGACGCGAACGAGACCGACCATCCCGAGGGCGAGCCCCTTGCGCTCCGGCGTGACGAGCAGCGACACGTGCCACAGCAGCGCCGCGTTCTGCATCATCGAGCCGGTGAAGGAGACGAGCAGCCCGATCCAGATCAGCCGGTAGTTCCGGTGCTGCAGCGCGACGAACGACTCGCGCGAGAGCAAGGCGCTACGAATGCCCCAGGACGGCGAGCGGCCGATACGGCTCTTCGAGGAACGTCAGCTCCTCCGCCGTCAACCGGGTCTCGACCGCCGCGACCGCATCGTCGAGGTGCGAAAGCGCCGACGCGCCGACGATCGGCGCCGTAACGGCAGGCTTCGCGAGCAGCCACGCGAGCGCGAGCTGCGCCGGCTTCACCCCGCGCCGCCCGGCGAGCGAGACGAGGCGCTCCGCGATCGTGTAGTCGGTGTCGGAGTAATAGAGCTCGCGCGCGTACTCATCGGTCCGGGAGCGCACCGTGTCGGCCTGGCGATCGCCGCGCTTGCGGTTGCCCGAGAGGAAGCCGCGCGCCAGGGGACTCCACGGAATGACGCCGATGCCTTCCTCGCGGCAGAGGGGCAGCATCTCGCGCTCTTCCTCGCGGTACACGAGGTTGTAGTGATTCTGCATCGAGACGAAGCGCGTCCAGCCGTGCGCGTCCGACGTCGCCAGCATCTTCATGAACTGCCACGCGAACATGCTCGACGCACCGATGTAGCGCGCCTTGCCCGCCTTCACGATGTCGTGCAGCGCCTCGAGCGTCTCGTCGATCGGCGTTTCGTCGTCGAAGCGATGAATCTGATAGAGGTCGACGTAGTCGGTGCCGAGCCGCTGCAGCGACGCGTCGATGGCCTCGACCAGATGCTTTCGCGACAGGCCTTTCGCGTTCGGACCGTCGGTCACGGGATAGAACGCTTTGGTCGCGATCACGATCTGATCGCGCGGCGCCAGCGCCTTGAGCGCGCGTCCGAGAACCCGCTCGCTCTCGCCGCGCGAGTACATATCGGCGGTGTCGAAGAAGGTGATCCCGAGCTCGATCGCGCGCGCGATGAACGGCCGGCTCGCGGCCTCGTCGAGCACCCACGGCCGCCACTGCGGGCTGCCGTAGGTCATCGTGCCGAGGCAAATGCGCGAGACCTTCAGCCCCGCGCGGCCGAGACGAACGTAGTCCATGATCACAACATCAAACGCAGAACCCGCAGAACCCGCAGAACCCGCAGAAGAGAATTGGCTCGGCGTGTTCGGCGCGCTCTGCGTCGATCGTCGTCACCGCACGTCGAGCAGCTCGACGTCGAAGACCAGCGTCGCGTTCGGCGGGATGGCGCCGCCGGCGCCGCGCGCGCCGTAGCCGAGCTCCGACGGGATGATGAGCGTCCGCTGCCCGCCGACTTTCATGCCGGCGACGCCTTGATCCCATCCCTGAATCACCTGGCCGGCGCCGAGCTTGAACTGAAACGGATCGCTGCGGTCGCGCGAGCTGTCGAACTTCTTGCCGTGGTGATCCGCCTTGGTGCCGTCGTAGAGCCAGCCGGTGTAGTGCACCGTGACGCTCTTGCCCTTCGTCGCTTCCGCGCCAGCGCCGACCTTCGCGTTGGTGATCTGCAGGCTCGTGATGTTGTCCATAGGGCGAATCTCGGAATTGGATGATTGGATAATCGGGTAACCGGGTAATTGGCAATGGCCTTTACCAGATTACCCGATTCCCCGATTATCCAATCGTGAGAACGAGCTTGCCGATGTGCGCGCTCGACTCCATCACGCGGTGCGCCTCGGCGGCCTGTCGCAGCGGAAATGTGGCGTACACGATCGGCTTGACGGCGCCCGACTCGACGAGCGGCCAGACGCGCGCGCGCAGCGCTCGGGCAATCGCTCCCTTGTCCGCCACCGGCCGCGCGCGCAAGGTCGAGCCGGTGATCGTCAGCCGGCGCTGCATGATCGTCTGGATGTTCAGCTCGGCCTTCACGCCCTGCAGCGTCGCGATCTCGACGAGCCGTCCTTCGATCGCGAGCGCCTCGACATTACGCGCGAAGTAGTCGCCGCCGACCATGTCGAGGACGACGTCGACGCCGCGGTCGCCCGTCAGCTGGCGGACGACGGCGACGAAGTCGGCGTCGCGATAATTGATCGCGCGCTCCGCGCCGAGCCGCTCGCAGGCCGCGCACTTCTCCGCCGACCCCGCCGTCGCGAACACACGCGCGCCGTGCGCGCGCGCGAGCTGGATCGCGGTGGTGCCGATGCCGCTCGATCCGCCGTGGACGAGGATCGACTCGTTCGCCTGCAGCCGACCGCGCTCGAAGACGTTGGTCCACACGGTGAAGAACGTCTCGGGCATCGCGGCGGCCGCCACGTAATCGAGGCCGCGCGGCACCGGCAGACACTGCGGCGCAGGCGCGGCGCAGTATTCGGCGTACCCTCCGCCGGCCACGAGCGCGCACACGGCGTCGCCGACGTGCAGATCGTGCACTTCCGCGCCGACCTCTTCGACGACGCCCGCGACTTCGAGACCCGGGATGTCCGACGCGCCCGGCGGCGGCGGGTAGCGCCCGCGCCGCTGGAAGACATCGGGACGATTCACGCCGGCGGCCGCGACCTTGATCAGCACCTCGCCGGCTGCCGGCACGGGACGCGGGCGCTCGACGGGGACGAGCACGTCGGGATCGCCCGGGCGGCTGATTTCAATCGCGATCACGCATCCTCGCCAAATGCCGCGGCCGCGTCGCCGGCTCGAGCACGAACGACGCGAGCGCCAATCCTGCGGCCGCGCTCAACGCAAACACCGCCGGCAGGACGCGAACCGGCGCGATCCAGGCGGCGTCGCCGGCGACGAGCGCCGCCATGACGAGATCGAGCGCGAACAGCACGCGCGTAGTGCGGCGCCGCTCGATCGGCAGCCGCGCGCGGTTCATGCGCTCGGTGAACACGAGATGACCGCGCAGGACGCCGCCGATCGTCGCCGCCGCGCCGAGCGCCAGGAAGACGGCGACGGTGACCGGCGTCTCCACCCGCTCTTTCATCTGCCACGCGAGAATCGCCGTCGCCGTGTAGAACGCCGTGATGACGATCTGGTGCGTCCGCCACCACGCGGCGTGGCGAGCGGGCGCGACCGCATGATCGGCGGTGCGCAGATGCGGCGCGAGCGCTTTCAGCGCGACCGCGCGTCCGAGCCGGGCATCGGACGCCAGGTAGACGTGGCCCATGCCGCCGCGTCCGATCTCGCGCGCGATCGTGTAGGCGCCGACGACCGTGCCGAGCGCGAGCGGTTCCTCGTCGGCGAGCAGTTCCGGCGCCGCGTCCGCGATCGGCCGCTCGAGGAAACGGCCCGCGCGTGAATGGTGCTCGAGGCGCGACAAGGCCGCCGCAATCCGCCGCAGCTCGTCGTAGACGAGCGGCGCAACCTCTTCAGCGGCAGGCGGTTGGTCGGCGTCAGTGGTCATGAGCCCGTTTTCGAGCGGTCTGCGCATTATCCGGTGGAGGCGGCTGATGACCAAATCGAAAGTACTCGCGGCGCTGCTGATCTGTGCGGCCGTGTGCACACGTGCAGCGGCGCAGACGGCCGAAGTCGGCGGCGGCGTCAGCGGCGTGTTCATCACGAGCGGCGGCGACTTTTTCGGCCGCGGCCTTCACAGCGCGGCCATCGATGCACGCGGAAGCGTCGCGTTGACCGATCGCTTTGCGCTCGAGTCGTTCGTCACATACGGCCGCCGCTCGATTCCGGTGCCCGAGTATCAAGGGACCATCATCGGCGGCGACACCCAGCGCGTCGAGGGGTTGTACGGCGTCGTCATCAGGCAGCGGCTGCGCGCCACGACACGACCCGGCTTCCACATGTTCGTGAGCTACGGCATCGGCGGTCTCTACGGTCACGAGACGACGCCGCCGCGGCAATACATCAGCGGTCGATCCGTTTACAACGCACCCGGCTTCTCCCACACGCAGCATGACGCGTTCCTGTTTCCGATGGCCGGCGTCGGCGTGCACAAGTCGATCGGCGACCACCTCGCGTTCCGAGCGGAGACGCAGCTCGTCACGTTTCTCTCGATTCCGGCCGGAGTGCGGGTCTCTGCGGGCGTCGTGGTGCCGCTTGGCAGCGCGTCGACGTCGCCGGGCCGCTGAAAGGAGATCGCCGTGACTGCATCCGCGCGAACGACGATCGCGACGCTGACGATCGTGCTGGCGATGGTGTCGGCTGCGCACGCGCAAGGCTTCGCGCACACGCCGGTCGAGGTCGGCGTCAGCGTGGTGAGCTGGTTCACTGAACCGTTCAACGGCGGCGATTTTCGAGTGACGGTGCCGGTGAACGACACCGGCGACGTGGAAGTCCTCGGCGGCCCGCCGACCGCGGCCACTCGGCACGACGACGTCGCCGGCTTCTACGTCGCGCAGTTCAGGCAACGCATTCGCAAGGGCGCGACGGCAACGTTCCAGCCGTTTGCCACCTACGGCGGCATGGGTCTCTTCATCAGCGGTCCGCACGCGTGGGTCATGCCGCCGTTCATCGGGCTGGTCGGCGCCGGCGTGCAGCAGCAGCTTGGCCGTCGCGTCTCAGTACGTCTCGAGGCGCAGGGCGTCGTCGCGTTCATCTTCCCGGCGGCGATCAGGATGGCGGCCGGCGTTTCAGTTCCGCTCGGGCCTTTCCGCCGTTGATCACGCGCTATGCTGCACGGCGTGGTCGTCATCGTGATGGGCGCCGCCGGCGCCGGGAAGACGACGGTGGGACGCGCGCTTGCGACGTCGGTGGGCTGGCCCTTCGTCGAGGGCGACAGCTATCACAGTCCGGGCGCGGTCGAGAAGATCCGCAGCGGGATCGGGCTGACCGACACCGATCGCGCGCCGTGGCTCGCGGCGCTTCACGGCGTGATCGCGAACACGATTGGCCGGCGCGAGCACCGCGTGGTCGCCTGCTCCGCGCTCCGCGAGCGGTATCGCGAGACGCTGCGCGACGGGCTGCGGCCGGTGCGGTTCGTCTTCCTCAACGCAAACGAGGCGACGCTGCGACGCCGGCTCGAGACGCGCGCCGGCCACTTCGCCGGGCCGTCGATTCTCCGCAGTCAGCTCGCCGAGCTGGAGGAGCCGCGCGACGCGCTCGCGATCGATGCCACGAAGCCGCTCGACGAGATCGTCGCAACAGTCCGGTACGAATTCGGCCTCTAGAGCGAGCGGTTTGCCATTCGACGTAGCGCGCCCGCCTTCGCCGACGGCTTCGGCGCGTCCGCCGTAGCTCGCTGCGCGAGCGGAGGCGGAAAGCCTTCAGGCGAGCGTCCGTCGCTCGGCTAAAGCCTTCGCGCTACACCGTCGTTAAAAGCGCTCTAAAGCCTTCGCGCTTCGCTGTCGTTAAAAGCGCTCTAAAACCTTCGCGCGACGCCGTTGTTAAAAGCGGTCTAAAGCCTTCGCGCGACGCCGTTGGGAAATGCGCTGCAGCTGGCTGGTGGTGGAACGTTCTACGAATCGAGAAACTGCCAGGCGTGCAGCGCGAGCACCGGATAGCGGCGGCGCAGCGCATCGACGTGTTCCGCGTACTCGCGCTTGGCAAAGTCGCCGCGCAGATAGCGTTCACGCAGCACCCTGATCTCGTACTTGTAGAGGTCGCGCACGAAGTCGCGGACCAGTTCGGGCCGCGTGCGCGGCGTCGGCCGGACGCCGTGGCGCAGCAGATGCTCGAGGACATCCGCGCGATACCGAAACACGTCCGTCACGCGCCAATCGCCGATTTGACGGCGTCGAGCGATGACTCGATCCGAATGATGTGGCGCGGCCGCGCGAGGGCCTGCGCGAGCGGCGCCGGTTTGTCGGTCGGCCGCCCGACGATCGGATCGACGATTTCCGCAAACTTCGCCGGATGCGCCGTCGCGAGGAAGATACCTACCTGCCCTGCCGGCCCTACCCCACCCGCCGCCCGACCTGCCTGACCCGCCTGACCCGCCAGGCCGAGATACGCGATCGCGCTGTGCGGATCGAGCAGATATCCGCGCGATTCGTACACGCGGCGAATCGCCGCGCGCACCTCGTCGTCGGCGAAGCGGCAGCCGGTGATGTCGCGGCGCATCGCGTCGAGATCGTCGCCGTAGAGCCAGCGCATGCGCTCGAAGTTGCTCGGGTGGCCGACGTCCATCGCGTTGGCGATCGTGGCAATCGACGCGCGCGGCTCGTAGCGTCCCGTCGCCAGATACGCGGGCACGATGTCGTTGGCGTTCGTCGCCGCGACGAAGCGCGACACCGGCAGGCCCGCGCGCTCGGCAAGGAGACCCGCGGTCAGGTTGCCGAAGTTGCCGCTTGGCGTCGCGAACACGATGTCGCGCCGGTCCCCGATCTGCGCCGCCGCGTGGAAGTAGTAGATCGACTGCGGAAGCAGGCGGCCGACGTTCACCGAGTTCGCCGACGTCAACCGCATGTGCCGGCGCAGATCGGCGTCGCCGAACGCGTCGCGCGTGAGGCGATGACAGTCGTCGAAGCTGCCGGCCACCGCATACGCGCGCACGTTCGCGCGCTCGCCGTTGAACATCGTCAGCTGCGCCTCCTGCGTCGGGCTCACGCGGCCGTCGGGGTACAGGATCACGACACGCGTGTTCGGCACGCGATAGAACGCGTGCGCGACCGCGCTGCCGGTGTCGCCGGACGTTGCGGCAAGCACCGTCAGCGGCTCGTCGCCTTGATGGAGCGCCGCCATGAGCCGCGCCATCGTGCGCGCCCCGACGTCCTTGAACGCGAGCGTCGGGCCATGGAACAGCTCCAGCGCATAGATGCCCGGGTCGACCTCGACGAGCGGGATCTGAAAATTCAGCGCCTCGACGACGACCGCTTCGAGCGTGGCGGGATCGATCTCGCCTCGCGCGAACGGACGCAGCGCACGCAAGCCGATCTCGGTGAGCGTCCGGCGCGGCAGGCCGGCGATCTCGCGCTCGGTCCACGGCTCGATCGCCTCCGGCACGTAGAGGCCGCCGTCGGGCGCGAGCCCTTCGTACAGCGCCGTCGTGAAGGAAACCGGCGGCCCTCCGCGTGTGGTGACGAAGCGCATGGACGCATCGCCGCAGCCCGAAGGCGCGGCTTACCGCCGGCTACACCTGGACGGCGGGCCCTTTCGGTCCCGCCGGAGAGAGGATGCGCGCGCCGGTCGGCGCAATCGGCGATAGGTAAACATCAGGCGCGCGGCCGCCGATGTGCTCGACGACGGCGGCGGTCATCGCGCGCGCGACGCGGCGCGCCGTTTCGATCTCGCGGCACAGCGCGAAGAGCGAGGGGCCTGATCCCGACAGGCTGCAGCCGAGCGCGCCGGCATCGATCGCAGCGCGCTTGATCGACGCGAGTCCGGGGACCAGCGGCGCCCGGCGCGGCTCGGCGATCGCGTCCTCCATCGCACGCGACAGCAGATCGAAGTCGCTGCGGTGCAACGCGTCGACGAACGCGCCCAGGTTCGCCCACTGGCGAATCGCGTCGGCAAGCGGCACCTCGGCGCCGAGCAGCGCGCGGGCGCGCGCCGTCTCGATCTCGAGATCGGGATGGACGACGACCGCGGTGAGGCCGGCCGGAACCGGCAGCCGCACCACGTCGGGCGGGTTGGCCACGCGGACGAGGACGAACCCGCCGTACACGGCCGGCGCGATGTTGTCGCCGTGCGCCGATCCGGCGCCGATGCGCTCGCCCTCGAAGGCGCACGCCATCAGCGCTTCGAGCGACGCGCGAGCGCCGACGAGCGCGTTGACGGCAAATGCCGCGGCGACCGCGCTCGCCGCGCTTCCGCCGAGCCCGCTCGAGAGCGGCAGCCCCTTGCGGATCGTGAGCGCGACGCCGCGCCGGTCGCCGACCGCCTCGAGGAGCGCCCGCGCGGCGACGCCCGCCGTGTTCTTCGTGGCGTCGCGCGGCAGCCGTCCATCGTCGCCGACGATGTCGACGATCCGCACGCCGGCGCCCTGCGCGAACGTCGCCGTGACGGCGTCGCCAGGCTCGTGCAGCGCGAACCCGAGGACGTCGAAGCCGCAGCCGACGTTCGACACGGTCGCCGGCGCGAACGCTGTCACTGATTCCATGGACGCTTCATATTACTTGCGCCGGCAGACAACCACAGAGACGGCCGGTCGCCCGCCACGTCACCGGTGATACCGCTGCCGGATCGTCGGGATCAGGTACTCGCGGAACGCGCGATCGCGATCGTATTTCGGCGCGAAGCTCCAGTCGGCGCGCGCGGCGGAGTCGTCGACCGCCGCCGGCCACGAGTCGACGATCCCCTGCCGCTTCACGTCCACTTTGAACCCGATCTGCGCGTCGGGAAACGCCGCCGTCACGACGTCGCGGATCCCGGCGGCGGACGGGTTGAACGCCGCGAGATTGTAGGCGCTGCGCGTGAGGCGGTCGCGCGGCGACGCGGCGAGCGCCAGCAGCGCGTCGACGCCGTCGGGCATCGCCAGGAAGGGGATCGTCGTGTCCGGACGCACGAAGCAATCGTAGGCGTCCCCTCTCGCCGCCGCATGAATCATCTCCGGCGCGTAGTCCGACGTCCCGCCGGCCGGCATCGTCATCGCCGAGATCAATCCGGGAAACCGCACGCAGCGGAAATCGACGTGCGGGATCGCGTCGGCCGACAGCTGCTTGTAATGCCGCGCGTAATACGCGCCCAGCTGCTCGCAATACAGCTTGTTGCAGCCGTACATCGTCGTCGGATGCGCGAACTGATCTTCGGTGACGGCTCCGGCCCGCGCCTTGGCCTCCAGGCTCGGCAGGCCGTACGCGGCGATCGACGATGGGTAAATGAAGATGACGGTGCGGCCGTGCGACTCGCCCTGGCGCTGCGCGAACTCGAGGAGGTTCAGCGTCCCTTCGACGTTGACGTGATGCGCCGCGATCGGCGTGAACTCCGAGCGCGTCGAGAGCAGCGCGGCGAGATGAAAGATCCGATCGACCTCGAACTCGGCGAGCATGCGCTCGAGCAGGCTGAGGTCGGTGATCGAGCCGGTGAACTCGCGCGCGACGAGCGGCGCGAGCGAGGCGTCGAGCGGGTTGACGTCGAGCGTGATGATCGGCGATCCCGTGCCGGCGAGCCGCGTGACGAGGCCGTGCCCGATCTCGCCCCCGGCCCCGGTGATCAGGACGACCGGCTTACGCATTCAGGTTCGCCACCGTCGTCCCGTCCAGCCCTTCGAGCCCTTCCCGCTCCTGCCCTTCCCGCGCAGTCGCCAACATGTTGATCGCGGTGTAGACGACGACCGCCATCACGAGCCAGCGAACGGCGCCCGGCGGCAGCCACGTCACGAGCTTCGCCGCGATCACCGCAGCCGGAAATCCGCCGAGCGCGAGGCCGAGCGCCGCCTGCGCGTGATACGTCCGCGATCCGACGAACCGCACGCTGCTGAACGGCATCAGGAACGCGCACGAGCCCATCATGATCGGGAACGCCGCCGTCGGCGCCATGCCCAGCAGGTAGACGAGGATCATGCACGGCGCGTACAGGCCGATGCCGAGCATCATCAGCGCGCCGAGCACGACGTTGCCGCCGAGGCCGATCGCGAGCTTCGCGCCGCTCAAGCCGAGCGTATCGCCGCCTTTCGGCAGGAGCGACAGCGATGTCAGCAGCATCATCGTCGCCGCGCCGAGCAGCGCGAGGCCCATCCCGATCTGAATCTTGCGCCGCGGCCAGCGGATCACGACGCCCGCGCCGAGCCACGACCCCGCCATCGCCGCGGCGATCATGAGGATCAGCGTCGTCGACTCGACCGGCACGAGCTGCGTGTAGATGAACGCCTGCGCGATCGTCGGCAGCGTGTGGCCCACGTTCAGCGTGCCCGGAATCAACTTCACCGGCACGAGATTCCTGAGCTTGTACACCGAGGTCGTCGTCGCGAACGAACCGATCCCGAGCGTGTCGAAGAACGCCGTCACGAAGCCGATGGCCGTCTGCAGCGGCGTCGGGGCGACGAGGCCCCCCCGCACGATCGTGACGATGTAGAGAACGAGAACGGCGACGAGTCCTCCGAGCAGCAGCGTCTTAGCGTCCATGGACGAACTCGTTGGTATAGGTTTTCGTGATGTCGATCGTCGTGCCGCGGACTTTGTCCATCGAGCCGGCAAGCAGCGTGCGGACCTGCTCGGCGCCGTCGGCCGTCATGGCGCCGTCGGGTGAAAACATCGGCATCGATGCCCTCAACGCCTCGACGTACAACGCATCGTCTTCGCCGCGAAACGTTTTCGGCGTCCGATCGGCGATCTCCTGCGGCGAGTGCGCCTGCATCCATGCGAGCGTGCGCGTGATCGCGCGCGCGAGCTTTGCGGTCGCGTCATGGTTGGTGCGAATCCAGTCGGCGGTCGTGTACAACACGGAAGCGGGATACGTATCGGTGCCGAACGCCGCCTTGACGCCGTCAGCGGTGCGGAGATCCGCGAGCACGCGAGCGCCGGGGTTGCGCTTTGCGACGAGCGTAAACGACGGATCGGCCATCATGCCGGCATCGACCTTCCCGTGCTCGATCGCGGCAATCGCCGTCGCGGCGCTGCCGATCGCGGTGATGCTCACCGAATCAGGCGGAACGCCGTGGCGCTGCAGCATGTAGACGAGCAGCATCTGCGACGAGGAGCCGGCCGTGGTCACGCCGGCGATGTGTCCCTTGAGATCCTCGATCGTTCTGACCGTATCCGCGCTGTGCGGCGACGTGACGAGCACCAGTCCCGGAAAGCGCAGCATCGTGACGAACGCGACGAGCGCGCGTCCCTCGGCCGCCATCTGGATCGTGTGATCGTAGAAACCGGAGACGACGTCGGCGCTGCCGCCGACGAGCGCCTGCAGCGCCTTCGCGCCGCCCGCGAGATCCTGCAGCTCGACGTCGAGCCCCTCCTCCCGATAGAACCCCAGCTCCTGCGCGAGCGTCGTCGGCAGGTAGACCATCTGATTCTGGCCACCGACGGCGAGGCGTACGCGCTGGCCGGCGAAATCATCGTGCCGGCTGCACGCGCTCGCGGTGACGGTGACGGTGACGGTGACAAGGACACAAAGGAAGAGAACAAAGGGCACGGAGGGAACCACAGAGGATCGCCTCCGTCTCTCTGTCATCCTCTCTGTCGTCCTCTCTGTCATCCTCTCTGTCGTCCCCTCTGCCGTCCCCTCTGCCGTCCCCTCTGTCGTCCCCTCTGTCGTCCCCTCTGTGTCCTCTGTTCTCTTCCTCTGTGTCCTTGTCACTATTCGGTCTTCCAGCGCAGTAACCACCGCTCGAGCCGCGTGACGGCCGCGCTGACGATGACGACGACGATGCCGAGCACGGTCATGCCCGCGAAGACACCGGTCGTGTCGAACGTCCCTTCGGCCTGCGAGATCACGTAGCCGAGACCGCGCGTCGCGCCCAGATACTCTCCCACAACGGCGCCCACCATCGCGAATCCGAGGCTCGTCTGCAGGCTCGAGAAGATCCAGGTGAGCGCGCTGGGCACGAGCACGTGGCGGACGAGCTGCCGCTCGGTCGCGCCAAGCATGCGCACGTTGTCGATCAGCACGCGGTCGGCGTCGCGGACGCCCTGAAACGTGTTGAAGAACATCACGAAGAAGACGAGCGTGACCGCGAGCGCGACCTTCGACCAGATGCCGAGCCCGAACCACAAGAGGAACAGCGGGGCGAGCACGACGCGCGGCACCGCGTTGAGCATCTTGATGTACGGATCGAACACGCGCGCCAGAAACGGCGACCGCGCGAGCGCGAAGCCGAGCGAGATGCCGAGCGCGGCGCCGACGATCAACCCGAGCAGCGACTCTTCGAGCGTGACGGCGAGATGCCCCCACAGCGTCCCGCTCGCCATCCACCGGGCCACGCGCTGCACGATGTCGCTGGGACGGCTGACGAAGAAGGCGTCGAGGATCTTCAGCGACACGAGCGTCTGCCACACCGCGAGCAGCGCGGCGCCGACGGCGATCTGCGACGCGAGGACCGACGCCCGTCCGACCACGGGCGCCGTCCGCGCCGGCGCGCTGCGCGACCCAGGCGCGCGATCGCTGGAGCGCGCGTCGTTCACACTGCGCCTCGCTGGCTCTTGATCACCTCTTCGCGCAGCACCGCCCAGATCCCGCGGTACAGATCGACGAACGGTGCCTGCGTCCGCAGCTCCAGCAGATCGCGGGGACGCTCGAGCCCGACGTGATGCTGCGCGACGACGCGTGCGGCCGGCCCGGCCGACAGGATGATCACTGCGTCCGCGAGCGCGATCGCTTCCTCGAGGTCATGAGTGACGAAGACGATCGTCTTCCGCTGCGCATCGCTGCGCCCGTCGGCCGCGCGTCCCTCCCACAACGCCAGCAGCTCGGTCTCCATCCGCTGCCGCGTGTGCACGTCGAGCGCGCTGAACGGCTCGTCCATCAGCACGATGCCGCGATCGAGGATCCAGTTCTGCGCCATCGCGACACGCTTCCGCATGCCGCCGCTCAACTGAGCGGGGTAGTGCGACGCGAAGCCCGCCAGACCGACGCGGGCGATCCAGGCGTCGGCCTGCGCCTGCGCGTCGGCGCGCCGGGCGCCGCCGAGCGCGAGACCAAGGGCGACGTTGTCGCGCACCGTTTTCCATGGCAGCAACGCGTCCTGCTGGAACAGGTACGTCGCGTGGCGGTTGAGTCCTTCGAGCGACTCGCCCGCCACGCGGACGCTGCCCGAGGTGGGCGGCAGCAGGCCGGCGACGACGTTCAGCAGCGTCGATTTCCCGCACCCGCTCGGGCCGACGATGGCGACGAAGGCGCCGGCCGGCACCGACAGCGAGATGTCGTCGAGCGCGCGGTAGACGCGTCCGTCGGGCGACGTGAAGTCGCGCGAGACGCGATCGAGCTCGAGCGCCGTCATCATCGCGCCGTCCCGATGCCGCGCGTGATCTCGGCGAGAAACCCGCGCGCGGCCGCCGTCACCGCGTCGCCAGCGAGGCGTTCGCTGTGCGGGCTGTGGCCGCCGTCGGCGACGAGCGCAACACGCGCGGCCGGAAGCGCCGCCCGCAGCGCCTCGAGCTCGCCAGGCTCGGTCCGCGGATCCTTCGCGCCATGCACGACGAGCGTGGGGACGCGCAGCACCGGAAGCCGTCCGCCGTAGAGATCCTCGCCCGCTGTCGCGCGCGCATCGGCGATCCGCAGCCACGCCACGCCGTTCATGCGAATCACGTCGCGCCACTCGTCGCCGTGATCGCGCGCGAGCACGCTCGCCACCCGTTCGCCGAGCGCGTCCGGGCTGTTCATCATCGTCTCGAAGAAATCGCGGGACGACGGCTTGCCGCGATACAGATGCGTCGCTTCGACGATGAGGCCGGCCAGGCGCGCCGGCTGCGTCAGCCCCATCAACAGCGCGATCACCGCGCCGTCGCTGTGGCCCCAGACGACGGGACGCTCGAGGCCCAGCGCGTCGATGACCGCGAACGTCTCCGCCGCCGCGCGTTGATGGAAGTCGGCCTCCTGAGCCGTCAGGCGTCCCGATCCGCCGTACCCGGTGCGATCGGGAATGACGATTCGAGAGGTCGAGGCGAGCGCCTCGATCTGGCGATCGAACGGGTAGATGTCGTATCCCCAGCCGCCGTGCAGGAAGAGGAGCGGCGGGCCCGCGCCGATGTCGCGATAGTGAATCGGCACGGGCGCCACATGCGGCGCGAGCGGGGACGAGGCGATCGTCACAATCGGCACGAAGCGCCTATGCTAAGGTACGTCGCACCGACTATGAAACCGGCCGTGCTCGTCGCAGCGGCGTTCGCGGGCGTCGTGCTCACCGCGCAGACGGCGCCGCTCGTTCCCGAACAGACGCTCGATCGCCGGGCGATCGGCGAGCGCGGCGAAGGGCTCGCGTTCGCGCCGGACGGCGCCCGCCTGCTCTTCACCGTGACGGAGCCGGTGAAGGCCGCGGCGCGGGCGCGCGCGATCTGGATGCTCGACGTCGCGACCGGCAGTCTGCGGCAGCTGACCTTCTCGGGAAAGAACGACGCGGCGCCGCGATGGGCGCCCGACGGCGGATCGATCGCGTTCCTCTCCGATCGCGACGGCCCGTCGCAGCTCTATCGCCTGTCGATGCGCGGCGGCGAGGCGGAGAAGCTGAGCGATCGCCGCGACGCGATCCGCGCGTTCCGGTGGTCGCCCGACGGGACGCGCATCGCGCTGCTGATGCCCGAACCGAAGCCGGAGGCGCGCCAGCAGCGCGAGCGCGACAAGGACGATGCGCGCGTCGAGGATCGCGACGAGCGCCATGCGCGCGTGTGGATGCTCGATCCGGCGACGCGCGCGCTGACGCAGGTCACGAGCGTCAACTGGCGCATCGATCAGATCGAGTGGACGGCCGACGGCCGGCGGCTGATCGCCGTCGCGAACGCGAAGCCCGAATCGGATCAATGGAACGAGCGACTCTACGCCATCGATCCGTCCGATGGCCGCTTCACGCCGATTGGTGAGCCGCATCGGCCGATGGGCGGCATCGCGATTTCTCCAGACGGCCGGACGATCGCGTACGTCGGCGGACACGTCGACGGCCCATCGCCGCACGATCTGTATCTCCAGCCGATCGACGGCGGAGCGGCGCGCAATCTGACGGCGGTGGCGCTCGATCGGCCGGTCGGCCAGATCCACTGGATCGACAACGAGTCGCTCGCCGTCAGCGTCGCGCGCGGCTTTGCGAGCGAGATCGCCGTCGTCTCGCGCGACGGCCGAGCGAAGGCGATCGATCGCCTCGAAACAAACCCGACGGTGTTCGCGCGGTCGTCCAACGGCACGCTCGCCTACGCGGGCGAATCGACGGCGCGCGCGCCCGAGTTGTGGATCAGGACGCCGGACGGCAGCGCCCGGGCGGTGACGCGCTTCAACGAGCAATG
>Ga0307471_100000818_pt1 | contig 16368 bp, 19 predicted proteins | sample atmos_gasesAM3C__2_FD_204566 | JGI IMG/M metagenome (GOLD analysis project Ga0307471, IMG submission 204566) | Hardwood forest soil microbial communities from Morgan-Monroe State Forest, Indiana, United States - atmos_gasesAM3C_515 | ecosystem: Environmental > Terrestrial > Soil > Temperate... | reverse complement strand
TCGGACTATAGGGAAGCGCATCACCGACTAGATCGACACCATGTTTGTCAGCTCGTGGCCGAATTTCGTAAACGTCTGTGCAAATCGTCGATCTCTTAGGGCGCCGCATCATTTGCCATTTGGCTTTCAAAAATGATTCTAGCGACGCGTAGTAGATATTCCGACGATTCACTGGACAACAGCGTTCTTTACTAATCCGCGCCGCGAGGTTGTACTAGATTGTTTAGGAGATGATTTCGACAGCTGATGTTTTTGGAGGTTGATGAAACTGGCAACTAACCTCTCGAAGAAGTTTGAACGTGGGCGGGTGACATGTCTGTGGCCACGCGGCGGCCCTTGTTTTTCAGTCTTCGTCTTCGCTTGGGCAGAATAGTGCTCCGAAAGTTCAGGAACTTTAACCTCCTCCTCTATTTGAGGTACCACCGGCGCACCATACTCCTGAGCCCACTTAGCCGGACTGCTGTAGACAACCGGAGCTTTTTCTTCGACGGGAGCAGCGAGCGAAATCGCAGCTCCCCCGGTGATTCCAAAAATTGCAGCAAGTAAAGCGGGTTTCATGTGCGCAAACAGGCCGAAACCATCGCTCCTTCGTCGCGCCAGAGGTTTCTAATTAGATGGTCCAACCCTCATCTAGTTCTACGGAGACGACGGAACGAAGTTCTCGAAACGGCTTAACCGCGAACATGCCCGGCAGCCATGTCTAGAACAAAAACAGTCTACGGATGTTTCGTCACGCGCGAATCATTGCGCTTCCAAAATGCCGAATTATTCGGCACGATTCGCCATGCAGCCTTTTTAGTAAATAACCCCTGTCATTGCTTCTTGATTAACAGGCATCAGAAGTGACCCGTTCCCTCTGAGGTTCACATAAGCACCTGTGCCACTTACAATCTGCCACCTTCCCGAAGGTGGAGAAGTGGCAAATTGGCATTCCTGATGAATAATGATAACTCCATCTGGTGCTATTAACGTAACCACGCAATGACCTCTCGCACCATTCTCATTAGGCTCAACGTGCATTGTAGTATCCCCTGAAATTGTAAGGGCCCCGCTTGTGACAAAGGTCCCCGTTACATCGGGAAATGTAGAAAAATCATATGTAGCAGTGATGGTAACCGGTGTGCGCGTGGAAGCCGACGTGGACGGGACCGCGGCCATGGTGAAGAACGCAATCGTACACAGTGCGATTGTCGCAGAAATAATTTTGTAGTGTTGCATAGTTAATATCCTCCGTTGAATCGTGTGATTGTTTCGAGGTTTATCGTTTTCATATCTACGATTTTGGCACGCCTCCAGATCTTTGAAAATACGCAGAATTGCGTACTGCCGTTCGGTCTCAGGGCCTACGTGGCGCCCCCTTTAGTAATAGGTTTCTTGTCCGCCTCGTCCGCCGCATGAATAGAGCAAGCCCATTGTTACTACTCGTAATCGCGATGGTAATGGCGCTGATCACTCGCGGTGAGTCGCCACCGCAGGGTTCGATCGCATTTGTGGATATGAATATTATCCCGATGGATCAGGAACGCGTTTTGAGGCATCAGACACTTCTCGTAAAGAATGGTGTGATCTTGGCCCTCGGTCCGAGCGATTCCGTCAGGATTCCTGATGACGCCAAGCGTATCGCGGGCGAGCCGGATGATTATCTCGTGCCGGGCCTCGCTGATATGCATGTGCATGTGCAACAAGAAGACGATCTTTCGCTATACGTAGCAAATGGCGTCACAACGCTCCTGCACATGGGCAATGCGCCCACTGGTTTCGTGACAGGTGTGCCGCGTGATATTGCGGCCGGAAAATTGGTTGGACCTCGAATGTTCTTCGGTTTCCTCGTGGATGGGTGATGAGTACGGATTTGTTTTCGTGACCCAGCCAGAACAAGCAGGCGGATTGGTTCGCCTCGCCAAAACCAACGGTTACGCTTTCATTAAGGTTTACAATCACATTAGCGCCCCAGTATTCGATGCCCTCGTAGACGAAGGCCGTAAACTTGGGATGGCCGTTATAGGCCATGGGGTTCTCGCCGTCGGCCTGCCCGCGGCTCTTTTCCGCGGGCAGGTCATGGTGGCGCATGGAGAAGAATTCATCTACACCGCATTTCACGATAAAGTCGACCAATCGAAGATCGCTGCCGTCGTTTCTGAGACTCGACGCTCGAACGCTTATGTAACGCCAATTTGTCTGCCTTTGAGGTGATCGCGAAGCAATGGGGCAAACCTGAAGTGCTGGCCGCTTTTCTGAAGGATCCCAAGGCGCGCAACATGACTCCGAATCAGCGTCTTGGCTGGACGCATTCACGTTACGTGACTCGTAAAGGCTCCATCGATGACCATTTAATATTCCTGCGCATCTTCACGAAAGCGCTTTCTAAGGCCGGCGTTCCGCTTCTAACTGGCACGGATTCACCGTCCATTCCGGGAATGTATCCTGGTTATTCGGAGCATGAAGATTTGCGCACTCTCGTGGAAGCTGGTCTGGCTAATTACGAAGCGCTTTCTGCCGCGACACGTGTTCCAGGCGAATTCATTCACAAGTTCGTGCCCGAAGCGCCAACTTTCGGAACGTTGAAGGTTGGGATGCGGGGAGACACCGTTCTCGTGAACCGAAATCCGCTTGAATCTTTGGAGAAGCTGCGTTCTCCGAAAGGTGTGCTGGCGGATGGACGGTGGTTCAGTGCAGCCGATCTTTCCACTCTTCTCGAGCAGCACCGAAAGGTCTTCGATAGTCTGCTTCAATAATTTTGAACTATCTCTTAAAGGTGTCAGAAATATTTTCCGGTGATGGGATCCGGCAGAATTCTACCATGACTCCGCTCTTATCGGACTCTCCCCAGACGAGCAACCGGATCAGACCCAAAATTTATGTCTTTAAAGACGCAATTATTGGGCCGAATTCTCGTTAGGCCTACACACTGTGCACGACGATCTTGATTATAGCCGCCTTAAGAGGTCGTTAGAGTTCTTCGTTGAACAATACGTCCCGGCAAACCTCATCACGCATGATTCAAATCCAGTTCGGCTCCTCGAACGTGATGAACAGCGCAACATGACGATGGCGCGTCGATATCTTTCGGTTGCCGTCGGTGACTTCGTTGAAGCGACCCAAGGCTTTTCTGTAGAACACGTGCTATCCGCGGATTTAGAGCTAGAGCGCCGCGACGCGTACACTCTTTCTGTGTTACGTTCACGGTTCTCGCGGCGCCGCAACAAGGCCTAACCAGGCGATGCAGCGAACCCGCGCGTCATAGCGATGACAGTGATTGAAATCAAACGGCACTTTTGGGGCTGGAAAGTTTTTGAAGCACCCAGCGGTCGAGCCTGTGTTCCCAGAGAAAGATCACGCAATCGACTATGCGCAGAACCGCGCAAGCTTTCGCTCAGGTGAAATTCGCATTCTCGATTCGACGCGTGTCAGGCGAGGCATCCACATGAAAATTAGGTGACGCCTGACTAGACAAATTCGTACGGGTTCGGTAAAAAACGCCTTCCATTAAACGGATCTGAATCAGGCGGAGGACTTTCCCCCGCTAGGTTCTTCGCTTTTTTCCGATCACCCGCAACTACCCAGAATCAACTCAGCGGGGAAAAGAAAGGAAGAACGATGAATCCATTGATTCAGGTCACGCGGAAGATGCGAAAGACAGACCGGAGGGGGACATGAACAGGATCCTTGTCGCTTGGTGTGTGAGCTCGACCATCTTCTGCTGGGGCGCCCGCGAGGTGCGTGCCCAGGCGGTTGTGACCGACGGCCGCTTCACCAACGTCTACGTCTATCCTGGTCCTTCGAAGGAGACGTGGGACGAGCACCTGACGAAGCTGCCCGCAAACCAGAAGCCGAAGAACTGGGAGAAGTTCACGCGCAAGCTGATCGACGAGTACACCCAGACACTGATGTCAACCTCCTGGCCGAGCTACTTCAGCGGCCTCAAGCAGTACGGGATCAATCCGCCGCAGTTTTTCGGCGGCTATATCGCGTCGCAGAGTTGTGTCGACGCGGCGATCCGGGATGCGCACAACGGAATCGTCGCGGCGACGTCCCTTCGCTCGCTCGCAAACTGTCACATCGACGGGATGGACACCTCGCCGCAGGTGAACCTGATCCTCAGCCCCGACATGAAGGTCGCCGAAGGGGCCGTGGTCTCGAACGGGCCGGACATCTGCGGCGAGAGCGGCAATCACACGGTCGCGTACCACGGAGCGGGTCTCAACGTGCCCAACTACTCGGTGATGCCCACCGCACGCGGGTGCGCGCCGAACTTCGGCGCGTTCACCGCGAACTTGTCGCACGAAATCGTGGAGATCGTCACCGATCCCGCGCTGCTCGGGCACGGGGGCATCCCCAGTGGAAACGAGCTCGGCGACTAGTGCCAGAGCCAGGACATCGAGTGGAAGGGATACAACGTGCAGCGCTACCGCTCCGACAAGGACAACGACTGCTGGCCGCTCCCGTATCCGCCGAACTCCGATACCGCCGTCTGGGTTCTCGGTCAGGGTTCGCCGATCGTCCGCTTCACCGGCGACGTGCACCAGTTCTCGCTCGACGTCCCGAAGCAGCGCCTAGTGACCGACGCTCGCGCGACCCAGGTGCAGATCTGGATCCAGACCGGCGGCGACGACCTGCGCGGCGGCAGCAATCCAGGCGACAACGCGACGGTCAGCCTGCGCTTTGCGGGCGGAGCGATCGGAACCGGCAACATTCAACGAGGGGCAGAGCTGGGAGAACGGAGAGACCCACCTCGCGATCCTCAATCTTCCCAAGGAAGCTCCGCGCGTCTCGGACATCGAGGGCGTGATCATCAGCACGCAGTTCGGCGGCGGCATCGGCGGCGACAACTGGAACGTCGACAAGGTCGCGCTGATCGTCTCGTTCCCCCCATGACAGCCCGACCCGGGCGCCGCGGCCGCGCATCGTCCACGACTGGCTGGACGTGTCGGGCGGACCGCTGATCCGCTTCACCGGCGACGTCCACCAGCTCGCCGAGCAGGTGCCGAAGAAGGACGAAGGCGACGAGGTCGAGGCGCTCGACCTGATCATCTCGACCGGCAATGACGACCTGCGTGGCGGCAGCAATCCGGGCGACAACTGCGCCGTCGTCGTCGAGCTGCAGGACGGCTACAGTATCGTGCTGAACAACGTTAACGGCGGCGCGACGTGGGCCGGATGGACCGATCACACGGTCTCGATCCCGCTGCCGAAGGGTGGCCTCAAAGGCGGAACGGTGAAGTCGGTCACGCTGCTGACCGGATTTGGCGGCGGGATCGGAGGCGACAACTGGAACGTGCAGCGCATCCGGTTGCAGGCGACGTTGAAAGAGCGCCGCGAGTAGTGGCGCCGGGCGCCCGCGCGAAAGTCCGGCCGGGCTCGGCCTGGTGGGCGCGACCTGCGCTCGGACGCGGGGGGAACCCGCGTTGCCTCGACAGGCGAGAACAACTATGCATCTATCGAAGCAATGAACAGAGAACGAGACGAAAAGTTCATGCGCGCTGCACTCAAGCAGGCAAAGAAGGCGCTTGGTCGGACTAGCCCTAATCCCGCGGTTGGCGCGGTTCTCGTCGTCGATAACCGGATCGTGGCGAGAGGACATCATCGAGGGGCGGGGCGCGATCACGCTGAGATTGAATGCCTCCGCAATTTCGCCGCGCCCCTGCCCGCGCGCGCTACGCTTTACGTTACTCTTGAACCGTGCTCCACAAAAGGACGCACTGCTCCGTGCACAGATGCGATACTTCAGGCGGGAGTCAGAAACGTGGTTGTCGGCGCGATTGACGTAAATCCGCGCCACTTGGGCAAAGGGATTGTGCAACTGCAAAATGCGGGGGTCAGAGTACTAGACGGCGTTTTGGCTGATGAGTGCGCACGAATTAATGAGGCTTTCAACAAATGGATTGTCACAGGGCGTCCTTTTGTTATCGCAAAATGCGGAATGTCTCTTGATGGTCGACTGACGCGACCTGCTGGTGAGTCTCGTTGGATCACAGGACGTTCCGTCCGCCATCACGCGCATCAGCTTCGCGCCAGTGTGGACGCGATTTTGGTTGGAGCGCAAACACTCCGAGCAGACAACCCACGATTGACGGTGCGTGGCGTTCCCAGCGCGCGGCAACCGTGGCGCGTCGTATTGAGTCGCTCAGGAAGCCTGCCGCAGCATGCCCATCTATTTTCCGACCAGCATGCTTCGCGAACGCTGATTTATCGACGCAAGTCTGTTGCTGCTGTGCTGAAAAATCTGGGCGAACGCGGGGTCACCAGCGTGCTGATCGAGGGCGGCGGTGAAGTTCTTGGTCAGGCCCTCGATGCACGCGTCATTGATAAAGTGCAGCTCTATTTGGGTCCGATCCTTACGGCAGGCCCGATAATCGCGTTCCCAGGTCGCGGCGCCCAGACGGCTTCGAATGCCCTGCGTCTTCAGCGCGTTTCTTATGAACAGGTTGGCCAAAGCGTTTGCATTACGGGTTATCCGGAGGTTCGTCCATCCGAATAAACCGGAAAACTTTTCTTTTCATCTTCTGTTTAATTACTGGGAGGTAAAACAATGAAGAAACTTCTCTTAATTACACTAGTGGCGGGGGGATTGGTATTTACTTCAGCCCCGCGTTCCGATGCGCAAGTGTACTTCTCGGTTGGGTTCGGCCCGGGCTACTACGGGTATTACCCGTACCGTTATTACCGGCCGTATTACTATAGACCTTACTATTGGTACGGCGGGCATCGTTATTATCGTCATCATCACTACTATCGGTACTAAGATGACATAAGAGCGTAGAAACCCAGATCGAGCTGGCTCGAGAGCGATCTCGGGCCAGTTTCTTTTTTCAGGAACGCCTCTTGTAAGGACACAAGAAAGAGGCGCGAACGTGAATCGTTACTTCTTAGGTTTAGCCGACTCTACCGGTTTTGCCACCGGCCCCTTGGTGGGCTGGTCAATCTGGAACTCTTTCTTCAGCTGTTGAATCAACGCCGGTAGCTGCTGTTGTCGTTCGCTTTCGATTTGCTGCCGCAGCGTTTGTTCCACTTTTCGCCGTTCCTGGATGTAGCGCGATTCAAACTGAGCACGTTCCTGCGGGCTTAAACGCAGGCCAGAGTCACGAACGGCGGCCTCGGTCTCGCGCCTGATGGTTTCCCGGCGCAGATTCTCTCGCTGGCGCATCACGTTGCGCTCTTCCGGACTCATGCGCAGCCAACGCTCGGCATTGCGCTGAAAGTTTTGGCGGGCCCCCGGGGGCATTGCCTGCCAGCGCTCACGTATGCTCTGGGATGGTGGACGCCCATGGGGAGCTCCGACTGGAGGTCGCCCAACCGGGCGATGTGATTGTGGTTGCGCTTGTGCGGCGCCGCAAGACAAAGCGAAGACCGACAAAGCAACGACTGACTTACAAAGTTGGCTTGTCCTCCCACACGCTATTTTCATCCCAGGCGATCAATTCATCCAGATCGGCCACGACGTCATAATCTTGTGGATCGATTTTTGCCACCGCGTCTGCGTCATTCACAGCGGGCGTCTGCGAGACTGGATGATGCGTGGCGATGGCCAGGCCGATCACGACGACTGCCGCGGCGGACGCCGCAACAAGTCTCCGCAAACTGAACCAGCTTCGCGCCCACTCGAAAGGAGTTGCCTCCCGACGAAGTTTCCTCACCACGTTGCGGGCAAAGAACGGCGACAGCGTGGGCTCGGGAATGCGACCGAGCGTATCCCACAATTCCTTGTCATCTTCACGATCCATAGTCTCCAATCAATTGAACTATCTGCAGAGATGGAAGTTGCGCTCGAACGGCAACCATATTCACAGGCCGGGAGCTTCAAGGAAGCCTTCGAGTTGCCGAATACGAGTTGGATGCCGCATTTTGCGCAATGCTTTGGCTTCGATCTGCCGTATGCGTTCTCGGGTAACTTGGAACTGCCGACCTACTTCTTCCAGGGTTCGGCTGTAGCCATCGACCAGCCCGAATCGCTGCTCGAGAACTTGTCTTTCACGATCGGTGAGCGTTTCCAGCACGTCCTTAATTTTTTCCTTCAACAAAACAATCGCAGTCATGTCGCTCGGATTTTCGGCGCCCCTGTCCTCGATAAAATCGCCAAAATTTGTTTCTTCGCTCTCGCCCACTGGAGACTGGAGAGAGATCGGTTGCTGCGCCATCTTGAGAACCGACCGCACGCGATCTACTGGCAGGAGCACTTCTTCGGCCACTTCCTCCGGGGACGGTTCGCGCCCGTATTCCTGCACCAGCTGTTTCTGCACACGCATGAGCTTATTGATCGTCTCGATCATGTGGACCGGGATGCGAATCGTGCGGGCCTGGTCGGCAATCGAGCGGGTGATGGCCTGCCGAATCCACCACGTCGCGTAGGTGGAAAACTTGTACCCGCGCCGATACTCGAATTTCTCGACCGCCTTCATCAATCCCATGTTTCCTTCCTGGATCAGGTCAAGAAAGGATAGACCGCGATTGGTGTATTTTTTTGCGATCGAAATAACGAGACGCAGATTGGCTTCCACCATTTCGGTTTTAGCCTTGAATGCCTGACGCATCCAACCCTTAAGCGTCTGATATTCTTTCGCATATTCGGCAAGCGGAAACCACAGCCCCCTTTCGAGTTCGCGGATTTTGTTCTGAAGCTGCAATCGCCGTTTCTTACTGCGAGGATTTTTGGCCAGCTCAGTTTGCAGGTAAAGCGAGGTGTGATGCGCGTCATCCGCCAGGTGCACAAATTCCTCAGTGACTTTCTGCTTGAGGTAAAAAAGAGGATAAAGCCTTTGCAAGGAAGTCATCATTCTTTGCAATGCCCGGAGCTTCGGCGGTCGTTTTTTTAAGGAATTGCGCGAGACCTCACAAAACTGCCGGCTGATCGACGCGCTTAATTGTTCCACCTGCCTGCAGAGACGCGGGAGATTTTTCATATACCTTTCCCGGCTCTCGATTTTCTTGTCGAGAATCACCCGATCGAACCGTTCCCTGCCTTCGATCAGTTTCGTGGCGAGATCCAGGTGGGCCTGCGCGATAAAACCGAAGCGATTGATGTGCTTCAGCACCATGTCTTCGGCCTCCTCGATCCGTTTGGATATTTCTACTTCCTGTTCCCGGGTCAGAAGCGGGACCTGGCCCATCTGCTTGAGATACATCCGCACCGGGTCATCCAGAATATCGACCTTCGCTTCGGTTCTCTCTTCTTCTTCCGACTCTTCGTCCGTATCTTTTTTGCCGTCCTTGTAGCGATCGACTTCCGACGCCTCAATGATGTCGATTTCGAGGCGACGGAGCCGCGTCAGAATGAGGTCCAATTCATCGGCATCGGTGATTCCCTCAGGCAACGCCTCGTTTAAGTCGTCAAACGTGAGATAGCCTTGTTCTTTCGCGAGTTTGATCAGTTCGCGAATGCGACTCTGTAATTCAATCGCCGAGTATAACCGGGACGCTGCCATGTGCTCTCGCGGCTCCGGTAACGATCCATTCTTGTGTTGTGGCGAGGTTGGTCTGCGTTTGGCTTTAAGTGCCGCGATTCGCGGTTGTTTCTTAAGCTTCCGGCGAAGTCGAAGAGCAACAGGTCTTTTTGATGAACTCCGGCGCAGGTCTCGTTTAAGCCGTTTCGCCGACGACTGTCGGCTGCCTCCCCTGTGTTTCGAATGCCTGGCCAAGATGATGGGATTACTGATTTGACTAAGACGTTCGACTCGCCGCGCGGCAGTAGATCGACAACTAATTGTCGCCCGGGCCGGCGGGCTGGGAAAGCTCGCGGAGCTGTTCCTGCAGGTCAAGGATTTGTTTCTGCAAATTTACGATTTCTCCGGTGCTCAGGTTTGGCAGTTTTATTTGGTTTGTAGCGACGTTAAGTTGGCGGCGCAAGACAGCCTGGCGAATGCCGAGCCACCATTTTTTGACCATCGCCGCAGCATTGAGTGGCGCCCTTTGCAGCAGCCACGAAGAGACCAATCGCTCCTCCGGCGGGGAAAGCGTGACCATGAAGGCGTTGAGTGAGGCCGCATCATTCGGACGCAGGTCGCTTTTGAGTATGCGAACGAGAATTTCTCCATCCGCTACCTGGGCGAGAATCTCGCGCCAATTTTGTTCGCGAAGAAATTCTCGGGCTTCTTCGTCTCGTAACGCCAGAAGACAAAGCATAGCAATGTCGTGCCGCGGTGGCGGAGCGGCTCCACCAATGCCATCCGCCTCGGGTCGATCGTTTGACCGAAGTAATTCGCCTCGCTGCTTGGACAGGAGCGCCTGAAAATCTTGAGCGGCGACACCCAGGCGTGCGCTAACTTTGCTCGCAACCTCCCCACGCATGAGCGGGTCGCGCACACGCGAGACGGTTCCAGCCAGGCTCCTGGCTAACTGCATCTTGGCCCCCAGGGAAGCCAGATCGACACCGGCGGCCTCACGCTCGATCCAGTAGTCGAAAAAATCACGCGCACGAGCGACGCGGCTTTCAAATGCCTCTTTCCCTTCGCGCCGAACCACCGAGTCAGGATCTTCGCCCGCCGGGATTTCTGCCACGCGCACGATCAAGTCATTCTGGAGCAGCGCATCGAGCGAACGCTCGGCAGCCTTCTGGCCGGCTGCGTCAGCGTCGAAGCAAAGAACGACTTCATTTACGAAGCGTTTCAGAACCCGCGCCTGATTTTCTGTGAAGGCTGTTCCCTGTGGCGCGACGACGTTCGTGATTCCCGCTTCAAATAAACTTATCAAATCTAGCTGGCCTTCACACACAATGGCGCAGTTCGCCTCGATCAGGGCGCGCTTGGTTTTGTGCAGACCAAAAAGCACGCTGCCTTTTCGGAAAAGCAGCGTCTCAGGCGAATTCAAATATTTCGCTACGCCCTCCGCGTCTTTCAAAAGGCGGCCGCTGAATGCGATTACTTCGCCGACATCGTTGCAAATCGGAAACATGATTCTGCCGCGAAAGCGATCGTAGGCACTTGAGCTCTCAACCGGCGCGCGCTCTGCGTCATCCTTTGTTTTTGCGAGGCCGCTCGTAATGAGGTCGCGAGTATGGTAGCCCTGCGCATGTGCCCAGCTGCCAAACGCGTCCCATTCATCGGGGGCATAACCAAGCTGCCAATGTTTGGCGATTTCCGCCGTAATCCCCCGCTGCTTTAAATATTTTCGCGCTGGATCCCCAACATCTCTTTTCAATAGGTTTTCGTGAAACCACTCGGCCGCGTCGGCGTGCAATTTCAGCAGTGTCCGGCGCGCCTCATATCGTCGATCTTCATCCGCCGCGCCGCGCTCCTCCACCACTGTAATTCCGGCGCGCGCTGCGAGCTTCCGCACAGCCGATGGAAAATCGGCATGCTCGTAGTCCATTACGAACCGGAAAACGCTTCCGCCCGCGCCACAACCGAAGCAATGAAAGGTCTGTCGGCTCGGGCTGATCATGAACGAAGGCGTTTTCTCCTGATGAAATGGGCAGAGCGCCTTGAAATTTGCTCCTGCGCGCTTGAGCGGAAAATACGAGCCGATCACTTCGATAATATCGTTCGCGGCAGCAATCTGCTCGATCGTTTCCGGAGGGATCGTTCCCATGTGCGCCTGATTATTTTTGCCTCGTTTGGCTTTTGAAGCGATGCCAAACTTACGCAGTGCGACGCTGTTTCCAACCGATGCAAAGCAACTTGTCCCTCATCCCGAGCGGTGTCCGGGGATTCCGTCGCGCTGCCCTACAGTGTCGGCCTGGAACTCCTCGGCTTCACTCCGCTACGCTCGGAATGACGGTGTGTTGGATCGCTTTGGGGCTGCTGATGGTCACAACGGTCCATGCGGGTGACACTACTGTCCACAAGGGAGACGTGGTTGTGGTGCCGCTCCGTGGCGAAGTCGCACCTTCGCTCCTCGCGTTCCTGCGCCGTGCCATTAAAACAGCCGAGAGCAACGAAGCATCCGCGATCGTTTTCGACATGAACACATACGGCGGCCGCCTCGATACGGCGACCGATATCGTGAATGCACTTAATCAAACCAAAATCCCGACCTACACATTCATCAACACAAATGCCGGGTCGGCTGGTTCGCTTATCGCCATTGCGACACAACGCATTTACATGGCGCCGGTGAGCGCAATTGGTGCAGCCGCACCAATTCTCCCGAGTGGCGAGGATCTTCCCGCTACTGCAAAGGAGAAAACGATTTCGTATTGGTCTGCGCTCATCCGTGGTTCCGCGACGAAGAACGGGCACAATCCGGATGTCGCCGAAGCGTTCATGAACAAGGACAAGGAAATAAAGATTGGCGACCGCATCGTTCACCCGAAGGGAGCGGTGCTTACTCTCAATGCTCAGGAAGCAACTGAACGGATCAACGGCAAACCATTGCTTGCAGAAGGTGTCGCCGATTCTGTTAGCGATCTGATCAAAAAAGCCGGCCTAAAAGGAAACGAAGTCACGATCGGGCCGACTGGCTTCGAGCAAATCGCGTTTTGGATCACTACGCTTGCGCCATTGCTGCTGCTAGGAGGAATTCTCGGCGCGTATCTGGAATTTAAAATTCCTGGTGTGACGTGGCCGGGGGTTACCTCTGCAATTTGTTTCGCGCTATTTTTCCTGGGGCATTATGTGGCCGGCCTCGCCGGCTGGGAAGTCGTCGCGTTGTTCATTCTCGGAATGGTTCTGGTGTTGATCGAGATACTTTTCTTCGCGCACAGCACGATTGTTTTTGGTGTCGTCGGCGTTTTCCTCATCCTCGCTTCGCTGCTGTGGACCATGGTCGATCGTTATCCGGGTCAGAATTTCTTCCCGACCGGCAAAATGCTCGCGATGCCGCTGCTTAACATGTTCATCGCGATCGTGGGATCATTCATCATCATCGCCCTCCTCGCCCGCTATCTACCGCGCACGAGCATTTACCGGCGATTCGCCTTGATGGATTCAAATCCACCCGGCCCATCGCTGGCCGGCGTGCCGCGACAGTTCGCAACCGCGCTCTCTCTGACTCCAGGAATGCAAGGTACTTCGGTTACGGTTTTACGACCGAGCGGCAAAGCGCGTTTCGCCGATCACGTAGTCGACGTTGTCACCGAAGGTGAATTCATCGCTCCGCAAACAGCCGTCACCGTCATCCAAACCGACGGAATGCGCGTCGTAGTAAAGAGCGCTGCTCAAATCTGAGGAGTAGAATCGCCAAATAACCCTCTAGCCGCCGGCGGCGACGCGGATCAATTCAACACGGTCGCCTTCGGCTAATGATCGCTCCGCCCATTCATGTCGATGGACGGCGAGGCCGTTATGTTCAACCAAAATGGATTGCGGCGGCAGTTGATAACGATCGATTAACTCCGCGATCGTTTTTGCCTCGCGCACATCAACACCTTCGCCATTGAGTGAAATCGTCACGCTCCGCAAAGGGCCTGGTCCCAATCTTTCCAAACCGGTTCAAGTCCGCGACAGCGTAGGACCGCGGCGATTTCCGCTGGGGAACGTTCGTCGCTAATCTCGAATTGACCGGTCGCGAGTTTATCTTCGCCGTCCTGACATTCGGGCGCGACGATGCGGCCGCGTACGGTGCGATGCAAATGTTCGCGTCCGCGTCGGGTGTAGCCGCCCGGCTCCGTGTGACTGCCGGCGCTCATTATCGTTACTCCTATTAACGCCAGCGAATCTCGCAAGTGCGCGCGCTCGCGCGTGCTGAGCACGATGCCGAGCTGCGGGAAAGTAATCCGTAACGCGCAAATCAATTGCGCCAGTTCGCTGTCAGTCATGGAAAAAAGCGGACGAAATTCGCCGGCCGCGGGACGCAAACGAGGCAGGCTCACATTAATTTGCGCCTGCCAGCAGTATTTGAACAGATGTTCCAAATGCGCTGCCAGCGCGATTGCTTCGTCCTGCCAGCGCGATAGACCGATGAGCGCACCGATGCCGAGCCGGCGAAAACCGGCCGCATAACCGCGCTCGACGCAATCGAGCCGAAAATTAAAATCGCGTTTCGGCCCGGCGGTATGCATTTCCGCATAAACGCCGCGATTGTAGGTCTCCTGATAAACGACGAGGCCATCCGCGCCAGCCTCCACAATCGGCACGTAATCTTCCGTCTCCATCGGGCCTACCTCGATTGAAATCGACGAAAAATCGGAGGACAGAGCACGCACGCATTCGACAAGGTAGCCGCGGCTTACAAATTTTGGATGCTCGCCGGTGACGAGCAGGATCTGACGAAATCCCTGGTGGGAAAGATGCCGCGCTTCGGCGACGATTTCATCGATGTCGAGTGTGACGCGGAGGATCGGATTGTCGCGCGAGAAACCGCAATACCGGCAATTATTAATGCACTCGTTGGAAAGATAGAGGGGCGCGAAAAGACGCATCGTTCGTCCAAAATTCTGTAGCGTAAGCGCACGCGAAGTCTGCGCCATCGCTTCGAATTCCCGATCCGATTTCGGAGCAATCAGGTGCTCGAATCGCTTGACGAGTTCCGATTTCTTCAGAGCCAGATTGTCCAGGGTTTCAACGAACGACATCTGGATAATTTCGTGCCCATGGTCGCGTTCGCAAACGCCAATCGCGTATAAACAAAAGCGGCGACCGACTCCGGACGCCGCTTTAGCAAACCCGATCGTGGATCTTTAGAAGGCGAAATTTACTCCGGTGCGAACCATCCCGAAGTTGTTCTTCGGTCCATCGACAAAATTCCAGCTGAAATCACTGACCCAGCCAATGTGTGGGGTCATGCGAACTTCCATGCCACCGCCGACCTGGCCGATTGCCCGAGACTCGGAACCGGTTTGTTGAGTACGAATGATTCCGTCGTTCACGACAACGTTCGTTCTTTCGCCGCCGCCAAAGATTCCGCCGCCCCCACCAAAGATGTAGGGCGAGAAGCGCGTGCAGGGAATCGGGTAGCGTAGCGTCAATGTGCCTAACACCGCCCCCACGGCGCGGCTCTCATGTCCAGTATGGACGTCGAAAATGCCGGTATTGGTGTCGATAAAGACATCCTCAACCGCGCGCCTGGAATCAACCGCCCACCCTTCGATACCGACACCGAAGTACCGATGGAAAAAGTATTTGAAATCAATACCACCGCCGAAGGCGTGGTCCGATTCAAGGTAGCGATCATCCTGCCAGTTGTTTCCTGTGAAAATGTAAGTGCCCCACAGACTGACGTTAAACTCGTTGTCTGCGTACCATTGCGGACACGGTGGCGGCGCCACCTGTTTCATCTCCTTTCCGGAATAAGTCTCAGTCCCAGCAAACGCTACCGAAGTGAGTGCAGCGATGCATAACAACCCCAACACCGATCTTTTCATCTTATTTCTCCTTTGGTTAAGTCTCTCCTCAGTTTTTTAGCTCCAAACACTCCTTTGAAACACACGCAAGGTAATAACGAAACTCGCCATTATTGCGGATGCCCCGACTCTTGGGCCGGCGACAAGAAATTGCAAGGACTTTTTGGACGGCCAAGAGGGCCCAGCTCAGGGGTGGAGCTCCGCGCCTGTATTTGCGTCGGTAATAACAAACTTTTCGTGATGAAACGTAGGATCGCCACGAAAGCTGAGCCGGCTCGCGTAACGGCGCTCCAATTCCACCAGCAATTCTTCATCTTCTTCCTTTAATCGTTTCAGCACGCCTGGATTCAGAATTACCCGGATATCATGAATACTGTCCTGATACTTGCGCATGACAGTGTTGAGAGTCCGATGTAATTCTACGCTGGTGGTCATGGAGGTTTTTACGACGCCGCGTCCGCCGCAGTAGGGACAATTCTCGTAAATCGTGTCGCTCAGGCTTTCCTGCGCTCTTTGGCGGGTCATTTCCATCAAGCCGAGCTGCGAAATTGGGAGGATATGTGTCTTGGCTTTGTCGCGATTGAGCCGCTCCTTCATCAAACTGAATACTGCCTGCTGGTCTTTTCGGTTCTTCATATCGATGAAATCGGCTATGATCAGCCCACCGATATTGCGTAAACGAAGCTGGCGCGCGATTTCATCTGCGGCCTCCAGGTTGGTTTGCAAGATAGTTTTCTCCACGTCGCGGCCGCCTTTGTTTCGGCCCGTATTCACGTCAATCGCCACCAGCGCTTCGGTCTCGTCGATCACAATATAACCACCGCACTTCAACCAGACTTGCCGATGGAAAGCGTCATCGATTTGCTTTTGCACGCCGTACGTTTCGAAAATCGGCAGCGCGCCATCGTAATGGTGCACACGATTCCGGGCGCGTCGCGAAATCTGCCCGATCATTTCGATCATTCGTTCCGTTCCCGCGCGGTCATCGCAAACGACTTCGTCGATTTCCTCGGTGAGAAAATCGCGCACTGTCCGCCCAACCAAATCCGGCTCGTCGAAGAGACGACACGGGGCTGGTTCCTCACGAATGAGCTGTTCAACCTGGGCCCACTCATCGAGAAGAAAACGCAGATCCCGCACAAAGTACCTTGCCCGTT
>Ga0307471_100000817_pt1 | contig 16374 bp, 10 predicted proteins | sample atmos_gasesAM3C__2_FD_204566 | JGI IMG/M metagenome (GOLD analysis project Ga0307471, IMG submission 204566) | Hardwood forest soil microbial communities from Morgan-Monroe State Forest, Indiana, United States - atmos_gasesAM3C_515 | ecosystem: Environmental > Terrestrial > Soil > Temperate... | reverse complement strand
TCGGCATTCTTCACCTTCTCTGCGATCTTGACTAGACCTACGCGCAATTCAACCTTAGTGAAGTCTTCGATACCAATTTTCCCGTCGGCCGTGGCCGCTGGAATCTTCGCTGCGACCGGCGCAGCAGCCGTTTCAGCTTTGGGGCCCACTACTACCACGGCCGCCGGCCGTCCTTGCTCTTCCATTTTCTGCATCCTTTCGACCGCACTCTTGTCGGCTCGCGGAAACACCGGTTGAATCTCGCCCAGCCTCGTTCCCAGATGGAGTTGCCCCCACTTCAGCGACGTCAGATCAAATTTCTGGATACCGCCCAGCCCCAGCTGCGTCCAGATACGCGCCGTGGAGTCCGGAATCACTGGATGCGCCAGCGCCGTTACAATACGCAACGCTTCCGCCGACGTGTACAGCACGGTGGCCAGCCGCGCCCGGCTGCTTTCGTCCTGCTTCTCGCCCAAGGCCCAAGGTTCGTTCTCGACGATGTACTTGTCGACCGCGCCCACCAGCCCCCAGGCCACTTCCAGCGCTCTCGAAAACTGAAACTGACCAAAGAGGGCGTTGTAATCAAGGATCACGTCCGCAGCGATTTCAGCAATGGCATCGTCGGACGGTTCGCGCGACGCGGTATGCGACGGATATGGCACCTCGCCCTTGAAGTAGCGTGTGATCATGGTTAGCGTGCGGCTGGCCAGGTTCCCCAGTCCGTTCGCCAGATCGGAGTTGTAGCGCTGCACCAGCGCGTCGAACGAAAACGACCCGTCGGAGCCAAACACGACTTCGCGCAGCAGGAAGTAGCGCAACGCGTCCGCCCCAAGCACGTCGAGGATCGTCTCCGAGCGCACGATGTTCCCACGGGACTTCGACATCTTGTTCTCTTCGAACAGCAGCCAGCCGTGTGCGATGATGCCCTTGGGTAACGGCAGACCTGCGGCCATCAGAAACGCCGGCCAATACACGCAATGAAAGCGCACGATCTCCTTGCCGATCATCTGCACGTCGGCCGGCCAGTAGCGCTCATATTTTGTTGAATCCGCCGATCCGTAACCCAACGCTGTGATGTAGTTGGCCAGCGCGTCCAGCCACACATAGATCACGTGCTTGGGATCGTCGGGCACGGGAATGCCCCAAGAAAACGTGCTGCGACTGATGGACAAATCCTTCAATCCGCCGCGCACAAACGAAATCACTTCGTTACGCCGAGTCTCAGGCCGAATCCAGTCAGGATTCTCGGCGTAGAGTTGCAGGAGTTTATCCGCGAACGCCGAGAGCTTAAAAAAGTAATTCTCTTCCTGCACGGTCTCGGTGATGCGCCCACACTCCGGACAAGGTGCACCCGGCGGCACGTCGACGTACATCTCATCCGAAACGCAATACTGTCCCGTGTAACTCCCTTTGTAGATGTAGCCGTTATCGCGCAGCGCGCGGAACAGCGCCTGCACGCTCTTCTTGTGACGATCTTCCGTCGTGCGGATGAAGTCGTCATTGGTCAACCCCATCCGCTTCCACAAAGCGCGGAATTCTCCCGAAACCTCGTCGGCAAACTGTTGCGGCGTTTTCCCCGCTGCCTGCGCGGCGCGCTCGATCTTCTGCCCGTGCTCGTCGGTACCAGTGAGGAAATAGGTGTCGTCACCCAGCATGCGGTGCCGGCGCGCGATGGTATCGCACGCAATCGTGGTGTAGGTGTGCCCGATGTGCGGGCGCGCGTTCACGTAATAGATCGGGGTCGTAATGTAGAACTTCTTGCTCATGAGATTCGCAAATCGATAAACCACAAAGGACACGAAGTAACACAAAGGATAACAGGTGCGTTTCCTTCGTGCGCCTTCGTGCCCTTGGTGGTTAATGCTTTTCGCCGCGGATCAAATACTGCTGCGTCGCCTCCTGCATCACCGCTTTCAACGGGACGTGCCGCTCAGCCGCGATGCGCCGGCAATCTTCGTATTCGGGCGCGCAGTTGGTAACGGTTCCGTTCATGCTTGCGATCTTCATCCGCACGTCGCCCCATTGCGTGGCTACCGTAACCCACCGTCGCGCCAACGTTAGCCGCTGTTCATCCCGTCGCCGCACGCCCAGCGTAGAGGTCTCCGTGAAGATCAGTTGTGTCAGCTTGTTCGCATCTTCCGGCTTGCACAGGACGGTCAGCAGAGTGCCCGGACGGTTCTTCTTCATCTGCACCGGCATCGCGAACGCGTCCAATGCCCCGTCTGCCAGTAGACGATCAAGCACGTAGCCGAACACCTGCGGATTGAGGTCATCCAGATTGGCCTCCAGCACCGCAATTGTCTCCCGTGCACTCTTCGCCGCAAGTGCGGGGATAGCCTCTCCGATCAGGAGCCGCACCACATTTGGATTTCCGGGGAAGTCGCGTGTGCCCGCTCCGTACCCGCTCTTCTCGACTTTCATTTCCGGAAATGCCCCGAAACGCGTAGCCAGGGTTTTCACGATGGCCGCTCCTGTGGGCGTCAGCAATTCGGCCTGAATGCCGGACGAGTACACGGGCGCCCCCTTCAGCAACTCAAGGGTTGCAGGCGCCGGGACAGGGAACACCCCGTGCGCGCACTTGACCGTGCCGCCGCCAACATTCAATGGAGAGCAGATGATTTCCTCGACTCCGAGCGCCTCGGCCCCGACAGCCGCGCCCACGATATCGACCATGGCATCGACCGCGCCGACCTCGTGGAAGTGCACGGACTCGATATCAGAATTGTGAATCTTGGCCTCGGCCCCGCCTAAGGCCTCGAAGATAGCAATGGCCGTTTTCTTCGCGCCCGCGCTGATGGCGGCTAGTTGAATGATCTCCCGAATCTCTCTCAGGCCACGCCCGTGCGAATGCTCCTGCGGATGAGAATGTTCGTGTGGCGCGGTCACTCCTATCCGCGACGAAGGCTGCAAATGAGAGTGCTCATGTGGCGCGGGCGCCCCCGCCCGCGAAGAAGATTGCGAATGAGAATGCGGATGTGCGCGAGCCTCCTCATGGGTATGTGGGGGGACGGGCGTCTCGCCCGTCCCGTCGGGCGGGACGCCCGACTCTCCACGATGCGCCAGCTTACTGCCCGCAAGGGCTTCCTCGCGCGGCAGTTCCTTTTCTCCATGAACGAGCACATCGACTTTCGTCGCTGTGATCCCGCTGCGATTCACAGCCGAAATCTCCAGACGAGCGCCAATATCCATTGCCGCGACCGTCCGCTCCAACAGACCAGCGGGTACTCCGGCATCCACCAGTGCCCCCAGGAACATGTCGCCGCTCATGCCGGAAAAACAATCGAGGTAAGCAATTTTCATAGGACGGCCGGTAGCTGATGGTCGTTAGCTGTTGGCAAAAGCGTCAGACTTCACCCTGTTAGAACCGATGCGCGTAAGACTTTGACAGAAATTAGGCTCGGTCCCCACATGCGCGAGCGCTTTCGCTTTGGACCGACGACGGGCAACCGACAACGATTTAGCCAAAAGCCAACGACCATCGACCAACGTCTGATTCATCATAGGCAAGGCCTCGAACTCGCGTCAAACGTCCGCAGCTCTAACCGTTTGTTACAATCACTATTTCCTTCAACAAGTTAGAGGGACTCCTTGTATCGTATTCTCGAACGCCGTCTGACCCAGCAGGTGCGCGATTTCTTGCGCCGTACCTACAATCTCGACCTGTCCAAAATCGTCGTCGAACAGCCACCTAAAGTCGAACTGGGCGAGTACGCGATACCTCTGGCGTTTGAGTTGGCCAAGAAGTTGCGCAAGGCCCCGCGCAAGATCGCGGAAGAAATTGTCAACGGCATCGGGCCGATCGAAGGCTTTGAGAAGCTGGAAGTGGCCGGCGCGGGATACATCAACGCGCGTGTGCAGCGCGGAGCAGTTGCTGCGGCGCTCGCATCCGACGAGAAACCGAAAGTCGATGTGTCCGCTGTTAAAGTGTTGGTTGAGCATTCCAGCATTAACCCCAATAAAGCCGCCCACATCGGACATTTGCGCAATGCGATCCTCGGCGACACATTCGTGCGTCTCTTGCGCTGCGCGGGGCGCGAAGTCGACATCCAGAACTATATCGACAATACCGGCGTGCAAGTCGCTGACGTGGTCGCGGGCTTTCTCTATATCGAGAAAAAATCCCGCGCCGAAATCGAGCACTTGGCGGCGCAGCCGCGCTTCGACTACTACTGCTGGGATCTCTACGCGCGTGCTTCGCAGTGGTACGGAGAAGACAAGCAGAATCTTCAGCTGCGCGCAAAAACTCTGCACGAAATCGAAGCTGGGGGAAATGACACCGCCGCGATCGCCGACCTGATTTCGGTCGCCGTGCTGCGCCGCCACCTCGAAACCATGGACCGGCTCGACATCGAATACGATTTCCTCCCCCGCGAGAGCGAAATCCTGCACCTTCATTTCTGGGATGCAGCCTTCACGAAGCTGAAAGAAGGCGGGGTGCTGTTCTTCGAGAGTGACGGAAAGAACAAGGGCTGTTGGGTGATGCGTCGGGCGGGAACAGGAAATTCCAAATCGACCACAGAGGACACTGAGGGCACTGAGAACGCGAAGGACATCGAAATCAGGGCTGAGGGCGACGTTACCGAGGAAGACCAGAAAGTCATCGTCCGCTCCAACGGCACAGTGGGTTATGTCGGCAAAGACATCGCTTATCACATGTGGAAGTTCGGTTTGCTGGGACGCGACTTCGGCTATCGCAAGTTCTATCTCTATCCCAACCAACACCAGTGCTGGATTTCGGCGACCGAAGGTGAGAAAGATCATCCCCATTTCGGCGACGTGGACGAGATCTACAACGTCATCGACGCGCGCCAGTCCGAGGCGCAAAACACGGTCATCGAAGCCTTGCGTGGCCTGGGCCACAACGAGGCGGCCGACCACTACACCCACTTTTCCTACGAGATGGTTGCGCTGACTCCGCGCTGCGCCGCCGAACTTGGCTACGAGTTGTCGGAAGAAGACAGAGCAAAATCCTATATTGAAGTTTCGGGCCGCAAAGGTTTTGGCGTAAAGGCTGACGATCTGATCGATCGCCTGATTGCGTCTGCGAAGCGCGAAGTCGATCCTCGGCACCCTCAACTCACCGACGACGAGCGCCGCGCGATTGCGACGCAGATCGCCATCGGCGCGTTGCGTTACTTCATGCTCAAGTACACCAAGCCTTCGGTGATCGCCTTTGATTTCAAAGACGCGCTGAGCTTTGAAGGCGAGACCGGACCCTACGCGCAGTACGCCGTGGTACGAGCCACCAACATCTTTCGCAAGGGTGGGTTTGATCCGGAGACGCTTGGAAAAGAGGTGGCGAGCGAGGTGCCGAGCCAAGAACTCGGCAAGTATCTTTCGGGCGAAGGCGGAAACGAAATTTGGGAGCTGTGGCTTACGTCCTCTAGAACGGCCCAGGTCGTGGACCAGTGCATCGCGACGACCGAGCCGGCGTACCTGGCGAAGCACGCGTTCCAGTTGGCGCAACTGTTCAACACGTTTTATCACCGGCATCCTATCCTGAATGAGGCCGATCAGGGAAGGAAGCGTTTCCTGCTGCTGACCGCCGGCGTGGTGCGCAGGGAGCTGATTCGCACGTTGGCGGTGTTGGGGATTACGGTACCGCCGGTGATGTGAAAGTGCACGGGTCAGATCTCAGCTGGAGAACCGGGCGTCCGCCCGGCTGGACGGGCGCCCGTCTCCACCCAAACCCGGCAACCCGACCCTCGCCAGCGGCATCTTATCCCTCAGGAAGTCAGGGAAACTCTATGGTGAAATGGTGGAGCGCCGTCGGTATGCTGTTCGTGCTGTCAGCCATCGCGCTGGCGGTGCCCGAGCCTGCTGCGCAGTCGAGTCAGACTTTTCCCGCCACGCTGCGAAACGCGCGCTACGTTTACGTGGCGGCATATGACGGCGACGAATTCAACATCCATCTGCTGCCCGAAGATCGCGACGCCATCGTGGCAGTGCAGGATGCGATCCGCAAGTGGGGCAAGCTGACGTTGGTGTACCGGCCGGACGAAGCGGATATCGTTCTGCTGGTCGAGAGTCGTCCGTCCGAGGACATCCTGGCCGTCTACGACGCGCGCCAGGTGCCGAGCGGCATGTATTTGTGGCGCGCCATGGGCCGTGACGGATTGCAGGCCGGCGAGACACCAGTGTTCACGCAGTTCGAAAAAGGCTTTGAAGGCGTGCAAACAAAGGCGGAGAAGTCAGGTCGCTAAGTTAGATATTCATAAGCAACCGGATTCATAGTAACCGGTTGTTGTAAGCGAACCACGGACACGCATTTTTGAATGGATCGAACCTGGTCCACGAGAGTGCCTCATCCGTGGTTTTCGCCTTTTGCGGTGCGTTCTAGAGATTCGAAATCTGCCCGCAGTCGCCTCCAAAACAAAGGCAGACTCCTTCCGTTGCGTGCTGCGGAATGACCCTGCAAGCGGGAGGCTCCGAGCCGCGTTATTCAGTCAGTTTGACCGCTGCGCTGTCATTACCTCTGTAACGTTTCCGTGCCGATTGGCGTGGCTCACTGGTCCGGGGTTGTCCACAATTAACGTGAACCATTCTGGGCAGCAGGAAAATTCATGAGAACAAAGGTTATCTTGGTCGCCACTGTCGCGTGCGCTATGACGGCCGGGGCGCAGCAGCCGCGAACCTTCGACTGGGTGCGGGCAAGCGACGAAATCGTGCAACTTGATCCGGCCGACTATCACACCGGACGTGTGTACCGGCCGGGGCCGGACGGTGGCAACATGCACGTCATTATTCAGGCCAAGCGGCCGGTGACGCTCGCCATGACCTCGGCGGAAGAGTGGAATGCCGCGCAGCCGCATCCGGAAACCTGGGGCAATCTCGAGTACCGTTGTTGGCGCGAACACGTGACCAGCACGACCTACGAATGCCATCTGCCTCCAAACCGGCATATGGTGCTGATCATTCACGACGAGCGCACACCCAACCGGGCCCTCATGCAGGGAATCGGAGTGATCCTTGGTAAGGGTGGAGCGCGCGCGTTTGTTTCTCCCAATGATGTCGACATCACCTATCACAGTTGGTCCTGCGTCGCCAACTGCGTGCAGCCTGAGTTTCAGTGGGTGAGGCTCGTGAAAGAGAAATACGAACTCACGAACGTGCCCAAGCTGTACAGCATCCTGACGCCCGAGCATGACGGCCAGAAATTGTGGATGAAGATCAAGTCGCAAGTGCCCATGACGATGGGAGTGATGCCGTCGGCGACGGCGGATCAAGTGTACGACCGGCCCGAGCAACTGAGCACCGCGCTGGCACAAACTTCCTGCAAGCAGCGCGGAGTGCAGACGATGGAGTTCGACTGCCTCTTCAACTTAGCCGACGGTCCGCAGTCGCTGTTGATCGTGCCCAACGACAAGCCGCGTAAGAAGGTCGAGATCGAAGTGCAGACTTACAAGTGCGTGGCGAATTGTGATTTGTTGAAGGCGGACGGGACGCAACCCTAGCGTCGATTCTTCGGCGACTCAGGGGTGTGGGGACAACGTGGGATCGGGGCAACAGGACGACATCTAATTGGTGAGGCTGATCTCGCCAGAAAAAATACTTGCGAAAGCCTAAGTAGCCGGGCTTATCGACCGTGAGCGTTTCTTCGACATTCGGTGGATGGATCATTCCTATCGGGTAGGAGCCATCCGCAGCCGTTTTTCGCGGATCTTTGGCTGAAATCTTTAATCGATAGACTCAGGATAGCGTCTGGCAGGGCTTTTCCTTGCAGATCGCGAACGTGACCACGGATACTCGTGCCCGGATCACAGCAACACATCGCCAACAGCGGCGCTACCAATATCAGTGGCTAAACATTTCGCATAAATGCGCCTGTCCACTTTAGTCCCTTCGAGCACTGCCCCCAGAGATGATATAACCACCCCGTCGGCTGGGTACGCAGCCCGTTTGAATCTCATTCTGGTTTTGCTATCGCCCACCGATACTTGGTTCGATTCCAAGCTCGGGATGGTAACCCTTGAACGCCTCGCCGGGCGGGGTCAGCCTTCGGGCAGCCGGGTTTCGGCCCTGTGGGTTAAGCCCCCCGCCGACACTCGGTGGCTCCGCCCTGCGGGATTATGGAGACTTTAATGCTTCCAGTTTTGTGGCTCGTGATTTTGGTTGCGGTGATTCTAATCACGGTGATCAGGATGTTTCGCGTTCGCAGAGTAACGGTTTTCGAGTACCAGAAGGCTCTGAAATACGCCAAAGGCCGCTACGCGGGTACGCTGGCTCCGGGGCAATACTGGATTCTGTCGACATATACGACCGTTGTTCCCATCGATATTCGGCCCGAGTTCATCACCATTCAGGGACAAGACGTGCTCAGCGCGGATGGAGTCACACTCAAAGCTAGTCTGGCGGCGGAGTTTCAGGTGGTAGATCCAAACTTGGCCATCAACAAAAGTGCAAATTTTCGAGGCAGCTTATATCTCACCCTGCAGATGGCCTTGCGAGAGATTGTTGGCACCGAAAAAATTGAGGTGCTCCTCGGCAATCGCGCAGCCATCAGCACGAGGTTAATGGAACTCGGTTCCGGAAAGGCTTCAGAACTTGGACTGAAGCTCATCTCAGCGGACGTGAAAGACATCATGTTCCCCGGCGAGATGAAGAAGGCATTCGCGCAAGTGGTCAAGGCGCAGAAAGAAGGGCAAGCGGCTTTGGAAAGAGCACGTGGGGAAACGGCTGCGTTGCGTAGCCTTGCGAACGCGGCGCGGGCAATGGATGACAATCCCAACCTTCTGCAGTTGCGTGCCTTGCAGGCTTTGGCGGATTCTTCGGGGAACACGCTTGTGTTTGGAGTGCCGAACGCTGCGGTGCCTTTACGGCAAGGCGAAAAGAAACCCGCTCCGTCCCGCGGAGAACGGGAAGAAGAGTAGTTCGCACCGCGATTTGAAGAGACGCGCGGGAAGCCCGTCTCTCCACAATCAAAACTACCCGCCGAAATCCTTCACAAACTCCACCAAACTCCGCACCGCAATCCCCGACGGTCCCTTCGCGATCCACGGCTTCGCCTCTTCCGTCCAGGCAGTACCCGCAATATCGAGGTGCAGCCACGGGGTGTCTTCCGCGAACTCCTTCAGGAACATTGCGGCGGTGATGGCGCCGCCCCAGCGGCCGCCAGAGTTTACGATGTCCGCAATCCCGGAACGAATCACTTCTTTGTATTCTTCGTCGAGCGGCATCCGCCAGAATTTCTCGCCGGCCTTGTCTTCGGCTTTGCTGAAGCGCTCATACAACTGTTCGTCGTTGGCGAAGATGCCGGCATTCACGTAGCCCAACGCGACGACTACCGCGCCGGTGAGAGTGGCGGCGTCGACCAGGTGCGTGCAGCCCAGCTGTCGCGCATAGAAGAGGCCGTCGGCCAGCACCAGTCGGCCTTCGGCGTCGGTGTTGATGATCTCGATCGACTTGCCCGACATCGCGATCTGTACGTCGCCGGGTTTCTGGGCCTTGCCCGACGGCATGTTCTCCGTGGCGCAGACGATCGCCGTGACTTTCACTTTGGGCTTCAGTAGTGCGATGGCGCGCATGGCGCCCAGCATGGCGGCCCCTCCGGCCATGTCGTACTTCATCTTCTCCATGCCGTCGGCAGGCTTGATCGAAATGCCGCCGGTGTCAAAGGTGATGCCTTTGCCGACTAAGCCGAGAACCGGCTTCTCGGGCGCGCCGGCCGGTTCGTAGCGCAAGACGATTAACGCGGGTGGCTCGTCGGAACCCTGGGCCACGCTCCAGAAGGCGCCCATTTTGAGTTCCTTGATTTTGTCCGCGCCGTAGACTTCGCACTTGAGGCCAACTTCCTGTGCCATCTTCTTCGCTTGGTCCGCGAGTATTGTCGGCGTCATTCGGTTGCTGGGCTCGTTGACCAGTTGGCGGGTGAAGTTCTGTGACTCGCCGATCACTCGAGCTGCTTCCATGGCTGTTTCCAGCTTCGTCTTATCGCCGGCAGCTACGACCGTGAGTTCGTCAATTTTTTGGTCCTTGCGATCGCTCTTGTAAGTGTCGGCGTCGAAGTTGCCGACGAAAGCGCCTTCCACCACAGACTTCACGCTTCCTTCCGGCGTGCCGGTCAGCGGAGTGACGAAAGCGAAGCTGCGCAGGCCGCGGGACTTCAGCGTGCGCACGGCGGCTCCGGCCAGGCGGCGCAGGTCGAACGCGGAAAACGTCGTCGCTTTACCACCGCCTAGCAAAAGCAGGCGTTTCGCTTTCAGGCCAGCGGGATGGTGCAGCAATGTGACTTCGAAAATCTTGCCGGTGACTTCGCCGCTGGCGATAACCTCAGCGGCCGCGGTCTTTACGGCGGTGTCCGTGGTCTCGACGGTGATTTCGGGCTTGTCTTTGGCGGCGCGGTCGAGTACGACGACCACCAGGCATTCGGTTTCCACTTGGGCGGGATGGGCGAGCGTGAGATTGGTTTTCATGGTTTCGTTTTCCAGTATCGTCGGCGGATGGGGAAATGCGCAAGGCTCGGTGGGTTTGTTTTGGGCTCGTTTGATTTCCGGATCACAGGCTTTTGCCCCCAGAGATCGCAGAGTGAGCGCAGAGTTCGCGACGCGGAAAGCGGATTCCACCGCCTGCGCTTTACTCGGTCTCGCAAATGACGGCAAGGAAAGTTTCAGGACCGAGATCACGACTTGACCGCGTCACGATGCCCTGCGTTGCCGTTGCTAGACTTCACACCACGATTTTCCGCTTGCAAACCTTTTACATACTGTAGACGCAGGGGTGACAACTCCAGCCTGCACTGTCGCTAATCTCTGTTCAACCATTGAACATACCCGTTGCCCCGGGGCTTCGTGAGAGGTGAAGGAGATTAGCGGTGAAGAGCGTCAGGTTGGTATTGATTTTCGGTGCCGTCGTGGCTTGGATCGCGCAGGCATCATGGGCCCAGACCGGCTACAAGCAGACAAATCTGGTGGCCGATCAGTCCGGTGTGGCGAACCATACGGATGCACAACTGTCCAATCCGTGGGGAATTGCCTTTCTTCCCGGCGACCCGTTCTGGATTGCGAACAACAACGGCGGCACCGCTACGCTCTACGATGCACAAGGCGTGAAGCAGACCACTGTGGTGGGAATTCCAACGGGTGCGACCAATCCCTGCAACCCGGGCTGTCCGACCGGGATTGTCGCTAATGGTTCTTCAGATTTCGGCGGCGCGCTTTTCATCTTTGACACTGAGGATGGCATTTTGGCGCGCTCGAGTGGAACGGGCAACGCGACCGTAGCGGTCGACAACTCGGCAGCGGGGGCTGTCTACAAGGGGTTGGCGCTTCTCAATAATACGGCGGGAAATTTTCTGCTTGCGGCGAACTTTCACAGCGGCGCGATCGAGGTTTATGACCACAACTTTGCTTCGGCAACGTTGAGCGGAGGTACCTTTACCGATCCCGGACTGCCCGCGGGTTATGCCCCGCACGGCGTGCACGTTATCAACAACCTCGTGTTCGTGACCTACGCACAGCAGGATACCGCGAAGCACGACCCAGTCTTGGGCGCGGGTCTGGGGATCGTCGATGTATTCCAAACGAATGGCTCATTTCTGCGCCGTGGGATGACGGGCGGCACGTTGAACGCGCCCTGGGCGGTGGCATTAGCGCCCGCGAGTTTTGGGGACTTCTCGAACGACCTTCTGGTTGGGAATTTCGGCGATGGCACGATCAGCGCTTTCGACACGGCCGGGACATTTTTGGGCCAGGTGAACAATAGCAATGGCAACCTGATCGCCACTCCGGGATTGTGGGAGATGGTGTTCGGCGTAACTGGCACAGGGGATCCGAACACGCTCTATTTCACGGCGGGCGGCAGTAGCCAAACTCACGGCCTGTTTGCCACTCTGGTCCCAACTCCTGCGGCAGGAACGGACTTTTCTCTCGGATTGTCAGCGCCTTCGGCGACCGTAACACGGGGCGGTTCGACTTCACTGAGCATCGATGCCAGCGGTTCGGGCGGATTCAACAACGCAATCAACTTGTCGTGTTCCGGCCAACCGGCGGGAGTGACGTGCGCCTTTGCGCCCGCTTCGATTATGCCGGGCGCATCGAGTTCTCTCACGATTTCGGTGGGGTCAACTTACGTCCCTCCCATGGGATACATGGCGTGGGCGCCACTAACAGGATTTGGTTTGCTCGGCCTGGTGTTTGGGATTCGCCACAAACACCAGGCCGGCATTACGCAGCGGACTGGGATATGGGCACTGGGACCCGCTGCGCTGCTGCTCGTGTGGCTGCTGCTGTGGGGCATTGGTTGCAGCAGCTACTCGAGCAGCCATACGAATCCAGCGGGAGTGCAGACCATGATGGTGGTCGGCACGTCGGGAGGTATTTCGCATTCCACACCGGTGAGCCTTACGATTCAGTAAAAATTCGGTAGTCGATTGTTCCTGGGTCGCTTTCCACTCTCTCCAAACAGGGCATGGGACTTGTTCCCGTGCCCTCTTTTTGTTTGCTGGTGGAGGCAGTCAGTCGAATATCTCGCTACGTTCTCTTCCGCCCTCGCGCGACCGCCTCGCGTGCTTCCTTATCGGCGGTGCGGCGGCGCTCCGTTTCGCGCTTGTCCCAGAGTTGCTTGCCCTTCGCCAAGGCGAGTTCCACCTTTACTTTGCCGTTCTTGAAGTACATGCGGGTAGGTATCAGGGTCAAACCTTTCTGCTGAGTTTTGCCTAGCAGTTTGCGCAGTTCGTCCTTGTGGACCAGCAGTTTGCGGGTACGGAGCGGCGCATGGTTGAAGATGTTGCCGTGCTCATACGGACCGATGTGGGCGTTCAACAGCCACAGCTCGCCATCCTTGACCAGGCCGTAGGAGTCCTTGAGGTTCGCGCGCCCGGCGCGGATCGACTTCACTTCGGTGCCTGTGAGGACAACTCCGGTCTCAAATTTTTCCAGCAAGAAGTAGTTATGGGAAGCGATCCTATTGACGGAGGCATCCCGCTGGCCGGAGGCGGTCGGGTCCCGGCGCGGATTTTTCTCCGCGTTCGGCTTGGTTTGGTGCGTAGACTGACGAGCCATTGCTAGGAAAACGTTAGCACATGGGAGAGAGGGCGGCCGGGGCTTTGGGACCGAGGTCTTGCATCTGGGGTCCTCTGGGGAGGGGTATCTCCCGCAGCCGCCGAACCGACCGATTCGCAGGCGGGACGAGGGTTCCGGTGTCGCGAGCGAACGGTTCTTCGTTGCTGAAGCAAGCCCGTTTTTAGCCCTTTTGGGACTACGACCAAAGAGTGTAACTGCCAGTCTCACAGGCACTTCGGAAGTGATGAAGGGCGATGCTATAATCACGCTGTTTTTGTGTCTTTTTGCGGATTCGGGCGAAGCGCTCCCCCCTGGGGCCATTGGCCAATTCCGATCCGGATTGCATACGAGGGCTCACTGAATGAGACGTTTGTTCCGCCCGGCGGCCTTGCTGCTCGTCGTCGTGGCTATCACCCTTCCCGCCATAGCCGACAAAGCACATTCATTATGGAATAAGGGCAAGGACTCCGAAGCCCGCCAGGACTATGAGAAAGCCTACGATTATTACCAGGAAGCTTTCAGCCTGAAGCCGAAGGACTTGCGCTATCGCGCGGCCTATGAGCGCATCAAGTTTCTGGCTGCAGCCTCGCACGTGCACCGGGGCCAGATCATGCGGGATAGCGGGAAACTGGACGAGGCGCTGGTGGAATTTCAGAAGGCGGCTCTGATCGATCCGTCCAGCTTCATTGCCCAGCAGGAAGTGCGTCGCACGCAGGACATGATCAACAAAGCCGCCAATCCCCCGACGGCGGTCGCCCCTGCGCCCGATACGCTCCGCAAGAAGCTGGCGGAGGCCCAGGGGCCGGTGGAACTGGCTGCCATCTCCAATGTCCCCATCACCCTCAAGCTCACCGAAGACACCAAGGTGATTTACGAAACCGTAGGCAAACTGGCGGGGATCAACGTCCTGTTCGATCCGGACTACACTTCGCGCAAGATCCGCATCGAGTTGAACGGCGTTACGCTGGAAGATGCGCTCGGAATCATCGCGCTGGAATCGAAGACCTTCTGGCGCCCCGTGACCGCGAACACAATTTTTATTGCGACTGACAATCCGGCCAAGCGCAAAGAGTTGGATCAGAGCGTCATCAAGACTTTTTATCTTTCGAACCTTTCGCAGGCGACCGAGTTGCAGGACGTGGTAAACGCCATGCGTACCCTGCTCGAAGTAAGCCGCATTCAGCAGTTGCAGTCGCAGAACGCCGTGATCGTGCGCGGAACGCCGGACCAGATCGCCCTGGCGCAGAAGCTGGTCGATGACCTCGACAAGGCGAAGCCGGAAGTGATTGTGGATGTGGTGGTCATGCAGGTGAGCCGCGATAAGACGCGCACCCTGGGTATCAATCCGCCGACCAGCACCAGCATCTCGCTCAACAACAACGTCAACAGTACGACCACGACGGCGACTGGACCTGCTGGTGGGACTGGCACTGTGACCCAGTCAAGCGGGAGCGGGAACGGCGGCATTAACCTGAACCGCATTGGAAATCTGAACGCGACGGACTTCACAATCACCATTCCGGGCGTTACCGCTTCGGCCATCATGAGTGCGAGCGACACAAAGATTATTCAGAACCCGCAGATCCGCGCGCTCGATGGACAGAAGGCCACGCTGAAAATCGGCGACCGCGTGCCGGTGGCGACCGGTTCGTTTCAGCCGGGCATCGGTGGAGTCGGCATCAATCCACTGGTCAACACCCAGTTCCAGTATCTCGATGTCGGCGTCAACATCGACATCACGCCCCGGGTTCACGCGGGGCGCGAAGTGAGTCTGAAAGTCAGTCTCGACATTTCGTCAGTGACGGGGCAGTCGAACATCGGTGGCATCAGCCAGCCCATCATCGGCCAGCGCAAGATCGAGCACGAGATCCGCCTGAAGGAAGGCGAAGTGAATCTCCTGGGCGGGATGCTGGAACATGATCTGACCAAGTCGATCAGCGGCTGGCCGGTGTTGGGTAGCATTCCCTACCTGAAGTACTTCTTCGCGTCAGAGACTAAGGATGACCGCGAGAATGAACTGGTCTTTGCGCTGGTCCCACACATTGTGCGCGGGCCTGACGTGACCGAGTCGAATCAGCGGATGCTCGATGTGGGAACCGCCAACGCGCTCGAGTTGCGGCACGTTAGCAAGCCACCCGAACCGGCGCCTGCAGCGGCGCCGCCGGCTCCCCCGGCGGCCGCGACGGCCCCGCCCAATGCGCCGCGGCCGGCAACCGGGACGCCATCCATCTCCCCGGCCTCTCCCGGCGGAGCCAGTTTTCTGTTCGATCCGGGATCGATTGCGCAGCCCAAGGGGGCAACCTTCACGGTCAACATCCTCATTTCCGGTGCGCAGAACGTCTACTCGGTGCCCCTGCAGTTGAACTACGATCCGGCAAAACTTCAACTGGTCAATGTTTCCAACGGCGGATTCCTCTCGCAGGATGGGCAAGCGGTGGCTCTCGTGCATCGCGAGGATGAAACCAGCGGCACGTTGCAGATCACCGCGACGCGTCCGCCCAACTCTGGCGGAGTTTCCGGACAAGGCTCCGTGGTGACCCTGACATTCATGGCGAAGGCAAGCGGCCAGTCGCCGTTGACCATCACTCGCGGCGGCGCCCGGGATCCTGCCATGCAGGCGATCACGGTGAACGGCGCGCAGGCCGTGGTTACCATTCAATAGCATGAAGGAGAAGTTCGTTGTGGCTGCCGTAGCTGTACATCCGAAGGGTAGTCGCTGCACGGCGAGAGATCTGGCTCGGAAGACAATGCGCGGATTTACGCTGATCGAATTGATCGTGGCGACCGCGATCCTGGTCATCCTGACAACCATGGCGCTGCCGCTGGCGCGCGTGAGCATCAAGCGTGAGAAGGAGCGCGAACTGCGCTATGACCTGTGGCAGATGCGCGATGCGATTGACCGCTATAAAGACGCTGCCGATCGCGCGGCTTTCCAGATCAAGCTGGGCAGCGAAGGTTATCCGCCGGATCTGGATACGCTCGTTCAGGGAGTGGATTCGAACGGGAAGAAACTCAGATTTCTGCGCAAGGTTCCGATCGATCCCATGACTGGCAAGGCCGATTGGGGAATGCGCTCGGTGCAGGACGATCCGACGTCGAGTTCCTGGGACGGGGAGAACGTGTTCGATGTCTACACCCAGTCGGAGAGCACCGCGCTCGACGGCACAAAATATAGGGATTGGTAAGATTGGAAATGGGACGAGTGCGCAAGACTGGCTCATGCCGTGGGTTCACGTTGATCGAGATGATGATCGTGGTGTGCCTGATCATCATCCTGGTGTCGATCGCGGTGCCGGTCTACAACCGTTCGATTCTGCACGCCAAAGAAGCCACCCTGCGGCAGGATTTGTTCACGCTGCGCAGCGTGATTTCACAATATACGCTCGACAAGCAGAAG
>Ga0307471_100000814_pt1 | contig 16389 bp, 15 predicted proteins | sample atmos_gasesAM3C__2_FD_204566 | JGI IMG/M metagenome (GOLD analysis project Ga0307471, IMG submission 204566) | Hardwood forest soil microbial communities from Morgan-Monroe State Forest, Indiana, United States - atmos_gasesAM3C_515 | ecosystem: Environmental > Terrestrial > Soil > Temperate... | reverse complement strand
AGCGGAGCCAATGTCCAGATTAACGGTACGTTGTCAACGCCCAATGCGGGTTTCGGCGTTTGCTCGGCGGGCAATGTGACGGCGCTGAGCGGCAACGCGAACCAGATCACCGGCGGGCTCGTCCAGATGCCCCAGGCAGTAACCTTTCCCACGCCGACCACTTATCCTCCGGGAGCCACAAATATCAGCAGTACCACGACCCTCGGCCCCACGGTCGATGCTGCTAATTGCAGCCCCGCCGGCGGCCTGGCTGCCAACACTTGCGCCTACGGGGATATCAATCTTTCCGGCGGCAAAATTGTTACGCTGTATCCGGGCACTTACAATATCAACAGTATCTCCATCACCGGTAACGCTCAGCTCGTAATTGCTCCGTATCCTGCTGGGACGCCAAATGCTGGCCAGTACGGCCCCGTAGTCATCAACGTGGCGGGCAACAATAACGCCACCCCCATCGATCTGGAAGGCAACGGACTCTCGAATCCGACTTATGATCCGTCCATGATTCAATTCCTCTACGCGGGGAACGGCACCATGAAAGTCGCGGGCAACGGCGCTAGCGCAGCGGTGGTCTACGCCCCGAATGCCTCGGCCGACTTCAAAGGAAATGGAACTTTTTACGGATCGGTCGTCGCGAACCAACTGCTGGACGTCGGAAACGGGGCCATCTATTACGACATGAAGCTGAAGAAGAAGTTGTTTACCGTCGGGAACTACGTTCTTAACTCCTTTACATGGAACAAGTTCTGATTCCCAGTTAGATCAATCAAGACCCTTCACACCTTAGAACCACGGGCCGGGCCGGCTTAAGCCGGCCCCTTTCTTTTTCCTGGCAAGTCTTCGTAGCGTCTTAGTTCTCTTGACCGAGCACCGCCTCGTCTCCGCCATTTTGGTGCGCAACCGCTCTTTGGTTTGCAACCGCGCGGGGCGCTATAATGTTCGGATGCAAAATCATCAGGGAAGCGCACCGGTGCATGGCACCACGGTCTTGTGTGTGCGCAAGGACAACAAAGTCGTGCTTGTCGCCGATGGTCAGGTCACCATGGGCGATCACGTGATGAAGCACACTGCGCGCAAGACGCGTCGCTTGTACAACGATAAAGTTCTGGCCGGCTTTGCCGGTTCTACTGCCGACGCTATTACCCTCTTCGAACGTTTCGAAGGCAAGCTGCAGGAATCTTCCGGCAATCTGCAAAAGGCCTCCGTCGAACTTGCCAAGGAATGGCGCAAGGACCGCGCCCTGCGACATCTGGAAGCCATGCTCATCGTGGCCGACAGCAAAGCCACTTTCATCCTCTCCGGCAATGGTGATGTCATCGAGCCTGACGATGGAATCGTGGCCATTGGCTCTGGTGGCAGCTACGCCCTCGCCGCGGCGCGCGCCATGCTGAAGCACTCCAAATTGAACGCCAAAGATTTGGCCATGGAAGCTATGCGCATCGCCAGTGAAATCTGCATTTACACCAATGCAAATTTTACCGTTGAGGAGCTTTAAACCTGGCGTCGAATTCCGAATTTGAGTGCTTGTGTAAGTTCTTTTTCTTGTTCCTTGTGAGACGGCTTCCAGTCGACCTCGGCGCCCGCGGGTTGCGCGGATTTCTTTGTAAACCATCGCGGGGCGTGTAGCATCTTCTAGTTGGGGGATGTTAGGCTTTGGCTGTGCCTCTCTTCACGCAAGTCTTTAAGACGAAAAACTGGGAACTAGTGAACTACTTGGGGAACCAGGAATGACCAGCAAGTCCGACAAAGAATTAGTTCTTGCGCCCGGAGGCAATGGCGCTGTTACCGGCGAAGAGGAAGGGCTTCTTCCCGCGCTCGATGACATGACTCCGCGCGAGATTGTCGTCGAGCTTGACAAATATATTGTCGGGCAGGCGGCTGCGAAACGCGCCGTTGCCGTGGCGTTGCGCAACCGTGTACGCCGGCAAAAACTCCCTCCGGAAATTGCGGATGACGTCTTGCCGAAAAATATTCTGATGATCGGACCGACAGGCGTTGGGAAAACCGAAATTGCCCGCCGCCTCGCGCGTCTTGCCGGATGCCCGTTTATCAAGGTGGAAGCTTCCAAATACACGGAAGTCGGTTATGTGGGCCGTGATGTTGAGTCCATGGTGCGCGACCTGGTCGAAACCTCCATTGACATGATCCGCGAGGAAAAGCTCGACGAAGTTGCTGATCGCGCCGAACAAGCTGCAGAAGAACGCGTCCTCGATCTCTTGCTCCCGCCGCCTCCGCCACCTGTTCCCGGTACGCCGGAGAGCGAGCTTGCCGCGCAACGCGAGCAGAATCAGCGCACGCGCGAGAAGCTCCGAGCACAGCTTCGCGAAGGCAAGCTCGACCAGCGCTTGGTGGACCTGGAGGTCCGCGAGCGCATGATGCCCGCGTTCGAAATCATTTCCAGCCAGGGCGGAGACATGGAAGGCATGGACGCCTCGAAGATCAACGACATGCTTTCCGGCATTTTCGGGCAACAGAAGAAAAAGCGCAAAATGAGCGTGGCCGACGCCTTCGAATACCTGATCCAGGAAGAAGAAAACAAGCTATTGGACATGGACATGGTCACACGCATGGCCGTCGAGCGTGCCGAGCAGATGGGAATCATTTTCATCGACGAAATCGACAAGGTTGCCGGCCGCGAATCTGGCCACGGCCCGGATGTTTCCCGCGAGGGCGTACAGCGCGACATTCTGCCCATCATCGAAGGCACCACCGTCAACACGCGCTACGGGATGATTCGAACCGACCACATCCTCTTCATCGCCGCAGGCGCTTTTCATGTGACCAAGCCTTCTGACTTGATCCCCGAACTCCAGGGCCGCTTGCCCATTCGCGTAGAACTGCAATCGCTCAAGGAAGAGGATTTCATTCGAATCCTCACCGAGCCAAAGAACGCGCTCATCAAGCAATACATCGCCCTTCTTGAAACCGAAGGCTTGAAGCTGAATTTCACCGAAGATGCGGTCGCTGCCCTCGCTCGCTTCGCCACCAGCGTCAACGAGCAAACCGAAAACATCGGCGCTCGCCGCTTGCATACCATTCTCGAAAAAGTTCTCGACGAGATTTCCTTCGAGGCGCCTGACCTCAAGAAAAAGAACGTGAAAATCGACGCCGCTTACGTCAACAAACAATTGACCGACATCGTGAAGAACCAGGATCTAAGCCGCTACATCCTGTGAACTAGAAATCGGAAAATGGGAAATAGAAAAGGGACGTACGCCCGCCTCTCGGAAACTTCCACGCAAGCGGCCCGCATTTTCCCTTTTCTAATTTCCCTTATCATCATTATTGTTTCCGGCTGCGGGGCTCCTGGCGATCCCGTGCCGCCATCGCCGTTAGTTCCCGTTGCCGTTTCCGACCTCGCTGCGCGCCAGGCGGGCGATGGTGTCGAGCTTGTCTTTTCGCTTCCCCCTAAAATTGTTTCCGGAGAGAAACTCACCGGCCCTCCGGCCATCGAAATTGTTCGCGGTTCTCTAAAGTCGAATGGCGCGCCCGACCCGAAATCGTTTCGCGTCGTCTACACAATTCCAGGCGCGCTTGTTGCCAGTTATCTAGGTGCCGGTCGTGTTCGCTTTACGGATCCGATCTCGCCCGCAGAAACAAAAACGCATCCCGGCGCAACGTATGCGTATCTCATTCGAACGCGCCTCTCGAAAAAGCGGGCTTCAGCCGATTCGAATGTCGTTACAGCGCACTTGTTTCCCGTTTCGCAGCCCATCTCTTCGGTTCAATTCCAGATCACCGAAACCGCCGTGAACCTTACCTGGTCCGCGCCAACGCAAACGTCCGCCGGCGACCCTCTTTCTGGTATCTCCGGCTACCGTGTCTACCGCGGTGAAATCGATCCGCACTCGGCTGCTCCCACTGGCAAAGATCTCTCCACCATTCACTGGATTGTTCCCCTGTCGCTTCTCGGCCCGTCTGCGGCAACCAGCGACAGCGATACGCAATTTGAGTTTGGGAAGAGCTACGTTTACGTCGTTCGCAGCGTCATCTCCGTCGACGGAAACGAAATCGAGTCCGACAACTCGGAACCTGTCACCGTCACGCCGCTTGACACATTTCCCCCAGCCGCACCTCAGGGCCTGGTCGCCGCGGTGTTTCCCGGGCCGACTCCTTCCACGTTTGTTGTGGATCTATCCTGGTCCCTCAATCTGGAAACCGATTTTGGCGGTTATCGCGTCTATCGAAGTGAGCAGGAAGGCGCGCGCGGCCAGCTCATTAATCCTGATTTGCTGCCCACACCGGCCTTTCGCGACACGGCCGTGGTGCCGGGGCGCCGTTATTGGTATACGGTGACGGCCCTGGATCGCGCGGGAAACGAGAGCGCGTCGAGCAGTTCCGTTGCTGTTGACATCCCGCAACCGCCTTCGTAGATTCGTTTCTTTCATTTCGGCATCTTGGGAGCCCAGCTTCGGATGTTTATTCGAACAAATTTGCCTGGTTCTCGCCGGCTGGATTTCCTTCATAATGCCGCCATTCGCACCGGCGTGTACACCGGCGTATGCCTCAGCTTGGTTTTCATAACCTGGCTTGTCATCGCCAATCAGGTTCCTTTTCTGGAGCGTTTTGCCTTAGAGCGCAATATCGCCGCCGCCGCCGTTCTGGGCTTTCTCGCAGCTGTCCCCGTGCTGCGATTTCTTCAGTGGCCTGGAAATCTTCTGGCATCGAGCATGATCGCTTGGGTAATTTTCAGTCTGGCCTACCGCATGCTTTGCCTGATTTATCATGGACTCAGCAATTGGCACAGCACTTTCCAGGTTTTCATGGAAGGGGCCGTGGTCTATATGATTTTCACGACGCTGTCCTGGATCGGGGCAATTATCCGAAGGGCGCGCGCAGCCGAGAGTTCTCATCCCAAGCCTCAACCCACGCACCGTGAGAGCTGACATCCAATGAGAATCTGCCGTTATGTTCCGCGCAACACCGCTTCGGCGCCATCCCCGCGCTACGGCCTCATTGAAGGCCAAAACGTAGTTGAAATCGCCGGCCTGCCGTGGGGTCAATGGACGCGCAACGCGCACTCTTCGCGCCTTGGGGATGTGCGGCTCCTCGCTCCCGTCGAACCTTCCAAGATTGTTTGCGTCGGCCGCAACTACGCGGCGCATGCCGCAGAACTTGGCAACGAAGTGCCCAAAGAGCCTTTGATCTTTCTAAAACCCTCGACTTCCGTCATCGGCCCGGAAGAACCCGTGGTTCTCACGAAATTCTCCAAGCAAGTGGAACATGAAGGAGAGCTCGCTCTCGTTGTAGCGCGCCGCTGCTCGCACTTGCGAGATTCCGATGATGCGCTCTCCTACCTTCTCGGCTATACGTGCCTCAATGATGTCACCGCGCGCGATTTGCAGAAGAGCGACGTGCAATTCGCGCGCGGCAAAGGTTTCGACACTTTTTGCCCCATTGGTCCGCACATCGAAACGGAACTTGATCCTTCGAGCCTGCTCGTCGAAACACGCGTCAACGGGACCACTCGCCAGTCCGGGAACACGTCCCTCATGATTTATCCCGTGCCTTTTCTGGTTCGCTGGATTTCCCGCATGATGACTCTGCTCCCCGGCGACGTGATCGCCACCGGCACGCCCGCTGGCGTCGGCCCGCTGGTTGCCGGCGACACAGTTGAAGTTGCTGTTTCCGGCGTCGGCGTATTGCGTAATCCGGTGCGCGCACCCCAAGATTGATTCCCGTGAGGACGCAATTTCGCTAGAATACGCGGTAGTGGGGCTGTGACCGTTGCAATCCGTCCGTCGCGTCGCTATAGCCCAGTCTTGGCGCCCCATGCAATCCCCGGGATTTATTGGAGTTGCATTGTTAATAGCCTTGCCCGCCGATTGGAAGCTGCTGCTTGCCATGGGTGGCGCGGCCATCGCCGCCGTCGCCATGATTGTGTATGCGTTTCTCCGTCCGGAAGGTGATCCGGAGGCGGAGGAACGCAAGCGGCGCCTCCATCTGAACCAAATCGGCCGCATCGCCGAGGGCCAGGTCGTCGATTTGATGGAGAATCCGCCCGAACCGCAAAAGCCACGCAAGCGTTTGTTCGGCGTTGGTGCCCATCCGCTCGCTGACTTGCGTCCGCGTCACCTCGTTTCCTACAGTTACGCGATTTCCGGCGTGGTCTATCACACCGCTCAGGACATCACCGGACTCGAAAGCCAGGTTCGCCTGGATCGCCTGGTTCCCGGCCAGCCTGCGAGCGTAAAGTACGATCCTTCTAACCCCGTGGATTCCATTCTTGTAGCTGACGACTGGTCTGGTTTGCGCTGACACCAGAGGCTTGCTGCAAGTTCAAGCCTTCTATCATTGATCTGTCAATCGCGCTGACTCGTCTGTTTGTCCGCTGGCGACGGTTACCGGCCGCGGCAAAGTCATTTCAAGGGGTGAACCCTCTCCCACATAAAAATGGCGGGTCCGCGCCATCAAAACAAAAGACACAATGGTCCCCGCGGCGAGGCCAGTGATACTTCCTATGGCTATGCCTTTAGGGGTATCGCTGGTCATGGTCATTCCCGCGAAGGTGGTTGTCTGCGTGGTGTGAGCGGCGGCGCCAATCGCGCTCCCAAGACCTAAGCCGACGAGCGGTGCAAGCAGCGCCCCTGCTTTGGCCGCATTGCCTGGGTTTCTCCAAGCCGTTCCTTCCGCGCTCATAATCTCAAGGGGACCTTTCATGTTGACGACTGAGCCATCGCTAAATGCGACGGAAATGGACTGCATCAGCAACTCCGCCCTGCTGCCTTGCCGCGTCAGTTTCTCTACTTTGCCTTGCACAAAAGCTCCGGCAGGGATGGCCACCTGATTGTCGGCAAACACGGGAGCGGTGGTCTCCGCAAAAATGGTATCGCCGCGATGCATGTTCTTGCTGTCGATGGGGTGCGTGAGAATAAGGGCAAGCTGCGTTCCCGCAGGAAGTGTGAGGGGCGCAGGATTCTGCGCCGGCGCCTGCTGAGATGCTTGCTGGCCCGGCGGAACGTCAGGGCGGGGTGGTTCCTGCTGCCCTTGCCCAGACTGTTGCGTCTGCTGAGACCAACACGGCGCGGAAAACAAGAAGATCGCCAAAACTAGCCACACAGCCTGCATTCTCCGAAAAGTTCGAGGAACTAAGAAGAGAACGTCCAGAGGAAGAATCCTTGACGACATAGAGACCTCCTGAAGAAACCTTGAAACCCAGGGTCGTGCGCGGCGGGAACGCGCACATACATAAGACGGCAAATAAACCAACCCCGGGTACTCGGGAACCTCTTTGTTTACTCTTAGTGTCCTACTCTCCCTTGTGCCGCCAATCTCCGAACCGGTTGCCTTAAGCTAAGACGAGAGACCGAAATCCCGCAGTAAGGAGCCCAAATGAAGAAACCGTTCATGCTCGCCGCTGTTCTTCTCATCGGAGGGGCTTTTGCTCAGGCGGGAAACAAGCCGCAAAGCGGCACGATCATTTCCGAAAACTCCGTGGCCTGCGGCTCCACCGTCGAAAAGGGCAAGAAAAACAAACAAATGACCGTCGAGCTGCTCTGCCAGGAGTACGTTGTCCGCACCGTTGGGACTGACTACCACATCCGGCAGATGAAACCCACGGAGAAAGCCTTGATTCCCGTCAACACTCTCATTGAGTTCACGCTCGACAAAGACAAAATGAAGTTCAAAGCAAACGGAAAATCCTACGAGTACCTCATTGTTTCCGAGGCCGCTGTCGCCGCCGACGCGACCAAACCTTGAATCCCCGTGGCGAACCATGGATCGTGCCCAGCTCCCTAGTGCGAAACCGGCTACCAGGAACTGAGAACTGACGACTCCTCTTCGTTTGCGCTATTCTTTGGTTGGCAATATCCTGAGTCCCCAGCCCCGTCCTATGAAAAAGATCCTAGCCTCGATTGTTACTACCATCCTTATCGTGGGGATGACTCTCGGCGCGATGTACATCCTTGTTTGGGCGACGGTTAAAGTGACTTCACTCGAATCGCCCCTCCACCGCGCTGCCGCGATGGGTGCAGAGCTGCTTCTCGGTGTCATCCTGTTGCTCGGCACCACTTGGCTTGCTACGCATCTTGCCGTGCGTATCTTTGGCGCCAAAGAGACTCCGTCCCTGGACTCCTCGGACGTATTATCCAAGTCCTCTTCTGCGGGAGGATTCGGTGTCTGAAACCAAGCGCAGCCTAATCCCCACGCCAAAGGCTCCCGAAGCTGCCAAAGGCAATGACCGCACGGAAGATCTGCGACGCCTCGACGCGGAAGCCGAAGCTGGGGGCGGGGCCGAACGCCGCGAACGTGAACACCAGGCGGGCAAGTTGACCGCGCGCGAGCGCATCCACCTGCTGCTCGACGAAGGCACGTTTGAGGAATTAGATAAGTTTGTCCGCCACCGCTGCGTGGATTTTGGCATGGAAGAGCAGCGCCCTGCCGGCGACGGCTTCGTTACCGGTTTTGGACGAATCGACGGCCGCTTGGTCTACGCTTTTGCACAGGATTTCACTGTTTTCGGCGGATCGCTTTCAGAAGCCAACGCCCAGAAAATCTGCAAAATCATGGACCTTGCTATGAGAGCAGGCGCTCCGATCATTGGCTTGAACGATTCCGGCGGCGCGCGTATCCAGGAAGGTGTCGCTTCGCTTGCAGGTTATGCGGATATTTTTCTGCGCAACACGCTATCGAGCGGAGTCATTCCGCAAATCAGCGCAATCATGGGACCGTGCGCGGGCGGTGCGGTCTATTCGCCGGCAATCACGGACTTCATTTTCATGACGCGCGAAACCTCATACATGTTTGTCACTGGTCCCGACGTCATTAAAACTGTCACGCACGAAGAAGTCTCGAAACAAGAACTCGGCGGGGCGATGACCCATAACGAAAAGAGCGGCGTTGCGCATTTCGTCGCGCGCGATGATGCCGATTGTCTAGCCATGATTCGCGAGCTGATGAGTTTTCTGCCGTCGAACAATCTTGAAGATCCGCCGCGCCGCGCCACTACGGATTCGCCCACGCGCAGGGATGAAGGTCTTAATACGGTCGTTCCGCCCGACCCGCAGAAGCCCTACGACATCAAAGACGCGATTCATTCCATCGTGGACGACGGCTATTTCTTTGAAGTCCATGAATACTACGCCAAGAATCTGGTGGTCGGATTTGCGAGGCTGGATGGCCGCCCTGTGGGCATTGTTGGCAATCAGCCTGCCTACCTTGCCGGAGTTCTCGACATCAATGGTTCCGTAAAAGGCGCGCGCTTCGTGCGCTTCTGCGATGCTTTCAATATTCCGCTGCTTACGTTTGAAGACGTGCCTGGTTTTCTTCCCGGAACCCAGCAGGAATACGGGGGCATCATCAAGCACGGCGCGAAACTGCTCTTTGCTTTTGCCGAGGCCACCGTGCCAAAGATTACTGTCATCACGCGAAAAGCTTATGGCGGGGCATATTGCGTTATGGCTTCCAAGCACATTCGTACCGATGCCAACTTCGCGTGGCCTACGGCGGAAATTGCAGTCATGGGACCGGAAGGTGCAGTGGATATTGTTTACAAGCGCGAGCTGGCGAAGGCGGAAGGCGCCGAACGCGAAAAACTGCGCCAGGAAAAAATTGCCGAATTCCGCGATCGCTTCGCCAATCCGTTTGTCGCCGCTGAGCGCGGCTACATTGACGCCGTCATCGAGCCTGCTGAAACGAGAGCGCGCGTCATCACCGCGCTCCGCGCCCTCGAAAACAAGCGCGATACGAACCCCAGGAAAAAGCACGGCAACATCCCCCTGTAAGGTAGAATACTAATCGTGAAACATCAGTTCACTTCCGTTATCGAAAAGCGCGGCAAATGGTATGTTGCATATGTCGAAGAAATTCCTGGTGTAAACACTCAGGGTAAGACCCTTACAGAAGCCCGCCGTAATCTTAAAGAGGCCCTCGCGATGGTCATTGAGGCTAATCGTGAATTAGCCGCTAAGGGCCGGTCGCGAGACGCGGTTAGAGAACCCATCGTCGTCAATTTGTAAGACGGCGCGAATGAAGAGGCGCGACCTTATTCGTCACTTGACCGCTAATGGGTGTGAGCTCCTGCGTGAGGAGGTCGCCACTCAATCTATTGGAATCCACGTACCTGTGCGACAACGAGCGTTCCTCGCCATCCGGAAGTACATGAGTTTCTTTCACGCAAAATCTGCCGGGACTTGGGCATTCCTCAAGTAGATTGAACCTAAGGAATGGCATGTTTCTTTAATCTGCCTTCGATTCCGCAAAGCCGACAGGGAGTTTTTTTGTTAGTCCTCGGGTCTTTGGCAAATTCTTGGCGCATCCAATCAGGCCCGCCTTGCGAAAAAGCTCATACGCTGGGTTTTACTGAAGCCTCTTGCGCCGCAGCTTCGGTTTGGGTTTCTTTTCCCCATGCCGCTATCTTGCTCTGTGAAACTTGCGTCCTCCGCGTTGAACTCCTCTCACTACTTCAGCAGATATTCCTGTAGAAACTCGACTGTGGCGTAGAACTGAAAATCCTGGTTGGGCTTTTTGTGGTAGCCGTGGCCTTCGTCATTGGCAACCATCAGCCACACCGGTGTGCCGGCCTTCTTTAATGCATCGGCGATCTGCTGCGATTCGCTGACCGGCACGCGCGGATCGTTCTTTCCGGCGATCACAAACATCGGCTTCCTGATTCTCTCGATGTTATTCATCGGTGCGATTTTTTCGAGGAACTCGCGCATTTTCGGATCGCGCTCGTCGCCGTACTCGACGCGCCGTAAATCGCGCCGGTATGCTTCGGTGTGCTCAAGAAACGTCACCAAGTTGGACATGCCGACAATGTCCACGGAGCAGCGGATACGATCACTGTAAAACGTGGAAACCGCGAGCGTCATGTGCCCGCCATAGCTTCCGCCAGTCACGGCAATGCGTTGCGAGTCCAGTTCCGTTTGCGTGGCGATCCAGTCGAAAAGCGCGTTGATGTCTTTATAGGTGTCTTCGCGCTTAAATCCGTTATCGAGCAGCGAGAAAGTTTTTCCATAGCCTGTTGAACCGCGTACATTGGGATAAATCAGCGCAATTCCCATCTCGTTCAACAAATAATTGTTGCGCCCCAAAAAGGTCGGTTGTGACTGCCCTTCGGGCCCGCCGTGAATGACAACCAGTACCGGCCGCCTGCCGGCGAACTTTGCGGGCGGCTTGTACAGAAATCCGGAAATCATCTTGCCGTCGAAGCTTTTCCAGTGAATCAGTTCCGCCTGAAGCAGCGATTCGGTTCTTACGGCGGTTTCGCTGTTCGTCCAGCGATCAAGCTTCTCGTTTGCAACATCCAACGAGTAACAGTCCCCCGGTCCGCGCGAATTGTTCAGTGAGAAGCCCAGCTCATGGCCGTTCTTGTGCCAGCGCAGGCCGCCGATCACTCCCGTGGGAACGTGCGGCAGCGGCATCTCTCTCCCGTTGGTGGTGTCACGCACATGTAGAACGCTCAAACCTTCTTCGTCGGTGACGAATGCAAGCAGTTTTCCATCGTGCGCTAAGTCGAAAGTTTCGACGTCCCAATGAATCGAGGTAGTGAGGTACGTGGGCTGCTTGGTCTCCAGGTCGATATACGCCAAACGGTGGAATTCCGAGTCTTTGTCGGTGGTTACGTAAATTCCTTTGCCGTCTTTGCTGAAACGTGCTTCACCGTACGAAACTTTGTCCGTCATATTGTGTGGGGTCAGCTCGGTTCTTTGTCCTGTCGCCGTGTCCACGAGCCACAAATACGACTCATTAATCGAAAGTTCTTCCAGCAACAGGATCTTTTTGTCGTCCGGGGACCAATCTTCCGGCTGCCAGCCGCCGCCGCTCAGTTGCGTCAACAGCCGGTCCGTTTTCGAATCGGCGGGATTCATCACCCACAAATCCGTGTCTTTCCCGGTGCGCCGCGTGGACATGTAGGCAATGCGGTCCCCATCGGACGACCACGGCCCCATGAGGTTTCGCGACTTTCCGTCGGTAAGCAGCGTCGTGTCGCCCGTTTTCATTTCGTAGCGGTAAAGTTGATACCACTCGCCGCCGCCGATATCTTTCATGAACACGATGTAGTCGCCGCCATTTGGATGGAAGCGCCCGTTCGAAACAGAGTCCACGAAAAAAGTCAGTTGCTGGCGCGCGCCGCCAGGCATGGCCACAAGATGCAGTTGCGGTGTTTCGGCAAACCGTGTCGAGATCAACATCTCGTGCTTTACCGGATGCCAGTCTGAAATGCTGCCGCTGCGAAACGAGGCATAACGGCCAGCCGTCTCTGCCAACGCCACTGGAATTTTTGGCACGCCGTCAATGACCAGACTTTCCGGAGGCGCAACGTAACCCTCCTGCGCGGCTGCGGGCAAGGCTGCCAGCCACACAAGTACGAGCAATCGACACAGTCGTTTCATCTACGTCCTCTCCTGAAGGATCACGAAGGAATCTGTATACACCATCATGCACGCGAAGCGCGAAAGATTTTTTACGTTGGTGTAAGGCCAGGGAAACGTAGGCCAGTGTTCGTGATACGCTCTACGTTCGCTAATCGCCTCTCTGGAGCTACTTATGTGTCTGCGGAAATTTACTGGCCTGATCGTCGTGCTGTTATCGATTCCTGCTGGCGCGACCGGGCAAACAAAGAACGTCGCCGAACGTTTGGGTTACCCCGCAGATGCGAAGCTTCTCATCGTCCACGCCGACGATCTTGCCGTGGCCCATTCGGTGGATGCGGCGAGCTTTGACGCGCTGGACAAAGGTGGGGTCACCTCCGCCAGCATCATGGTGCCGTGCCCCTGGCTTAATGAAGTTGCCGCCTACGCGAAAGATCATCCCAATGCCGACCTCGGACTGCATCTGACGCTGACCAGCGAGTGGAAGATTTATCGCTGGGGCCCGGTGGAATCAAGGGACAAAGTGGCGAGCCTCCTCGACCCTTCGGGCTATCTGTGGCCGGAGACCGGCCCGGCAGCAAAAAACCTTAAAGTCGAGGAGGCGGAGCGCGAAATTCGTGCGCAGGTCGAACAGGCCATTAGAGCGGGAATTCATCCCACTCATCTCGACAGCCATATGGGCGTCCTTTTCTCGCGCCCCGATCTCTTCGCAACGTACGTTAAGGTGGCTCACGGCTATCATCTTCCGTTCCTTGCCGTAAGGGTTGCCGACGAACGGGTCAAGCTCTTATCTCTCCTTTCGCAAAGTGACGTTATGCTCGAGTCGATCGTCATGGCCAACCCTTCGGTGCACGCCAATCAGTGGAAAGAATTTTACGGAAATGCCATCAAGAACTTGAAGCCGGGACTCTCGGAAATGATCGTCCACCTCGGCCACGATGATGCCGAACTTCAAGCCGTAACCATCGACCATCCAGATTTCGGCTCCGCGTGGCGGCAGCGGGACTACGATTTTGTGACCAGTTCGGAGTTCAAAAAGGTGCTCGAGGAAAATCACATTGTTTTAATCCAATGGCGAGATCTTCAGAAGCTTCTCAAGTAGCGAAGCGGAACACAAAGTGCGCGGGAGTTTCCGGGGCGTCTCGCGCTCCGTGCTAAACTCTTTTCTCGCTCCGCCTTTCTATGTTCAAGAAAATCCTGATTGCCAATCGCGGCGAAATCGCCGTGCGCATCCTTCGCGCCTGCCGTGAGCTGGGCATCCGATCCGTCGCTGTGTTTAGTGAAGTGGACCGGAAATCGCTGCACGTGCGGCTTGCCGACGAGGCCTATGCCATTGGTCCCGCTCCTTCGCGCGAAAGTTACCTTCGTATCGACAAATTGATGGACGTGGCCCGCAGGGCAGGTTGCGACGCTGTGCATCCCAGTTACGGCTTTCTTGCGGAAAACTCCGCGCTGCCCCGCGCGTGCAGTGAAGCGGGCATCACTTTCATTGGACCGCCCGCAGAAGCGATGGAGGCGCTGGGCTCGAAAACCGCGGGACGCCAGCTCGCACGCCGCGTGGAAGTGCCCACGGTCCCGGGCACAAACGATCCGACCGAAAAATCCGAAGCGCGGGCGCTGGCGCAGAGCATGGGCTATCCCGTTTTGCTGAAGGCCGTGGCGGGCGGGGGCGGCAAAGGCATGCGTCTGGTTTACAGCGACGCCGAATTCGAATCCGCATTTCGCGACGCGGCCTCGGAAGCTATGAATGCCTTTGGTGAGGGACGCCTTTATCTTGAGAAATATTTGGATCGGCCGCGCCACATTGAGATCCAAATTTTGGCTGACGCGCATGGCCGTGTAGTTTCTCTGGGCGAACGCGAATGTTCGGTTCAGCGCCGCCACCAAAAAGTGATCGAAGAAGCGCCGTCGCCGATTGTTACGCCCGAATTGCGCAGGAAAATGAGCGAGGCTGCAGTGCGGCTGGCGCGCGCGGGTGGCTACGTTAACGCCGGCACCGTGGAATTCCTCGTGGACCAGAACTTGAATTTTTATTTTCTGGAAGTGAATACGCGTTTGCAGGTGGAGCATCCCGTTACGGAGCAAGTCACAGGCTTGGATCTCGTCAAACTGCAAATCGCCATTGCCGCGGGCCACCGCCTGCCGTTTGCGTGGGAATCCATCACCCCGCGCGGGCACGCGATGGAAGTTCGCCTTTACGCGGAGGATCCCGGGAACAATTTCTTTCCTTCACCGGGAAAGATTCTGTCCCGGCACGCTCCCAGCGGCGCAGGAATTCGCCTCGACGAAGGTGTCTATGAAGGCTGGACGGTACCCAACGATTACGATCCGCTGCTGAGCAAACTCATCGCTTGGGGTAACAGCAGGGAAGAGACCATTGCGCGGCTGCGGCGCGCTCTGGACGAATACACCATCACGGGGATTCGAACGAATGCGGGGTTATTTCGACGCATTCTCGCGGAGCCGGAGTTTCTGCGCGGCGAAATCCACACACGATGGCTTGATGAACTGCTGGGGCGACCACGAGCGGCTGCGTCCGCTCCGCAGCCAAGTGCGGTAGACGATTCGAAAGAGGCCGCGGCCATCGCCGCTGCCATTTGGCAAGCAAAGCAGAGCACTGCTCAAAAGCCAGCCGCATCCTCCGATAGAGAAGGCGTTTCCCGTTGGAAACTGGAAGGCCGCCGGGAGCAGTTGGACCGCATGCCATGAAGTACGAAGTCCGCATTTCCGGCAAAATGTACATTGTGGAGCTGGAACGCCAGGCCGATGGATGGCAAGCCAGGACGGAAGGGGAATCGGGAACCACGGCTGATGTTGCTGAAATCGCCCCGAATGTTTTCTCTGTCTTGCTTTCTGGCCGTTCTCATGAGGTTTACGTGACGCCATCTGCGGGAGGCCAAGTCCAATTGCAGACTAGCGGATTGGAATTCCTGGCGGAGGTTATCGATCCCCGTTCGTGGCGCGGCCGCCGCCACGGCGGCGGGGAAGCGGAGGGCCGTCAACAGATCACCGCGCCGATGCCCGGCAAAGTGGTTCGCCTGCTGGTTAAAGCAGGCGATACGGTTGAGGCAAGCCAGGGCCTGTTTGTGGTCGAAGCCATGAAAATGCAAAACGAAATTCGTTCGCCGAAAAGCGGAAAGGTCGAGCGCGTGTTGGTTGCTGAGGGGCAAGCCGTGAACGCGGGTGAAGTTCTGTGCGTAGTTGGCTAGCTCTCAGGTGTGATTCTTGTAAGAGGAAGCAACCTTAGCTGCTGTTCGCAAAAACCAGACGGCTGGGTCGGAGTGAAAATTGTCAGAGTTTTTTGCTATCGAACAGAATTAGTGACCGATAGAGCGCGGTGGCATGTAAGTCTTGGCGGCATCCGGGAGCTTGCCGGCGGCTTCAATCACCTGCTGGGCCAAGTAATTCGTTACTTGAGCGTCATCGCGCGCAATGGCCAAGTACGCTGACCGCAGTAACTGCTCCTTCCGGCTGCGCAGCGTATCGCGGATATTTTGCTGCACCTGAGGCTCCGAGAGGCTGCGTTGTCCGGCAGTCTCGCGCGAAATGAGCTTCAGAATGCGGAAGCTGATACCCGCCTGATCGCGTGCTTCGATGGGCTGGCTCACCTGCCCTGGTTTGAGCGCCAGAACCGCTCTCTTGAGGGCCGGGTCAACTTGCGTCGAATTCAGGGCGGATTCCGGGACGTAACCGAGGTCACCACCAGTCGAAACCGTGTTCATATCCTCGGAGTAGTCCATGGCCAACTGGGCAAAGTCCGCGCCGCTGTTTAACCGGTCCGTAAGCATTTTCGTTTTGCGCAAGGCTTCGGACTCGTTCGTGGCATCGTCGTTTTTGCGGTTGCGGATTTGCGGATCTTTGCGTGGCGTAACTACAATCTGCGCCAGATGGTACGTAGGCTCTGCGAAATTGAACTGGGCCTTGTTGGCGTTGTAAAAATCAGCGACTTCCTGGTCGGTGATGGCTATCTTGCCTAACACCTCTTTGTTTAGCAGTTTTTGGATGGACAGCTGGCGGCGCATGTCCTGCTTCCAGTCATCCACGCTGATGCCTTGTTCCTTCAATTGCCGTT
>Ga0307471_100000812_pt1 | contig 16411 bp, 13 predicted proteins | sample atmos_gasesAM3C__2_FD_204566 | JGI IMG/M metagenome (GOLD analysis project Ga0307471, IMG submission 204566) | Hardwood forest soil microbial communities from Morgan-Monroe State Forest, Indiana, United States - atmos_gasesAM3C_515 | ecosystem: Environmental > Terrestrial > Soil > Temperate... | reverse complement strand
AGGTATCGAAGGTAGCGGTAGTGGTTTCCGCCATGAAAGGCGTGACCGACCACCTGCTATCGATTGAAAAGGCGCTGCTTGCCGGCAAGCTCGTCCACGCGCGACGGGAAGCGGAAGTTGCCCTGGACTTGCATCTGGAGGTGCTCGAGGATTTGCGGCTTGACGAAGAAACGGATCGCCGCATGCGCCACGAACTCGAACTGCTCGGCCACGACCTGCTGCACGAAGTTCTCAGTTGGAAGGATGGTGCGGCCAGCGGCGAGTCTTCTGACCGCTTGGCTTCCTATGGGGAACGGTTGAGCGCCCGGCTCTTCGCCGCCGCGCTGCAACAGCTCGGCCTCGCCGCGGTGCCGGTGACTTCGTCGGAATTTGTGCTCACCTGCGACACTTTTCGCCATGCGCAACCGCACCTCCAACAAAGCAGACAGCGCGGGCGCAAAATTCTCCTCCCACTGTTGGAGGAACGGGCCGTGCCGGTCGTTACTGGGTTCATCGGGGCCACCCCCGACGGGCGCATCACGACGCTGGGCCGCAACAGCTCGGATTTTTCCGGAGCCATTGTCGCCTACGTGGTGGAGGCCGATGAGCTGGTGATCTGGACCGACGTAGACGGCATTTACACAGCGAATCCGCAGGAATCGGCGGAAGCTCAGCTTCTCCATGAATTGAGCTATGACGAAGCACACGCGCTGGCCCGCGGGGGCGCAACAGTGCTGCACCCCAAAGTGCTGCCGCTGGCCGCGGAAAGCGAAATGGTGGTGTGGGTGCGCAATACCTTCAATCCGCAGGCACGCGGCACACGGATTGGGCCGCCCGGCGACCTTTCTGACGCGCTTCTGTCGGGAGGTGCGGCATGAACCCGCAAGCTCGGGACGGGAGGAATGGCCAAACGCCGCGAAGCGAGCAAGAAAACCAGCGGGTCAAGAACATGGGAAGAAAATGGCACGCCGGAGTTCTCGGTGCGACCGGCATCGTCGGGCAACGACTGGTGAAGCTGCTCGCCGAACACCCGTGGTTCGAACTGACGGAGGTTGCCGCTTCGGAACGATCGTCGGGAAGGACGTACTCCGAAGCCGTTCGCTGGCACCTCGAGACACCCATTCCCGAAGCAGCGCGCCACCTGGTTGTAAAAGGGGTCGCGCCGACACTCGATTGCGATTTTGTTTTTTCCGCGCTGGACTCGTCCGTCGCCGGGCCGGTCGAGGAAGATTTTGCGCGCGCGGGCTACCCGGTCGTCAGCAATTCGAGAAACCACCGCATGGATGTGGATGTGCCTCTGCTGATTCCCGAAGTGAATGCAGCGCATCTCGCCGCGATCCCCGTGCAACAGAAGAGCCGCGGTTACGACACCGGCTTTATCGTGACCAACCCGAATTGCTCGACCGCAGGTCTCGTGCTGGTGCTCAAGCCGCTGGCGGACGCGTTTGGCCTCGAGCGAATTTTTGTGGTCACGCTGCAAGCCATTTCCGGCGCAGGATATCCCGGGGTCGCATCGATGGATATTCAGGGCAATGTGGTGCCGTTCATCAGCGGCGAAGAGGAAAAGATGGAATCGGAACCGCAAAAGTTGCTGGGCAAGTGGGACGGCACGAGGTTTGTCGAGGCGGGACTGGGCATCAGCGCGCACTGCAATCGCGTGCCGGTGCTGGATGGTCACCTGGAATGCGTGTCCTTGGGACTAAAAAAAATCGCGTCTTTGGCGGAGGTTCGCGAAGCGCTGCGGACGTTTGAAGTGGACCACGAGTTAGCGGCATTGCCGACGGCGTTGCGCCATCCGGTGATTGTGATGGATGAAGAAAACCGCCCGCAGCCCCGGCGCGACGTGGAAGCGGGTGAAGGAATGGCGGCGGTGGTCGGGCGCATCCGCGAATGCCCGCTTCACGACGTGAAGCTCACGCTGCTCTCACACAATCTTCTCCGCGGCGCGGCAGGCGCGGCGCTGTTGAACGCGGAATTGCTCGCCGCCCGCGGATTCATCAAGGACCGCTCGCCAAGAAGGGCGGTGAAACTCGCAGAGCCGGCGGCCCGTTAGCGCAATCGTCGACGTTTCGGCCGAATCGTTCACCATCTCCGTTTGCTAGCGGGAGTTTCCTCGCACTAGACACAAAAAGGGCGGCGCAGCGAGCCGCGCCGCCCTTTGTTCTTGCTTGTGATGCGAAATTAGAGGGGCTGTACGTTCGTGGCCTGGAGACCCTTGGGGCCCTTGGTCACTTCGAATTCAACCGCTTGGCCATCGTTCAGTGTCTTGTAGCCATCAGCCACAATGGCGGAGAAGTGGACGAAAACGTCCTCGCCGCTCTGGCGCTGGATGAACCCAAAGCCCTTGCTGGCATTGAACCACTTCACGGTACCCTGTTCTTTATTCACTGCTTTTACTCGTTTCTGTCAGCCGGGTTACGGCTGAGCACTACTTTAAGCTATCTGATGCCCCAAGTCCCGCGCCCCTCACAGAGCCACGGCCGTCTTCAAGCTTGTCCGGTGGGCCGCAAAGCGGTCTACCGCACAAAAAAAAGCCGCAAGTGTGACCTTGCGACCGCTTTCTTACCCAAAGGCGATACAAGAGCAACAAACGCAAAAATACAGTAACACGGACTAAGGTAAACTACCAATAGTTTCTTTTCGTCTTGACTTTGCTCTTGCACATCACGCCACTTCGAGGGGAGCAGCCGCCCGCGAAGTCCGCAAAATTCTCAGGAGCGTTTCCTCCTTCTCTGGTTTTTGGATCGCGAATTTTTGACAGATCGCCGATAGGGACCGAGGAGCGCTTCGAGGTCGCGACGGAGCCAAGCAGCGAGCGAACCTTCGCGGAAGACGGCCCAATGGAGCATGGAGCCGCCATTGACCTGCTGGACGAGCCGGGCAAGCTCGGCCGTGTCGCAGCTCACTAATTCGCGGACGGCGACGGCTTCATCGAGAAGCTTGCGAGTCTCCGATTGAAGCGCCTTGAACTGCGCGAGCGTGATGGCTCGAAACTCCGGATCGGTCAAGTCGTTCTGTAGGTAGGCCAGGCCGTTGGCCAGGGACTGGGGCGTCGAAGCAAAGTCGCTGCAGGCCACATAGAGTTCGACCAGGGTCTTGAGCGGCGACTGGTATTTTGCCCGCGCGGCGGCGAATTGCTGCGGGACGCTCGCAGGAGCGGTGCTCGACACTGCCAACAACAAGCCACGTTTTGTGCCGAAGCGCTGGATCAGCGTGGCGGGGACGACCCCCGCTTCCCGCGCCACATGAGCCAGCGTGAGCTGCGTCGGGCCGTAGCGTTGCATGGCGCGCGCCGCCGCAGCCACAATTTCTTCATCCGAGGTTTCGCGAGGACGGGGCGACATGGCCTTCGAGGAGTTGCCGCCGGGGAAGGCCTGCGGTGACAAATCCCGGCTGCCAGAGTAACTGAATGACCGTTTATTTTCCACTTGACATTAATAAATGAGCGTTTATTATTGAGCATCTCCCTCGGGGGGTGGGCCATGACCTCGCAGGACTCTTCCTACCGGCCGCCAGATCTGAAGGGCCGCGTCGCGCTCGTGGCGGGCGCAACACGCGGCGTGGGACGCGGCACCGCGCTGGCGCTCGGCGAAGCGGGCGCAACGGTCTACTGCACAGGCCGCAGCACGCGCACAAAGAAGACCATGCGCTTGGAAACCCCGCGGCGCGGCTCGGCGGAAGCAAGGAAAGCCCTGCCTGCCGACTATTACAAGAACCGCCCGGAGACGATCGAAGAGACGGCGCAAATGGTAAGCGCGCGCGGCGGACAAGGAATCCCGGTGGTGGTCGACCATCTGGAACCGGACAAGGTCGAGAAACTGATCTCGAGGATCCGGCGCGAGCAGGGTGAATTGCACGTGCTCGTCAATGATATATCGGAAAGCGCGGAGCACGAATTCGGGAAGCCGTTCTGGCAGGCGGACCTAACCCGCGGCTTCGCGATGTTTCGCAACGCCGTCGACACCCACATCATCACAAGTCATTTTGCGGCCCCCCTGCTCATCGAAACGGCGGCCAAAGAGCAAGCACAAAGCGGGCTGATCGTCGAAATCGGAGATGGCGATTCCTTCGTCTACCGCGGAAACCTCTTTTTCGACATGATCAAGACGACCGTGATCCGGCAGGCGTTTGCCATGGCGCGCGAACTGCGGAGAAAAAACGTGGCAGCCATCGCCTTAACGCCCGGCTTCCTGCGCTCGGAGATCATGCTCGAACACTTCGGGGTCAGCGAGGCGAACTGGCGGGACGCCGTCGGGAAAGATCCGGACTATATCACTTCCGAGACGCCGCTCTTCTCCGGCCGGGCGATTGCGGCTCTCGCGGCCGATCCGAAGATCATGCAGAAATCGGGCCGCGTCTTCAGCTCTTGGGGATTGTCCGAGGAATACGACTTTTGCGATCGAGACGGGAGTCATCCACACTGGGGCCGCTACTTCAGAGAAAAATACGGCGATTGCTTGAAGCCGTGCGACGGGACCTTCTACGAGTACTGGTCCGGAGGCCCGATGGACACGATCTACGCGAACTGGCCGTAGTTCGAGGTGGGCGGCCCTAGGGCGTCTTCTCCGGCACATCCAAGGCGGTGCGCAGGATTGCCATGGCAAGCTGGTCCACATCCACGCCATCCAGATTGCACAGCACCACCACGCCGGCGTTGCGGGCAGGAACGAGCGCGAAGGCCGTGCTGGTTCCCTGCTGGCCCCCGGTGTGCGCCAGAATGTGCAGGCCGAACTTGTCCATGATTCCCCAGCCGAGGCCGTAGCCGGTTTCTTTTCCATCCGCAGTCTTTTGGGAAGTCCACATGAGGTCGCGCGTGGCTCGCTTGAGGAGCTTGTCGGCAAGCATGGCCGCCTCAAAGTTCGCCATGTCGTCCGCGGAAGAGATCATTCCGCCGCCCGGGATTTTGTAGCTCGAGTCGAGAACGCCGGCGTTGCGCACCACACCGCCTTTATCCTTGTGATACCAGCGCGAGCGGTGAGCAACCACGGTGAAGAAATCATCGTCGCGCGTCTGTTCCATCCCCGCAGGCTCAAAGACATTCTTGCGCAGGAAGTCGATGAATTTTTCCGAGGCCACGCCCTCAAGAACGCAACCCACCAAGGTGTAGCCGTAGGTCGAATAGTGGAACTTCGTACCAGGCTTCGCGACCAGCGGATCGCTGGCAACGAGCTCGAGCGACTCTTGCATGCCGGCGAAATGCCGGGCGCTATCTTCGGGAACGTCGCCCTTCCCGTCCGGGTTGTAATGGCGGATACCGCCGAGGTGTCCGAGTAATTCCCGCGTGGTTATGGGCCATTCCTTCGGCGGGAACGCCGGACAATATTTTTGCACCGGAGCGTCTAGGTCCAGCTCGCCGCGCTCCCAAAGTTCGAGCACCGCCGTCGCGGAGATGGGCTTGGAAATGGACCCTAGACGAAACAGCGTCGAGGAAGTGGCCGGGGAGTAATTCTCCAAGTCGGCCATGGCAAACCCCTCGGACCAGCAGGGTTTGCCGTCGAGGACCAAAGCGGCGGAAAGGCCCGGAATGCTGTTCGCGGACATAAAGCTGGCCACCGCTCGTTCGATGGCCTGACGCTTCTCAACCGAAAGGCCTTTTTGCGGCGCGGAAAGGGCAGGGCCGCAAAGAAAAACCGCGAGGAAAACCGGGATGAAGCGGATCCAAACGATGCTTTTCCCTGATCGACGGCGACGCGGCATGAAATCACCTCGGACGCGAGTGTATCGCAGGGATAGGCCGGTGAGGAACGATGGCTTCAGGGACTCTACGGGTAGTAAGACCCACAACACCGCCCCGCGAAGAAGCGTTGACCGGGGTGCGACCTGCTCTTTACCATAGTAGAGATGAAGCGAAGGGTGCTCCTGGCGGCAAGCACAATCTTGGTGACAATGGTCGGCCCAGGCTGCGAGGACGCAGCGAAGAAGCCGGCGCAAGCCCACGTTCCGGGAACCCCTGCGGCCGCCGCTCACGTGGCCGCCCCATCGCCCACCTGGCAGTCCCAGACGGCGCAGCAACCTGCTCCTCCGCTTGCGCCTTTGCCGCTGACCGATCCTAAGCGCCAGCCGCCGAAGTCTCTGCTGGCTCCGCTCCCCGACGGAAAAAACTACCTGATGCAAAAGGTGCAGGAGAAGTTCGCTTCCGGCGAGCAGAATTTCAAGGCCGGCCGCTTGGAAGCGGCGCGCAAGGATTTTGACGACGCGGTGGACTGGATGCTCGAGAGCGGCTACGACCCGGACGGCGATGCGGTGCTCAGTGCGCTCTTTCATCATGTCGTCGATTCGGTCTATGCCTACGAACTGCAGGCGTTTCGCGGCGGGGAAGGCTTCACTCAGGCGGCTGCGGTTCCCGCGCCGATCGACGAAGTGGCGGCGGTGACGCTCCCGGCCGACCCCCGTCTGAAAGAGCGTGCGGAAGAGGCAGCCAAGAGCGTGTCCCACGATCTGCCGCTGACGGTAAACGACGAAGTCCTCTCGTTCGTCAATTTCTTTCAGACGCCCAAAGGACGTGACATCGTGGAAAACGGCTTGCGGCGCGGCGGCCGGTACCGCGACATGATTTTGCGCGTACTTAAAGAAGAAGGCGTGCCGCAGGATTTGATTTATCTGGCGCAAGCGGAAAGCGCTTTTCAGCCGCTGGCGCTTTCGCGCGCCGGCGCGAGGGGCATCTGGCAATTCGTGGCTTATCGCGGGCAGCAGTACGGGCTGCGCCGTACTTGGTGGATCGATGAGCGGCAGGATCCGGAAAAAGCCACTCGGGCGGCGGCGCAGCACTTGCGCGACCTTTATGGACTGTTCGGCGACTGGTATCTGGCCATGGCGGCGTACAACTGCGGCCCCGGCAACGTGCAGAAGGCCATCGAGCGCACCGGCTATGCGGATTTTTGGGAGCTGTACAAGCGCAAGGTCCTGCCCCGCGAAACAAAAAACTATGTGCCCATCATTGTCGCGCTAACGCTGATTGCCAAGGATGCGGCGCACTACAACATCCTGGCCGATCCGGAAGCACCGGTTCCTAGCGACGTCGTTAAACCGGGCCGCCCCATCGATCTGCGGCTGGTGGCGGAGACCATTGATGTGGATGTGGAGACGCTCCGGGCTCTGAATCCCGCCTTGCTGCGCATGGCTACGCCCGACGATCCGTCGTTCGAGTTGCACCTTCCGCATGGCACCGGCGAAAAATTCACCGCGGAGATCGCCGCGATTCCTCCCGACAAGTGGATCAGCTGGCGGCGCCACCGCGTGGAAGCGGGCGAGACCCTGGCCTCCATGGCAAAGAAATACCGCGTGACGGTCGCAGCCATCGCCGAGGCCAACAATATCGAGCGCACCGCGGCGCTCGAGCCAGGCATGAAGCTAACCATTCCGGCGACGCAGTCCGCAACGGAGACCAAGCGGCTTCTCCTGAGCTACCGCGTGCGCCGGGGCGACACCCTCGCGGGGATTGCCGACCGTTTCAGCGTGGATTCCGAAGACGTGCGCCGGTGGAACCGGTTGCGGTCCAACCGGGTAAGCCGCGGAATGGTGTTGCGCATTTACACGCTCGGCGGCGCCCCGCAAACCGACCGCAAACCGGCGCATTCTCGCGCAAAACGGAAAACTGCGGGTCCCTCGCCGGCGAAGGCCGCCGGCACAGCAGCTCGAGGCAATTCACCTTAAGCCTATTATTTCCATACATTTAAAGATTCGGTAAGAGATTCGCTCCGTTCCCCGCCCGGTGCGGTGATGCGGCCAGCGCGGCTTGCGAAAAGATCTTTTTGTCCCCACCTCGCAGACTACTTGACAACTTCGAACGAGTGCGATAACAAACAACGGCGCAGGGACGGGGTGTTCTGCGAGAACTCCGGCCACCACAGCAGCAGTGCTAGCCCGTGTAGCCGCAGGGCTATGAGATTCCCCCAGGGGAGGACGGAATGGATTTCGAGAAAGAGAATTTCGAAGACGACAACGAGCTGTCACCGCTGGAAGACGAAGAAGAGCTGGGCGGCGAGTCCCAGGAGATCGTCGAAACTGAGGAAGAGGAGCTCGCCATCGTAGGCGAGGAGCCGGAAGAAGAGGTTCCGGCGCCGAGACCCGCGCCGGCGGCCCGCCCGGCGCCGAAGAAACCGGCGGCGAAAAAGAAGGCCGCGCCCAAGAAAAAAGCCAAAGCGAAACCGAAAAAAAAGGCCAAGAAGCCTGCTCGCAAAGCGGCGAAGAAGAAGAGGCGCTAGGCTTTTCTGACACCGGGAGAATGTTTTTTCGGGAGAGTCGGGAATCGTCCCGGCTCTTTCTTTTTCTCGCCGGCATTTCCCGTCCGACGATGCGGCGCGGATTCCCTGTCGGGCGCCAAGGGGACTTTCTTCGACGAAGAATCCGAGTCTAGGGCCTATTCGCCAACGGCCAGAACCAGAAGTGTCGCATCGTCGGTTCGATGGCCGCCGCTGAATTCGGAAATCGCGCCGATTATTTTCTCTTGTATCGCGCCCGCGGGCAGCGCGCGGCTCCGTTCAAGCAACGACAACAACCGCGCCTCTCCAAATTCCTCGCCACTCGCGTCCGAGGCTTCCGTCACGCCGTCCGTGAAAAGGACCACACGATCGCCAGGCGAAAGCCGCACGCTACCGAGCTCATAGCTTTGCTCTCCAAAAACGCCGAGAACTCCGCCGCCGTCCCGCAAGCGCTCGTGTGTGCCGTCCGGGTGCACGACAAAGGGTGCATTGTGGCCGGCGTTGGCGTAGCGCAGAAGCCGGGCGGGACCATCCAGTTGCGCATAGAAGAGCGTGACGAACCGGTCGGTGTGCGTGTTCTTCCACACCAGAGAATTCAGGCGGGCGCAAAGAACCTCAGGCGTCAAGGACGGCGAAGAAAGCCCGCGAACAGCCGCCTGCAAGTTGGACATCAAAAGCGCCGCAGGGATGCCCTTCCCGGCAACGTCCGCGATGCACAGACCCAGAGTATCTTCGCCGAGAGGGAGGACGTCGAAGTAATCCCCGCCGACCGCGCCTGCCGACTGCCAGGAACTCGCGATTTCATACCCCGCCAGTTGAGGGGTTTCGCGGGGAAGGAGCTTTTCCTGAATGGCCTTGGCCTCGGCGATCTCGCGTTCCTGTTCCTGAAGATGATGGATGGCCTCTTCCCGGGCCTGCCTCTCCTGATTCGCCCGCCGCCGCGATTCACGGCGCTCCCGGCCCAAGGCGATCTGTTTTTCCAGGATTTCCAACAGCCGCGAGTTGCTCCAGGGCTTCTCCACGAAATCGCTTACGCCGTACTGCATGGTCGCGACCGCCAGACCTACGGTGGCCCATCCGGTCATGGCTACCACCGGGGGAGCATCAGGCATCTCCTTCAAGTGACCGAGCACATCCAGACCTTCCCGGCCGGACGTAGTATCGCGCGCGTAATTCAAGTCCATGAGGAGAAGATCGAACTGGCGTTCCGCCAGGGCCGCGAGCAAGTCCGCTGGGGTGCTCACGGTTTCAAGGACATATCCGTGCGCCTTGAGAAGCAACTGCAAAGCATCCAGCACGTCCTTCTGATCGTCGGCAATGAGAATTCGGCGTTCGGCCGTCTCAGAATCGGTGGCTGTCTCGGTTGCGATCATTAGCCCTTACCTCACAGTCGCTATCGAGCGGTTTCCCTCGGGATAGCTTGCCCCTTAGACGCAGGCGGTGCGCCAGCCGATAGATCGCGCTAACCTGTTCACATTTAGCTATTTGCTTCGAGATTTGCTTTCTTGAACGGGAGTTGGCTGGCCGTTTGCGGGAACGCCCGTCCCAATTCCGGACAGCACGCCATCGGTGGGGCAACGAGCTAAGGCCCGCTGGCAGACGCGCTCTCCTGGCAAGTCTCGAAAGCCGGGACGCCGCAAGACCCGCTTGCCCGCTCAAGTGAGGCGCCTCGCATTTCGCTCGGTTCTCTTGTCACGACTGACCCGTGACCACGGCTCGCTTAGAGCAGAGGCTCCGACCAGTTCTCAAGCGTCTCTTTGACCTTGTGCAGGAACTGGTGGGCGATGGCGCCATCGACCACGCGGTGGTCGTAGCTTAGCGTGACGTAACACATCGAGCGGATGGCAATGGCGTCATCGACCACCACCGGCCGCTTCTCGATCGCTCCGAGGCCCAAGATGCCCACATTCGGCTGGCTGATCACCGGCAGACCGAACAGTCCCCCGAAAACTCCCGGGTTGGTGATGGAGAACGTGCCCTCCTGGACTTCCTCGGGCTTCAGCTTCTTCGAGCGCGCGCGCTCGGCCAGGTCGTTCATCGTGCGCTGGATGCCGAGAAGGTTTTTTTCGTCCGCGTTTTTCACCACCGGAACGATCAGGCCCCAATCGAGGGCTACGGCGATGCCGATGTTGATGTCCTTGTGTAGGACGATGTTGGTGCCGTCGAGCGAAGCATTCAATGTCGGAAACGCACGCAGACCCGCCACCGCCGCCTTCACAAAAAACGGCATAAAGGTCAGCTTGGTCTCGTAGCGCTTTTCGAATTCTTCCTTCGACTTGGCGCGCAGCACCGCTATTTTGGTCATGTCAATTTCATCGACGGAATAAACGTGCGCGGAAACGCGTTTCGACGCCACCATGTGCTCGGCGATTCTTTGCCGCATGGTGCTCATCGACTGGACTTCGTAATTCCCGAAGTAAATCCTCTCACGCGGCACTGCGGTTTCGAGCGCCACATGAGCTTGCACGCCGGGCGTTCCGGGAGCAGCCACGGTGACCGGAGCGGGCGCCGCGGGCACTAGAACCGGCCGCGCCGCGGGAATCGAAACGACCGAGGGGACGGCTGCTGGCGCGCCTCCCGATGCCGCAATGACTGCTTCGATGTCTTGTTTGCTGATGCGCCCTCCTGCACCGGTTCCTTGCACGGTCGAAAGATCAATGCCATGTTCTTTGGCCATACGGCGGACGAGCGGCGAACTATGAATGCGCCCTCCATCGTGCGGCGCCGACGGGGCGGAGGCTGCTACCGGTCGCGCAGCGACGGGCCTTGGCGCAGGAGCTGCCGCCGGAACGGCGGCAGGGGCCTTTGCCGGAGCGGGTGCTTTTGCAGGAGCCGGGGTACTAGCGGGGGCGGCCGCCGAGCCCGCCGCGTCAATCACCCCGACCACCGTCTGAATCGGCACGGTCTGCCCTTCCCCGACTTTGATTTCCTTGAGTATGCCGGCCGAGGGCGAAGGAATTTCCGCGTCCACCTTGTCGGTTGAAATTTCAAACAGCGGCTCATCGCGCTCGACCTTGTCGCCGGGCTTCTTGAGCCACCTGGTGATGGTTCCTTCGAAAATGCTTTCACCCATCTGGGGCATCACGATGTCAACTGCCATGATCGTTCTCCTCTTCTCCCTATCATCCTAATACCGCGCCAGTTCCTTCGCAGCGGCAAAAACCTTTTTCGCGTTGGGCAGAAAATATTCCTCCAGCGTTGGTGCATAAGGCACCGGCGTGTCCAATGCCGTCACGCGCACGAGCGGGCCATCCAAGTCGCTAAACGCCTTTTCGCAAAGAAGCGCCGCAATTTCACCCGCGATGCCACCAGTCTTCGTGTCCTCGTGGACGACCAGGCATTTGTTGGTTTTCTTCACCGAACTCAGAATCGACTCTTCATCGAGCGGCAACAAGGTGCGCAGATCGATCACTTCCGCTTCGATCCCTTCCTTCGCCAGGGCTTCCGCGGCTTCCAGTGACGCGTGCATCATCGCGGCGTAGGAAAGGATGGTCAGGTGCCGGCCTTCGCGGCGAACCACGGACTTGCCAATGGGAACCGTGTAGTCCTCCGCGGGCACTTCTCCCTTGATGCGCCGGTAGAGAAACTTATGCTCGAAAAACAGCACCGGGTTATTATCGCGCACGGCGGCCTTCAGCAGTCCCTTGGCATCGTACGGCGTCGACGGATAAATCACCTTGAGTCCCGGGGTGTGCACGAAATACATCTCCGGGTTCGCCGAATGGAACGGTCCGCCGTGCACCCCTCCGCCGGACGGCCCGCGAATCACTATGGGCGCCGGCGCATTCCACAGATAATGCCCCTTGGCCAGGAAATTGGTGATCTGGTTGAACGCGCAAACGATGAAATCGATGAATTGCATCTCGCAGATCGGACGCAGCCCCACGTAGCTCATGCCGCATGCCGCGCCGATGATGGCGCTCTCGCTGATGGGCGTGTCAATCACACGCTCCCAGCCAAACCGTTCGAGCAAGCCCTCGCTGGTCTTGAACGCGCCGCCGTAGACGCCGACGTCTTCGCCCATCAGCAGGACCGTGGGATCGCGCTCCATCTCCTCAAACATGGCCTGCCGAATGGCCTCAAGAAAAGTGACTTGCCTACCGCCCGATGCGAATCCATTGGTTGCGGCCCCGTTTCCGCCAGCCATGCCTACCTCCGCGCCTTTCGCGAAGCGCCCGCAGCCGCGGCTTTAGCTTTCTTCGGTGCGGTCTTGGCCGCGGGCTTCGCCGCCGCTTTGGCAGACCGGCCGTTGTTTGCCGGCTTGTCCATGACCGCCGGCGCATCGCCAAAGTGAATCGCAGCATCCGCACCGCCTGAACCTTTGCCCGAGCCGAAGCCTGAAACGGTCCATACCGCCTTGACACTGGATTTCGGCGGCGTCACTTCGGCGATGGGCCGTTCCCACCTGGCCTGAATCTTGTGGCAATCGTCGCCGGTGCAGTAGACACCGCCCTCGGCAAATTCGGCGGGAGGCATGGGAGAGTTTTCCGCAAATTCGCGCTCGGCCTCGAGCAGGGTTTCCAGTCTTTCGTCGATCTCTTTTTTGACGGGGGCGTCGAGAAGTTTTTCGGCGGTTAGGAATTTTTCGTAAAGAGCAATGGGATCCCGCGCTTCCCAGTAGGCGCGCATCTCTTTCGGAACGTATTCCGCGGGGTCATGCTGGGCATGGCCGAGCCGGCGAAACGTCTTGGCTTCGATCAGGATGGGCCCTTCGCCGGCGCGCGCCCGCTCGACGGCCTCCCGGGCCGTCTTGTAGACCGCCACAACATTGTTTCCGTCCACGATGTAACTATCCATTCCATAACCCGTCGCGCGATCGGCCAGGTTCTCGAGCGGGACCTGCCGGCCGACCGGCGTCGAGTACGCCCAAAGATTGTTTTCAAGAATCAAGACGAAAGGCGCCTTTTGCGCGGCCGCGAAGTTCAGCCCTTCGTGAAACACGCCGGTCGAGCTGCCGCCGTCTCCAATCCAGGTCATGGCTACAATCTTTTGTCCGAGGTAGCGGCCCCCGATAGCCACGCCGGCCATCACCGGAATCAAATCGCCGAGCATGGAAATGGGCGAAACGATGTGCAGGTTGTCCAGGTCGCCGAAATGGCTTGTGCCGTCCCTGCCCTTGGTCGGCGAATCGTATTTCGCCATGTGCTGCATGAAAATGTCGCGCGGCGGCACGCCCTTGACCAGAAGCGCTCCGATATTGCGAATCATCGGAGCGATCCAATCTTTTTTCTCGAGCGCGTAACAGGTTCCAACGGAAATCGCTTCCTGGCCGAGGCTCGAGTAAAGCCCGCCGACAATTTTGTTTTGCCGGAAGAGCTTCACCATGGTCTCTTCGACGGCGCGGTTCAGCCGCATGTAGTAATACAGGTCCAGGTACTGCTGGCGCGTCAATTCCCGGGGCATTGACTTTTTCATCCCTGCTCCCATTTCCTAGGCCTCAGCCGCGACGGCCTGTTCGGCGTGCTCGAGTCTCTCGAGAAATGCTTTTGGGGAAGTTTCTCTCAACACCAGGCCGAACAGCTCTCCCAGATGCTCGCCAAGGCGCGGCGCGACCTCTGATTCCTCCACCGCACGCCCCAACAATTTCTCGAGAGATGTGGCTTTGCAATCCGCAATCCCGCACGGCACGATCAGGTCGAAAAACCGCAAATCGGTTGAGACGTTATACGCGAATCCATGCGATGTGACCCAGCGGCTGATGTGCACGCCGATCGCGCCTAGCTTTTCTTCCGTACTTCCGCTGTCCACCCAGATTCCGGTTTTCCCTAGGACGCGCTTGGCCGCAATCCCGAACTCGGCTGTCGTGCGAATCATGGTTTCCTCCAGCATGCGCACGTACCAGACCACGTCTCGCCGGATGGCGCCCAGGTTGAAGATAGGATAGCCAACGATTTGGCCCGGTCCATGATAAGTGATGTCCCCGCCGCGGCTGGACTCATGAAACTCCACGCCTTTTTGCCGCAGGACATGCTCGCTCACAAGCAAGTGTTCTCGCCTTCCGTTTCGGCCTTGGGTGAGGACGTGGGGATGTTCGCAGAGAAGAAAAACATCTTCGATGGCGTCGGCTTTTCGCGCGGCGACGATACGCCTCTGCAGCGCGTACGCTTCGGCGTAAGCAACAAGCCCCAAATCCACTTGTAATCCTTGCTTCATGGCAACTTCGCACGACTCAGTTCTCAGTTTAAAGATCAGACCTCACGGGGATGTGCATACTGGCGATCGAAGACCGGTGCGAACGCCGGTTGACTGGCAGGTATTCCCCGGTCGCTACCCAGCAGAGCCGTAGAGCACTTGCCCTTGAGGCATGGGGATATAAGGCTCCGTTGACAAGGCAAAAGCGCGCGTCGTACACCTTGCCCTGGCCGAGGGACGCTCGGCATCTGCCTGTGGAGGCACGATAAGACCTAAGCGCAAGCTTAGGCGCGCGCCCGTGAAGCAGGAACCATCGTTGGAGACGAGCAAGCAATTGCTGGTAACTCCAAAGAATCCCCCGCCGTTTAGGCGGGGGGAATCTCAAACGTTAATCTGTAACCCACGCACGCTCGCAAACGCATCCCCCATCCCTTCCCAGACCGTAGGATGCGCGTGAATCATATTCATCATGTCGTCGATGGTACCCTCGAGATTCAGTACTGCGGCGGCCTCCGACAGAATCTCGGTGGCCAGCGGCCCGATAATGTGAATCCCCAGCACCTCGCCATAAGCTCCATCGGAAACCACTTTGATGAACCCGTTGTGGCTCCCGAGAATGGTAGCTTTGCTGTTGCCCACGAACGGAAACTTGCCGATCTTCACCGTGTATCCTGCGTCGCGCGCCTGCTTTTCGGTCAGCCCAATCGAGCCGATCTGCGGCTCGCAATAAGTGGCATTGGGAATGCGCGTCTTTACAATTTGCTGCACCGGATTGCCCGCGATGTGCGTTACCGCGATAATCCCCTCCATCATCGCAGCGTGCGCCAGTTGCGGCAGTCCCAGGACGATGTCGCCGATGGCATATAGTCCCTTCTCCGCGGTTTCCATATAGTCGCCAACCTCCACAAACCCGCGCTCCAGCTTGGCTTGTGACTTCTCCAGGCCGCAGCCGTCGGTCATCGGCTTCCGCCCCACGGCAAGAAGCAGCTTTTCCGCCGGCAGCGTTTGCGACTTCCCATCCTTATCTTTAAACGCCACGGTCACGCCTTTGGCGTCTTTCTTCGCGGCCTCGACGCTCGATCCGGTGAAAATCTGGATCCCTTTTTTTTGGAAAGCCTTGGTCAGTTCCGCGGAAATCTCCTCGTCTTCGAGCGGCACCGTGCGCGGCAGTGCTTCCAGAATGGTGACCTGGGTCCCAAACGAATTGTAAGCCGAGGCAAACTCGACGCCCACCGCACCGGCACCCACAACGATCATGGATTTCGGGATTTCCGGAAGTTCCAATATCGAGCGATTCGTGAGAATGGTCTTGTGATCGGGCTCGATTCCGGGAAGCGACTTGGCTTCCGAGCCGCTTACCAGAAGGACGTTTGCCGCTTCGATCGTGGTTTTCTTGCCGTCCTTCTCGACGCTGATTTTTCCCGGGCCCTCGTAGCGGCCCCAGCCCTGCACCCACTCGACCTTGTTCTTCTTGAACAGGAACTCGATGCCTTTGGCGTGCTTGTTGACGATTTTTTCTTTGCGCGCCAGCACGTTGGCCCAGTTGATCTTCACCCCGCTGATTTCAAAACCCAATTCAGCGCCATTTTTGATGTGGTCGTAGATATCCGCGTGATGCAACAACACTTTGGTGGGAATGCAGCCGACGTGCAGGCAGGTGCCGCCCAGGAACGGGTCCTTCTCGACGACAATCGTCTTCAGGCCAAGTTCGCCCGCGCGAATCGCAGCAACGTAACCGCCCGGACCGCTCCCGATGATCGCCACATCGTACTTAGCCACTCGTAGTCTCCTTCCGTGGGGGCCAGGTCGGTGAGGGGAGTGTGCTCTCACCGCGTCAGGCTCGAACGAATCTCGAGGGAATCAGGCCGCTAAGATCGGGTGCTGAAGGTCCGTGCCCCCGCGGACGCCTTCTGGAACGCAGGAAAAGGCGCACAAAAAGCCGTCCGCACTTCCAGCGCAGACGGCTACCTTCCAACAAACATCAAAGTTTAACAGTCACTTGCCGCCGTCGCAACCAGCCTGGTCATTGCATCTTCTGTATTTGTAACGCGCTAAACCGTTCATTTGAGCTCGCCATCGGTGTGGAAAAAGCCGGCGTT
>Ga0307471_100000811_pt1 | contig 16416 bp, 16 predicted proteins | sample atmos_gasesAM3C__2_FD_204566 | JGI IMG/M metagenome (GOLD analysis project Ga0307471, IMG submission 204566) | Hardwood forest soil microbial communities from Morgan-Monroe State Forest, Indiana, United States - atmos_gasesAM3C_515 | ecosystem: Environmental > Terrestrial > Soil > Temperate... | reverse complement strand
GCTCGTCGACGGTGAGCGTGTTGTTGCGCGCGCGATCGACGAGGCGCTCGTACTCCTCGCGGAAGTCCTTGAACGAACGCGTGCCCGCGTCGCGGATCACCGGGACGACGAGGAAGCGCGTCCCGTCGGCGCGGCGGCTGTCGACGGCGATGCCGAGGTGCGAGCCGCCCGCGACGCGAGCCGGCTTGTCATCGTCGGTGCGGGCGAAATGCGCGGTCATCTCCGGCATCTCGACCGCGGCGCGGGCGATCGCGTAGCCGATCAGATGCGTGAACGACACCTTGCCGGCCTGGCCCGCGGCGGAGAGCGCGACGTTGAGCTCGCGGCGGCGCGCATTCAGCACGTCGACGGCGATCGTGCGAAACGACGTGGCAGTGGGGATCTCCCGGCTCCGCTCCATGTAGTCGACGAGTGACGCCGCCGGGCCGCGTAGCGGCTCGGCCACCTCCCCGTCGGATGCTGCAGGGGCCTGATGTGCCTCCTGCGCAACCGCTGGAGCCTGGAGCACGTCGGCCTTGCGAACGATTCCGCCGGCGCCGGACCCACCGGTCGTGCTGAGGTCGACACCGGAAAGGGCCGCCGCGCGGCGCGCGAGCGGCGAGGCGTTCCCGACGTACGCGGCCGCCTTCGGCTCTGGAAGCGGCGGCGCTTCGGGCGGGGCGGGCGCCGCAGCGGAGGGGGCGGACGGGACCGCCCAAACAGGCGCGATGGTGGCCAGCGTCGCCCCGATCTCCACCGTCTCCCCCTCGGGCGCCACGATCTCGGCGATCGTTCCAGAGGCAGGAGCCGGCACTTCGACGTCGACCTTGTCCGTGGTCACCTCGACCACCGTCTCGCCCTCGGTGACGGCGTCGCCGACTCCCTTCACCCAGCGGGCAACGATGCCCTCGGAGACGGACTCCCCCATCGCCGGGAGTGTGATCGGAACAGTCTCAGGCACCGGTGCTCTCAATTCTCCGGACGCGCGGGCTCCTCGACGTTCTGCAAGAGCCAGGGAAGGGCTTCGGCCATGGGCCGGCGCAGCGTTCGGCTGTGCTCGACGTCGAGGTCGTCCGCGCAGAGCAGCGCGAGGGTCGCCGCCAGCAGCGCGTCCTCCGCCTTGTGACCAATTGGTCCGTGCTCCACTCGCCAGGCGACGAGCGGCTGACCGCGCTCGATCAAGCCGAGGATACGGTTGCGCAGCTCATCCCACTCACTGCTGCGCGCGGTGGTCTCGATGACCTTCATGGCCGCGCGCTCCGCGTCCTCGAAGGGCCGGTGAGCTCCCCGACGATCCCACCCGGTGGCGACGCGTTCGATGCCGGCCGGTGAGAGCGTTCGGCAGTCCTCGAGCAGCCGGTCGATCGGGCTCTGATCCGGTCGTGCTCCATACCCTTCGGTGTCCGTCGTCATGCGCTGGTCCCCTGTCTTTGTCCGCAACGTCGTCCCTCTCAACAGTGTGCAACACCCGGCACGGCCCTTTGGCCCGTAACCCCCAGCAGTAAGCAGATACGCGCGCCGCACACGCGGCGGCCTGACTGTCAAGGCGCCCACACGGCCGGCGCCCGTCGCTGTCCATCGCGGCGGGCGTCTTTCGTCAGATGAGGCCGTCGTCTCATATGCTTGAAACGTGGTCCAGCGACCAGGGAAAGAGGGCACGGAGCCCAGCCGCAGTGAGCGCGACGAGCAGCGCGAGGCCCAGGAACGCTCCGAGAAGGATCGGACCGGGAAGGCCGAACGCGACCGAGCCGACCAAGAGGGTCGCCGTCAGCGCGAAGGGACGTAGGCCCGAAGCTCCACGGCCAACCTACACGGATTTGTGATAGTATCGGGTCGCACGGGTAAACGCCCGGCGCGGCCGGAGGGGCGACCGACACAGCCAGACACGGAGGTCGCCCCCAATGCTCGGTCACCCGTTGCGCGTGCTCTGCGCCGGCGCAGCACTCGTTGCAGTCGTCGTCCTCGCGATTCACTCCGCGGCGCCACCGCAGCCAGGGCGCACGCTGACCTGGGCGCCGCTTCCCGCAACGGTTCAACCGAGCGCGTCGCCAGCGGAGTTCTCAGCCGTTCCGACTGCCGCGCCGCCTACGAGTGCCCCAAGTGGCGGGCTCCTGGGCGGTTTGCGAGTGCCGCTTTCAGCTCTGCTGCATCAATTGAACAACGAGACGAAGCAGTCCGCCGTCGGGCAGTACTCGATCCTGCAAGCGATCACCGACGGGCTGCGCGACCGGATCAGCCAGTTTCTGAACTGGATCGTTGGTAAGCACTGATGGACCAGCTCAAGTCGCTCGTCGACAACTGGATCCTGCTCGCCCAGGGACTGATCGGCTCGATCGGCGCCCTCGCGTTCCTGATCGCGTTCATGTACAAGATCGTCGCCGTCGATCCGCACAGCGTCATGGAAGCGAAGAAGTGGATCGGCCGCATCGTGTTCGGCACGATCGGCGTCGAGATCGCGGGCACGCTCACGCACGCGATCCTTGCCAGCGTTCCGTCGTCCATCCACTGATCGACCTCGGGTCACGCGCGATGCCGAACGTCGTTCAGGCGCTTCGAGATCCGTTGGGATCGGCTCTGCAACTCCTCACCGGGGTGATCAGCCATTTTCTGGCGACAGCCAGCGGGGATTTGAATGGAGAGCTCGGACGGTATCTGTTCAGCACGGTCGACACGTCATCCGCCGCGGTGCGTCCGCTCACGGCGAATCCGACGATCGCCAATCTCAATTGGGAGATCACGCTCGCGGCTGACGTCCTGGTCGGGGCGGTTGTGCTCTTCGTATCGCTGCGCGCGCTGTTCGAGCATGCGTCATTGCGAGCCCGCTACGGCCTCAAGGCCACGCTTCCGCGGGTACTCCTCGCCATCGCGCTCGCCCACGCGTCGTTGCTGCTGATCCAGATGGCAATCGACCTCAACAACGCGCTCGGCCACGTCGCACTCACACTCGGCGGAACACTGACACCGGCCACACTCCCATGGTCGACAGCGCTCGGCAACCCGGCGGTCGCAGGCATCCAGGCGTCGCAGGATCTCTTCCATGCGGTGTTCGCGCTGGCGCTGGTGGTCGCCCTCGTCATCCTGGTGCTCGCCTATGTGATCCGCACCGCGCTGCTCAACATCCTCATCGTGATGGCCCCACTGGCAGCGCTCTGTATGGTCCTGCCCGAGACGCGCAGCTACGCGCGCACCTGGCTGCGCTTGTTCATGGCGACGGTGTTCATGCAGGCAGTGCAGCTCATCGTGCTTCGCGTCGCGACCGCGACGGCGTTCGCGCACGGGGCCGGGATCGTCGACGTCCTCTATGCGCTGGCGACACTGTGGATCATGCTCAAGGTCCCCGGCACACTGCACTCCGCAAGCCACTTCGAGTCGCGCGCACGCACCATGGGACGCCACGTGCAGCGCTCGATGAAGCACGCGCTCACTCCGGCGCATCACGTGGTACGTCACCGGGTGACTTCGTGATCCGCGCCTTCGTCGCGACGACGGCCGTCCTGCTGCTTGCACTCTCGGGCGGATCGGGGCTCGCTGGCTTCACCTCAGGGGTTCCCGCGGGCAATGAAGGCTTCGTCAAACCGGTGGTGGGAGCATCGATCTCGCAAGGGTTTGGCTGCACGTCGGTGAGCATCGAGCCCGTCGACACAGCCTGTCCGGGGGGTCACTGGCATTCGGGAATCGACCTCGCCGCCGCACGAAGCAGTCCGGTGTCCGCGACGCTGCCCGGCGTTGCGCGCGTGATCGTTTCAGCCGCGGGCTTCGGCTTGCACGTGGTCATCGACCACGGCGGAGGACTCACCAGCCTCTACGGACACCTCGACACCGTCCTGGTGCCCGATGCGACGTACGTCGCGGGCGGCGAGCGGATCGGGACTGTCGGTTCCAGCGGCAACTCGACGGGTCCACATCTGCACTTCGAGATCAGACGCGATGGCATCGCCGAAGACCCCCGGCTGGACGTCGCGCTGCCGTGAAACGCCGCGCAAGTCGCAGCGGCCCTGACAGCTAAGCTCTGCGTTCATGAAGGTGTTCGTCGTCGGCGGGAGCGGCGCCCTCGGCCGGCGCGTCACGCGCCTGCTCGTCGAGGCCGGCCACGACGTGCGCGCGACTGCTCGCACCGAGGGCGCCCGCGCGGACATCCGCGCACTCGGCGCGGAACCCACGCACGTCGACATCTACGGCGCCGAAGATCTGGGCCGCGCGGTCGTCGGACAGGACGCGGTGGTGCGTTTGACCACGAAGATCCCGCAACTCACTCGCATGCGCCGCGCGACCGCGTGGCGAGAGACCGGGCGCCTGCGCAACAACTCGGCCCGCAAGCTGGTGGACGCGTGCATCGCGTCCGGGGTCGGCACGTACGTTCACGAGTCGATCGCGTTCATATACGCGGACGGCGGCGCCGCATGGCTGGACGAGGAAGCGCCCGTCGATGTCGACACCGCCATCCCATTGCGCGATGCCCTGTCGGGCGAGTCCCACGCGCATCGCTTCATCGAGCACGGAGGCCGGGGCATCGTGCTCCGCTACGCAGGCTTTTACGCGGCAGACTCTCTCCAGAGCATCGCGATGGCAGGCATGGCCCGCCGGCAGCGAATGGCAATCATCGGCCGCTCGGCGAACTACTTCTCCAGCATCCACACCGACGATGCGGCGGCCGCCACGGTGGCGAGCCTCGCCGCACCCGCCGGCGTGTACAACGTCGCCGACGATGAGCCGGTCTCGCTCCGCGAGTACATGGAGGCGATGGCCAGGGCAGCGGACGCACCGGCGCTGCCGACGTACCCGCGGCTCATCGGACCGCTGGCGCTGGGGATAACGTGGCGGTACCTGCGACGCTCGCTGCGGGTATCCGCGCGTCGCCTGCGCGACACGACCGGCTGGCGGCCCGTCTTCTCGAACGCTCGCGACGGATGGCGGCGGATCGGCGAGGAGTGGGCGCGCGAGGAAGTTCTCGAGGCGCGTGCGCCGCACCGCTTCGGTGGCATGGTTCGGTGATGACCGGCCGGTGGCTGGCGTTCGCGGGCTTCTCGCTGCTGCTCTCGCTGACCCCTGGTCCCGACTTCGCGCTGGTGACCCGCAACGCGCTCGCATTCGGCCGTCGCGGCGTGGTGCTCACCACCGCGGGCCTCACCGGCGGTCTGCTGCTCTGGGTGCTGGCATCCGCGGTCGGCGTCGCGGTGCTGCTGGAAACATCGGCCGCGCTGTACACCGCGCTGCGCCTCGCCGGCGCTGCATACCTCACCTATCTGGGCGCGCGCACGCTGTGGGCCAGCCGTCGCGATCCGCCCCCGATAGACGCCGGCACGCCGTCGCGGCGCCGGCCCGCCGTGGCGATCTGGCGGCAGGGACTGCTCAGCGCTTCGCTCAATCCGAAGCTCGGCGTCTTCTTTGTCAGCGTGCTGCCGCAGTTCATCGATCCATCCCGCCCTGCACTCGGTCAGTCGCTGCTGCTCGGCGCCATCTTCATCGTCATCGGCACCACTTGGATGAACGCCTACGGGCTGTCGGTGTCCCGGCTGCGCGCCGTCGTGACCTCCCCCCACGTGCGGCGCTGGATGGAGCGCGCCACGGGGGTGGCGTTGCTCGGATTCGGTGCGAAGCTGGTGTTCGACGCGCGCTGAGGCGTATTGGCGTGCTGTTGCAAGCGTGCCTCAACGGCTCGAGAACCACACTGGAGCACTCGGGGGTGCCGATCGACCCCGCGACGATCGCACGGGACGCTGCGCGTGTCAGGCGCGCCGGCGCCGGCGGCGTGCACGTGCATCCGCGCGCATCGCACGGCGCGCAATCCCTCGATCCCTCGCATGTCGCCGCGGTGATCACCGCGATTCGCGAAGCCTGTCCGGGGCTGCCCATCGGCGTCACCACCGCCGCGTGGATCGAGCCGGACGTCGAGCGTCGCCTCGCGCTCATCGCTACCTGGACCCTGCTGCCGGACTACGCGTCGGTCAATCTCGGCGAGGAAGGCGCGCTCGAGGTCATCGATCTGCTCGCTGAGCGGGGCGTCGGCGTGGAGGCAGGGGTGCGCGACGAGCGCGACGCGTTGTTCCTCATCGACAGCGGGCTCGACGCCGCGTGCTCGCGCGTGCTCGTCGAGACGGAGGCGATCGCCGATCCACTCGCAGCCGTCCGCCTCGCCGGCGCCATCGACGCGGCACTGGACAACGGGCTCGTCGAGACGCCTCGTCTCCATCACGGCGGCGGGATCGCGACCTGGGCCGTGATCGGCACGGCGATCGAGCGCGGCCACGACGTCCGCGTCGGTCTCGAGGACACGCTCGTGCATCGCGACGGACGCGTGGCTGCCGACAACGAGGAGCTGGTCTTCGCTGCGGCCGAGCTGGGCCGCGCGGGCGGGCGCATGCTCGAGCGCTCGCCCCACTGACGGCGCAGCGGATCGCACGCGCTCACCCGCCCGGTCCCAGCCAGTCCGTCAGCAGGCGCCGCAGGCCCTGCGACGTCGCCACCGCTCCCCCGTGCGACGGATGGCGGACGGACGGCGCGTCCGCGCCGAGGACGCGCGCCGCACTGCGACCGATGGCGGCGACGTGCCGGGGTTCGATCACATCGAGCAAACGGCGTAACCAGCGCTCGCCCTCGACAAGGTCGGCGCGTGTCGGCGTGCGGTTGGAATGGTCGACGGCGTCGCGACGGGGATGCGTCGGTACCGCGTTCCACAGCAGGACCGAGCCCGCCCACGGCGCGATCGCCGCCTGCACCACGGTGGCCGACGGTTCGACCCAGCCGCGTGGGTGCGTCGACGTCCGGCGCAGCGGCGTGGTCGCCTCGTCGATCTGTCGCTCGCAGTACAGGCAGAGCCCGGAATAGCGCGCACCGCGCCAGCCCGCAGCCTCGGCGACGAGCACGACCGGAGCGTCGACGCGAGTGCTGAGGTAGTGGAGGAGGTTGCGGCGCCGGATGACGGGTGCGTCAAGCGTGGCATCGTCACCGCCGGTCTCGCGGTACTGATTGAACGTCACGCCGATGCGCGCTGCGGCCAGCGCATCGACGAGGTCGTGCAGCGCGCTCAGTCGGGATGGCAACGGGACGGACTGCAGCGTCACAGGATCGAAAGGTACGGCTCCGTACCCTGACGACCGCGCGCCCGCGATTGCTTCTCCCTCCCTCCAAGACGGCTCGCTCACCAGGGGTGGGCGGGCCGTCGCCGTGTCAATCGCCGCATACGCTGCAGTTAGCGACGGCATTTACTGAAACTTCAAGGCCTCTTTACGCCTTCGTGTCGGGAAATACCGGCGTGACGTCGCACGCTGCGTGGTGGGGCTACCCATCATGCGCTCGCAATCCTCCGTTCGACATTGGGTGCCGATGGCAGGCATCGGCTTGCTGCTGGGCGTCTTCGCCTGGGAGATCGGCTCGGCCCCGACGCCCGTCGGTGAACGCCTGATGATCGCTGCGCTCGTCGCTGCCGCCGCCGCCGCGGCGCCGCTTGCGTTGCGATGGCGACTCGCGCACCGGCTCGATCCGCCTGTGCTCGTGTTGCTGCAGGGGGTGATCAGCATCGGACTCGCGACCGCGGTGTTGAGCGCTTTCGGCATGGCGCTGCGCAATCCCATGCCACTGACGGTCATCGTGATGCTGGCCGTCCTGCTGACGATCAACCCGGAGACCAAACCCTGGGTGCTCGCCTCGCTTGCGGTGGCAGTACTGGCCGGGCTCGCCGTGGTGTGGAGCCGCACGGGGCTCGTCACAAGCGACGGCGTGTCGAGCCTGCTCCTCGCGGACTCGCTCGTCTCCGCGTTGGCGCTGCTCACATACGCCAATTGGTCATTGACGGAACGTCACTCGCGGGCGCAAGCGGAGCGGCTGCACACCATCTCGGACACGGCCCGGCGCGTCGGCTCCGCCACGACCTCCAGCGACGTGGCAGGAGCGGTGCTCTCCGCATGTCGCGAGGCGTATCCGCAAGCCACCTGGGGCGGCCTGCTGGTCACCGACCAAGAGCGTCGCTATCTCTCGCCCCTTCCCGTCTTCCTCGGACCCGACGGCATCGCGACATCGAAGGACCCGGGTATGCGCATCGCGCCCGGCGAGGGCATCACCGGCAGCGTCTTCGCCACGGATCGCGCGATGCTGCTGCGCACGCGTCGAGAGATCATCGAGGCGTATGCGGACACCGCGGCCATCAAAGTCGCAGAGCTCACCAGTGTCGGTGGCGGTCGCTCCGCGCTCGCCTTTATCGCGGCGCCACTCCGCTCCTCCGACGACCAGGTGATCGGCGTGCTGGTGCTCAATTCCCACCTCCGCGAGCGCGCCTGGGACACCGACGACCTGACCGTGGTGCAAGCGGTGGCCGACCACGCCGCGGTCGCCCTCGAGCGGGCACGTCTATACGAGCGCTACGAGGCGCGAGCGGCGACGGACTCGCTGACCGGACTGGCCAACCGCCGTGTCTTCGACGACGCGCTCGCTGCGCATCGCGGGCAGGCGTGCGCGGTGCTCGCCATCGACGTCGACAGGCTCAAGGCCACCAACGACGAGTTCGGGCATGCGGCCGGCGACGTATTGCTTCGCGGAGTTGCGAACGCGCTGTCCGCGCAAGCGCGGCTTGGCGACCTGGTCGCGCGTGTCGGCGGCGACGAGTTCGTCGCGGTCCTGCGGCGCGCCGACGACCAGGCCGCCCTTGCGGCAGCCGAGCGCCTGCGCACTTCCGTACGCGCTCTGTCTCTCCCACATGGATCGGCGCGCGTGAGCATTGGACTGGCGGCCGGTCAACGCGGGTGCAAGCTGCGCACACTCTGGAACGCCGCCGACGAGGCGCTCGCAGCGGCAAAACACGGTGGCCGCGACCGCGTCATCAGCGGCACTGCTGCACGGCGGCAGGCGTCACGCCTTCGCGAGGACGCCGACGACGTGCTCGACCGGATCTTTGCGCTGTCCCTGCCGATTGTGCCGCGTTTCCAACCGATTGTCCGTCTCAGCGGTGGCGCAGTCCTGGGGCATGAAGCCCTCGCCCGCATTCCCGCGCTGCGTACCCACCACTGGCGCGTCGACGAACTGTTCGCCGCCGCCCAGCGACTCGGACGGTCGCGTGATCTCGACTGGCTGTGCCGTCGCCGCGCACTCGAATCGGGGCAGCTGCTGCCCCAGGACCGCCTGCTCTTCATCAACGTATCGGTCGTCGCGCTCCTGGACCCCGTGCACACTGTTGATCAGATGCTGCTGCTCGCCACGGCCGTGCACCGCGAGCCCACCAAGATCGTGCTCGAGATCAGCGAGCGCAACGCCATTGCCGACAAACCGCGGCTGCGCAGTGTCGTGGCCAGCTACCGCAAGCAGGGCTTCCGCTTCGCGGTGGCCGACGTCGGTGATATGCAAGCCACTCTGGAGCTGCTGGAGACGGCAGCACCCGAGTACGTCAAGCTCGGCCGTCGCGTGACCGCGTCGATGTCCCGCGCCGGCTCGCGAGCCGCGGTAAGGGCCGTCGTCGAGTTCGCAAAGGCGTCCGGCGCGTGTGTTGTTGCCGAGGGCGTCGAGGACGGCGAGACCGCACGACGGGTCGCCTCTGTCGGAATTCAGCTCGGGCAGGGATACTTCTACGGCCACCCCGCCTCTGCGAAAGCGGCTGCTGCCTAGTCCTCGTCAGTGCGCGGCTGCGGCCGCGGTCCGCGCCGCGTGCTGCGCGCGCGGTTGCGGTTTGGGCAGCAGCAGCGCGAGCAGACCGGTGAGGAACCAGACGCTCGCGTTGAACGGCAACGTGCGTTCAAACGACGAGACAAAGTCGATGCCAAGAGCCTGGCGAGCGACGCTGGTGAACACCGCCTCGACCTGCGGCGGGACTGACTGCGCCTGGACGGCCCGGCAGCTCGGTGGGATCCGGGTCGGATCGGACTCCGCGGCTCGATCGTGGAAGCAGCGCGCAAACCCCGTGATCGCCGCGTCGACACTCTGCGGCGGCACGTGTGCCGCGATGAGCTCGGTACGCAGCTGCGGAACCACCTGTGCAACCGTCGTGTCCGCGCGCCCGCTGATCATGCCGAAGAAGATCACGCCGACGAGCGCGACGCCGAGCGCACCGCCGAGTTGCTGGAAGGTGGTGAGCACGCCGGATGCCGATCCCGCGTCGCGCGGTGGCACGCCCGCCAGGATGATGTTGAGCAGCGGTGCGACCACGGTGCCGAGCCCCACGCCGCTGACCAGGAACGACGGGATGAGATCGAAGCCGGTGACGCTTGCCCCGCGTACCTGCAACGTCAGGATGATGCCGAGCATGCCGAGCACGAGCAGCCCGGACCCGATGGAGATGGTCCACTTGCCGAGCTTGGGCGCGAGCCGCGCGGAGAACGCCGAGGCGACCGCCGACCCGATGCTGAACGGCACCGTCGTCAGTCCCGCGTTCAGCGCGCTGAACCCCAACCCCGCCTGCACGGTGAGGCTGAAGGTGAAGAAGAACGCGGGTATTCCCATGAGGAACACGGCCGAGATCACCGTGCCGACGCGGAATGACCGGATGCGAAACAGCGAGAGCTGTACGAGCGGAAACCGGTCGGCAGGCAGCTGACGTTCGTAGAGCACGAACAGCGCGAGCACGACCGGGCTGAGCCCGATGCAGACGAACGTCCACGCAGGCCATCCCGACGTCTGTCCCTGCACGAGCGGATACACGAGCAGGAACAACCCAATGCTGGCGATGGCGACGCCGACGAGGTCGAGCCGCGTGGCGTGCGGCGCGCGCGACTCGGTCAGTACCCGCCATGCCGCGAAGAGCGAGACGAGCCCGATCGGCAGGTTGACCAGGAAGATCCAGCGCCACGATCCGCCCGTGAGGTCGTCGCGGATGATCAGCCCGCCGGCCAGGGGTCCGGTGATCGTGGCGACGCCGATGATGGCGCCGAGGATGCCGAAGGCCTTGGCGCGTTCGCTCGGCGGGAAGGTGACCTGGATCACTGACAGGACCTGCGGGAACATCAGCGCTGCGAACACGCCCTGCAGCACGCGCGACAGATCGAGGATGATCGCTGTCTGCGCAAGGCCGCACAGCGCCGAGGCCGCCACGAATCCGCCCATGCCGATCATGAACATCCGCTTTCGGCCATAGATGTCACCAAGTCGGCCGCCGGTGATGAGGACCAGCGCGTAGGCCAGGGCGTAGCCGGCGACCACGAACTGAATGTCCGCGTCGTTGGCCTTGAGGTTGTTGCGGATGGCCGGGATGCCCACGTTGACGATCGAGATGTCGAGCAGCACCATGAAGGTCGCCGTGAGCACGGTCAGCAACGCGATCCAGCGTCGCGGATCGAGGTGTTCGAACTCCGGCGCCACTGCGGCGGTGGGCGGGGTGGGGACCGCGCTCGTCGTCGTGTCAGTCATGCCGGCTTCCTCCGTTTCGGTGCCATCCCGTGCCAGAGCGCGCGTGCAAGCGCCTGTGCGTAGTGTTCGTTGTCGAGGCCGGTCGCCGGCATCGCGAATACATACTCGATGTTCGCTGCTGCAAAGCAGGTTCCCAGCAGCATGCTGGCGACCACCTGCGGCGATACCTGCGGGTCGACCCGCCCGATGCGCTGCTCGGCGGCGATGTACGCGGCCACGGCGGCTATCGTCTGACGGGGCCCGACGTCCCGCGACTGCATCTCTTGTCGGTGGCGCATCAACAGGTCGTGGTCGGATGCGATCGCCGCGCTGATCGGTGCGAGCTCTGCGTAGAACTGCTGCGCGGCGCGAATGATCGCCTCGAGGTTGCGCTGCACGGTACCCGACCCCACGCGCGTGATCAGGTCGCCGGCGAGCGCGCGCAGGTCTGGTTTGCGTTCCTGGCAGACGGCGAACAGCAGGTCGGCCTTGGCGGGGAAGTGCGTGTACAGCGCGCCGTCTGAGCAGCCGGCCTCCTTGGCGATCTCTCGCGTGGTGAGGCCGGAGAGCCCGCGGGCGCGCAGCACACGCGCCGCCGCCGCGATCAGCTGCCGGCGGAGCGACGCCGAGTCGCGTGTCGTCTCGGGGCTGACCGTTGCTGCCTGAGGTGCCACGTCCGAGCCTCCACTGAGCGGCCGCTCACTATAGGTGAGCGAGCGCTCGGGCGTCAATCGCCCGGTCGCGGCCCTGGAGTGTCATGCGGCTGCGCCGGCTGACGCCGCTCGCCCGCGACAGGCTGAGCACACCGCCGACCAGCAATGCCAGCCAGACCGACACCATCGCGGCCAGCGCGGAGTACGCGAGGATCGCCGGCCACCGCGCCCCGGCATGCGATTCGCGCGTGAGATACACGGCCGCGGGTTCGAACTGCTGCGTACGTGTCTGCTGAAGCGGGATTGCGTCCAGTCCCGACGCGGGGTCGGCGGGCATCGCCACCGGTATCGACGCGATGACGTCGCCCTTGGCCAGGAACACCATCGTCTTCCACGCTGCGCCGGTGGGCGATGGAGCAGCGGCCACCCAGCGGCCCGGCGCGACCTCGGCCAACGGGTTGGCCCGACGGCCGCCGCCCTGCCACGAGATCACCCAGAACCAGTCCGCGCCGCGCAGCTCGGCCGCGTCGACCTGCGCCACGTCGACCTCAACGCGCGCCATCTGGAACAGCGACGCCTCGCCATACCGGTCGACAGCGATCTGCTTTGGTCCCGCCGCGTGGGTGCGCACCGTCGCGGTCACGGGCAGGCCGTTGCGTGGCAGCGGGATCAGCACCGCCGCCACGACCACGGCGCCGGCTGCGGCGAGCAGCGGGCGGGCCATCGCGTGCACCCTGCCCACGATGACGGCGCCGAAGCCCGCCCCCAACGCTGCCGCAGCGAGCGCCGCCAGCACGGCGACCCAGATCCCCGCCAGCAACTCCGGCTGCCATGGCTCACGGCTGAACAGCTGGCTGAACCCCCACTCGCTCGCCAGACCCACGGTCCCCGCCAGTGCACCCGCCAGCAGCGCTGGGATCAGGAGGCGGCGGCGACCCGCGATGGCGAACGCCACCTCGACGCAGAGCGCAATACCCACATAGAGTGGGAAGTGCGGCATGACGTGGCCGAGTCCGGGGCCAACGATGAGCGCGATCAGCGTCCGCGCGCCCATGTAGAGGAGTGCCGACGTCACGGCTGCGCCCCGGCCGATCGTCACCCGCGCGGCGACCAGCGGCAGCGTCGCACCGATCGCGATGAGCACCGGGTCGTAGAGCGCCTGCCACTGGGGCACGCCATCGTCGAACTCGAGCTGCAGCGCACCCAGCGCCAGCAGCGTGAGCACGGCGAGGCGGATCGCGATCACCTTGCGCACCTGCGGGCGTGCCGTCGATGGCCCCGCCTCACCGAGTAGCAGCCATGCCCCCAGCGGCGAGAGCGCGGCGGCGCCGATCATCATCAGGTGGGTCGGCGACCACATGGTCACGTCGATGCCGTAGGTGCGATGCCAGAGGTCGTCGAGCGGAAAGCCGATGGCGGCGCCGGTGCCGAGCGCCAACAGCGCGGCGGCGCCCCGGGGGATGCGCAGCCTGCCGATCCGCCACAGGCCGTCTGCCTGCTCGTGGGTGGCGAGTGCGATGCTCACCAGGCCGGCGCCGGCGATGCCGAAGAGACCCACCAAGATCAATGTGTGCGGCGGGGTGAACAGCTGGCTGTCCCGGCCGAGGTCGATGTGCCACGCGACGTCCCAGTAGAAGCCGACTCCGGCGACGAGCAGCGCCCAGGAGTGGGCGACGATCCCGGCGGCGGCCCAGGCCGGCAGCCCGGTCACGCGGCGCAGCGAGGACCCGGCTCGCGCCAGAAGATCAAGCGGCGACCAGCGCCCTCGAGGCTCGCCGCTGAGGACAAGCCACCCCGTGACCCCGGCGGCGACTGCGAGGGCGCCGACCACCCATAGCCACTCGGGCAGCGTCGAGTGGGTGGCCTGCTGGGTCAGCGACGTGGGCATGAGCTGCCTCCTCCTCGCGAAGATCCGACGTGCCGATCCGTTAAGAGAGCGAGCGCTCGCTATGGATGCGACGAGGCGCCCGAGGTTAGCAAGCGAGCACTCGCTATGTCAAGAACGGGGCGCTGCTAGAGTGGCGGCAGGATGACCACCGTGATCGACGCGCCGGAGTCCGTGCACCGTACCCAGGCGCAGCGCCGCGCCGCCGCGCGTGAGCGCCTGCTGGAGGCGGCGCTCGCGTGCCTGATCGAGGGCGGATACGCGGGCTTCACCACGCTCGCGGTGAGCCGCCGGGCCGGCATGTCCCAGGGCGGCCTGTTCCGCCACTTCCCCACCAAGAGCGATCTCCTCGCGGAGACGCTCGGCTATCTCATCGACCAGCACCTGCACGAATGGGAGGCGCGCTTTCTGGGACTCGCTCCCGATCAGCGCACCCCCGGGGCCGCGTTGCAGTTGCTCTCCGCGGTCACCAGCGACGAGCGAATCCGCGCAGTGTTCGACCTTGCCGCTGCGGCGCGAACCGATCCACAGCTTCGCGAGCAGGTGGCGCCGCTCATGTCCAATTTCATGGAGCGCACGCACTCCCTCGCGCACGACATCCTTGCCGAGTTGATGCCGGTCGACACGCAGATCTTCAACGCTGCCATCGACCTCGCCCTGAGCACCATGCTCGGCCTGACCTTGATCGAAGTCGCGGACGGTGACCTCGAACGGCGGGGACGCGTCGTCGCGCTGCTGCAGGCCGACCTGGCGGCACGTATCGCACGCTCGGCAGGGTTCTGAGCGCTGCCGAAGCTCGACCCCTCGCTCAGCGCCCGACGAGGAAGGGGAGCGGGATCAACTGGCTCCCGGTGGGCACGGCGATGACGGCTCGTGCGCCGTCCGAGTACACGCGGTGCCATCGCGACGCACGGCCATCGAACACGTCCGTGGCCGAGAAGTGCTTCGCACCCAGCGTGAACGTGCATTCTTCCGTGACAAGTCCGCGTATGCGGTCGAGGTGACACACCCCGGTCGTGTGGACGCCGCGCACAAACGTCACTGCGGCGGCGCGCTGGCCGTCGGCCGTGATCGGATCGATGATCAGAGCGGCGTCGCCGACGAACAGGCGCGAGCCCGAGATGGCATCGCTCCCCCGATACGCGAGAGCGTCGCCCCCGATCGTCACGGTACGCGCGCCAGCAAACACCTGCATCGGCGGCTTGGTCAGTGCCAATCCGACTCCGATCAGCGCAGCCACAACGCTCGCGGTCACCACGATTTCGGCGCAGCGTCGCGCCACGATTGCGCTCGCGCGAAGGGGAGCACGCCGACCCCGGGCCGGCGCGAAGTCTCCGAGGGGTAGCGGAAGGTACTGCGCGGATCGCTCCATCCCGCCGTCGCGTCGAGCGTGGGTCAAGCCGGTCATGCCGCCGCGCACGGCCGTATCTGGCAGCGCTCGATGCGACCGCTGTCGAGCGCAATCGCCATCCAGATCTGCATGCGACGGCGCGGCGATCCGATCAATCGCCCGTCGGGCGTTTCGCGCAGCGACCGATCATCGAACTCGAGCCATGCCTCCACGGGAGTTGCTGAGTCGGTCAGATCGCCATCAACGCGAAGCTGACCGAACTGACCGAAGTCGGGGCGCATCGCATCACCGCCGGCGAGAAATGGCGCCACCGCCGTCGTGAAGCACGAGGTCACGCCCAGGGCGACATACGTTTCCCATTCAGGCGGATGACCAGCGATGAGTCGTGCCATGTCATACATGAAGCGGTCCACGAGACCGATCACTTCATCGAGGCGGCGCTCCCGCAATGCATCGCGCTCGGCACTGGCCTGTGCTCTGCGCAGCCCTCTCATCAAGCGCGGCATCACGAGCGACCGCTCTGAGCCGCCAGTGCGGCCGCTTCGACGAGTTCTCGGTATGCGTCTCTCAAGCGCGGGGACACGTCCTGAATTGGGATCCCTTCCATCCCGGCGTAGCGAATCCCCTCCGCCTCGTCGGGAATCGTGACGATCCGGTGCGCTCGCTGACCGATGGCGGCAAGGTACCGCTTGGTCAACGGGTGCTCCCGGTTGCGCCGCGACGTCGGCACGATGTAGGCGACCACGATGCTGGGCAGGTCGGGGACCTCCATGTAGTCGAGGACTCCGTTGAAGTCCTGCTTCGAGGATGCGGTCGGGAGCACCAGGCAGTCGGCCTGCTCGAGCCAATAGGCGGCCGCGGCCGCCTCTGGTCCTGCTGTGGGATCGGGCAGCCGGTTGCTCATGTCCACCACGATGAAGCTGTACAGACGCCGGAGATGATCGGCGCAGCGCGTGATGTCGGTCCGCGAGTACTCCGACGTTTCTCGCATCTCCGGGTAGCACGCGAGTGCCGGCGTCGAAGCGTGGACCGGTCGTGGTGGTTCCCGATTGCTCGTGAGTGCCGCGATCACGTCGCGGACGGTGGCTGCGCCTCCGGGAAGGTTGAGCTGTCCCCACGCGTCCGGGTTGGCAACGTTTGCGTCGACGATGACGGCTCGATGTCCGACCTGATCCAGCACCGCGCCCGCGACGATGGCCATCCCGGCAGCGTCGCTCGTCTTGCCGACGCCTCCTTTGCGCGAC
>Ga0307471_100000810_pt1 | contig 16422 bp, 13 predicted proteins | sample atmos_gasesAM3C__2_FD_204566 | JGI IMG/M metagenome (GOLD analysis project Ga0307471, IMG submission 204566) | Hardwood forest soil microbial communities from Morgan-Monroe State Forest, Indiana, United States - atmos_gasesAM3C_515 | ecosystem: Environmental > Terrestrial > Soil > Temperate... | reverse complement strand
GCTTGTGGCCTGGGCAATCAACCCGCCGATCGAAGGTCCCAAAATATTACCCAGATCGCCGGCAGCGTTATAGATCCCTGATGCCATGCCGCGCTGTACCTTGCTCTCGTCCACGTCCTGAACCAATCCCACCGCATTGGCGACTATCACGATGGCGCGCATCAAACCTGACATCACGTAAACCGCCAGGATCGCACCGAAGCCGGTAAACAACGGTATCAGCATTAAGAGTACCGATTGAAGCGGGATTCCCGCATAGGAAAGACCGCGATGACCGAACTTGTTTACGATATGGCCGCTGATCGGCCGGGTGACGGCATTGCAACCTGCGAATGCGGCGCGGATGATCCCGATCTGTGTCAGGGTCATGCCTACGCCCAGACAATAGAGAGAAATGAAAACGCCGCCCATCTGATGCAATAAATTGAGAAACAGCGCGACGACGACAACAATGGCCAATTCGGGTTCGAGAAGGGCCTTGAACGAGTCCCTGAACGTCAGTTTGGCCGTTGTCTTGTGCTTAACTTTGCTCGCGTCTTGTCCACTTGATCCTTGCAGGCCCCATAAGAGAGCGACCGGCACCAGCGATAAGAATGCCGCCGCCTGAAACGTCGGCCCGTAGCCGAAGTGATCCGCCATAAGCCCGCCAAAAAAATTGCCCGTCGAGTATCCCAGCGCCAAGGTGCCCACGTAATAACCCATGGCATGGTTACGATTCTCATCCGGGGCAAGAGAATCGACGTAGAATGCCATGTACAGGGTCGTGACGGCACCATAGGCGAGCCCGTTAACAGCATGAATCAGGGCAAACGCAAGGCTGCTCTGCGCAAGACTATATAGAAAGTTGGTAACCCCCATTAACAACACCGCGAGAGAAATGAGCAATCGAGCGCGATGGGAACGGTAAGCCATCCCCACCGGCAAGCGCGAAGCCAGAGCCAGTATCGGGTTGATGGAGATTAAACTCCCGATGGCCGCTAGGGGTATGCGCAAGTCATTGAGAAAGGGCGGAATGATCGTCGACGCTGAATTGCCTTGCACGGTGATGGCAACCAGCGGTAACAAGAGTTTTACAGTGCTGAATTTCATATCCCTTCATTTATTCTCTAAAAATTTCGCCAGCGCAAACGATGCTGATCAAAAAATAGCTAATGAGGGAGCAAGCTGCGGGCATTTTTCCAGAGACTAGATCTTTTCTGGCTCTTTGGAAGATAGACATTTGCCACGCCTTCAGGTAAATCAAACTGCCTAGGAGAAATTGCGATGGAACTCAAACGCTCGTGGATGTTCGTGCCCGGCCACCGTCAAAAAATGATTGACAAGGCTTTGGGACTCAATGCCGACGCCATCATGCTCGACATCGAAGACGGTGTCGCGCCCAATGAAAAAGACACCGCGCGGCAACTCATCGGCAAAGCCCTCGGCCACGAGAAGGCACCGAATACGCCCGCGCGCTTCGTGCGCATCAACGCCATCGGCCACGCGCGCATGGATGCCGATTTGGAGGCTGTGGTTCGGCCCGGACTGGAAGGGCTGGTTTGTCCCAAAGTAGAAACTGCCGACGAAGTGCGTAAGGTCGATGCGATTCTCAACGAGCGGGAGCCCAAACTAAAAATGACTCGAGGCGAGGTCAAGCTATTGATCGCCATCGAAAGCCCGCGCGGTTTATTAAACGCGCCTGCCATCGCCGCTTGTTCGCCACGGGTTTGCGGCTTGATGTTCGGCGCCGAAGATTTCGGCCGCGAGCTGGGCTTGCCGACTTCCCGCGAAGGCGAAGCTCGCGACATGCTCTACGCGCGCTCGGCGATGGTGGTTGCCGCAGCGGCGGCACACGTACAGGCAGTGGATGGAGTTTGGGTCGATCTTAAAGACACGGAAGGGCTGGTCGGTTTCGCGCGTCAGTCTCGTCAGTTAGGATTTTCCGGCATGTCGTCCATCCATCCGTCTCAGATCGAGCCCATCAACAGCCACTTCAGTCCAACGGCCGAGGAAATAAACTACGCCGAGCAGGTTGTAAAAGCCTTTGAAGAGGCCAACGCGCGCGGCGACGGCTCCATCGCCTTCGGCGGTCAGCTCATCGACAGACCAATCGTGGAACGCGCGCGGCGCACATTGGAAATGGCAAAGTCACTCGGGATTAAGAACTAGCACAAGGTATCATCCATGAGACATAGACTGGTCACTTCCCTCATGCTCGTTTGGTTTTTCACCGCCGGTGCCGCGGCTCCGGTAAGAATGACCCCGGTCAAAGTCGCAGATAACGTTTACATGTTCGAGCATTCAGGAGGCTCCGGTAATTCCACCATGGTCTTTACAGACGACGGCGTTTTGGTTTTTGATTTTGGCATCGACAATGCCGATCAAACCTTGGCCGCCATCCGGAAGATGACCGACAAAAAAGTTAAATATCTAATCTCCTCGCACAGCGCGGGAGATCACGCGTCCGGAGCTTGGCATTTCCGCGAGGATAAACCGATCTGGATTGCTACCAAAAACCAAGTCCACGACCTCCAGATGCAGGAAGCGAAGGAATTCAACGAGCGAAAGAATTCCAACGATCCGCGCAACGCGGCCTACAAGAAAGGTGAACCGACAACGCCTGATATCGGCTTCGAAGGTAACATAACCCTCTATTTCGGCGGGCTGACATTTCAGATCACGCCGGAAGGCCGCGGCCACAGCACCGGCGATCTCACGGTCTATATTCCCCAAAAACGCGTGATGCTCATGGGCGATCTGCTGGACACGGAAATCCATCCGGGCCAGGGCGAGTCGGGAGAAATCTTTTATTCCAATGTCAAGGGATGGATTCAAATCCTCGACAACATCATGGCGCGCAACCTGCCGGTGGACACCTACATCCCGGGTCACGGTCCGGTGCATATCGGTAGGGGCGTCAAAGATCTCGAAGAGCAGAAGCGCTACTTTGTCGTCATGCGCGATGAAGTCGCCAAGATGGTCAGAGACGGCAAGAGCCTCGAACAGATTGAAAAAGAATTCAAAATCCCGGCGGAATTCGCCAACTACAAGCGGCCGGAAAGACTTAAATCATTTTATAAACTTTTCTATAATCAGCTGATGGAAACAGGCTACTGATCCATCAGCAGCATTCGTACATAGACCGTCGGAGGAAGCGATGAACCTTTTGACCCGCGCATTCGTTTTGACTCTCGTTCTGTCTTCAGCTGGATGGGCACAGACCGCCAAGCCCATGCCGCTCGCCCAGCTCGCGGCCTACAATAAACCTGACCGCGAAAAGGTCCTCTACGAGGGTGCCAAAACCGAAGGCAAGATTACCTGGTACACGTCACTAGCGGGCGAATCATACAAGCAACTCGCCGCTTCCTTTGAAGCCAAGTATCCCGGCGTAAAAGTGGAATCCTACCGCGCGACGCGTCAAGAGATGAGCGCAAGGATCATGGCTGAGGCGCAGGCGCAACGCTACATTGTCGATACGCTGGAAACCACGATCCCATTGCTTAAGCTGCTGAAAGACAACAAGATGATTCAACCCTATTACTTTCTAACGGAAGCGAAGTTTCCGGACGCCGTGAAAGAAAAATCATCCGTGAAAGGGTTGTACTATTGGGCTATTGACCGCGAATCCCACATCGGGCTCGGTTACAACAAGAACTCGATTCCCGCCACGTTGGCGCCGAAAAATTATCAAGGATTGCTGCGACCGGAGCTCAAAGACAAGATCGCTTTCGCGGGCAGCGACACCGGCGTCACTGTTGTTGGAGCGATGCTTAAATTTAAGGGTGAAGAATATGTTAAAAAATTAAAGTCCCAGAACATCGCGATACACAACGTCTCAGGCCGCGCATTGCTCGATATGGTAATCTCTGGCGAGGTCGGCGTCTCACCAACGATCTTTCGTAATCACGTCGAAGTCTCGCAGAAAGCTGGCGCACCGGTGGAGTGGGTTCCCATGGACGTCGTGCCCAACAATTCCGGCTCGACGGCGGTATCTACTCAAGCTCCCCATCCTCACGCGGCTCTCCTGCTGGCGGACTTCATCCTGGGTGAGGGCGGCCAGAAAGTCCTCCAACTGTACGAGTACGGCAACCCAACAAAAGATTACGGATTCAAACGCTGGTACCCGGAACAAGGTCTATCCACGGATCAGATCGAAAAGCTTGAAGAGAAATGGAACAAGACCATGCGCGACCTCGCCAAGAAATCTTCTTAGGCCTTGACACCGAGCGCGCACGGGCTTGTAGGGGAGGACGAAATGCAGACTGGCTCCTTTATAAATGGTAAATGGTTACATCCAAGATCCGAACGGCTGGTCAGGAACATCAATCCTGCCGATTCGGACGACGTGATCGGCGAGTTTCCCGCCGCATCTACCGAGGACGTTTTACGAGCCATTGAAGCTGCTCAAGCGGCATTCAAAGGTTGGAAAAAAACGCCCGGACCCGAGCGCGGTCGTGTTCTTTGGCGCGCCGCCGATATTGCGCGTCAGCGCGCCGACGAGATCGCCCGCACGCTCACCCGCGAAGAAGGAAAGATTCTGAAAGAGGCGAAGGGCGAAGTCTTAAAAGGCATTTCGCTCCTGGAATACTACGCCGGCGAGGGTTTCCGCATGCATGGCAAGACGCTCCCGTCGGAAGCCCGCGATACGTTTACCTACACTATACGCCGACCACTGGGCGTCGTTGGTTTGATTGCGCCCTGGAATTTTCCTTGGGCGATCCCGGTGTGGAAATCGGCGCCCGCTCTGGTCGCGGGAAACACGGTGATCTTTAAACCGGCAGAGCTCACGCCGGCAACAGCTTCGCTGCTTACCGAGATCTATGAGGAGGCAGGCCTTCCTCCGGGCGTATTTAACATGGTCGTGGGCTCGGGTTCTGTCGTCGGTGAAGCCATTGTGAATTCTCCTACGCTACGGGCGATTTCCTTTACCGGCTCGAACGAAATCGGTGGCGCCCTTTACACCAAAGCCGCGCAGCGCGGCGCCAAAGTGACCTGTGAGATGGGTGGCAAAAACGCTGTCATCGTTATGGCCGACGCCGATCTCGATAAAGCCGCCATCGCCATTCACGGCGGCGCTTTCGGATCCACGGGTCAACGCTGCACCGCAACGTCGCGCGTGATCGCCGCTCCAGCTGTAAAAGACGGCCTCGTCGAACGGCTTGTGGCGGCGGCGAAGAAGATCAAGGTCGGATCTGGTTTGGATGAGAGCGTCGATATGGGACCGGCGGTGGACGAAAAACAATGGAAAACCGATTTCGAATACATCAAGATCGGCCAGCAGGAAGGCGCTCGGCTCGTCCTCGGCGGCGGCAGGCCGGAGCATCTTACCAAAGGGTACTTCGTGGAGCCTACCATTTTCGACAATGTGAAACCCGCGATGCGCATATTCAAGGAAGAGATTTTCGGTCCCGTGCTGTCTGTTTCAACCGCGAGTAACCTGGAGGAAGCGCTTCAATTCGCCAACGGCGTTGAATATGGCCTCACGACATCCATCTTTACCGAAAATATCGACACGATCATGAACTTCGTCGAAGAGGTCGAAACCGGCATGGTGCATGTGAACGAACCCACCATCGGCGGCGAAGCCCAACTTCCCTTCGGCGGGACCAAAGCGACGGGCGTCGGCGAGCGCGAAATGGCGGAGGAAGGACTGAACTTTTTCACCGAGCTGAAAACGGTCTTCATCAACTATTCGGGCAAAGCCGAGCGTTTGATGATTCGATAACATTTGATTTGCCGGTTTTAGGCTTTACTTCAAAATCTCTTTTAGCTTCGCCGCGACTGCCGGGTCCGTCTTCAACATGCGCTGAATATTCTGCTCAGTCTCTTCACCGGAGATTGGCGCGATCTCCAAATTGGCTTTCCCGGCGTCATTCAAGAATCCCTGATCTTTCATCGTTTCTGAAAACGCCTGCCGCAGAATCCGCACGCGATCTTTGGACGTGACAGGCGGCAGTGAGTACCCGTAGGTAACCGCGCTGGGCTGATGTACTCCCGCCTCCACCAACTGCCGTGTCTCCGCGGTCTTGGCGAAGCCGATGGACAACGGCACTTTGGGCAGATCCGGATGGACTTTGGTCGCGCTTTGCAGCATGATGATCACCTGCCCCGAGTCTATCGCCTTGCGCCACGTGGAGCGCACCGAGACCCAGGAAAAGCCGCAGAGGCCGTCGATCTCTCCTGACTCCACGGCGACCCGAATATCCGCCGTGCCTTTGTATCCTGTGATAAGCCGCATCGGGAGACCGATAGCCTCCTTCAAAACCTTGGCCGTATCGTCCGTTGTCGATCCGGGAGCGCTCCCACCCAGCTTGAGGAGCGTTTTTGAAGCGAGCCATTGCTCAGCGTTGGCGATTCCGGTCTTTTGATTCAACACGCAGAGGTCATGGTTGTAACCGGGCGCGCCGATCCATTCCATTTTGCGCGCGTCGAAGTTAATGCCCTGCGCGCCCACGAGCTGGCCAAGAATTTGGTTGCCGTTGAAATGACCGATGGTCAAACCGTCCGGCTTGGCTACCCGATAGATATGATTCGCCGCGATAAGGCTGCCCGCGCCAGGCATGTTGTCGACAATCATCGTCGGATTGCCTGGAATATATTTCCCCATGTAGCGCGCCACCGCGCGCGAGTAGGTGTCAAAGCCACCACCGGCGGAAAACCCGACCACGATGTGAATGACCTTGCCGGCATAGAACGGATCGCTCGCTGCTGAAGCGAACGAAACCATCGCGGCAGTGATTCCGATAACAACACTGGCGGCAGCAAACAATTTTATACGCATCTGGCAATCTTCCTCTCGCGGCAGTAAAAATGTTTCAGGGACATACGCGAAAACGGCTTTCGAGGTCAATCGTTACGGCCTTACGGAGCGAAAAACATTGACAAGAGACCGCGCTCCTTATATCAAGCCGATGCAGTAGCACAAAGAGACTGCCTACCGGCTAACTCCTGATTTCAAGAAAGGCGGAACCCCCATCAACATGTTACGAAATGATACACAACGATTTTTAGCCGCGGCTCTATGCTTCATCCTTACTCTGTCCAGCGCGCGGTATCTCTACTCCGCCGAACCCAAAGCGGAAAAAAATCGCCTCGAAGTCGCCATCGCTGCCTACGGCCCGCTCTATATACCAATCCTGGTTGCCCAGGAAGCTGGATATTTTGCCAAGCGCGGAGTCAGCGTAAATATCACCCTGCTCAGCGCTACGGCGTCCGCTCAAGCGCTTCTATCAGGGACCGTGGATATCTATCAAGGCGGCACGGCGACCATCCACGCTAACGTGGCAGGCTCGGACGTGATCTATATTGCCGCATCTGTAGATCGCAGCACCTTGGTGTTGTTCGGACAAAAGGGATTGACGACGTTCGAGAGCCTGCGCGGCAAGGCCGTCGCGACAACTTCCGTCGGCGCCTTTGGCGAGATTGCCATTCGCAAAACCGCCAGAGAACGTGGCATGGAAGTCGGCAAGGATATCAAGCTCCTCTACCATAAGGGCCCACCCGAAGCGATATCAACTTTTCTTTTAGGCAACGCCGATGGCCTGATCGTCACCCCGCCACAGAGCGAAATCGCCCGCGCCAAAGGCTTCCCTGTGGTTATCGACTACTACGAGCAGGGATTTCGTATCATTGGGCCGGGCACCGGAGTTGCTCGATCCTTTGTCCAAAAGAATCCGAATACGCTGAAAATATTTTTGATGGGTTACCTCGACGGCGTAAAGCGGTCCATCGATGATCCGGCCTACGCGACGAAAATCAATTCTCAGTACACCAAGATCACCGACCCCAAGCTCCTCGAAGAAAGCCACCAGGAAGGCGTTAAAGTTTGGAACAAAGACATGACCGTGGATCCGGCTGCGATTCGGGTCGTTCTCGAACAGTCCACGGTTCCCAAAGCGAGTGAGCTGGACCTGAAGAGATTCTACGATAACTCGCTCATCCGTGAAGTAAACCGCGACTATGCATCCAAGTTGTTTCCGGGGGAGGTGAAGTAAATCTCAATCACGTTCGTGAAAAAGATCCGTCCCGGCCCCGTCTAAATCTATTCCCTTCAAACCTAACAACACTATTTGTTCATATTTATTTGACTATTAGGCGGGCATCATAGTACGTTACCGCTTGTTTTGGGCTTTGCGCTTGGACCTTTCTCTTAACAAGAAGAACGTTCAATGTTCGCTAAACCAACGGGTCGGCATTATCGATCAGCCACACTAATAGACTCTTTTGCTCGCGATCTAGTTAGGACTGTGGTGATTAACGCCGTAGTAACAGTCTGCCTATTGAGCGCGGTAGGAGTGGGGCGAGCTGGTGTAATATTTAACTTTAGTTCCACGACTGGTTTAGGCGGAGGATCGCGATGGGACGTCGCTCCGCGGACCGTTAACATTGGCGGGACAAATTTTGAGAGATCACTCGACGGGGGATTACGTTATTCTCTTCAGGGCGGTTCGTATCAAGCATACCGTGACCTGTTTTCCTGGCAGGGGGCTGTGCCTAGTGTAGCGGACTTTCAGTCAGCCGTGCAGGGTGCCTTCAATGCCTGGACGGTGCCCGATCCTGTTACCGGCCTAAAGACTTCGCTCAATTTCGTAGCCGACTTCGGTACGGCGGTCGTTGGATTCAACACTGGCAATGGCGGCCTCGATACGCGCGGCGCCGAAATAGATCTCTTCGGAGCAACCGACGCGTTTTTCTGGAATCCTGGAAATCCTGGCACGCAAGGGGAAACGAGTTTTGGTGACATCGCCAGTACAGTAACCCTCACTTCTGGCACGCCGAATTACGCCGGTTCCAGGGCTATCACCGGAGCCGATATCATCCTTAACGATAATCCGCAGGCTCTCTACTCCTTAGATGTGTTTCGGCGACTCTTAACTCACGAGATTGGTCACACCCTTGGCTTGGGTGACGTCGAGGGGGACATCAGCCCTGGCCGATTCATAGACGACAACTTCGATGGAAGCACTAGCGCCACAGCCCTCGCCACTTTGACCAACTCGTGGGCCTTGTTGGTCAATCCATTCAATCCGGCGGCCTCGCCTCTGGCCAGATTCACAGTACCTTTCGGAGATCCCGGCACCACAACCGCAGGGGTGAATATACTTATGGAGTCGCGAGGGTTGGGCATTGCCCCAGGAGACCCGGTCACCAATTTGTTTCCCTTGGCCAACGATGACTATGCCACACGCCAATTTCTATATCCCCAAAGGATACCTGAGCCCGGCACGGCGCTGTTGTTGGTTGTTGGCGGCTTCGGATTTCTTGGGTATTATCGTTGGCGCGCTTAACCGGTCATCAGGTACGTAAAAGCGCCGCGCGCCCTTTTTTCCCGTGAGTTTCGACAGATAAGCTTGAATAGTTACATTGTCTGTGGCAGCACCGCACCTAATGAGCGTGGGATCCCGATCGTCATTTCCTCGTCTTGATCCGAATTTTTCCTTTCATTTATTGACATGCGGTTACTTCGCATGAGAGAAGGCTCTTTGGAGATTCGTGGCTTGAAATATCTTCAAAACAACCGGGCCATATCAAGCACACACTTTCTTTTAGCGCTAATCGCGATTCTGCTAACGATACTGGTTTACCAAAACTATAGAAGGGAGACGGAAGGCACCCAATTCCATACTCCTTATCAGGCTGTGCTTCTATTGAGCGGGCAGGCGTACTTTGGGAAACTAGAAAACTTTGGTACTCCCTACCCTGTCTTGACTGACGTGTATTACGTACAGAACCAAGTCAATCAGGAAACAAAACAAGTCACGAACACACTCGTTAAGAGAGGAAAAGAGTGGCACGAGCCAGACCGCATGGTGCTTAACGCAAGGCAAATCGTTTTCGTGGAGCCCGTTACTCCCGGATCCCAATTGGCAAAGTTGATTGAGGACCTAAAAAAGAAAGGGCAGTAAAACTTCAATGTCCTCTTTGGTTCGCTTTTCACTATCTACATCTGAGCTCAGTTAGCACTTTCATAGGCACGATTTTGACCCCAAGACGGCTGTCCGTTGTATTCAGTCCGATTGATTACAATTCTTTCCGGGCTTGAAGAAACTCACTTTTTCGCACGCCTGAGAGACAGTTTTTACCTTGTGGCGGTCACTTGTGGAAGGATCGGTGTCTTGGTATTGCTGAAGATCGTAACAAGCAGCCAACCAAGAGGAGAGCAAAGCCATGCGCATTATCGATGCCGACGGCCACGTGCAGGAAAAACAGATCCCCTGGGCAGATTTGCTTGAGGAGCCTTATCGCGCGCGAGCGCCAAGAGAAGTAAAAGACAACCGCGGGTTTAGTTTTGTCATGATCGATGGCAGATTGACTCCGAAGCCGGTGGGAAAAGGTTGCAGCTTTGTCGGCGCGCCGCGCAACCGCGGCCCGCAAGCGACCACGGGAATGGTCGATCCCGTTCAGCGTCTGAAGGACATGGACATTGAAGGTATCGACACGGCGGTGCTCTTCGGAACCTCTCCTTTTTTAAGTTTGCCCTTCGTCGAAGACAAGGACCTAGCCAGCGCCATTGCGCGGGTTTATAACAACTGGCTGGCCGGCTATTGCAATACTGATCCGCGCAGACTCAAAGGTGTCGCGCTCACGGCGATCCAAGATCCGGTAGAAGCGGTCAAAGAACTGCGCCGGGCCGTCGAGGAACTGAAATTTGTCGCGGTGGCAACGCCGCCTATTTCCGCATCGAAGAAGAATCTCGACGATCCTGATCTCTATCCCTTTTTTGCCGAGGCGGAGCGCCTCAACGTGCCCGTGTGTATTCACGTGGGGGCGGGCGATGGCGTGCCGGCGGCAACCGAACGGTTTGATCACCCGTTTTACACTCACGCCATGGCGCATCCCTTCGAACAGATGATCGCTGTCCTTTGTGTTGTCGTGGGCGGCCTCCTGGAGCGGTTTCCCCGTCTCAAGGTGGCCTTTATGGAAGCCGGCGCAGGCTGGGTGCCCTATTGGATGGAACGGCTCGACGAGCATTATGAATTTCTGCAACCAACGGTGCCCTGGCTTACCAAGCCACCCAGCGAGTATATGCGCGGCGGGCAAATGTATTACGCCTTCGAGATGGATGAAAAAACATTGCCCTATGTCGCCCAGTTTGTCGGCGCCGAGCGGTTGATCTTCGCTACCGACTATAATCACAGCGACTCGAAGTTTCCTCACACCGTCGAGGAAGTCATGGAACGCAAGGATCTTTCGGAGGAATTGAAGACAAAACTAATGGGTGAAAATGCGGCGCGGCTGTATAACCTCTAAGCGTCAGCGCCCAAGTTCCTGCGCCACTTGCTTCGTGAGGGTGAAGTCCGACAGGTCCGCTGGCCGCGCGGCGAACTTCATCTTGGTTTGCTCGGCAATTCGATTTAACTCAATTTGAACTTCTTGATCCGTCAGCCAAAGCGTCGGGTTCAGTGTCTCCATGATCTCGTCGTAGATGGCGTCGGCGATGTCTCTTTCCATTTTGTATTGCTTCATGATGAACTGCACGGTCTCCACTTTACGACCTTTAGCGTAATCCACTGCCTTCATCACGGCGCGGATGGTGCGCCGAACCTTTTGTGGTTCGCGTTCCAGCCTCTCCTTCGTAGTGACGAGTCCCGTCGTCGGCGACACGCCGATATGGTCGCCGGTTTTCACCAGATCGCGGTAGCCTTGGCGTTTGGCGAGAATGCTGTACGGCGGGGTCAAAGCGACCGCAGGCATACTCCCTTGCTGAAGCGAAAGATAGCCATTGGCCACGTCACCTGTGGAAACGAGTTGAACGTCTTTATCAACGCCGTAGGCCTTCAGGGCTTCTAAAACTTGGTAAAACTGCGTGCCCCAGTTGCCGCCGACACCGATCACTTTGCCCCGCAGGTCCTCGGCGCGCTGGATGCTTTTCTGCGCCAGAATCCAAAGATCCGGCTTCTTGGTGATGTTGAGAACCATCTTTAGCGGAGCGCCGTTGACCGCCGCGCGCATCGCCGAGCCCCCGGCGGTGGTGAAGTCAATGCTCCCCGTCACCAACGCGGCGATACCCGTGTTGGTGCGCATGACAATGATCTCAGTGCTCAATCCCTCGCGCGCAAAGAATCCTTCTTTGCTGGCGACATGAATCGGCCAAGTCGCAAGCCCCGGCGACGACGGTGCGATGCGTATTTTCTCCTGCGCAATAAGAGGCTCGGCGAAAAAAAGTAAGAACAATAACGGCGCGATGAAAATTACACGCGCCGCACCCGCGCGTCGAGAAAGGTTTCGATTATCAAGTCTTATAAACCCGAAACCCGAGACCCGAGACCCGAAACTCTTAGATTCCATAGAGGGCTTTGGCGTTATCGTACAAAATCTTGTCGATGACTCTGGGCTCGACCTCGCCTTTCAGCTTTAGTTTGCGCAGTGCTTCGATTTCGGCGGAAGTATCGGCGTGACCGTAATCGGAACCGATCACGATGTTGTCTTCACCGGAGTATTTAAGGACATACGGGAGATCGTCATCGGTCTGGCAAGCCACGTATACGTGATTGTCGCGAATCAGATGTCGCGCCACACGATTGTCCGCGCGCTCGAAGCGTCGCGCAATTTCCACAACCATGTAGGGAACCCACTGAGCGCGAACCTCAATGAAACCGAACCGCAGCTCGGGAAACTTGGATGGCACGCCATCATGAACGATGGAATGAAATGCGGAGAGCACAGGCGCTTTGAACCGCATGAAGCCGCTCTCCCCATCGAAGAGTTGCACCCAATCAAAGTTACCGGTCGATGCATGAACACAGATCGGCAGATGCGCTTTTTCCGCGGCCTCGTAGAGCGGATAGAAGAAAGGGTGGCTCAACCGCTTGTCATCGATCAAACCTCGCATAAAGATTCCACAGGCTCCGTTGGAACTAGCGAATTGGACCTCCGCTAAAGTGTCTGCCATATGAATGACGGGAACCGCCGCGATCCATCGAAGCCGGCCTTCGCTCTTACTGCAAATGTCGATCAACCACTGGTTGTAACTTCGGCAGATGGCCACCTCCACTTCCGCCCTCGCCGTCAACGGACGCAGGAATAACGATGGATAGAGGACTTGAACGTCGATGTCGAGCTCATCCATGTGCTTCAGCCGTCCCTCGATATCGCGCATTTCCCGAATAGCTTCGGGCAGCCCGCGGTCGACATTTACGCCGCGGTTAAATACCCGGCCATCGACCAACCAGTTTTGCGGGCGACCGCCGCCCGGCGAGATCAGAAAGGGCCTTATTTTTTCATCCGCGATGTAGCTCCAGGTCTTTTCGCTTTCAATGACGTGCGCGTCTGCATCGATGGTCGGCATCCTATTCCCTCCGAGAGTTTAGAATTGGAATCGCCTGTTTGTAGCCGATAGTATCCACAAAATAGCGCTCAGGGCCACTAGAGGTCAAACAGGAACGGCGCGGTTGAAGTGAATATCTGCCCACGAAGCTGTCGGGCTATCAAAAAAACATTTATGAGAATTTTATCCCGAAGAATTGGCTAAAGAGCTTAAAGCCGTTCGTAAGGAGGGATGAAAGGTTTGGCCCGGCGCTGCCAAGGGACACGCAAACCGACCTTACGAGCCAATTTAGGATGTACGTGCCCGCGCCGGACCTCGTCTAACACATCTATCGGGGCAATAAAGCCCTCCGTCAAGGCTTCCCGAAGCGTTCGATACCAGAGCTCGCCGTGAGGGTTGTCGAAACAAACCCACGGTTGCTTCGGCATGTCCGTGTAATGGATCAAGCGAGTGCAGTTTGTTTCATAGTGTTCCAATGAGTTCCACTCGTAGGGGAGATCCGGAACCACTTTATCCTGAGGCACGAGGCAAAATTCGTGCATCAACTGGGAATAATTGTACCGGCCCTCGTCCAGCCCGCGGACAATTTCGTCAATATTCCATCGGAGCTTCGCGCAATCCATGAGCAGAACGCTGTACTGACGAATGCGGGCCTTTTCGGTCGGCTGCTCGACGCACAGAACATCAGCGTTCCCCATCGGTTGCTCCCACAGCTTAGCGATATCGTCAAAAACCAGCATATCGGCATCGAGATATATCGCCTTACCCTGATAGTCGCAGAGCGACGGAATAAGAAATCGAGCGAAGGAAAAACCCGTGCGCGGCCGATTGTCGTAGTCCTTGGGTTGTGGCACCGGCAGCTCGCACATGGGATTAACTTCAACGCTCATGCTGGCATATTTCTTAATGCTGTACTCGAGAACCCGCGCGGCCAGCAGCTGGCTTTTGTCGGTGCCGACAAAGACCCGGATCGGGGCTTCTTTGTTCAACGGAGCATAAAAGATTTTCTTTCCCCGTATGATCTTCGCGATCTGTGCAAATTGAATATCAAAACTCGAATGCGTGTTGGCCAAAAGCGTTTGCTGTTCCAGATCGTTGAACCGGGGCGCATATCGGTTCCCACCATCAACGCCCAAGGAACGAATCGTCTGAACTCCGCAAGTAGCCAAAATATCTATCGCGGCCTCAGAGCTGAAGTACCGTGCCTCGATTATGGGAGAAGAGCCGATCTGCCTCTTCGCGCTTGAAAGATTGTACCAGATGAGCCGGCCTTGGCTTTTTAGCGACTGGAGCAGAGGTATTTCCCGCACATAGTCGTGAATCGACTTGAGCCCCGGCAAAAACTTTTCATGTGGAAAGTACGGCAAGATCAGAAACCGCGCGTTTTTGGCAATGGCATCCGCGCAATCCCTCACGACGTCGATGTCGATGGCATGGGCTAAATCTACCGGATGTTCACGAACCACATGATTCAAAGAACAGGTGAAATAGTTATCCAATTGCGGCGGGACTAGTTCCGCATAGGAAGGCCCTTTGCCGAGGATCAACCATTCCTTGCGCATGACATCGAAGGACTGGCGCCAGCGCAACAGATGCGGTATGGACCGATCCGTTTCATCCTCTTCCCTGCGCTCGACCCGGGGTAGGCGATTGCTTTTGGGAGCGATTCTGTCGACCAAGGAAGTCCAAAAATTGATCCCGGCAGGACTCATGTTAAGCTACCTTTGACTCGACCACTGGCGGTCTTAGTGTGTGACCAGGGCCATTCGAGCAATTACTATGCCATAAGTGCTCTGACTTGCGAATCAGCGCACGAAGCTCGTATATCCCAGTACGCGGGACCTATAAAAGCTAAAGATTTAGCCAGATAAAACTTGCAGTGATGCGATACGGAGTGGCGTAACGTCGAAATGATTGATGCTTGATCGTCACGGTTCGATTTACGGAACCAGGAGGGAGATTATGAGACGAGTGGCCCGCCTTTTGTCATTTCTTGCCTTTGCGCTCTTAAACTCGACCGGCTGCGCTGAGCTCGCCCAGATAAACATTCCTGGTGACTATGGCAATGCAACCGGCGACATAGTCGGGGAAGTACGCAATGTGGATAGCCGCAGCAGGCAGATCGAGATTCGGACTGACGCGGGACGAACTCAAAACATCCAATACGACAGCCAGACCAGAGTCGTCTATCGGCAGCGAGAGTACGCGGTCTCCAACCTGGAGCCAGGCGATTATGTGGCCGTGAGCACCGAGCAGGATCGGGACGGCCGGCTGTATGCCGCTGTCGTGACGGTAAGAGAAAGCGTCCAGGATAGGGGTGGTTCCACTCAGGACCGCGCCGGTCGATTAGATAGATTGGAAGGCACCGTGGAACACATCGATTCGCGCCGTGGGCAGTTTGAGGTCCGTGACCGCAGCAACCGGCTGATCGTCGTCGCTCTCCAGTATAATGCGGCGCGAAGCGTGAGCGATCGCTTCGACCGGTTGCGCGAAGGCGATACGGTGCGGATCGAAGGGCGGTTTCTGAACCCGGACCGCTTTGAGTTGGAGAACTTCCTTTAGACAGCCAACTTGATCACGCGCAGACCTGGCGGAAAAAGTCGTTTCCCTTATCGTCCACTAGGATAAACGCGGGAAAATCTTCCACCTCGATCTTCCAAATCGCTTCCATACCCAACTCCGGGTATTCAAGCACATCCACTTTTTTTATGTTCTCTTGAGCCAGGAGCGCTGCTGGTCCGCCGATCGAACCTAAATAAAAGCCGCCGTATTTCTTGCATGCGTCGGTAACTTGTTGGCTCCGGTTGCCCTTCGCCAGCATGATCATCGATCCGCCGTGTGATTGAAACAAATCGACGTAGGAATCCATTCTGCCCGCCGTCGTCGGCCCAAACGAGCCGGAAGGCATGCCCTCGGGAGTTTTCGCAGGCCCCGCGTAATAAACCGGATGGTCTTTGAAATATTGCGGCAGTCCCTCACCTCGATCCAACCGTTCCTTCAATTTAGCGTGGGCAATGTCGCGGGCAACGATCATGGTGCCGTTGAGGGCCAATTGCGTCGTAACCGGATGCTTGCTGAGCTGCGCTAATATGTCCTTCATCGGACGATTGAGATCGACTTGAATCACATTGCCCATCACCTTGCCGCGAGATTCCTCCGGAATCAGCCGGCCCGGA
>Ga0307471_100000809_pt1 | contig 16432 bp, 19 predicted proteins | sample atmos_gasesAM3C__2_FD_204566 | JGI IMG/M metagenome (GOLD analysis project Ga0307471, IMG submission 204566) | Hardwood forest soil microbial communities from Morgan-Monroe State Forest, Indiana, United States - atmos_gasesAM3C_515 | ecosystem: Environmental > Terrestrial > Soil > Temperate... | reverse complement strand
ATTAGATTTCATGAGAATTTACATGAGGCCAAAAGGCGGCGAAACCGACTACGACGAGCCGATGATAATGAAGAGCGGTTCGACTGTGCAGGACGTGTGCAACAAGATCCACCGCAACATGGCAAAGAACTTCCGCTATGGGCTTGTGTGGGGCAAGAGCGCGAAATTCGCCGGGCAAAAAGTGGGACTCGACCACAAGCTTGAAGACGAAGACGTGTTGACTATAGTCAAGCTCGTAGGCGCTACCTGAACAGCTGCGCCTTCATGTCGCTGTTCCCCTGGCATTAAATGCGATCTTTTACATCAAACCTGAAAAGGAAAGCCGCGACATTATTGCGCGATAATCTTGCCGCGCATTTGTGGATGAAGGGAACAATAGTACTCATAAGTGCCCGGTTTTTCTGTAACGATCGCCATCGTAGGCGAGTTTAGGCCGCCTGGAATAATCGCTGTATTGAAAGGTGTTATTCCGTCATTCTCTGCTTTGTCTACCACGAGATCATGTTGTACTGCATCTTCGTTGTGTACTACCAATCTTGTCGGGACGCCAATTGTTACATGAATGTCCGGGTTTGTGCTGTTGAATGTGTTTCTCTGTGCAATAAGCAAGATGCCTTCAACCTTAGTCCCGGACTCTTCCGGGGGATTCAACAGGTTCCCAATTCCCCACAAGGCACCCACAGTTGCGAAAGAAATGGCGACTATGGCGATTATGTTGTTGCGCATTCAAGATGTTCTGTCATCGAGATCACCTAAATTTCTTTGGGCTAGCTAACGGTCAAAAGTAACGTTAGCATGGTAGATATTGAATAAAAAAGAATACTGCGAACATTTGTCAGAACGCAGTAGTTTTTAGCTTGTTGGTGTGTCTTGCGCAGCAGATGCCGAACCGTTGACGACCTCGGCTGTTGCGAACCTTGGTCCGATCTGGCTGATGCGGATCTTTGCGTTCTGACCTACTTTGCCGTCTTTTACAAAGATAACAAATCCTTGTATCCTTGCAATGCCATCACCTTTTCGGCTGATTTCCGTGATTTGCACGTCGTATTCCTTACCAGTTTCGACTGGTTTTGGACCGAAATTGTCGTTTCTTCTTCCGTAACTCATACGTGAGCTTTTTCGAGCGGCATCCATATATAAATCAAGAAGCCGGTCTACGATCCAATTTTCATGCCGTCGTCACATATCGAACGGAGGCATTCTATCGCTGAAAGAACTGCAAGGAAACTAGTCTTTGGATTTCCGGGGGTGGGCACGTTGTTGACTCTTACACTTATCTCGCCAAAGCTGCCGGCCGCGGTGATTTCATGCTGGTTCGTCGTTGCTTGGGGGTCGGCCACAATCCTTATTCGGGTCTTGTCGACGCCTATTCCTGCTAGACTTAGCACCGCGGCCACGTTGACATTTGCTGGGAATTTCTTGACGGCTTCTGCCGCAGTACCTTCATAGATAACCGTACTTTTTGTTATGGCATCTAATTTGATCTTGCTTGTTTCAAAAAATGGGGCGCCTGCCAGTGCTTTTAGGCTTTTCGTAGTTGTAAGCGTGACAGAATCGAGTAGATGTCTTACGCTTCTTATCGCGTCAATGCCTGCAATCGCGCCTGTGGGGACGTAGATCATGCAGTTCTTCTTTGCAGCCAATTGCAGTAGCTCTGCAAGGAAGTTCTTGTCTGCAAGGGCGCCAACGCTCATGACCATCATGTCCTTGCCAGCTTCAAGTATCGTTTTGCCAAATGCCCTCACGGCATCCTGCGAGGCCGCTTCCACGATAATGTCTGCACCAGAAGCGACAAATGTGCCAAAATCAGAATAGGCGCCAGGGCTGTTGTGCAGTTTTGACTTCAGGTTTTGTAGGTTGCTCCCGGAGATGTCAAAGATCGCCACGAGCGAAGCATTAGGTATCTTATTAGAGTCCAAGGTTATCGCAAGCTGGGTTCCAATGGTGCCGCAGCCTACAAGCCCGATCTTTTTCTTGGGCATCTATGATAAAAGAAGAAAGTTAGAAGGATTTTTACCTTCTGCCACCGCGGCGCTCTGGCTTTTTTTGGCCCGGGAGTCTCTTTTTTTCAAACCGCTTCACAAAATTGTCCTTGTTGCGAAGTCTAGCGATTGGGCTCAAGCGTGGTTTACCCTGGATTTTTGGGGTCTGGCCCCGTACCTTGCCGGCCTTTGTAAGTGATCCGTGTGTTGGCATTAGTCTCTGGAATGGAGTTGTCGCTTGAATATTTATATTTGTATGCATGCTCCAATGGTGGCAAGTATTGCCTGCGATTTTGATTTCAGAGGCAGCGTTATCCTAGATTGTACAACTTTAAATGTAGAGCCTCCATAATATTGATGTTTATCAAAAGATATGACGATGCTAGATCTTGACTACAAACACCGAGTCCTTGCGTTGAAGAAACAAAAGAACGCGGTGATTCTGGCGCATAACTACCAGTTGCCAGAAGTGCAGGACGTTGCCGACCTTATAGGCGACTCACTTGCGCTCTCAAAGAACGCGGCTAAGACAGACGCAGACATCATCATATTTTGCGGCGTCCACTTTATGGCCGAGACCGCCTCAATTCTGTGCCCCCAAAAGAAAGTTCTGATACCCGACCTCGAAGCCGGCTGCTCGCTAGCATCAACCATTAACGCTAACGAGTTGCAGGCCTGGAAGGCAGAGCATCCTGACGCAACGGTGGTAAGCTACGTCAATACTACTGCGGATGTTAAAGCACTATCTGACTATTGCTGCACGTCTTCAAATGCGGTCAATGTGGTAAACAGCATTCCTAGAGACAGGGAGGTGCTCTTCTTGCCAGACCTGTTCTTGGGCTCGTATGTTGCGGAAGTGACTAAGAGGAAGAACATGTACATATGGCCGGGTGAGTGCCACGTGCACGCCGGCATAAAGGCAGAGGACATTAACAAGATGCTTGCAACATTCAAGAAGGCTGACTTTCTCGTTCACCCAGAATGCAGCTGCACATCTTCGACGATGTACCACATGTCAAAGGGCGACCTGTCCAAGACAGGACACATACTTTCAACAGAAGGCATGATGAAGCATGCAAAGGCGTCTGATGCCAAGCAGTTTGTTGTCGCAACTGAAACAGGCATACTGTACCGCATGCAGAAGGAGAACCCTGACAAGGAGTTCATACCGATCAAGCGGGACGCAGTTTGCAAGTACATGAAAAAGATTACGTTAGAAAAGGTGTACAATTCACTTGCGCACAATGTATATGAAGTAAAGGTGCCAAAAGACATTGCAGACAAGGCCAAGCTTGCGATAGATCGTATGCTATCTATTTCGTAATTTCAAGGCTGAAATCTACTGCTTTTGGCGAATGCGTGATGTAGCCGAGCGAAATGAAATCAGGTTTGGCTTGCGCATACTGCCTGATGTTCTTTGCGTTGACGCCGCCAGAAATTTCTATATTCACTTTCTTGCGCATGCCCATTTTCGCAATCTGCCTTACAGCGTGGGCAGCCTGTTTTGGAGTAAAGTTGTCCAACATGACAATGTCCGCTCCGGCTGAAATTGCGGCAAACGCTTCTTTCATGTTTTTTGCTTCACATTCGACCTTGATAGAAGAGCCGATATTTTTCTTGGCTAGCCTGACGCATTTTTCAGCAGGGCCGGCAAGGGCAATGTGGTTGTCCTTTATCAACACCATGTCGTCAAGCCGCATCCTGTGCTTGCCGCCACCGCCCACAACTACCGCCTTCTTGTCAAAATAGCGTAAGCCTGGCGCGGTCTTGCGCGTGGCTAATATCGTGACCCCTTTGGCAAGATCGCCCATGCGCCTAGTCTCGGTGGCTATGCCACTCATGCGCATTATGATGTTAAGCGCAACCCTCTCCGCCCTCAAGATTGCGCGAGCATTGCCCGACGTCTTCATGACAATCCTACCTTTTTTGACCCTGGAACCGTCCTTAGCCAGAATTTCGCTTGTGCAGCCGCAAATATCAAAAATAATGGCTGCCTCCTCAAGGCCGCAGACTATTCCCTGACGCGACTTGCATATGATTTCGGCTTTGGCAAAAAGATCGTCTGGAATTATCTTATTGCTCGTGATGTCCTCTGTGCCAATATCCTCCAGCAAAAAGTTTGCAAGCATTTCCCTGACATCAATAAATGTCTGCAGGTCCTGCAATCTATGAAACCTTCAGGGCGTACTTGTTGGCGGTAGTGATGTCAAGAGTCCTAGCAACCTGAGACTTGGCAGGCTCGAAAACAAGTATGATGCCTGACCAGTCGGGGCTCAGGTCGGTTGACTTGCAATTGGGGCATACCTTACCAGTAGTTACCACCTTGCACTTCCTGCAAGCCTTTTCCTTTGCCAACTACTTCTTGTCTCCTCCCTTCTTTTCCTTTGGAGCAACTGTTTGACTACCCTGTTTGTCCTTTTCGCCTCCGCCCTTGGCCTTCTTGATCTCTTCCGCAATCCACTCCACCGCGCCTAAGAAAGGTTGTCTGCACGTTATTCCTATCTTGCCCATGCCTGCACCCTTGCCAAGGCTTACTGCCGTGATCCTTGCTCGCAATTTCGACCCGATCTTGAGCGACCTTGCCGTCTGGTTTGCAACAATGACGCCTTGCTTGACATCGCTCTTAAGGTAGTCATCAGTGATTTGCGAGAGGTGGAGAAGAGCATCGGTCGGGCCTATCCTCACAAAAGCACCAAAGTCAGTGATTTCAACAACTTCGCCTTCAACTATCTCTTGAAGCTTGGGATAGAAGGTAAGTGCCTTGAAAGTGACCTTGTGGTAGGTCGCGCCGTCGCCAGCGACGAGCTTGCCGACCGAACTTGTGTCGGCATCGGTTATCATGATGACATAGCCAACATCGGGGCTGATCATGCTCTCGTACTTTTCCTTAAGTATTTGGATAGCCGCTTCCTTAAGGGAGTGAGTCAGCCTGTTTGGAGGAATCCTGACAACGTCGCTCATGTGAACTATAGCAAACATGATACACGCACTCTTGATTGGCGGGTCATTATGAACTTTTGCCTTATAAGGGGGTCTACGTTTGACAGGAAGATTGTATTTGATTGACGAATCGGTAACCTCAAAGGTGGTATTCGTGGCAAGTGCGATTTTGAGCCCCGCGTGTAAGTAGACTTCCAGAAAGCGAGCGCCTGTGGAACAAGATCTCGAGCAATAACCGGATTTACCGTCGTAACCTGAACATGTTTGCCAAATTGAGCACAATAGAGGACAAGCCGTTGCTAGGCACACACAATCATTGAAGAGGCAGCATACAATTGCAGAAAGGCGCTTGACACAATGATCATCAAGGGGAGAATGTCAGTCAGGCCCGAGTCGCAGTCTATACAGACATTAGCATCCTAACGTTAAGGAATAGGCTCCAAGATTTAAGAAAAATTTTCCCATCGACTCTTTTGTTCAGTAAAACGATGATTTAAATACGGTCAAGGCAAATTTTTGATATAATGGTGACAGTCGATCAGGTTCTCAGCTCACTAAAGAAAGTTGTAGATCCTGAACTGCACAAGGACATCGTATCAATGGGGATGATAAAGGACCTATCGATAAACGACAGCAAGGTTGCTTTTACGCTAGAGCTCACCACACCTGCGTGCCCATTCAATAGTGACATAGAGCGTGATGTCAGAGCTGCAATGGCCGGCCTTGGCGTCAAGGACTTCAACATGAGGGTCACAGCCCGTGTCATGGAAGGCAGAGCACTTTCGATGGATGAGCTCTTGCCGGGAGTCAAGAACATAGTCGCAGTTGCGAGCGGCAAGGGCGGAGTCGGCAAGACCACGGTTTCTGTGAACCTTGCGCTTGCGCTCGCCCGGACTGGCGCAAAAGTGGGTCTACTTGATGCGGACATTTACGGGCCGAGCGTTCCATTGATGCTCGGGCTAAAAGCCTCGCCGGAAGTTCTCAATAACAAGATCCAGCCCCCGGTCGTTGAAGGCATTAAGGTTATTTCTATGGGCTTTTTCTACGAGCAGTCGCAGCAAGCCGGCATTTACAGGGGCCCGATCGTTTCCGGAATCGTCAAGCAGTTCTTGACAGACGTCAACTGGGGCGAACTTGACTACTTGATTATCGACCTGCCACCGGGCACTGGCGACGCGCCGCTTACAATAGCACAAACAATACCTATCACCGGCATACTCATAGTCACTACGCCGCAAGATGTTGCCATGAACGTGGCCGTCAAGGCGATAGGGATGTTTAACAAGCTCAACGTTCCGATAATCGGGGTCGTTGAAAACATGAGCTACCTACAATGCCCGCACTGCAGCGAGAAGATCTACCTCTTTGGACAGGGCGGCGGCAAGAAGATAAGCGAGGATTTCAAGATCCCATACATAGGGGAGATACCGCTCCACCCAAAAATCCGGGAGGGAAGCGACACCGGCAAGCCTTCAGTGATAACAGAGCCAGAGTCAGTGCAGTCACTTGCTTTCACAAAGGCCGCTAGGGTGATCGCAGGCAGGATAAGCATAATTGCTGCTGAACTGCAGGCGCAGGAACAGGCTGAAAGCCAAGCAAGTGAGCAGGCCAAAAAGGAATAATGCCGTTAAACCTAAAAGATGCTCGCCTTTTGAAAGAACCGTTTGGAACGCTGATTCCAGACAAACAAGTAACAAAGCAAAAAATATCACAGATGCTGAAAGGATCCAAAAAGGTAATTGCAGTAGGCGACGCAACCACCGAGCGACTTGTGTCTTTTGGCATGACGCCGGACATCGCTGTTATCGACGGCAGAGAAAGGAGGTCAAGACGGAGCTACCCAATAAACTATCAGGCGAGGGAATTGCGATGTGCAAACCCTGCTGGCACAATTTCGGAGGAGGCAGTGAAAGTTCTGCAAGACGCCCTGAAAATGCCACCTCCTGTGCGGGTATTCGTTGACGGTGAAGAGGACATGCTTGCCCTTCCGTTTTTTGCCATTTCACCTAAAGATAGTGTCGTTCTATACGGCCAGCCTCTTGAGGGATTGGTGGTGGTCAATATTACTCTTGCAAAACAAAAACAAGCCAAAGACTTAATGGATAGAATTGGCATCGATTGATAGGGGGATGAAGATGTGGTGGCTGTATGATCTAGATGATTATGTATACCAATCTCTGACCCCTTTTCTTCTTTTCACTCGTCACAGCCACAGCCGTCGTTGGTCAGGTCAAAAGTTCTGATGCCGTATTTCTTCATACACTCTGAACACAAGCTCTGGCCATAGGGAATGCTCGCATTGCAAAAAGTACACGCCATCGGAGCACTTTCGTTGGCCTTGGATACTGTCTTCAACAACTAGGAAAAAGGCTCGACGGCTATTAAACCTTATACTGGTGCAACTAGGATTTTAGGACGATTTGGAGTATTGTGATGGCATTTCTTGCCGCACAGAGGGCAGTTCTTCCTGTCGAGGAATACGCACTGGCAAATGTGCGACTTCATGTAACTCTCGGCTGCCTTTGTAAATTCGCCGGTGCCATTGCAAAAGGGACAATCAGAATCGGTAATTTCTATGGCGCCCCTGCCAGAACAGACGGGGCATCTCTGAACGTCAGTCTGAGCCATCCCTTCTAGGTGGATTATACTATAATATAATGGCTATGCTATTTAATAGTACTTTAATCCGGAAAAAGATTATCAATCGACATATGTCCATTCTATTGTCCCATCCGGCCTGTCCGGGCAAATTTGTTATATACGTGTGATCATCTCTTGCCAATGCGGATAGCGGACGATCTATTCCGTATTGCAAAAGGAGAGGTTCTTAGCGACGATTGGAGCAGGCAAGTCTATTCTGTTGACGCAAGCCACTATGAAATTCAGCCTGCAGCGGTCGTGCATCCTGTAGACGAGCAAGTTGTGAAGGAGGTCTGCAAGTATGGCTTTGCAAAAAAGGTGCCTATAACTGCAAGGGGCGCCGGCACTGGGCTCCTCGGGCAGTCGCTCTCTGACGGCATAATCCTTGATTTTACAAAGCACATGAACAGGATAGTCGAACTTGAAGACAACCACGTGGTGGTCCAGCCCGGCATCGTCAAGGGCGTGCTTGACAAGGAGCTTAAAAAGAGAAACAAATTCCTGCCGCCTGATCCTGCAAGCAGCAACTACTGTACAATTGGGGGCATGATAGCAGACAACTCTAGCGGAGTCCATTGTCTAGGCTACGGCAACACCATTGATTTTCTTGAAGCAATTGACGTGGTGTACGCAGATGGGGAAACCGGGTTTGCAAGTGCCGACAGGTTTGACGGCAGGATGGAAAGACTTTTCAAGATATTGTCGCCCAATGCTGATCTCATCAGGAACGGTTACCCAAAAGTCAGCAAGAACTCTTGCGGGTACAGGCTTGATGCCGTGATGTCACGAAGGTTCATGCCGCACAAGATCTTCGCGGCTTCTGAAGGGACACTTGGAATATTGATTTCTGCAAAGCTCCGGATCCTTGACATCCCTGATTACCGGTGCATGATGGTGCTGGGCTTTGAAGACCTCCTATGCGCTGTTTCACAAGTCCCGGCTATTCTAAAGTTCTCGCCAGTCGCGCTGGAGATGCTGGATCACACAGTTCGTTCACACGGTAGAATTAACGGCTCAGGTTGCCTGCTGTTTGTGGAGTTTGCCGGTGACAGCCGCAAGATTGAAGATCGACTAAAAGTATGCAGGGAACAGGTTGCTGGCAAGTGCTCGGTGCTGGAATACGCTTCAGACGAGCAGAGCATGGCCAATATATGGAGGGCAAGGAAGGGCGCGCTGAACGACATCATGAAGCTGACAGTTGGCAGCAGAAAGCCGATTGGGTTGATAGAGGACACCGTAGTCAGCCCGGAGCTCTTGGCAGATCATGCTGCCTACCTGCTTCAAACCTATAGGCAAAACAATCTCGACTACGTTATGTATGGCCACGTTGGGGACGGCAATATGCACACAAGGCCACTTCTGGACCTTGACTCTGGCAAGGAGGTCGATTTGATCCGGAGAATGGCCGTTAGTGTATTTCGGAAGGTGATCAGGAGCGGCGGCACAATAACAGGTGAGCACGGCGACGGGATTGCGCGGGTGGGTTATATCGAAATGATGTATGGTAGTCGGATCGCCGGCCTTTTCTCCGCGGTAAAGAGGCTTCTTGACCCTGCCTTTATGATGAACCCGGGAAAGAAAGTCCCTGTGCAATGATTTAAGAATGGCACAGGCCGACCTGCCGCGGTTGAGGGCGCGTTCGGCCGAATTTGCAAAGCTCTGGGAATACTCTGTCGGATTCTATGCAGTGTGGCTGGCTCACCTTGGTCGACAGACTGGCCTGTTCGAGACGCTTGCCAGCAGCCCAATGTCGATAACTGAATTAGTTTCTGCGACAAGGATGCATTCTAGTGCAGTCCGAGCGTGGTGCTCAGCCGCAATCGCATACGGTCTTATCATCGAAAAGAAAGGCAAGATGTACTTAAAGCCCGGAATGAAGGCAATTCTTTTGGACAAGAGAAACCCGAACTATCTTGGTGGACAGTTTTCATACCTCGCGTTAAGGAGTCTGGAATACGGCGCTTTTGAAGGCCTGTTCAGGTCTGGCAAGACGCATGAAATGTCATCCACCATTGGTGCGATAGAGCAGGCCACAGACTGGGATCACTATGCATTCCTCGGTGCAATTCGGCGCGACAAGAAACTGCATCAGCTTCTGTCAAGAGGATGCAGGCTGCTTGACGTAGGCTGTGGAACAGGGAGCTTGCTTGCCAAGATGTACGATGAATATAACAAGTCAAGTTTCGTAGGGATAGACCCTTCAGACAAAGCAGTTGCTAGGGCGCGCAGGATCGCTAAGAACAAACCAATCAAGATAATTAAACAGGCAGGCGAAGCAATTATGTTTGAAAACGAATTTGATATCGTGTACCTTGGCGAGTCGCTCTATGCAGCAAAGGACAAACAAAAGGTAATATCAAACTGTCTCCGCGCATTGAAAAATGGCGGCACTATCGCCATAGTGGAGGGCCTGCTGCCAGAGTCAAACCTACAGATCGATGATGACAGGCTGATAAGAGGGATGGAGCTTGACTTTGCGCTGCAGGGCTACAGGTTCATGACAAAGAAACAAGTCTCCAAATTGCTTGAAAAATTCTCAAGAGTTCGCTTTGAAGACCTCGGCGGCTCTGTATACCTCGTCACTGCATCAAGTAATCTATTCTCGCCCTATTAGTCCCAGCAGATCAAAGCCTTCTGCCGACTTTTCTTTGATCTCGGCTATAGACACTAGGTGGCCGTCCGGATCCTGGATGATTGCATGCTTGCCAAACGGTTCTTCCTTTGGCTTTTTGAAGAACTTCACCTTCTTTTCCTTCAGCTTCTTCACGGTCAAGTCGAGGTCAATTACCTCAAAGCCCACCAGCATGCCAGAGCCTGTATTCATCTTGCTCTTTTTCTTTGCGGGGTGCAGGGCCAGTACTGTGTCTTTGTTGAAAAATTCAGTCCAGGCCTTCGATTTTGTCTTGATAGGTATTCCGAGGGTATCTCTGTAGAATCTGATCGATTTCTCCATGTCCGAAACAAGCAGTATTACCGCCCCAACTTTTCTAAAGGTCAAGCAAGCACACCTATCGAAGTTCTGTAAAGGTAAATTATGAATCTTTCTACAATGTTCTAGATCGGTCTGTGTGTTAATTTAGTCCGGCTCTGATCCCATAATATAACACGCGTATAAACAAGAGAAAACTTTATCCGCTCCCGGGGCGTCATTGCAAAAACAACCTTACTATAAAATTAAACTTGAAAGTGCATTCTCTCATTTTTGTGCTTGAAATTATCCTGATTATGCCAAATTAAGGCAATTATACATTTTTGGGAAACCAATTACCAACAGTTTTTTTATACAACAACCTTTCTTACTGCAATTGCAATGAATGAGAGATTTCATGACGCAAAGGGAAGAATGATAGACCACCGAATCATTCTGACAATATTTCTTTCGGCAGTATTGGTTGGGTCGATCTTTGCAGCTATTGGAATTCTAGCGCCTTCACAAAAGAGCGCATTTGCTGTCGGGTCTGTAACTGGAACCGCGGATACATTTGCTGGGGATAATGGCAAAATAGCATTCGTGTCAACTGGCGGCGGCGGGGATGACATCTACATCATGAATGATGATGGGTCCTCGCAGACACGGGTGACAATTAATTCTAAATTCTTTAATAGAAATCCGGTGTCGATTACTGATACGCCAGTCTGGTCACCAGATGGAAACAAGTTGCTTTTTGTCACTACGACTCGCTATGGAGATAATATTTATAGCGTGAATGTTGACGGAACTGAGCAAACCAATCTCACTAACTTGCCTGAAAACGATATTAATAATCAACACTTTGCTATAACCCCACAGTGGTCACCGGATGGCACCAAGATAGTATATCAAGGAGATTTCCTTTGTTGGCTGAGCGGCCAAATTTACGTGATGAATGCCGATGGCTCAGACCAAACTAACATCAGCAATAGTAATGTAGCTGCAGGTCAGTGCGATGTGGATCCTCATTGGTCACCAGACGGAAGCAAGATTCTATTCTCTAGGGTTCTCCAGACATACTGTCCTGATCCTTCTACATGCATTCCAAGGCTAAACAATCAGACAATATTTACGATGAACCCTGATGGTTCAGGACAGACCAATGTGAGCAACAATGACGGTAGCTATAATGATGAACACCCTAGATGGTCACCTGACAGTAAAAAGATTGTGTTTGACACAAACAGGGATGGCAATTACCAAATTTACATAATGAATGCGGATGGTTCAGGACAGACCAATATTAGCAATGATGGCAGCGCCAACGATACTTCTCCACTGTTGTCACCAGACGGAAGCAAGATTCTGTTTAAGCGATTCACGACGGAATACGCTGGATACATGCAGCATTGCATCATGCTAATGAATTCCGACGGTTCAAGCCAAACAATACTCAATTGTGGTGATGCTACAGAGTTTATTGGCGATCCGTATCTCCTTCTTGATACTGTCTTTGCATGGTCGCCGGATGGTACAGAGATTGCTGTTGACGGCGGGAGCCACAATTGTCTTGGTACCAATTGTGGCGGTGGGGTGGTAGTAACCGATCTTGACAATAACCTCATCGGGTTCACATATTATACAGGCACCCTGGATGCTCGTCCCGCCTGGGGTGTACCAGCGGGAACCGCTCCACCTCCTCCGCCACCTTCTGATACAACACCGCCTAACACATTCATTACAAGTGCGCTTGATGGGGATAGCAAGATAGTCAGAAACAATACAAAGACAATGTCTAAGACAATTAATCTCTACTTCGAAGGCACTGATAATATTGCGGTCACCGGCTTTGAATGCAGACTAGATGGAACGACATGGAACAGCTGTGCAAGCCCAGTTACATACAATGGATTATCCCAATCCAAACATTACGCAGAAGTCCGAGCGATAGATGGAGCTGGAAACAAGGACCCGACACCGGCACTCTTCAGATGGACTGCTATGACAAAGCCTTAGGTGATAGGGGCGAGAGCCCTATTTTTTCTTTTTTATTTTGAACCTAATCTACGCAAAAAGTAAGAGTTTACCATTGGTAAAGCTTGACGCTAGCTTTACCTCAGACTTATTAGACACATTATGAACTTTTCCTCAGTAGCCAAATGAACGCAACGTAGGGTGATTTCTCGCTGTTATTCGCTGAACTCTACCTGGATCTTCTCGCCATTCTTCATGGCGTGGTTCTGGATATCGACTAGCCTATTTCCGTCGATAGTCGTCCTTGTTATATTGTCTGTGTTGATTCCTGCTACTCTGAAAAACTCTCCAACCGTGTATTCTCTTGGGATGGTCGACTCGATATGGATTGTGCCGGAGGTGTCGTGGGTGTGCATCGGCGAGATGCCATAGGGCCCGTATTGGTCAAGGGAATGGTCATGCCAGAGTTGAGGGTTCATGCCGATCCCTTCAGGAATCGTAACCTGCTGGCCGTTCACTAGCAATACAAGTGAAACATGGTCGTGCCTTGCAAGTGGAACCGAATGGATTTCTTTCAGATTGAATCTTACATCCTGTGCTACAGTCTCGTTTGTCAATGGCCGATAGATGAACATATCTGTCCCGTTTAGCCCTTGATATATTAGCAGAATTGTGATAATTCCGGAGGCGACGAGGGCTGCTCCTCCAATGATAAGGAGCTGTTTTCTTGAAAGCTGCAATATAGATCAAAACTTTCAAGAAAGCATTTATGATTGTATGGGCAGTGCGAAAACCTTACCAAGTAAGAGTTTGTGCCGCGTGTTTCGCATGCCAAAACGGACAGATTGATGTTATCCCCACTCCCATTAAAGCAAAGGCTTTTACACAATCAAATGATAGGAGATTGCAGGCCCGAATGAATGAATCCCGATTCAAAGCGCTTTTTGCAATATCAGATTATGTGGATAGGCATTTCTCTTGCCATGAGCTTCGCAATTTCCTGGTTTGTCCCTTTTCCGCTTTCTCTAGTCGTAATAATTGGTATGTTCATGGGGATGAATTATTTCATTCGAAAGAGACAGATGCGTAGGTTGGGCATGGCGTCAAGGTCACTCTTTGGCACTTCGATCTTTGGCGGCGAAAGGGTTGTAAACTATTATTGCATCAATTGTGGAATGAAGCATAACGCAAGATCCTGCCCACGTTGCGGTAGTAATGCTACGCGAATTGGATGATTGTCTCAACTATTGGCATATGCTCTAAGCCCCTCCAAAAATGTTGTCTTAACCCATACAGACAATGGTATTTCGCAGTGACAAAGAAGCTGATTGATGAAGATGGCAGTATCCAAAGAACAAGAGTTCCTTTCGAGAAAAGTCCATTCTATAAAGTGCGAGAAATGCGGTGAAACATTCTCTGGTCAGAATACGTTAAGGAAGCATAAGCAAGTAGACCATTCATACTAGCTCAATCCTTCCTCTAGATAGAATGACGGTCTATAGCTGTCAGAAAGTTTTAATGCCTTTTTAATTTAATCGTAAAGTATTGATAGAATTCCGGATACTGCAGCCCTGCGCGATATGCGGGAAGGGCTTTGATTCCGAGTACAAATTACTGAAGCACATGAGCAAATCTCATCCACAACCCGAAAAAGCTGGATGGGTAGGCGGCGGAGAAGATATTCACAGCTGCGGCCATCATTCAGACTACAAAGACGGCTGAGCCAGATTTGAAAGCGGAAAAGCTCTTCTTCATCTACGTTGCGAAGAATGAAGAGTGGCAGGAGAGGCAGCAAGAGGACTGGGTCTACGTTTCTTCGATGTCCCGGTTCTTCAAGTGGTGGGCCAGGCGGTATTTCGATGCAGAACTACGAGTTGAGGCAGACATTTTGCCAGTCATCCCCGGCAAGCTGTTTGACAGGATGTCCTTGGCATACCTTATCCGGGATCACTCTGAGCGGGGAAATGATGTTTACCACTTTTACTTAGCGTACTTCAAGCCGTTCTGGACCGACTGCAACACCGAAGGATACACGGCAGAGAACTTGGGAATAGCATGGTGGCAAAGGCCAGACGAATTGGTATCAGAGACCAAGCGTTACGCGTTTTACGCAGACACGAATTGCCCCAGGGTATCACATATCCTTGCTCACGAATTTCTCCGGATGAAGGGCAGGACAAAAAAAGATTATTTTGGCAAGGTTCACGATTTGTGGGACAGCCATGTTTACAAGGACCGGCGGTTCCTATACTTTGACAACCAGTTCAAGCGGGTGCGAAAGGAAGACTCGTACCATTTTGTGACCCTGGACCCTGCGGAACTTTAATCAAGTGCCCCACAGTCAACAACTTCTGCTTGACATCGTTTGAAGTGCTGGCCAAATCAGGCGCGATAGTGTCGTCGGCTGGCGTCGTGCTCTTGATAGCGTTCGTAGTTATTCTTTTATGGTATCCAGTTAACAAAGACTGTGAAGGTAAAGAAAAATGTTCGTATACATCCACAGCCCCACAACAGCTCGCGGTAGTAGTGCAGCCGGGATTTCTTGCGATTTCAATCATGATAATTGCTGCCGGAGTGTTCATGGTAAGGTTCAGCAGGTGGAGGGGCGACAAGAAAAGCTAAAAGCGACCCTTATCTCACGCCCGCGGGTTTCTTTTGCTCCACCTGGTCGCGCTTTGTGTGCTCGTCAGCTTCCAGATGCATCAGAAAGATCTTTACTCAGACCGAGCATCTCACTTGAGCAACGCTCGACCTAGATGCCATTGTAATTGCACAGCAGACATGATACTTAATTAATTCAACGTCTATAAATAGAAGAAATCTCCAAATCTCTTATTGGGCAAATTGACGTTTAGCAAAGCGGAGCGCGAATTTCTGGGCCGCAATGAAGCGTGCAGGATAGCAACATGCCACGACTGCATTCCCCACGTCGTGCCCGTGTCCTACGTGTTTGAAGACGATTCTTTCTACATCGCAACTGACTATGCAACAAGAAAGTACGAAAACATCATGGAGAACAACAGCGTCGCTCTAGCAGTAGACGTGTACAGTTCTGTTGGCAACAAGGCGGTGTGCGTACAAGGCAGAACAAAAATAATCGAAAAGGGAAAGGAATTTGCAAGACTCTACAAGATATTCCACGAGCGCTTTGGATGGGTGAGAGAAGACCCATGGGGGGAAGGCGAAGCACCTTTCCTCAAGGTCACACCAACCGGCAAGGTCAGTTGGGGACTATAATGCATATCCGGAAAAAATTTGACGACGTGGCCGGAAAGGTTTGCGAAGCAGTCTTGCCCATCAAACACGAATATTATATTGGCAGAGGAAAGGATCTGGCGATATGCACCCTGTCAAGCATCGACCTACTGGAGGAAATATCTAAATCTGATATCATGAACAAACTTGCAATAGCCGGTCGGTTACTTTCAGAGAACAGGGGCATTGACGCCATGATTAGATTTACGCTCGAACATCCAGACCTCCGTCTTATCATTGTCTGCGGCAAGGAAGTCAAGGGTCACAGAGCGGGGCAGGCGCTGCTTGCGCTTGCCAGAAACGGCATAGATAGGGGCGGCAGGATAATTGGCGCCCGGGGGCCGTACCCAATACTAAAGTCACCGGCGGGAGATGTCAGGGACTTCAGAAGGCGGGTTGAAATTATAGACATGATTGGCACTGTTGACATTGAGAAGCTAGTAGCCTGAAGTCTGCCTGTGGCGGTTGACCTTGTTCTTTTTCTCGTATTCTTCCAGTATGCATTCCGGGGTCATGCCAAGCTCTATTGACGCCTGAACGACGAAATGCCAGATGTCAATGAGCTCCTCTTTTGCTGCATTGCTCTCGAACGATGCCGGCTTTTTCCACCACTTCCAGCTTGTAAGCCGCTGGAGCTCCACCGCTTCATGGATTATCGCAGTAGAAAGAGCGGATACTCTGCCTTCGACAGAAGTCGGATAGCGCGAAAGGTCCATCATGGATGCAAGTT
>Ga0307471_100000807_pt1 | contig 16438 bp, 19 predicted proteins | sample atmos_gasesAM3C__2_FD_204566 | JGI IMG/M metagenome (GOLD analysis project Ga0307471, IMG submission 204566) | Hardwood forest soil microbial communities from Morgan-Monroe State Forest, Indiana, United States - atmos_gasesAM3C_515 | ecosystem: Environmental > Terrestrial > Soil > Temperate... | reverse complement strand
GTCAGCGCCTCACACATATCGCTTTGACGCCGTTCGCCTGATCTCGCCCGATTTCTGGTTCGCACTCGGCATGGACATGGGGTTCGGTCCGAAGGGGGACATCCCGCTGAGCCTGTGGCAAGAGAGCTTCGTCCCTATGGTGCTGAGCCGTGCGCTGGACGCGGTCGCCGTGCGTGACGCGAATGGCCAGATTCTGCCGCTGGTGAGCGATGAGCAACTCGTCGAACCCGGAAGACTGCCGCCAGCGCCTGCAGCCCCGCGTGATCTCCGACTGCCTTTCTTGGCCATCGGAATGGGGTTGGCCGCGCTGCTGCTGTGGCTCGCGCAGGGAAAAGGTCGCTTTTATCGGGCATCATTTGCGCTGCTGGCTGTCGCGTGGTGGTTGATCTGCGGATTCACCGGCCTCGTGCTGGCTGGGATGTGGGGGTTAACCGACCATTGGGCCACTTGGGATAACGAGAACCTGTTGCTGCTCAATCCCGTATGTCTGGTCCTTCCGCTAGTGTGGTGGCGCGCGCCCCGAATCGCCCGCTGCGTAGTCACCCTGATTGCAGCGGGCGCGCTGATCAGTCTGATTGTCCGTACGCTGCCCGGTTTGTACCAAGGCAATCTTGCATTTATTGCTCTTACGGTTCCGGTACACCTGGTCCTGGCGGTGTTGGCTTGGCGCCAGTTCTGGGTGGCGGCGATCGGCGCCCACCGGGATGCTCGCCTCGCATGAGCGGTGCGATGCCGCTTGAAGTCCTTCGACTGTTACGCTGGCGTTATCAATTCAGCGTCCGGAACAGGGAAGCCAATCAGGCCCCGCGCGGCCAAAGTCATATCACCGGTCCGGTCCTCGTCGGGGATTTCTGCGCGCTCATTCAGCGCAGCGAAGTGCACTTCTCGCGATCCTTCAAGCGCACGTTCGGGGAGTCACCGCACGGTTTTGTGGTGCGACGTCGCTTGGAACTGGCCGCTCAATACATGCTGACGACCGATGCGGCCTTGAGTGACCTTGCGCTGCGCTGCGGCTTCACCGACCAGGCGCACTTGTGCAAGCACTTCCGGCAGGCCACGGGTCAGACCCCAGCAGCCTGGAGACGTGCGCACAGCGCGCGCCATGATGAAAACGGGACACCGCCTACTGCCCCTGTCCAGTTCGCCTACCGCCCACATTGGGGTAACAGGTACTCCCCTAGGCCAGCCTGATTCGAGCCCTCCGGGTGTGAAAATAAGTCTCCGAGTAGCCGAGGACATTGCTGCCCTCGGCCCTCACTGACCCGCACGAGCGCAATTCAAGACAGCGAACGATGAGCGTTATCCGGCGACACCCCGGAAGACAGGGGTCATGTTAGTGCATCCGCGACCAATTTGTCGGATGCAGGACGCTGCGGTTGAAAGGCGGATACGCGGTACGCTACGGCCATCTCCTCGCAATTGACCGGAGTCCCGTGGCCAACAAAGCCTGGTTTTATGCGATCCGAACGGCCGCACTCATCGAAGCCGCGAAGGGCACGCTGGTCCTCGCTCTCGGAGTCGGCTTAGCTTCGGGACTGCGTCGGAACGCACAACACCTGCTCGGACGGTGGGCCGCGCACGTCGATCCGCTCGCGCACCTTTCGCACATCCTCGCTAGGGTCGGGGATCTGCTCAATAAGGTGGATGCGCCGGTCGTGCTTGCGGTCGCGGCTCTTTATGCCTGTGCACGCTACGTGGAGGCCTACGGGCTATGGCATGCACGTCGTTGGGCACTGTGGCTCGGCGCATTGACTGGAGCAATCTTCGTGCCGTTCGAGATCATTGCACTCGTTCGTAAGCCCGCGGTGCTGAGCTCAGCTATCCTGGTGGCCAACCTCGCGATAGTCGGTATCCTGGTGCGGCCGTTGGTGGCAAAAACCGGGAGCAATTGACGGCAGGTCTGCTCTTGCAGACCCGCGCGCGGCGCCGACGTCCGCGGTCAGCCCTGATACTGACATACTGGCATTCATGAGGCATCGCATCCGATTCCCGGTACGGCCTATGCTTGCGACGCTCGTCGCCGAGCCGTTCGACAGGCGTGGCTGGGTGTATGAAGAGAAATATGACGGAGACAGGATGCTGGCCTACAAGGAAGGTACTCGCGTCCAACTCTACTCCCGCAACGCCAAAGACAACACCGGTCGCTTTCCGGAGATTGTCGGTGCGATCGGCAGGCTCCGACCGGCAACGTTGCTGCTCGATGGAGAGGTCGTGGTATTCGACCGCAAGCGGGTATCGCGTTTCCAGCTGCTCCAGCAGGTTAAAGGCAAACCGGTGTACGCAGTCTTTGATTGTCTGTTCGCCGACCGAAAGGACCTTCGCCAGGAACCGCTTGCGGCGCGCCGTATCGTCCTCGAGAGGGTCGTTGCGTCGCAAGGTGTCCTGCTGCTGTCGCAGCGCCTCGCCGCGAACGGCCTCGAAGCGTACCGGATCGCGAAGCGCCGCGGTTTCGAGGGCCTTGTGGCCAAGGACCTCTCCTCGCACTACGTTGGCAAGCGTTCGAAGTTGTGGCTGAAGGTCAAAGTTCACCAGGAGGACGAATTCCTGATCGTGGGCTACACCGCGCCTGCGGGCTCACGGAAATATTTCGGTGCGCTACTGCTCGGGGGATATGAGCATGGCAAGCTCCATTATGTCGGCAAAGTGGGTACTGGGTTTGGCGGAAAAACGCTTACCGAACTACACGCGCGCTTCCAACCTCTCGTCAACTCCAGGACACCGCTCGTGGACCCGCCGCGGGATCGCGATGTTACCTATCTTCGGCCGCGACTCGTTGCACAGATCTCCTACCAGGAACTGACCGCGGATGGAAGATTGCGCCAGCCCGTTTATCTCGGCTTGCGTGAGGATAAGCGTGCCAAAGACGTTACGCTACCGAAAGCCGGTGACTGAAGCAGCCTGCGCCCAATCAGTAAGGCTTGGCACCCAGTCCGCTGTAATTCCGGGGAGACTTCCCAGAGTTGCCAGATGTTCCGCAACGAATTCCTCATCAACCCGCTGCCAATCGAGGCGCTCGAACAAGACACGCTGTACCTGCTCGGACTCGCGGAAGCACATCATTCGCCTATGGGGCGACTTCGCGATCAGACTCAATTGCGCGCCACGGCCACGAGCTGCCTACGACGAACATGATGCGCAGCCGGCCAATTGACCAAGGTGGTGGCTGGCCCGGCCCGGAACTGTCCGCAATTCGCTGCAGCTCAGCTACCGTCTCCGACACATCGTTGGGGGCGCTGCCTCGCTGGTCTTGGACAATCTGGGCAATCACCGCACCCTCCAGCGCTGGGTCAGCAGAATCCGTCAGAGTTACGAGATCGCTTCGCTCGCGCAGTTCTGATGCGATCATCCTTGCATCGGCCCCTCAATGACTACGGAGGATCGTCCCTGGCGTGATGGAAGGCTGGTCGCTAATCGCCATCAGTGAGAACGAAGGCAAGATCGCGGTGATCCTCGGGAATCCTGTGATGATCAACGCCTACAAGGAGGGCACTCCCGCCAACGGCAAGCCCTTCCCCAATGGCTCCAAGATGGCGAAGGCTCACTGGAATCCAAAGAAGCAGGACACGGAACCTGGTCAGCCGACGGTTCCCGGGACCCAGCATGATGTGGATTTCATGGTGAAGGACAGCAAGAGATTCGCGGACAGCGGCGGATGGGGATGGGGAGCGTTCGAGTACGACGCCGCGTCCGATACGTTCAGTCCCGCCACGACGGCCGCCAAACCTCCCCCGGGGTTTGCCCCGTTTGTGCGGGAATTCGAAAGAAGGTCTTCGCAAGACTGGGGAGGCCCCGCGTCATGTGCCTTCCAGGAGCACCTTCCGGCCTGGAGACGCAGGCTCCGCTGGTTGCGTCCGACGACAGGATGATCCCTCTGCCGGCCCAGAGTTTGATGTCAAATCTATCGTAGATCGCGCCCCGCAGGAAAATGCAGCACGGGCCGCTCGTATTTGCCCTGCGGGACGGCGGGCGTCGCGCACTGATTCTGCTCACGCCGGTCACGGTTGTGCTAGCGATCTACGCAAGGCCTGCTTGAGTTGAGGCGGTCACGGTACGCAATACGGAGAGAGCGGCGGCTCTCTTATCCCAGAGTAGCGATCACCCGGCACCATCGTGCAATTTCACGGCGCTCAGTCACATGGTCTACTGACACTATCGACACTGTGCGGACGGTCGAGCGATGAGAGGCTTTACAGGACGAAGGAAATCTCCGAACTATTGACCGCGGGGAGCCACCTCTCGGCGCTCACGTGATGACTTCGCGGCGCCGCTGTTCAAATTACATATCTGCGCCGGTTCGGTGTTCCCACCATGAGGCACCACTTGATCGCCCTATGAAACAGCTGATCCGCCTTCTCAACCGTCTGATCCCCGCACAGCAGCCGCTCCGTAGCTGCCTCCAGCGGCAGCTCAACGCCCAGGGGCTGCGGGCCGAGCGAAATCCTTATCAGCTCGATCAGTCCCCTTTCCCGATGAGCCTCGCTCACCGCGTACATCGCGTCATTACTTAGAATTGGTCACCTTCCACACACTGCAGCGCAACAGGAACTTCATGTTTATGAACATTAACGCTACATGCCAGCACACCGAGTTGCTGTCGCTTGCCCAGCGGCTCCGGCGCACTGCTGGTGGCCACATAGAGGTTGACGGCAAGCAAGCCGTTTGCGGAAAGTGCGGCGATCGGTGGGAGTTTCGCGATCGCAGACAGCTGCCGCAGTGGCTCCGGCAGGAGCTGATCAACCGCGGCTTGTAAACCCGTGTTCTTCGGGATGGACTCACATGGCGAACGCGCTGAGCTGGTTCGCGAAACCGGCAGGCAGTACCGCGTGACACGCACGTATCGCGACAACCTGAAGGGGCTCGCGCAGTTCTGGATCGGCACGGACGGGTTCGGCGCCAACTGACGCCAGCGCAACGGGCGGATTGCCGGTTGGCGCGGGTTATTTCCGGCTCGAGTAGTTTCGAACTCCCCGTTGAAATCAGGGCTTAACGCCCCCATATCACCCGCTGTCCGTATGAGATCTGACAGGAGCAACACCCATGGAACTGATCACACTCTCGATCGCGGGCAGCACCTTGGTCCTCCTTGGACAGTCCTGCACGCTGATCCACGATCACCTGTTTGGTTCGAACTAACCCGCCACCGTTCGGCGCGCACGCTCAGTGCGTCGCCGGGTGTGCGGGCCCCCGTGTTTTCTTTACAGAACTTCCCTCGCACGCCTGAGCAAGCCCGTTCGCGCGTCTCCTGATCACTTCGCGCGGCGCGTCGGGCAGACCTGCTTGTACTCCCCGTCCCGACGGGCGACATCGCTGATGGTGGCCCGCAAGACTCCGAGCTCTCGCGCCAATGTCCGTTGTGACTTCAGGGTCTTGCCCAGGGTTCGCCAGGCGAGGTAGCGGAAGCCGGCCTGTAACGAAATCGCAATGCTCAACGCTCACCTGCAAGTGTGCGTTGGTTCGCAGACCCGCCGATGGGCCGGGAGTTAGCGTTCGCCGGCTCCTGCACCCCGGCGCGCTGATGTGTGAAATCCGGGTTCTACATGCGACTCAGACCTCACTGCAGTCTCGAAACCAGCAAATATCCGAGAGGAACGATGTCATGAACGCCGTCACCGCGAGTGAAGTCGTGCCCGAGGATCTGGTTTACCCCCGGGAGCGTGTGCTCGGGGCGGTTACCCTGGTTCTCGGACTCCTGGTCTGGTTGGCGCTGATCGTTGGAACTGTCGGCGTAGCGCTGGCTTTTATTGGCATTGGCGCACTCGCATACCTCTTTGCTCACTCCGCTCTAATCGCTCATGTGAAGGGGAACGGAGTCGAGCTCTCGCCGGGACAGTTTCCCGATCTCTACGCCCAATTCGTCGAATGCTGCAAGCGACTCGATATCGCCGAGCCGCCCAAAGCCTACATCCTGAACGGCAACGGTGTACTGAACGCTTTTGCGACAAAATTTATTCGCGATCGCTACGTCGTTCTGACATCGGACATCGTGGATGCCATGCAGGGGAATGCGGAAGGCCTCCGCTTCTACATCGGGCACGAGCTGGGCCACCTGCGGATGAAACATATCAGCAAGGCGTTACTCCGCTGGCCGGTCCTTTGGCTTCCGTTGCTAGGTGCTGCGTATTCGCGCGCACGGGAAAGTACCTGCGATCGACACGGGCTGGCCTGCAGCGGATCGGGAGGCGCCGCCGTTCTCGCCCTAAGCGTCCTGGCTGCGGGTCGGGCGCGATGGAGAAGTCTCAACGTGGCGACCTATGTTCGCCAGACCGAACATTCCCGCGGCTTCTGGATGTCTTTCCACGAACTGATATCGGGATATCCCTGGTTGACCAAGCGGGCGGCCCGCATGGCGACCGAGGGTAAGGTGGCGCCGGCGCGTCATCCGTTCGCTTATCTGGTGGCGATTTTCGTACCGTTTGGAGGTCGCTTGGGGGGCGGCTTCTCATTTCTTATCATGGTTTACATCGTTGGCGTCCTCGCCGCCATTGCAATTCCGGCGTACCAGGACTACACGATTAGAGCCAAGCTAAATGCCGTCGTGATCGTTTCACAGCCAGCGCGGGAGAAGCTCGCCAGCTACTATCTGTCGAGCCATAAAATCCCCGAGACCCTGGAGGATGCAGGTATCTCGGGACTGCTTGCGGATGGCTCCCCTCTTTCCTTGGACCCGAAGGGAATGTCGCTCACCGTGAAGACGAAGCACGGTAATCTGGTTTTCGTGCCGTCGACCGATGCTCAAGGCCGAATTGTCTGGACATGCACCAATGGTGAGCGTCTCAAGGCAACCCAGCTCCCGCCGTCCTGTCGTCCGGGTCCGGGGCGATAAGCCCGCATCGCCAGCGCCGCGTATCCCCCGCCACTCCGCCAGAATTGCTGAGTCACTGCCGTTTGCGCGGCAGCGAGACGACGACTGGCATCTCGACATTCGGCGCCGCGTCGCCAAAGGCGTTGAATTGCTCTGGGTTGACAAACATCACTGAGCAACGCGAACAAGCACAGAAGGCTGTGGTGTAGAGCCCCGTTCTTGCGTTTGACGGTCACGATGTGCCACCGATCTGCGGCGGCGGTGCTCGCCAACGGGCGGACACACGAATTTCTGATTAAACAACTGCGCTGACCTCGCTCGATTCCATGGGAAGAATTCCGGCTAACTCCAATTCCTTGCGTGCGCTTTGTGATCGATCCACGACGAGGGCACCGCAATCCAGCCGCCCATCCGGATTCCCATCCGAATTCAGAAATCCCCACTCAGGCGTTCCGGCGGGAACGCGCGTGCAAGTGAGGAGCAGGCACAGACAGGTCGCGTATCGGCTTGCACGGCTGACAGCACGCGCGTAGAGTCCCTCGCGTCTCAGGTGTCCTGGGGGCCAAACACGTGCCTTCAGGGTGAAACGGGAAGCCGGTGAGCATTCGAGAGAGGGATGCAATGCCGGCGCTGCCCACGCAACGGTAAGCGAGCACCGGGGACCGCGATAGACCACTGTGCTGCGGGCACGGGAAGGTGCGGTCCTAGACAACGATCACTCGCAAGCCCGGAGACCGGCCGAGACACGCAAGGGCGGCTCGCGCTGGGCGATGCCAGACCGTTTGCGATGCCTCAAAGGTATCGCGCGTCTGTCTCCTCCTCCTCCTGTCGCTCCGGATCACCTCATCGCGCGTGGAGCGCGACAGGAGTTGACAGGTGAGGCTTTCCCCTCTTGTGGCGCTGCTGGCGATCAGCTGCCCGCTCATCGCTTTTTCTCAGGACGACTTGTCGGACCTTAACCAGGTGATCGTCACCGCATCGCGCACGCGCGAGCCCCTGGCGGCCGCGATCGCGTCGGTGACGGTCATCACTCGCGCGGACATTGATCGATTTCAACCGCATTCCATCGATGAGCTCCTGACCGGTCTCGCTGGAATTACTGTGGCGACCAACGGCGATCTCGGCAAGAACACGTTTGTCTTCGTCCGCGGTACCAATCCTGACCACGTCCTGGTGATGATTGATGGCATCAAGATCGGTTCGGCGACGACCGGTACGGCTGCCTGGGAGCAGTTGCCCGTCGAGCAGATCGATCGTATCGAGATCGTGCGCGGTCCGACTTCGAGCCTGTACGGGTCGGAGGCGATCGGTGGCGTCGTGCAGATCTTCACCCGACGCGGCGCCCCGGGTGCCTCCGACGTGCCCTCTTTCATGGCGAGCGGGGGTAGCCACGGGACCTATCAGGGCGAGCTCGGTTACTCAGGCAGCGCGCGCAATGGCTGGTACAACCTGAGCACGAGCGGACTGTACACCGACGGCATTCCGATCTGTGCCGCCCATGCGCCCGTCACGGCGGACTGCTACACCACGACGCCGCAGCAGGGTTACTGGAGCGGCTCGGCGGCCGTGAGTGGCGGTTATCGCTGGCAAAACGTCACCGCAACCCTGGACGTGCTGCGGGTCGATGGCGACACGAAATACGACGGCAACATTTTTGCTGGGGACGAATCACGCGTCGTGCAGCAGGTGATCGGCGCCAGCGTCACTCTGAAGATTCTCGAACCTCTCAGCGTCAGCCTGACCGCGGGTCAGAGTCTCGATCGCAGCCAGCAATACTTCAGCGGTACCCCGGACGGCTTCTTCAATACGCGGCGCGACACCTTCTCATGGCTCAACCAGATCTCGCTCACGCGCGCCCAAAAGCTTCTGGTGGGTGCGGATTTTGAGCGCGACGCCATCGCGAGCGACACGGCCTATGCCACGCAGTCGCGTGACGACACGGGTGCGTTCGTGCTCTATCAGTGGCTCGGGAGCCATCCGGAGCTACAGCTCTCTGGGCGCTACGATCACAACCAGCAATTTGGCGATCACTTCACCGGCTCCGCCCAATGGGCCTATCGCTGGAGCGATGCGCTGCGCCTCACGGCCTCCTACGGAACGGCATTCAAGGCGCCGACCTTTAACGACCTTTATTTCCCGTTCTACGGTGATCCGACGCTGCGACCCGAGACCTCGCACAGCACCGAGGTCGGGCTCACCGGCCGCTCGGGCCTCCTCACCTGGGCCATCAACGCCTATCAGACCGTGATCAACGACCTGATCGAATATAACCCGGTGACATTCGGCGCGGGCAATATTGATCGGGCCCGAATCCGGGGCCTCGAGATCCAGTTCGCCACGCAGCTACGGGAGTGGCGCGCGCTGTTACAAGTCACTCTGCTCGACCCGCGTGACACCGGCGCCAACGATGGTGAGCTCCTGCCGACGCGCGCGCAGTACACGATGAGACTGGATATCGATCGTGACATTGGCGTCTTCAGCGTCGGTGCGACGCTCATCCAGAGCGGCCCGCGATACCAGGATCCCGCCAATACCGAGCGCATGGGCGGATACGGCACCCTCGATGTCCGCGCGGCCTGGCGCTTTGAGAGGTACTTGGAGTTGCAGGCGCTCGTCAGGAACGCGCTGAACCGCGACTACGAAACAGCGTTCTACTACAACCAACCCGGTCGCAGCGCGTATCTCACGCTGCGCTATTTGCCTCATCCATCCTGACCTTAAACCTCAAGCGGAGTCACGCCATGTCTCTTTCATCCTCCATGCGGTTCGCCGTGTTTGCGTTCCTGCTGCTGCTGATGGCGGCTACGCGCTTCAGCCATGCGGGCGGGGCAAGTCTGCTGCCGGATGCTTCCTGGGCCGTGTTTTTCATCGGCGGCTTCTACCTCGCACGTGAATGGCGCTGGGCGCTCCCGGCGCTCCTCGTCGCGACCTCGGGAACCGACTTCCTCGCGATTCATTACTACGGCATCAGCAACTACTGCGCGACTCCCGCCTACTGGTGCATCGTTCCTGGGTACTCGGTTCTGTGGCTCGGGGGCGCATGGCTGCGGCGGCAGTATCGGCACATGCCGCTCGATCTCGTCCGGCTCTGCATAAGTCTCGTAATTTCGGTGAGCGTCTGCTTCCTCCTGACCCATACGGCCTTCTACTGGTCGAGCGGTCGCATCAAGGATCCAACCCTCGCTGAGTGGTGGTCGGTGTTCAGGGAGTGGTACGGGTTCTTTCTCGCCGTCCCATCCGCCTACGTGGGGCTCGCGACACTGCTGCACATCGCGTTGACCCGGCGTGCGCGCACCGTTGCCGATGTGCACGTGATTCAAAGGGAAGGGTCGTGAGCGTCCTCGTGAGCAAACCGACGCAGCCGAGCGAGGGTGCAGAGGCGCGCTATCGCGCCCGCATGCAGCGCCGCAAGGCCGCAGTGGATGCGCGCGTCGCAGCCGCGACCGAGCAGCGGGGGGTGCTGCTCGTCCTCACGGGCAATGGCAAGGGCAAGAGCTCCTCCGCCTTTGGGATGGTCGCGCGTGCCCTCGGGCACGGCCTGCGCGTCGGCGTCGTGCAATTCATCAAGGGTCGCTACGCGACCGGAGAGAGAGCTTTCTTCCGCCGTTTTCCCGAGGTGAGCTATCACGTCATGGGCGAGGGCTTCACGTGGGAAACGCAGGACCGAGAGCTCGACAGGCGGGCCGCGGCAGCGGCCTGGGACGTCGCCGTGGCCATGCTCCGCGACCCGGCTTACGCGCTGATCGTGCTGGATGAGCTCAATATCGCACTCCGTTATCGGTACCTCGCGCTCCCCGCGGTGCTCGAAGCGGTCCGTGCACGCCCGGCCGCGCAGCACGTGGTGATCACTGGCCGCGGAGCGCCCGGAGAGCTCATTGAGGCGGCCGATACGGTCACTGACATGCGGGCGATAAAGCATGCCTTTGACGCCGGCGTGCGGGCGCAACGGGGGATCGAGCTATGAGCCTTGGAGCGTGTCGATGAGCGCTTCAGTGCGCGCGTTGCTCATCTCAGCCCCGGCCTCAGGGCAGGGGAAGACCACGGTCGCGGCCGCCCTCGCCCGCCTCGCCGTTCGCTGCGGGCATCGCGTACGGGTCTTCAAGACCGGGCCGGACTTCATTGATCCCATGATTCTCGAGCGCGCCGCCAGACAGCCCGTCTACCAGCTCGATCTATGGATGGGAGGGTTGAGTCACTGCCGCGATCTTCTACACCAGGCGGCGCGGGAGGCGGACCTGATCCTGGTCGAAGGGGTCATGGGCCTGTATGACGGCAATCCTTCAAGCGCCGACCTCGCGCAGGCCTTCAACTTACCGGTGGCACTCGTCATCGACGGCGGCGCGATGGCACAGACGTTTGGTGCCATTGCGCTGGGTCTCAAGAACTATCGCCCCGAGCTGAAGTTCCATGGCGTCATCGCGAACCGCGTTGCTAGCGCAGGCCATGCCGCGATCCTTGCCGAGAGTTTTGTCGGACCTGCGGCCGAGATCCGGTTCCTCGGCGTGTTGCCGCAGGATGCGGCGCTCGCGATCCCGGATCGTCATCTGGGATTGCTGCAGGCTGACGAGATTCCGGATCTGGATGCCCGACTGGATCGCGCGGCAGACGCCATTGCGGTAACCCTGAAACTCGCCGAGATCCCCGAAGTGCCATGTGTGGCTCGGGAGCCGGTTGAACCGCCACTCCCGCTTCTCACGGCAGTTCGTATCGCCGTCGCGCGCGATGCTGCATTTTCCTTTGTCTATCCGGCAAACCTCGCGCTGCTTGAAGCAATGGGTGCCTTGGTCACTTATTTCTCGCCGCTCGAGGATGAAGCGTTGCCTGCAGCCGATGCCGTCTACCTCCCGGGAGGTTATCCGGAGCTCTACGCCGAGCGCCTGGCAGCGAATCGTGGGATGCATCAGGCGCTGCGCTCCCACGTGGAAGCGGGCAAACCCGTGCTCGCTGAATGCGGCGGCATGATGCTGCTCTTTGAGCATCTAACAGATCTTGATGGCCGGCGGCACGCCATGGTCGGGCTGCTTCCCGGTGAGACGGCGATGCAGTCGAGGTTGCAGTCGCTTGCACTTCAGTCGGTGCGGTTCGAATCAGGAGAGCTTCGCGGTCACAGCTTCCATCATTCGCGCCTCACCACAGCGCTCTCTCCGGTGCTTTGCGGTCGCACACAACATGGCAGTCCCGGGGAGGCGGTTTTTCAGCACCGCAAGCTCACCGCAACGTACATCCATTTCTACTGGCCCTCGAATGCGCGCGTTGCGGCGCAGCTCTTCCTTCCCTGAGCGCGAGCTGCGGAAACCTGGCATGCGCGCTGTAACGTTGATGGTTCAGGGAACCACCTCAGATGCCGGCAAGAGCACGCTGGTCGCAGGTCTCTGCCGGGTGATGCACCGGCGCGGATTACGTGTGGCGCCCTTCAAGCCGCAGAATATGTCCTTGAACAGCGCGGTGGGTGCCGATGGCGGGGAAATGGGCCGCGCTCAAGCACTGCAGGCGCAGGCTGGCGGCATTGAGCCCACGAGCGACATGAACCCCGTGCTCCTTAAGCCGACGAGTGACCGCGACGCGCAGGTCATCGTCCAGGGCCGCCCCGTCGGCACATTCGGCGCTGCGGAATACCACGACTACAAGCGCATCGCGCGGGAGGCAGTGCTCACCTCCTACGCGCGCCTCGCCAGCGCGTACGAGCTCGTGCTCGTCGAGGGTGCCGGCTCCCCCGCCGAGATCAATCTGCGGGTGGGTGACATTGCCAATATGGGCTTTGCCGAGGCGATCGACTGCCCTGTGGTGCTGGTCGCGGATATCGATCGCGGCGGTGTGTTCGCCCACCTTGTCGGCACGCTTGGGCTCTTGAGTGATTCGGAGCGTGCCCGCATCACGGGCTTCGTGATCAACCGTTTCCGGGGTGATTTGGCACTCCTCAAACCAGGCCTCGAGTGGCTCGAGGATCACACCGGTAAGACAGTTTTCGGCGTCCTGCCGTATCTCGCGGACCTTCACCTCGATGCCGAGGATTCCATCACTCCTATACGAGAGCAGGTGAAACCGGCATCGGCGCTTTCAGTCGTGGTGCCGGTGCTGCCGCACATAGCCAACCACACCGACTTCGATCCGCTCCGAGCGCACCCGCAGGTCGATTTTCGCTACGCACAAGAGACCACAGGCCTTGCCGGCGCCGATCTGATCATTCTGCCGGGTTCGAAGGCAGTGCGTGCCGATCTCGCGTGGCTTCGCGAGCGGGGGTGGACGGACTACCTCGAGCGTCATTTGCGCTATGGCGGCAAGCTGATCGGAATCTGCGGCGGCTTGCAGATGCTCGGCGAAAGAATCGCCGACCCCCTGGGACTCGAGGGTCCGCCCGGCGAGAGTCAAGGTCTCGGCTGGCTGAATCTCCACACGGTGCTGCACGCGGAAAAGCAGCTGCGCAATGTGAGGGGACACCTGACGCTCAACAACGCCCGCGTGCGTGGCTACGAAATCCATATGGGCGAGAGCACGGGATCGGCGCTCGATCGGCCAGCGCTGCGACTCGACGATGGGCGCGTCGATGGGGCGCTGTCTACCGATGGACAGATTCTCGGCACCTACGTACACGGGCTGTTCGAAGACGCCTCGGGGTGCGCGGCACTACTGCGGTGGGCAGGCTTGAACGATCCACTCCGTCACGACCACGCGCTTCGGCGCGAAAAGATGCTCGATCGGCTTGCGGATGCCGTCGAGCGCTCACTGGATATTGCGAAACTCCTGCCGAGGTTCGAACAGTCACGCAAGCGACGCTAAGGCACCCACGAGTCAAGCGATGAAGGAACTGATCTTGGGAGGCGTGCGGTCGGGCAAGAGCCGGCTGGCCGAAGAACGCGCGCGAGCGAGCGGCCTTCACGTGGTCTACATCGCCACCGCGATCGCATCCGGCGATGCGGAGCTCGAGGCGCGCATCCGACAACATCGACTGCGCCGGCCGGCGGACTGGACCCTTGTGGAAGAGCCCCTGGCGCTCGGCGCAGCACTGCGCCTCCAGGCGTCGGCGGAGCGCTGCCTGGTAGTGGAATGCCTCACGTTGTGGCTCACGAACCTACTCTTAAATGCGGCCGAGCGCTTCGAGCGCGAGCGCGAGAGCCTGCTCGAGGTGCTCCCGGCGTTAGCGGGCCAGATCATCCTAGTCAGCAACGAGACGGGTCTCGGTGTGGTTCCCCTTGGAGAACTCTCCCGCCGCTTTGTGGATGCGAGCGGGGAGCTGCATCAGCGCCTCGCCACCCTCTGCGATCGCGTCACGCTTGCCGTAGCGGGTCTCCCGCACACTCTGAAAGGCACGCCACCGTGAGCTCAAACTTGAATTGGCTAGACGAAAAGCCGAAACCACGGGATGAAAAAGCTGCGGCCGCCGCACGTGTCCGCCAGGGTGAGCTCACCAAGCCTCCCGGGGCGCTGGGTGAGCTCGAGGCGCTCGCGATCGCACTCGCCGCCTGGCAGGGACAGGTGCAACCGACGCTCGAGCGCGTGCACATCAGTGTGTTCGCAGCCGATCATGGTGTCACTGAGGAAGGAGTCTCGGCATTCCCCGCCGCGGTCACAGCGGAGATGATCAAGAACTTCGTGCGGGGCGGTGCGGCGATAACCGTGCTCGCCCATGCTCTGGACGCAACGCTTGAGGTGATCAATTTGGGCACGGTCGCCGAGGGCGTGATCGCCGGGCCATTCGATGTGAGGCTCGGAGCCGGCACTGGCAACATCGTCAAGGAACCTGCGATGACCGAGGCGCAACTCGGCAAGGCGCTGGACGCCGGGCGTCAGAGCGTGGAGCGCGCGGGTTCTGCCGGCGCGCAACTCTACATTGGGGGCGACATGGGCATCGGAAACACGACCGCGGCCGCTGCGCTCGCTTGCGCGCTGCTTTCGGCGCCGCCTGAGGCCCTCGCAGGTCCGGGGACGGGCCTCGATAAGCCTGGCGTCGCACACAAAACGAGCGTGATCCGTCGTGCTCTCGAGAAGCATTCCGCGCATCTACGAACACCGCGCGAGACCTTGCAACGTCTGGGAGGTTTCGAAATCGCGGCGCTCACGGGCGCGTACATTCGCTGCGCGCAGCTAGGGCTGCCCGCGCTCATAGACGGTTTCATCTCCAGCGCCGCTGCACTGGCTGCGAGCCGCCTGGTTCCGGGAGCCCAGGCATGGTGGCTGTTCGCACACCGCTCGGCAGAACCGGGGCACGCCGCAATCCTGGCAGCGCTCGAAGCTCGTCCCCTGCTCGACCTCGGCATGCGTCTCGGAGAAGGGAGCGGCGCGGCAGTCGCCGTACCGCTGCTGAGGCTTGCTTGCGTTCTGCATTCGGGCATGGCGACCTTTGCCGAGGCCGGGGTTTCGGGAAAGCTCTGAGATGCGCGTTCATCTGTTGCGTCACGGTGAAACTGAAGGCGGCGCGCGCTACTGGGGACGGTCGAACGTAACGCTCAGCTCCAAGGGTTGGCTGCAGATGAGAACAGCCGTCGCTGGACGCTATTGGGATCTCATCGTCAGCTCCCCGCTTCGACGCTGCGCGGCCTTTGCCGAAACACTCGCGCAAGAGCTCGGCGTGCCTTGCCGCCTGGAAACGGACCTGCGGGAGATGTGCTTCGGCAGGTGGGAGGGATACTCCACCTCTGAACTCATGCAGAGGGATGCCGAGCGCCTGCGCCTCTTCTGGTCCGACCCGAGCGTGCATACTCCGCCGGGCGGAGAGCCTCTTGGCGAGCTGCACACGCGGGTAATGGCGGTATGGCAACGGCTGAGCACCGCCTTGGACTCCGGGCGCATGCTGGTCGTGACGCACGGCGGTCCGATCCGCGTGCTCAGAGCCGTGCAGTCGCGAACCCCCCTATCAGCGCTGCTGAGCATTGATGTCCCGCACGCCACCCTGATCGGCATTGAATTGCCCAACGGCAGTATTGCGGTCGACGCTCATGAGTCTCGGCTCTCGACCTCTGCGGAGCACCGTTGACGTGTTTCTCCGCTCAGCGCGCATCGCCCTACAATTTCTGACCTGCTTCCCGATAGACGTCGAGCCAGCACCGGTTGGACGTGAGGCCGGCCTCTCGTTGCTCTGGTATCCCGCGGTCGGTCTCCTCCTCGGCCTGTTGCTTTGGGGCACCGCAGTACTTCTCAGTCCGGTGGCCATCCCCTTGGCGGCTTCGATTGTGCTGGCTGCCTGGGTTCTCTCTACCGGGGCCCTGCATCTGGACGGTCTCGCGGATATGGTGGACGCCTGGGCGGGCGGCCGCCGCGAGCGAGAGCGTACGCTCGCGATCATGAAGGATCCTTACTCGGGGCCCGTCGGAGTGGCAGCGGTCGTGTGCCTACTGCTTTTGAAGTTCGGCGCGCTTTCGGCCCTGTTTGTCATGCGCCGCAGCGAGGTCTGGGGCGAAACGCAATTCGCTTGCGCTTATATCCTGCCGCCAACGTTGGCGCGTGGCGCGGTGCCGCTCTTGTTCGCACAGACTCCCTATGTGCGCGTGCAGGGCATTGGAGCCGACCTCGCTCAATATCAATGCCGCGCGGGAGCGTGGGTGATCGCTGCGGTCACCGGCCCCGCCGCGATAGTTTTCGGCAGATGGTATGGCCTGTTGGCGACTGCCATCACCGTCGTCACGTATCTGATCATGCGAC
>Ga0307471_100000806_pt1 | contig 16439 bp, 16 predicted proteins | sample atmos_gasesAM3C__2_FD_204566 | JGI IMG/M metagenome (GOLD analysis project Ga0307471, IMG submission 204566) | Hardwood forest soil microbial communities from Morgan-Monroe State Forest, Indiana, United States - atmos_gasesAM3C_515 | ecosystem: Environmental > Terrestrial > Soil > Temperate... | reverse complement strand
GTCCGACACGACGGCATTCCATGGTGGTGTGGTCAGGACGGCTGCGACGACTTGGCCATCATCTTCGACGCACGCCAAGAGCTTCTCGTCGTAGAGGTCGGGCTGCCCGCGGAGTGTGGCGATGATCCCCAGCATGAGGTTGTCGCGCGCCTCGTTGGCCAGCAGCAACGGCGCGACACGCGCCCAGAACTGCTCGACGTCGTCGAAACACGTGACGCTCAGCGTCATCTCCCCGAGGCTCAGACCGCGGCGGGCGCCGGGAATTCGCTGCGCCGGAACAACGAGTGCACCGGAACCCCGGTTGCTTCGAGCGCCTCACGGCCACCTTCCTCACGGTCGACGACGCACAGCGCCCCCACCACAAGCGCCCCTGTCCGCACGACCTGATCGCGTGCCTGCAGAAAGCTCCCGCCGGTGGTAAGCGTGTCATCGACGAGCAGGGCACGCGACCCCTCGCGCAAGGCCGGTCCCTCGATCGCAGTGGCAGTGCCGTGTGCCTTGGCTTCCTTGCGGACGATGAACGCGCTGAGCGGGTGCTCCTGGGTGCCGCTGAGCGATGCGATGGCGGCAGCGATCGGATCCGCGCCAAGCGTCATGCCGCCCACCGCGTCGACGCGCTGCTCGCGGCAGTGCCGCAGACCGAGCAGCGCCACCAGGTACAGGCCACGCCCGTCGAGGGTGACCTGCTTACCGTCGACGTAGTACGTGCTGCGCCGTCCGCTGGTGAGCACGAAGTCGCCGAAGCGGAACGCGCGCGTGGCCAGCAGGGCGTGCAGCTCGCTGCGCAGCGCTGCCGTTTCGGCGGTCATGTGCCGGGCGTCCAGCGCAGCACGGGATGGCGCGCCGCGCCGACCTCGTCGACGCGCTTCACCGGGGTCTCGTGCGGCGCAGCCCTGACGAAGTCGAGGTCGCGCTCGGCCTCTGCGACGATCGCCGCGCAGATCTCCGCGAACTCGTCGAGACTGCGCTTCGACTCCGTCTCGGTGGGCTCGATCATCATTGCCTCGGGGACCGTCAGGGGGAAGTACACGGTGGGGGCGTACACGCCGTAGTCGAGCAGCCGCTTGGCGACGTCGACCGCGCGCAAGCCATCGACGCGCCCGCCCCTGGTGGTGGCGACGAACTCGTGCATGGACATCGTCTCCACCGCCATCGGGAAGAGCGGGCGCAGCAGGCTCTGCAGGTAGCGCGCGTTGAGCACTGCATCGCGCGCCACGTCCGGCAGCGTCGACCCGTAGGCGCGGATGTACGCGTAGGCGCGCACGAGCATGCCGAAGTTGCCGTAATAGGAGCGGACCTTGCCGACGCTCAGCGGCCGTTCGTCGTCGAGGACGAAGCGGTTGCCATCGCGCTCCACGGTCGGTGTCGGCAGAAAATCGACGAGGTGCTTCGCGACGCCGACCGGTCCGGCTCCGGGGCCGCCGCCGCCGTGCGGGGTCGAGAAGGTCTTGTGCAGGTTCAGATGCACGACGTCGAAGCCCATGTCGCCCGGGCGCGCGACGCCGACCAGCGCATTGAGGTTCGCGCCGTCGTAGTACATGAGCGTCCCCACGTCGTGTGCACGCCGTGCGATCTCGATGATGTCCTTCTCGAACACGCCCACCGTGTTCGGGTTGGTGAGCATGATCGCGGCGACGTGCTCGTCGAGGTGCTGCTCGAAGTCGCGGACGTCCACGGTGCCGTCAGGGTTGCTCTTGACCGTGACCACGTCGAGGCCGCACTCGGCCGCGGACGCGGGGTTGGTGCCATGCGCGGAATCCGGGATGAGCACGGCGGTTCGTTCCATATCCCCGCGGTGGGCGTGATACGCCTGGATCATGCGCAACCCGGTCCACTCACCGTGCGCCCCCGCGGCCGGCTGCAGCGACATGCGCGCCATCCCGGTGATCGACGCCAGAAGGCGCTCGAGTTCCCACATCAACTGCAACGCGCCCTGCGCGTCGCGCTCGTCCTGATACGGGTGCAGGTTGGCGAACCCGTCCAGCCAGGCAAGCTGCTCGTCGACGACGGGGTTGTACTTCATCGAGCACGAGCCGAGTGGATACATGCCGTGGTGAAGATGGTGATTGCGCCGCGCCAGACGGCCAAGATGCCTCGCGAGCGTGGGCTCCGCGATCGCGGGAACGGTCGCGGGCTGCTTGCGCAGCAACGCGTGCGGCACCAGCGCGTCGATGGGTTGCGTCGGAACGCCGGCCGCAGTGACGCGCTTGCCTCCGCGGTAGTCATCGCCCAGCTCGAAGATCAGCGGTTCGCTTCCGGCCCAGCCGGGACGCACGCCGGTTGCGGGGACGGTGTCGTGCGCGGTGGCCACCGCCGGCACGGGCGACTCCGGTTGCACCGTCACGTCACGTGGCGTCTGCAGCGTGGTCATCGGTACTCGCTCGCCGCCCTGACGTAGCGGTCGATGGCCTCGGGCGGCGTGAGCTCGGTGCAGCTGACGAGCAGCTGGTCGGCGCGCTCACCGTCGACGCGACCCAGCGGAAACCCGGCCACGATGCCGCGATCGCGCATCCACGACGCAAAGCGTTGCGCGTCGCCGCCGCGAACCTGGACGGGGAACTCCCAGAGATACGCGCTGTCCGGGTGGAGCAAGGCGAAGCCGTCGAGCTGCGAGAGTCGCGAGGCGAGATGATGCGCGCGCTGCACGCTCACCTCGGCAACCGCGCGCATCCCGCCGGCCCCCATGTGCGCCATGTACACGGTGGCTGCCAGCGCGATGAGCGCGTGGTTGGTGCAGATGTTCGAGGTCGCGTGCTCTCGACGGATGTGCTGCTCGCGGGCTTGCAACGTCAACGTGAACGCGCGCTCGCCCGCCGCGTCGACGGTCATGCCGGTGAGGCGCCCCGGCATCCGCCGCACCAGCGCCTGCCGCACCGCCATGAAGCCGACGTGCGGCCCGCCGAACGACACCGGGATGCCGAGCGGTTGACCGTCGCCGACGGCCACGTCGAACCCCGCTTCGCCGGGTGGCGTCAGCATCGCGCAGGCGAAGAGATCGGTGCTGCACACCGCGAGGGCGCCGGCGGCGTGCGCGGCCTCGGCAAGCGGCGCCAGGTCCTCGACCGTGCCGAGGAACGAGGGCTGTTGCACGAGCAGCGCGGCGTGCGACTCGGTGAGGTGTCGGCGCACAGCGTCGGCCCCGACCTGCCCATCCCGGGTGCCGATGACATCGACGTGGATCCGCCGCCCTGCCCCGAACGTGCGCAGCACGCGCAGGGTCTCCGGGTGAAGGGTGTCGGCGACGAGCACGCGGTCGCGATCGGTGGCGCCCACCGCAAGGACCATCGCCTCCGCCGCCGCGGTCGCACCGTCGTAGAGCGACGCATTCGCGACATCGAGCCCGGTGAGCGCGCAGATCATCGACTGGAATTCGAAGATCGTCTGCAGCGTCCCCTGCGACGCCTCGGCCTGGTACGGCGTGTACGTCGTGTAGAACTCCGGACGCGACACCGTGGCGCGCACGATGGCGGGGCTGAACCGCCGGTAGACGCCGGCCCCGAGGAAGTTGTCGTAGCGGCTGAGCGGCCGGTTGCGGTCGGCGAGGCCCTCGAGCTCGCTCACCAGGTCCTGCTCGGCGAGCGGCTCCGGAAGATCGATTGCCGGTGAGCGCAGCGCCGTGGGGATGGAGTCGAAGAGCTGGTCAGCGGTTTTCAGCCCGACGGCGGCGAGCATTGCCTCGCGGTCGGCGTCGGTGTTGGGAAGGTAGGCCACGATCCAAGTATGCCCAGGGCTGCTCGCCGCTCGCCGCAGTTCGGGCGAGCGCTTCCCGGGTGACGTTTGGAACGACCGGGCGCTGGTAGACTGGATCTGACATGTCGAAGAAGGTGAACACGGTCAGCATCGAGGACATCGTCGCCGCCATCGAGACGGCGCGCGACAAGGTGATGTCGGACGAGGTCAAGAGCCTCGTCAAGCTTGGCCTGCCGAAGACCGTCGCCTACAAGATGGTCGCGGAGCGCTACCGGCAGAAGCCGGAAGGCGAAGAGGGGGAGACCGAGTCAGGCACGCCCTGGCCCGACATGTCCTGAGATCGGCGATACGGACGCCTGATACTGCGTCGGCTTCACTCCTCACTCGGTCACGCATTACGGATGCGCTCCCTCGTTGTGGGGCTCGCCTCCTTGTCTGAGGCGCCCGTATCGCCGATCTAACTCGTTGAGCGGCGCCTCGCTGAGGCCCGGCGGCCGCGGATGAACCAGGCGGCGATCACAACAACGACGACGACCCCCAGCCCGATCGCCACCTTGCTGATGCCGCCCGAGACGCGCGTGTAGTTGGCGCCCACCCCGTAGCCGACCGCGGTGAGCGCCGAGCACCACACCAGCGAGCCGGCCAGGCTGAGCACTGCGAACGCTACGGGGTTGATCTTGGCTAGGCCCGCGGGGAACGAGACGTACGAGGTCACCACCGGCAGAAAGCGCCCGAAGAACACCGCGGGATAGCCGAAGCGCGCGAACCAACCCTCGGCGAGGTCGAGATGAGACGGTGAGATGCCGATGCGTCGACCTGGCCCGAGCAGCAGCGGGCGGCCATAGCGCCGCGCCAGTGAGTAGGCCAGCAGCCCGCCGAGCGTGTTGCCCACGGCGCCGGCGATGACCGCAGCGGCGACGTTGAGATGCCCCGTTGCCGCGAAATACCCGGCGACCGGCATGATCACCTCGCTGGGAATCGGGATCCCGCAGCCGTTCAGGGCCATCAGCACGAAGATCGCGGGGATTCCGCCACCGGTGACCCAATTGGTGATCAGCTGTCCCACGGCGACCGATTCTGACGTGCGGGTGCTGTGTGCGGCCGCGACGTCGCCGCCGTGGGGTCCTGGTCGGCGTCGATCACCAGGTTCCGCCAACCGCCCCCTTGCACCAGCGCGTCGCGGCGCCGGCGAAGCCGGAGGCGGTGCCGCGCGACCAGCACCAGGACGATGATCCCGGCCGGCGCGAGGCTGCGAACATCGCGTGTGCCGAGCAGCAGACCTCCCGGGACGGCGATGGTCACCGCGGTGTCGTAGATCCGGCCGCGCGCCGCTGTGAGCAGCGCCGTGGGCAGGGCGATGATCGCGGTGATCACTCCGGCGGTGGGCAGCGAGACGAAGAATGCCGTGATCAGCGGCAGCAGACCCCGTCCGCCTCGCCGCAGCAGTGGAGGAAACGCGTCACCGGCGACGCAGCCTGCGACCGCGGTGGCGATGAACCAGCCGCTGCGCGAGTACAGACCTGCGGCGATGGCGACGGCTGCGCCCTTGAAGCACTCCAGCACCCCGGCGGCGACGACCGCCCGGACGCCGCGAAGGCCGGTGCGAGGGCGGCGTCGCGTCAGCAGCCACGTGACGGGCAGCGCGCCGACGACGTAGCTGATCCCGAATGCGACCGCGGCGGCGACCAGCGTCGGATCCATGCTGCAAGTGTCTGGCTTACGCTGCCTCGCGTGCGGCAACGACACCGTCCGTCGACGATTCGCAACTGGCCGGATCCGTTCGACGCCGCCGCGGAGCTGGACTGGGGAGTCCCGCGCTTCGGCCGGCGGCTGCTCTCGGAGCACCTCGACCAGTCGCACGACGGCGCCAGCCGCCGCGAGACGGTCGTCGCGGGGCACATTCGCCGCCTGCGCCGCCTGCTGCCCGCCCCGCCGGCGTCGATCCTCGACGCAGGGTGTGGACCGGGCCTGTACGCGTTGCGGCTGGCGGCGCTCGGTCATTCGGTGACCGGTGTGGACGTCAACGCGTCGGCGCTCAGCCACGCGCGCCGCGAATCCGTGGGGCAACGACTGCGTGCGCAGACCCGCTTCCGCCGCTGCGACCTGCGCGAACTCGACATGGATGATGCCGGCTTCGACGCGGCGCTCCTCGTGTACTACGTGCTCGAGGCGTTTCCCCGGGCCGACCAGCCGCGCGTGCTTCGCCGCGTCGCGCGAGCGCTGCGGCCTGGCGGGCTCCTTATCGCCGAGCTGCGATTGCGGCCCGATCAGCCGCCGGGACGCACATCGTGGTGGGAAACCGTCGACGGATCGGTGCTGAGCGCTCGCCGTCATCTCCTGCTCGGGGACGCGACATACGAGCCGGCGCGACACACCTACGTGCTGCGTGAGGCGGCCATCTTCGACGACGGTCGCGTGGCACTGACGCAGACCAGCGGCTGGCTGTGTCCCTACGACCGGATCCCGCGGCTCTTCGGGCGCGGTGGCTTTGCTGTGATGGCGGTATACGACGGATGGACAGGCTCGCGCGCTACTGCGCTGTCGGAGAGCGTCCTCGTGGTGGCGAGGGCGTCGTCCGGTGCCGTCAGGAGGAGCGCACGCGCCTCCAGAGGATGACTGCGCCGGCGATCAGCACGTCGACACCCGCGAGCGCACCCAGCCAGCGCAAGGGCAGCTGATCGAAGATCGAGCTCGAGACCGGTGGAAGCGCCTCGACGGTGACCTCGGTCGGCGACGGATCCGGCGTCACTGACGGCGGCGGCGGCACGGTGGCCGCAGCGCTGTCGCTCGGAGCAGTCGGGGTTGGATCCGCTGATGGTGGGATGGAGACCACCGCAGGGGGCGTCGCCTGCGACGAGCTGTCGGCAAGGTCTGGGTTGCGCGCGCGTCCCGGCGCCGGCGCCGGTGCCGGGCTGGGCGCCGCTGATGGGGTCGGGGTGGGCGCCGGTGTCGGTACGGGTGTTGGAGTCGGTGTCGGGGCGGGCGTCGGTGTGGGCGTCGGCTTTGGTGTTGGTGTGGGGGTCGGCGTGGGCGCCGGGGTCGGTGTCGGCGTCGGGGTCGGGGCGGGTGTGGCCGTCGGCGTCGCCGCAGGGGACGCGTCGGGGTGGTACGCGAACACGACGGCAGGAGTCGTGGCTGCCAGCAGCGCGAACACGCCCGCGCATATCAACGGCCACGTGCGGCGCCTCCGAGAGAAGCGTCGCTCCTGGTAGCGCCTCGATCGCGCCATATGCCCCACCAACCGTCCCCCAAGGTGCCCGTTCGCTTCCTTTGCGACGAACGTTACTCCTCGGGGCCTAATGGACGCAGGTGGCCGTGTCGGGCGCGACCGGAATCTGGAGCGTCAGCCCCGGTCGGTCGCCCAGGAGCAGCGTGGCCGTGTACGTTCCGTCGGGGAGCGTACCGTCGAGCGTCCAGGCCACCGCGTACACCGCGCGCGCTCCGGGGGCAAGCGTGACCGCGCCGCACGGGCTGCCTCCACCCGCCTTGCTCGTCGCCGAGTACACCTGCAGCTGAGCGCTGTCCGCGGCGAGGAGTTGCAGCGGACCCGTGCACTGGGCGGTGAAGCTGATTGCACCCTGGGCGATCACCGTGAACGTGATCGTCTCGCCGGGCGCGACGGAGGCGCGGTCCGCTGTTGCAGTGACCCCTGCGGCGGAAGCCCGCGGCGGCGCAGGTGTCGGAGGGCAGGAGCGCGCCGCCGAGGCGACAGCCCCGCCGCACGCAGCGAGCATCGCGGCAAGCGCGAACACAGCGGACACTCGAGGAGGGCTGCAGGGGATGTCCGCCAGACGTGGTCGCATCGCCGCCTCAACATATTCGAGAACAGTCGGGGGGAGTCCACCCGGGGGGTTCCCCCCGCGTGTGTCGTTAACATGCGTCCACTCCCATGCCGACCCCCGCACCTGATCGGATTCGCAACGTCGCCGTGGTCGGGCACAGTCACGACGGCAAGACGACGCTGTCCGAGGCGCTGCTGCACACCGCCGGCGCAACGCAGCGGATGGGCTTGACCGATCAGGGGACGTCGATCCTCGACTACGAACCCGAAGAGCAGCGGCGCTCGATCAGCATCACGTCCGCGATTGCGCACGTCGACTGGAGTGGCACGCGCATCAATCTGATCGACGCGCCGGGGTTCCAGGATTTTGCAGGGGAAGTCGTACAGGCGCTCACCGCGGCGGACGCCGCGATGCTCACTGTCGCGGCCAACGGGACGGTGCCTGTGGGTGCGGAGCTGGCGTGGGAGATGATCACCGCTGCCGGGCGCCCTGTGTTGATCGTTGTCAACAAGATGGACAAGGAGAATGCCGAGTACGAGGCCACCGTCGATGCGCTGCGGGCGGCGTTCGGTCGCAAACCCATCGCGGTTGCGATCGCCATCGGAGCAGCCGAGGGATTCTCCGGGTACATCGACCTCGTCGATGACGTCGCGTACACGTTTGACGACCGTGGCGGCGCGACGGAGACCGCATTCCCGGAAGCGCTGCGTGCTGAAGTGGAACGCGCGCATTCGGCGCTGGTCGACGCAGCCGCCGAGACGGACGATGCGCTGCTCGAGAAATATCTCGAGGGGACCGAGCTCACCGCGGACGAGATTCGCGGTGCGCTGCACGCGGCCACCGCGCGCGGGACACTGGTCCCAGTGATTCCGGCTGCGGCCGTGGTGGAGAAGGGCGCGTCGCTGGTGCTCGACTCGATCGTGCGATTTCTGCCGTCACCGCACGAGCACACCGTGCGCGGCAGAGACCCGAAGGGAAACGACGTCGATATCGAGTGCGACGAGGCGGGAAAGCTCTGCGCGCAGGTCTTCAAGACGGTGGTGGACACCTTCGGCAAAGTGACGTACTTCAAGGTGCTGCGTGGCGTGATGCGCGGCGACAGCCATCCGATCAATGTCCGGCTCGGACAGGAGGAACGTTTCGCGCAACTTGGTCAGCCGAACGGGAAGGCGATCGTCACCGCCGTCGAGGTGAGCGCAGGCGACATCGGTGTCGTCACCAAGCTTGCCCACACGGAGACCGGCGATGCCTTGTGTGCGAAGGACGCGCCCGTCATCCTGCCGCCGGTCGCGCCGCCATCGGCGGCGTACACGGCCGCGATCGTGGCGAAGTCCAAGGGCGACGAGGACAAGATCATGAGCGCGCTGGCACGGCTGCACGACGAGGACATCGCGTTCAGCTCCGACCGCGACCCTGTGACCCACCAGGTGCTCGTTCATGGCCTCGGCGATGTGCACCTCGACGCAACACTCGAGCGCATGAAGCGGAAATACGGTGTCGAAGCGACGCTTGTCGCTCCCCGCATCCCATACCGCGAGACGATCACCGGCTCGGCGCGCGTGGGCCACAAGTACAAGAAGCAATCCGGCGGGGCAGGGCTGTACGGCGATGCGACGATCGAGATCGAACCGCTGCCGCGCGGTAGCGGCTACGAGTGGGAGGACAAGATCTTTGGCGGTGCCATCCCGCAGCAGTTCCGTCCGTCGGTCGAGAAGGGTGTGCGGCAGACGATCGAACAGGGTGCGATCAGCGGCAACCCGATCGTCGACGTCAAGGTGCGGCTCGTCGACGGCTCGACGCACTCAGTCGACGGCAAGGACATCGCCTTTCAGATCGCCGGCGCGATGGCCATGCGCGAGGCGGTGCAGAAGGCGAACCCGGTGCTCCTCGAGCCGATCATGTCGGTCCACGTCGTGGTGCCGGAACGAAACATGGGCGACGTGATGGGACTGCTGAACTCCAAGCGTGGTCGCGTCGCGGGCATGAACCCGACCGGTGACGGACGCGCGGAGGTTGACGCGCAGGTGCCGCAGGCGGAGATGTTCACATTCCCCATCGAACTGCGCGCACTGACGCAGGGACGCGGACGCTACTCGATGCAATTCTCACACTACGAAGAGATGCCACCGCACAGCGCCCAGCAGGTGATCGACGCAGCGAGCAAGGAGCACGCCACCGCTGCTGTCTAGGGTGTGCCGCGCACTATCCTGATGTGGTCGGAGTCTCTGGAATCGTGGTCGACGGAGGTCGTTGCGATGGGTGAGATGGTCGAGTTTCCAAGCAACAGCCACACGTGCTCGGGATACCTGGCGACGCCACGCAGCGGTGGGGGCCCCGGAGTTGTCGTGATCCAGGAGTGGTGGGGGCTCGTGCCGCACATCAAGGACATCTGCGACCGGCTGGCCGGCGAGGGATTCGTCGCTCTTGCCGCTGACCTTTTCCACGGCAAGGAGGCGCACGAGCCGAATGAGGCCGGCAAGCTGCTCATGGAGCTGCAGATCGACCAGGCCGCGCGCGACATGGTCGGCGCGGTGTCCTGGCTGGCTCGCAACGAGCGCACCGCGGGGGACAGGGTCGGCATCGTGGGGTTCTGCATGGGCGGCGCGCTGGCCTTCTATGCGGCGACGCTGACCCGCGAGATCGCGGCGACGGTCACCTTCTACCCGTACTTCGGTGTCAACCCCGCCATCGAGCAGGCTGACGTCTCGAAGATCAACGGGGCGGTCCTCGGGCACTTCGCCGAGGAGGACGGCGCGTACACCCGTGAGCAGATCGATGCCCTGGAGCGTCGCCTTCGCGAGGCCGGTGTCGACGTCGAATTCTTCTGGTACGCCGGCGCCGACCATGCGTTCTTCAACGACGTCAGGCCGGAGGTCTACGACCCCGACGCGGCCCGGCTCGCCTGGGAGCGGAGTGTGGCCTTTTTCCGCAAACACCTGGCCACCACGCCGGCCCCCGTCTGACGCCTGATTTCGAATTCAGCCCCAATTCAGCCGGATCGGTCGTAGAATGCCCCCCGACCACGCCGGACCGGCACTCTCGCCCTCGGCGCAGCCCCCGGACACCAAGGAGAGGACATGGCCACCGGCTATTGCCTCAAGTGCAAAAAGCAGGTCGAGATCCAGAACGCACAGGCGATCACCATGAAGAATGGCAAGCCGGCGACCACTGGGACCTGCCCGACCTGCGGCACCAAGATTTTCAAGATCGGCAAAGCCGCCTGACCTGGGCGGGCGTTCAGCCCGCTCGCGTCATGCCCTGAACTCGTATCTCGGGGAGCAGCTATCCGGCGAGGGACAGCCGGACGTTCTCGACGTCGAGCGTCCTCGAGTACACGATGAGTTCGTCGTGCGGCTGGATCACCTCGTCGGGTCGCGCGATGACCGGCTGCCCGTCGCGGACGATGCAGACCACCAGCACGCCCTCGGGCAACTCGAGTTCGGCGACCCGCGTGCCCGTCACGTGTGACAGGTTGGGGAGGGCGACGTCGATCAGGCTGGCGCCTGACGCCTTGACCGCGACGCCCTTGACCATGTCCGAACCGCTGAGCTCGGCCTCGATCAGCCCCATGAGCAGCTCGGTGGCGGAGATCGGTGCGTCGATGCCCAGGGCTGTGAAGACGTGAACGTTGACCGGGTTGTTGACGCGCGCGATCGTACGCGGGACGTGGAACTTGCCCTTGGCCAGCTGGCAGGCGATCAGGTTGTCCTCGTCGTCGCCGGTGCAGGCGATCACGACGCCGGCGCGCTCGATGCCGGTGCCGGCCAGGAAGGCCATCTCGTCGCCGTCGCCGACCATCACGCTCACCGTCCCCAGCTCGTGCTGGATACGCTCGGCCCGCTCCGGGTCCTTCTCGACGAGGGTCACCTCGTAGTCGCGCTGGATCAGGTGCTTGGCGAGGTAGAAGCCAACCTTGCCCCCGCCGATGATCAGCACATACGGCCGCTCCGCGATCGCCATCAGGTGCGGACCTCCTGAGCCGCCTCGACGACGGCTTCGGCCGCCGCGGCCGCCGCGTCGGCAGCGCTCGTCCGGTGCGCCCGATTGACGCCGTCCACGAAGTACCCGCGAACCAGATCCGAGACCAGCGTTGTGGAGCACACGGTCTCGAGCCCCATCTCGCGATAGACCTCTTCGCGAATCGGGTCGTAGATGCGCGTGATCACCCGCGGCACGCGGAACACGACCTTGGCGATCTGGGCGGCCATGATGTTGCGGTTGTCGCCGTTGGTCACCGAGGCGAAGCAGTCGGCAGCTTCGATGCCGGCGCGGCGAAGCACCGACTCGTCGATGCCCGTGCCGACCACCATCTCGCCGTGGAAGTCCTCGCCGAGGCGGTCGAACGCAGAAACCTTCTCGTCGATCACTGTGACGTGATGGCCCTGGGCATCCATCTCGCGAGCCAGACGCGATCCGACTCGGCCACAGCCGACGATGACGATATTCACGGCGCGCCTCCCATCACGCCCGCATTCTACGGGCGACGGCGGTGGTGCCCTGGGACGGTCTGACGCGCTGGGTGTGAGACAGCCGTCGCCGTCGAGTACGATCCGCCGCGATGCAGGGGTTCATTCCGCACCGCATCCTGGTCCCCATCAACGGCTCACCCACTGACGAGGAGGCGGTCCGGCTCACCTGCCGTCTGGCCCGCCGCGCGCGTGCAAAGGTCAACGCAATCACCGTCCTCGAGGTGAAACGCAGCCTTGCCCTGGGCGCCGTGTCCACCATCGACGTCGAGAAGGCGGAGGCGCTGCTGGACCGCGCGGTCGCGATCGGTGTCGAGTACGAGACCGACATCGGCTGCGAGCTGCTCCAAGCCCGCGAAGCCGGACCCGCCATCGTCGACGAGGTGCGGGCTTGGCGCGCCGACCTCGTCGTCATCGGCCTCCCCTTTCGGCAGCGCTTCGGCGAGTTCTACATGGGCAAAACTGCGCCGTACGTCCTCCGCTTCGCTCCGTGTCGCACCATCATTCTCCGCGAGCCGACCGACGAGAAGTGACGTGCGCGTGGGCAGTCAGCGGGAGCCGACACCTGCTCGCCCGCTCAAACAGGCTTCGACACAGCGGAGCGCATGTATCTTGCGCTCCGGTGTCTGCAGAACTCGCGCCGAGCAGGTGTCCACGTCCCGCTGACTGCACGGTCGGCCCGCCCTGCTCGCGGCTAAGGCCCGGAAACGATGCTGAAGACCCAGTTCGATGTGTACGTGCCGGCGTAGGTCTGCGACGGAACGTTCAGCGTGAAGGTGACCGGGACCGACGATGGGCCTTCGCCAGTGTTGACGGCGGCGTCGTAGATCTTCGCGGCGGTTGTGCCGAGCGGCACCGGATAGGCGACGCTGTTGCTCGGCAGGCTGCAGTTGCCCGGGAGCACCGATGGAACGCCGACGGCCGTCACGGACGCGGCCGATGCCGGGAGGGTATGCGCGCCCGAGGTGAACTGGGAAGCGGTCGCGTCGATGGACCAGCCGGCGCCGCTTCCAGTCAGGTCGCTCGGCTGCAGGTTCACGGTGACCGACTCGGTCTGGTCGACACCGCTCAGCACGAGCGCGGGGAAGTTCTGCGCGCCTGGGTCGAGGATGGAGAGCGATCCACCGGTGCACGCGCCCAGCGAGTACTGCTCGACAAGCGTGTCGGAGCCGTTGAACCAGCCGTAGGTCCCGACAGCCCAGCCGGACCCGCTGCTCGTCATGTCCACGGCGAGCAGCTGGTTGGCCACCGACGAACCGACGTTCGCCGAGCTGGCGATCGTCCACGCGACACCGTCCCAGTGCTCGGCGAGTGTCTGGTTGCCGAAGAACCCAAACCCCGAGTAGCCGACGGCCCAGACGTCGTTGGTGGCTACCGCGCTGACCCCGATCAACTGGTTGCTGAAACCGCCGTTGTTGGCCGAAGCGACCACCGACCACGCCGAGCCGTTCCAGTGCTCGGTGAGCGTCTGGAACGAAGCAGAACCGACGGCCCAGATGTCCGACGGACCGATGGCTGACACCGCGAACAGTTGGTTCTGCGCATTGGCGGCGGTGTTCGCGGAGGCGACGATCGACCAGCTTGTGCCGTTGAAGTGTTCGACGAGCGTCTGCTGCGCGGACGCGCCTGCGTAGTAACCCACTGCCCACACGTCGGTGCTGGTGATTGCGGTCACTGCGGAGAGCCGGTTCGACTGCGCTGCGCTCGTGTTCGGCGTGCCGACCACCGACCACGTGGTTCCGTCCCAACGCTCCGCAAGCGTTGCGTCGACGCCACCGGCGCCGGTGGCGTATCCGACCGCCCACACGTCGGTGCTGCTGATCGCCGTAACAGACTGGAAATACTGGTTGACGGCGGGGTTCACAGACGGCGTCACGAGAGACCACAGCGTGCCGTCCCAGTGCTCGACGAGCGGCTGATACTTGCCCGCGGCGGACACGTACCACCCGACCGCGTAGACGTCGGACGTCGACACCGCCGTGACGCTGAGCAGGTCATCGGCGGTGCTGGATACGGCGTTCGGCGATGCGACCACCGTCCAGGCGCTCCCGTCCCAGTGCTCGGTCAGGGTCTGCGCAGCACCCGCTGCGGTGAGGTACTCACCGACCGCCCACGCATCGTTGGCTGCTATCGACGTCACCGACTGCAGCTTGTTGCCGTTGGGACCCGTTGCGCTCGATGGCGAGTTGCCGATCCACGCAACGCCGTTGTACTGCTCAGCAAGCAGCTGGTCCTGGCCGTCGTTGAAGTTGCCCACCGCCCACACATTCGACGTATTCGCGACCGCAACGCCGAGTAGATCGTTCTCCTGAGCCGGATTGGAATTGGCAGACGCGGCGATTGACCACGCCGCGCCGTTCCAGTGCTCGGTGAGCGTCTGATCGTTGCCGGTGCCACCGGTGCTGTTGTAGCCGACAGCCCAGACGTCATTGGTGCTGACCTTTGCGACGTCGGTGAACCGGTTGTCGGTGGATGGACCAGAGTTGGGCGACGCGAAGGTCGACCACGCCGCGCCATTCCAGTGCTCGGCCAGCGTCTGGTGCGCACCGCCGGCCCCGAGGTTGTAGCCGACAGCCCAGACATCCGAGCTGGAGACGGCGGTCACCGCCGCCAGGCTGTTGTCGGAACCGCCTCTGTTCGCTGAGACGACGATCGACCACACGCTGCCGTTCCAGTGCTCGGTGAGCGTGTGTTTCGGCGAGCCGGCTGAGAAGCCGACGGCCCACACATCGCTGCTCGAGACCGCGGCGACACCGTTGAGCTCGTCGTCCGTCGTGGCTGGGACGTTGGGGGACGTGGCGATTGACCACGTGGTGCCGTTCCAGTGTTCGATGAGCGTCACGTGACCGCTGCCACTTTCGGCGTTTCCGACGGCCCACACGTCGTTGCTCGAGACTGCATAGACGGCATTGAGCTGGTTGTCAGCGTTGGTGGAGGTGTTCGGCGAGGGGAAGATCGACCATGCGCTGCCATCCCAGTGCTCGACGAGGGTCTGAGACGCGCCCCCGAAGAACTGGCCGCTCTGATGGAAGCCGACCGCCCAGACGTCGCTGCTCGACACGGCGGCCACCCCGTACAGGAGGTTGTACTGGGTCGGGTCCGTGTTCGCCGAAACCACTCGGGTCCAGGCGCTGCCGTCCCAGTGCTCGGCGACGGTCTGGTACGCGGGGCCGGCATCCGCGAACCCCACGGCCCAGACGTCCGAGGGCCCAATCGCGGTCGTTGCCTGGAGCTGGTTCGTCTTCTCGACGTTGACATTCGGCGACGGCACAGTCGTCCACGAGCCTGCCGCCAGCGCAGAGATCGGAATCAGGGCGACGACCAGCCCGACCGGGGCGGCGGTCCATCGGCGTCGGGCCATAGCCGCTCGGAGACAGCCACGGAGCATGCGTCGGTTATATGGGGCGCGTTGAACAGAGCTGTGGTCGCGCCGTCACGCCTTCGTACAGCCCTGTCCGAACTCGAGCCGCGATCCCGAGAAGGCTGGAGCAACACATCTTGAGATGGGGCCGTCCCCGGACCCGAGCGGGAGGGAGTCGCCGCGCCGCGGAGCTAGGCGTCGAAGGCGCCGGCGGCGCCCACGCCGGCCATCGACGCGACCCGATCGCCATCGTCGAGCCGCATGATGATCACGCCCCGGGTCTGACGGCCGGAGACGCGGACCTGGTCGAGTGGGATGCGGATCACCTGGCCCATCGTCGAGATGACCATGAGCTCCTCGGAGAGGTCCTCGACGACGCGCATGCCGACGATCTCGCCGATCTTGGGGATCGCGGTCTGGTCGACCGTGTACACGCCCTGGATGTTGCGGCTCTTCATCGGGTAGTCGGACATCGGGGTGAGCTTGCCGAACCCGTTCTCGGTGATCACCAGGACGTAGCCCTTGGGATTGACGATGTCGAAGCCGGCGACCTCGTCCCCGGCGCGCAGCCGCATCGCGCCCACGCCCATCGTGTCGCGACCCATCGGCCGCACCTCTTTCTCGGTGAAGCGCGAACCCTTGCCCCGCCTGGTGACGACGAGCACCTGGTCGCCGCCTGAGGAGCGCCGCACCCAGTTGAGCTCGTCACCGTCCTGCAGATTGATGGCGATCAGCCCGTTGCGGCGGACCGCCGAGTACGCGGCCGCGGGCGTCTTCTTGATCTGACCGAGCTTGGTGACCATCACCAGGTACTGCTCGTCGCTGAACTGCTCCATGTCGATGAGCGCGGTCACCTTCTCGCCCTGTTCCAGGTCGATCAGGTTGATGACCGGCAGTCCCTTGGCCTGCCGCTTCACGTCGGGAATCTCGTGCGTCCGCAGCCGGTAGACGCGCCCGCGATTGGTGAAGAACAGCATGTCGCTGTGCGTGCTCGCTGTCGTCGAGTGCTCGATGTAGTCCTCGTCGGTCGAGCGTCGAGCGCCGACGACTCCCTTGCCGCCGCGTCGCTGCATCCGGTACGTGTCGAGCGGCATGCGCTTGATGTAGCCGCGGTGCGTGAGCGTCACGAAGACCTGTTCC
>Ga0307471_100000805_pt1 | contig 16442 bp, 17 predicted proteins | sample atmos_gasesAM3C__2_FD_204566 | JGI IMG/M metagenome (GOLD analysis project Ga0307471, IMG submission 204566) | Hardwood forest soil microbial communities from Morgan-Monroe State Forest, Indiana, United States - atmos_gasesAM3C_515 | ecosystem: Environmental > Terrestrial > Soil > Temperate... | reverse complement strand
CCAGAATTCGCCTACACAGCCCGCGACCAGATATGTGTATTCGTCCAGATCGGCGGCGGTTTGGAGCGCGCGCACTTGCGCCGGATTATCGAAGCGATGCAAATCAAGCATCTGTCCGTGCGTGATCTTCTCAAGCACAGCGCGAATGTCGTCTCGATCTGCCGCCAGGGTTTGCTCGAGCCATTTCAGACAATCGGGCAACGAATCCAGGAGCGTTCGCTCAGCCGCATTCTCTTGTAACAACACGAACGAGGCGACATGATTGATAACCGCTTCTGGTGAAGCTTTGCCTTGAACCCCGTCCGAGAGCATTTTCAAAGTCTCCATTCGCACGCTCCCCGGAATTCGAGTTGTATCGGCGACGGTGTCTGTTGTTCGCGCAAGCAGATATGCGAGAGCAATCGGTTCGCGCAATTGCGCCGGCAGGAATCGGATTGAAAGATAAAACGAACGAGAGACCGAACGCAGGATGGTTCTCCCTAATGCCTGAGTAGAACAAGGTGGTCGCCAACTCATGATCCGTAGCCGGCATTGGTGATGCAGGCAGATAGCGTTGCCAACAGCGCGATCATCCTTGAAGCCCGGGATCGCCGATCCCGGCAACAGTGTAAAACCTCATCGGCCAATATTTTTGACCTCGATCCGATTCGGCGCGGAGTTACCCAGGCCGATCTGACTGGCATAACTGACATAGGCAGCCAGTGGGCCGATCGCAGGCAGACTGCCGCGTGCGCGCCATTGTTCGAAATACTTCAATGCTACGGAATCCAAAGCGACCGGATCCTTGCTTGCATAGAGTGTGGCATAATGAATCGCGTAGTTGGGTTGGGGTTGCGGGCCGCCAGCATATTGCGCGATGAGGCCATCCATTAGATTGAAAACCACCTTCTTTGCGATGATTGGGTTAGCATAGATCTCCGCGAGACTTTCTGCGCCAAAACGAGAGCCTTGCGCAAAACGGCGCCAGTTGTCGATGTTGGGAATCGTCATGTTGTACATGCAACCGGCGATTCCATTCGTTTCACTGATACTCATCACTGGTACATTAATGATCTTATCTACTTCGCTGGAAATGATCTTGGAGAAATGACTCACGTTGCTCGTATTCTCGGTATCGGATAGCATTGGCATTTTTCCTATGTCACCGAAGTATTCCAAATCGCCCCAAACGAGTTTCCCGATTAAGGGAGCCGAGAGGACTGTTTTCGGATCGTATCCGTCGTGAGGCGCGATTGCCTTTACCAGGTAACCATCAACTGCCGGTCGATAGCCGGCGTCCTTGATCCCGCCAAGGGAGCGGTCCCAAACAATAATGCTGCTACGTGGATGTCCCGCCGCCGTCAGTCCATCGACGATCGCATTAACAATGTCGTGATGTGTCGTGAAAAGTTCGCCGCCGGCCGCACTGATTTTGATTCCCACCCTGTCATTGGGAGAGACTAGCGACCCCCATGCCTTTCCTAGATCAGACTGACCAGTCGCGGCGAGAACGAGACGATTCACCATCTCACGCACGATCCGCGGGTTCGTCTTGTAATCTTTGATGGAGCCAGGATCGTGCACAGAATACACGATCGACGGAGTGGGCGCGGGCTGTGGCGTTTGCGCCAGGCCGGAGGCAATGGCGCAAAGCAGAATGAGGACTACGTTCCGGAGTTCTGTCATCTCGAGCAAAGACCAAGCGATTCTATGAGCAACACTACGAATCACAACTCTGACGCTATGGTAGAAGTCGTGCCGGCAGCCGGAACGCGCGCGAATACGGGCGACAGGCCTGCCGCTACAGAAGCTCCCATCTATCATCTTTATGTTCATATTCCCTTTTGCGCTCGAATTTGTCCCTACTGCGCGTTTTATAAAGATTTGCTCGATCGCTCGCAGACGTGGCGATTTTGTGAAGCCATATTGCGCGACCTCGATCGGCAATGCGCGAGTTTTGCGCTGACGCCCGAAACCATCTACTTCGGTGGCGGCACGCCCACGGCTCTCACAACTTCGCAGTTGGAATTTCTGCTCGGAGGTTTCCATGAACGGCTCAATCTCTCATCTCTTACAGAATGGACGATCGAGGCCAATCCAGGAAGCGCGTCTGCACGCAAGGCTGCTCTTCTGCGCAAACTAGGAGTAACCCGAGTTAGTCTTGGCGTTCAATCCTGGGACAACGAATTACTGAAAGTCCTAGGACGTGAACACAACTCACAGCAAGCCGAGCAATCGTTCCATGTCCTGCGCGGAGCCGGATTCTCGAACATCAATATCGATCTCATGTTCGGATTGCCAGGTCAGACCGTCGAGCAATGGAAATTCACATTGGAGAAAACTATCGCCCTTCGACCCGATCATATCTCCGCCTACTGCCTCACCTATGAGGAAGACACGGAATTCTTTTTGCGCCACGCGCGCGGTGAATTGCTGCAGGACACGGACACCGATGCCGCGTTTTTCGATAGGACAATGTCGATCCTGGAAGTTGCCGGCTATGAACAATATGAAATCTCAAACTACGCGCGCCCTGGATTTTCATCAGTTCACAACCGCGCCTATTGGCTGGGAAAAGATTATCTTGGCATCGGTCCAAGCGCGTTTTCGACTGTCGGCATGAATCGTTGGCAGAATGTCTGTGACTATCGGACTTACGCAGACCGCGTTCTTTCCGGCCGGTCGCCGAGAGGAGTCAGCGAAAACCTGACGCGCGAAATGAAACGCACGGAGCGAATCGCGCTCTCGTTACGCACAAACGACGGAGTTTCCGCTTCCGAACTGAAAGGTTTCGCGCAAGAAAAAAATGAGTTTATTGCGCTCGGGCTACTTCGAAAATCGAACGGCAATTTCGTCCTAACGCGAAGAGGCAAAGAACTGGCGGATTCCGTGGCTGAAGCGTTTCTTTAGCGCCGGCCTGCTTGCAGGTCTATCGCAAATGGCCTTGAGCGATTAGTGACGCTGCGGTTGCGCAAGCCGTCGCGAATGACAGTTGAAATTCCGGCCAAGGGCGCCGAAAGATTCGCCGCGGACACCGGCTGAAGTGGCAGGCGCGTCGCCTGCATACTTTCAAAGCGCCGCAGCCGGCACGTCTGCCTCTACAGTGGCTAATAAATATCCGTATCCGAAGTATAACCGGAATCGCCGCGAATGGAACGCAGACGGGCGCGACTCCCCCACTCTGATTCCGGTCGATTGATCTGGCCCAGTGTAATTTTCACAAGCCACGGCGCCGCTGCCAACGCGCCAATCGCAACAAGCGCGATCGCTGCTGCCTGGCGAATCGAGGGTTTAATCTTGTCGGCCATCAATATCCCCACGCCAAGGCCAATGGCAGCCCGTGTGACGACGAGCAACGGGTCAACGGGAAGCTGCTCGGAAGTTTTTGAAATGGATATCGGGAGAGACATCGCGTACCATATACGTCGCGTTTGGGAAAAAGAAACGGCAATTTTCGGAACCCGGAAGATCCTCCCACTTTTTCAGCAACATGCCCAATCCGATATACGCGCTTATCCTCGCCGGAGGCAGCGGGGAACGCTTTTGGCCATTGAGCAGGCGTGCCCGCCCCAAACAATTGCTGCGCCTCGTTTCAGACAAGACTCTGCTCCAAGAAACCTTGGGGCGCCTTGAAGGCCTTGTCGCGCCGGACCGCACTCTGATCCTGACAAACACCGAACAGGAAAGCGCAGTGCGCAAATTGCTTGGTGCTTTTCCAAAAGAGAACATCATCGCTGAGCCTGCCAAACGCGACACCGCCGCCGCGGTTGCTCTTGGGACTGGTTGGGTCGTGGCCCGCGATCATGCAGCCACAATGCTCGTTTTGCCCGCCGATCACGTCATTGCCAACAAGGAAGCTTTTCAGGAAACTCTGGCTTTGGCTGCCGATGCAGCTGAGGAGACAGGCGAGCTTGTAACCATCGGGACCAAGCCGACCTGGGCCTGTCCCGGATACGGCTACATCGAGCACGGCCAACCAGTCCGTTTGCGAAAGCATCCCAACAACGATGCTATTCATCGAGTTCTGCGTTTTCGCGAGAAACCGAACCGCGATCTAGCGGAATCATTTTTACGAAAAGGAAACTTCCGGTGGAACGCAGGCATGTTTGTCTGGTCAGTGCCCACGGTGCTCCGCGAATTCAACCGTCACGCGCCGGAGCTGGCGGATTTCATTTCCCAGCTTCGCGCTCCGAAAAACTTCGAGAACGCTTTGCGCGACCGCTTCGGCAAACTGCCGCGGATCTCATTCGATTATGCGATCATGGAAAAGGCGGACCGCGTTCTTGTAGTCGAGGCAAGTTTCGACTGGGACGACATTGGAAGCTGGAGAGCAATGGCGAATTATTTTGAGAAAGACAAGCAGGGAAATGCCGCGAATTGCGCCATCACCGCGCTAGATTCCAGCAACAACATCGTTTTCGAAGAGGATGGGACGACCATCGCACTACTTGGAGTTCATGATCTTATTGTTGTGCGAACGAAGGACGCGCTTTTGGTCTGCCACCGACACGAAGCAGAAAAGATCAAGAATCTGATCGGCAAGCTTCCACCGGAGCTGCAATGAGCCAACGCCCGATGAACCCCATCCTGGCTCTGGATTTTGGCCGGGCGCGGATCGGAACAGCAATATCTGATGAGTTACAGTTACTAGCGCATCCGCTTGAGACCATTCCCGCAAACAAGCAGGCGCCGTCGCGCCTCGCGGAAATCGTCCGCGAAAGAAAAATCGATCATGTCGTAGCCGGTGTTCCTCGCCGGATGAACGGACAAATCGGAACAGCCGCAACGGAAGTCCTTCAGTTTGTAGAAAGGTTGCGTGCCATTTTGCCATGCCCGGTTGTTACCTGGGACGAGCGCTTAACCACTGTCGCAGCCCAGAGAGCGTTGCGTGACGCGGGTAAGAAGACGCGAGATATCCGCGGCTACATCGACCAAGTAGCGGCTCAAATGATTCTTCAGAGCTATCTGGATCGGCGCGCTGCGGACACTGGACTCAAGAGTGATCTGTGACCAGCGGTTCTGCTACGGATCACCGTCACTGATCACGAGATCGCCATGCCCCGAAGACTAAAACTCGTTATTGCATACGATGGCGCGCCGTTCGCCGGTTGGCAGAGCCAATCTCATCGCAATACCGTCCAGGATCACTTGGAGCGCGCGTTTGAGCGTGTCCTTGGCAAGTCGGCGCGCGTTCACGGCACCGGACGAACAGATGCCGGCGTCCACGCACTCGCACAATGCGCTCATGTCGATATTCCGAGCGATCGCTTATCAGCTGCACGTTGGACCGAAGCGCTCAACGCAATGTTGCCTCCAACTATTCGCGTTCTTCGCTGCCGATATGTGTCGAATGATTTTCACGCGCGACTTTCGGCAAAAGGAAAAATTTATCGTTACACAATCTGGTTAGCCCCTGTTCTGCCTCCGTTCGAACATCGTCGCGCCTGGCACATCGCACGCCCAGTCGATCTTAAAATTCTAAAACGGGCGGCCAAACATTTCGTCGGTACCCATGATTTTGCGGGATTTGCTGCGCATCGCGGGAAGCAGGAAAAGAGTACCGTCCGCACAATTTATTCGGTGCGTGTCCGGCAAAAAGGTCCGTGTTTGACGATCGAGTTCGATGGCGACGGCTTTCTCTACAAGATGGTTCGCTTAATCGTGGGCTCGCTTGTGAAATGCGCTCTCGGCAAAATCCGCGTCGAGGATCTCACTCCGCGGCTGGACTCCGGCCAGATGGGCCCAGCTCGTTTTGCCGCTCCCGCTGAAGGATTATTTCTAGTTCGCGTGCGCTATTGATCCGGAAAAACAGACGAAGAAGCCCGAAGCGAGTTGCCTTCATCCGAGGGTCTATGTTTGTGCCGAATTAAACAATTGGTTCTGCGAGTTTCCAGCTCGCCAAACGGAAACGCAGCGCCGTCGCCAGGCAGCCGAGGCCATAGCGAACGCTCCTCCGAAAATTGATCGATGAAGCTTCGGGCATATAGCGCGCAGGACAGGTTACTTCGCCAATCGCGCAGCCGAGCGCGATGATTTGTGCAAGGACCTGGTTATCGAAGACGAAATCGTCAGAGTTTCTGTCCAATGGCAGACGCTCCAGCAATTGGCGTGAATAGGCGCGGTAACCAGTGTGATATTCCGAGAGTTTCGCGCCGGTGAGAACATTTTCCGCAAGTGTCAGAAACCGGTTTGATACGTACTTCCACAAAGGCATACCGCCACGCAGCGCGCCCCCGCCAAGAATACGCGAAGCAAGCACGCAGGGATAAAGGCCACTCGCCACCAGAGCCGCCATCGCCGGGATTAGCTGCGGCGTGTACTGATAGTCGGGATGAATCATGATGATAATGTCTGCACCTGCAGCCAGCGCGAGGCGATAACAAGTTTTTTGGTTTGCGCCGTAACCGCGATTTTCAGGATGTACTTCCACCTGAACCCGTTCAAGCGTCCGGGCGATTGCGACCGTATCGTCGTGGCTGGCGTCGTCCACGACGATCACAAGATCAACAATCCTCTGTGCCATCACTTCGTCATAGGTGCGTTGCAAAGTGCGCGCCGCGTTGTAAGCGGGCATCACCACCACAATTTTCTGGCCGTTTAGCATTGTCGTAGCCGAATATCCGCTGAACCGCCACCTTGCAAACACCATGATTATTTTTCACGACGAATCCTGCCTTGAATATTCGGCGCCCGGCCATCCTGAGCGGCCAGCTAGAATCGCGCGCAGCCTTCCATTACTAAAGGAGCGACATCCTGATTGGGAATGGCGCATTCCCAAGGCTGCCAGCGAAGCAGCACTGTTGCGGGCGCATTCGCGCGATCACGTGGAAAGGATCAGAAACGCAACGCGTGACTTCGATGCGGACACGCCTGCTTACCCGAAGATTTACGAACACGCTTTGCGTTCTGCCGGCGCGGCAATCGAAGCTGCGCGGGCAGCGCTGAGCGGCGAGCGCGCATTCAGTCTCATGCGGCCGCCTGGACATCACGCGACCCCGGATCGCGCGATGGGATTTTGTTACTTCAACAACATCGTCATCGCCGCCCTTGATGCGCTAGACAACTCCGCAAACCGTGTCGCGATTTGGGATTTCGATGCTCATCACGGCAATGGCACCGAGGCAATTGTTGCGAACAATTCGCAGGTCGCCGTTGCATCCATCCATCAATTCCCCGGTTACCCTGGAACGGGCACAAAATCTTTTGTGAATGTCACGAATTATCCACTCGGCCCCGGGACGCCGCGGAATCATTATGTCGAGGTGGCGAAGCGGGCGCTGGAAAAACTGCTGGCGTTTAAACCCGATCTGCTCCTTGTCTCGGCAGGCTTCGACGCCTACGCCCGCGATCCATTGGTACAGATGACGCTCGAGCGCGAGGATTTCGCTACGTTGGGAGAATTTTTGCGCCAGATCGATACTTCGACGGCTGTAATCCTCGAAGGCGGCTACAGCGAGGATTTGCCAGAGCTGATCGATGCGTTTTTGACAGCCTGGACCTCGAAATAACCGCAAACACGAATCATCCGCGTCAGCGCGTTCTATTCCGAGTCGCCTCGATCATCGCCCTGACTCGTGCCGCCGCATTTTCGATTTCGGAATACCTGTAATCGCCTGCTCGAGCTTGCACTGCAAGGATCCCACAGCGATGAACGTTTTTGAAGTCGCCATAGGGAAATTTGTATCTCCGTTTGGTGTTCTCTGGATATCGATCGTCAATTCCGAGATGCCATTTTGAATATTCGCTGAATCCGTGCACACGGATAAACTCATTGTCTTCCTCTGTTGAAGGCCGATGCTCGCTCCACGCGCCTTTGCCATCTGCGATGAAGTGCCCTTGTTTAACGAGTTGCACTGCAAAAGCAAAGGCGTCTTCGTTTACGTTAAGGTGCGTGCGCGGTTGAGCCAGCATTGTGCCGACTGCAAAGAGCAGAATTGCGGCTGCAATAGAACAAGCGCAGGGACGTTTTAGGATGAGCGCTTTCACGGCGTCAAACGGAAAGGTTTGCCTCCGACCCAGAAGTGGCAAACAATATTCGCTCCAGCGGGCCGTAGCACAGCTTGGTAGTGCGCTTGAATGGGGTTCAAGAGGTCGCGGGTTCAAATCCCGCCGGCCCGATTGTACACTAGGGCGGCGCTCTCGGAGCGTCGCTCGCTTTCGGCGGTGGAACACCGCCACCACAGAACCATGCTCAGCGCCGGAATTGTAGGGTTGCCAAACGTCGGGAAATCGACGCTCTTTAACGCCGTTACGCGGACGCATAAGGCGCCGGCGGAAAATTATCCTTTTTGCACTATCGATCCAAACGTCGGCGTTGTGACTGTGCCCGATCCGCGTCTGGAAAAAATCGCGCAGATTTCCCATTCCAAGAAAATTGTACCGGCTGCAATCGAATTCGTCGACATTGCCGGCCTGGTCAAAGGCGCCAGCGCAGGTGAAGGGCTCGGGAATCAATTCCTTCATCACATTCGAGAAGTGGACGCGATTGTCCAGGTGGTGCGCTGCTTCGAAGACAGCAATATCCATCACGTCAACGCGACCATCGATCCGGTTCGAGATATTGAAGTAATCAACACCGAGCTTGTCCTGGCGGACCTGGCCTCGCTTCAGAAAAGACACGATCGACTGCAAAAGGAAGTGCGCGCCGGCGATAAAACAGCAAGGAACGAAAATGCGATTATCGAGAAGCTATTGCCCCATCTGGATACCGGTAAAACAGTCATCACCGCGCCCTTGGCGCCAGAGGAAAGAGCAGCAGCTCGCAATTTTTTTCTGCTTACATCAAAGCCGACGATCTTCGCTTGTAACGTCGCGGAGACGGACCTTGCCGTTGTAGGCGGGGATCGGCAGGATGCCACGAATCCCGCCGCAAAACATGTTTCGGCGGTTCAACAATACGCGCGCCACCATTTCGCCACGGAGGCAGTCGTCATCAGCGCGCAACTGGAGAGTGAGCTGGTTGATCTAAGCGAGCAAGAGGCCCTGGATTATCTTCGTGGTTTAGGCGTGGAAGACACTGGCGTGCACGCACTCATTCGGGCCGTTTATCATTTGCTCGGCCTGCGCACGTTTCTTACCACCGGCGAAAAGGAATCGCGCGCGTGGACCATTCACGCCGGCGACAAAGCAGCAACTGCCGCCGGAACTATCCATTCCGATTTCGAGCGCGGTTTTATCGCCGCTGAAACGATTTCCTGTGACGACCTAATTGCCGCCGGTTCGTTGGCAAAAGCTCGCGAGGCGGGCAAGATTCGCCTCGAAGGGAAAGATTATGTTGTGCGCGACGGCGACGTGATTTTGTTCCGGTTCAACGTGTAGCTAAGGTTCGTTAAAAGAGTTAAAAAGTTAAAACGGCCAAGACGCTGTCGCCCTTCGTCATTCTAACTTTTTAACCATTAAACTTTTAAAACCTTTCAACTATATCGCTTCATACAGAATACGGCCGCAATTCTCGCAACTTACGATCTCTTTCCCGGCTCTGGCACTCGCCGCGGTCGCACTCGTCACTTTCATGTGGCATCCGGTGCAGACTCCATGCTCGATCGCGACTATGGCGGCATCGCCTTTGCTCTTAAAAAGACGCTCGAAACGCGCGAGCAAATCCTCATCGATTCTTCCGGCTAATTCTGCGCCCTCCCTGGTCAATTCTTCTAACCGCGACTGTAGCGCTTTCGACTTTTCATCGAGATCAGCTGTTTGCCGTGCGATTGATTCCTTAACAGCGGCAGCTTTCTTTTCTTCTTCAGCCAAGTCGGCCTTAATCTTATCGGCCTGCACCATCAGCTCGAGCTCTTCATCCTCGATTTTGCGAATCTCATTTTCGTACCGCTCGATTTCGTGCCCGAGGGCCTGAAATTCATCATTCTTGCGCGTCTGATACTGCTGGGTCTTCAGACGCGAGATGGATTCCATGCGCGTCGCTGCATCGAGCTCAAGCTTCTTCCGGTCCACTTCGACCTGGCGCACCTTTTGTTTCAGTGCATCAACTGCACTTACGGTTGCCGCCAGCTGCGCTTCAAGACTCGTCCGCCGCAGCGGTACAGTCTCCACTTCGGTCTGAATTTGCCTGATCTTCTGTTGTCGATCTTGAAGGACAAGAAGTTGTTCCAGTTCCGGATGCACGAGCGCACAACGTATTGATTCGGCGAAGTCCAGTCAATCGCTACGCACATAGCCGTGGTTAATCGCTAGTGAGAGGTAGCTTGCTCCCCTTGCTCAAAAGCTTCCAGCACCTGTTCCGGACGCGCACGTACGGCGATGTTCTCGGTGAGATTTACCCAGCGGATTGTCCCGGTTGAATCAATGAGAAACTCTGCCGGGCGCGCAATATCCCTCCCTTTAGGTCCTGCGCCGCGATGCAGCAGATCGTAACGCCGAATCACTTCCGCCTTTGGATCCGACAGGAATGTATAGGTGAAGCCAAGCTTTTGTTGTTGGCGCCGATTGATGTCCGGCGGGTCGACGCTAATCGCGACGACATGAATCCCGCGCGATTCAAGGTTCGGAAGCCTTTGCTGGAAACTCCGCAACTCGGAGTTGCATAATGGTCACCAGAAACCGCGATAAAAAATCAGCGCGACGGCTTTTGATTTGCTGCCGAGATCACGAAGAGACACGTCCTTCCCATCTTGATCCGACAGCGTAAACTCGGGCGCTTTTTGTCCGACTTGCGGCGCACCGGTCGAGGACGGTACCTCCCGCAGCTCGTAGAACAGTACGTAGGAGAATAAACCGAACATCAATGTCGCCAGCGTGGCTAAAATTGGTCCGAAGACCTTGCCGCGATAAACCTGCGCTTTGGCAAATGCACGGAATAGCCCCAGCACGAGACAAATTCCTCCCGCAGCAAACAACAAGAGATTCGCCCAGGGGAAATCGCGTGTAATTGGGAATTGCGCGAAGAATGTGTAGCTAAAAAAACCTCCCAGCGCGAAAAGGAATCCAATCCACAGCGACCAATTCCACCTTTTCTTCGCGCTCACGCTCATCCTCGCTCAAGATCGGGCCGCACTGTTTGCCGTCGCCAACCGCCATATCCAGCGATATAGCAGCGCCGCGATGACTACGAAGGCAACACCGCCGATGATTTTGCCGGCGGTTTCAAAGCCAGGACCGACCAACGCCAGCGGCGCGGCTACACCGGAGAACGCGACGATTGCAGAGATCACGACGAGGATCACGCTCTCGCCGACGATCAAACCCGACGCGAGTAGCACGCCCAGCTGCTTCGTCGCCTCCGGGCGCGGGCTGCGGTTGGCTTGCTTGTCGAAAAACCATCCCACCACCGCGCCGACCACGACCATTAGAGTACTCTGCGTGGGCAAATAAATTCCCAAGCCCACGGCCAACGGCGGCACGCGCATGTGCCGTGTCGTGCGCGCGAGGATTTCATCCAGTAGAATAATGAAAAGGCCGATGAGTCCACCGGTCCGAATCAGACTCCAATCGATATCACCGGCGATGACGCCTTGCGCGAGTGACGAGATTAGTCCGGCCTGAGGCGCTGGCAGTGGATTCGGACGCAGCTCGGCGCCGGGCGCGCCCATGAAGCCATAAGCATGATTCATCAGATCAAGCACCGGCGGAATTACAAGCGCGCCGGCGATGACACCGATCATGAGCGCCACCTGCTGTTTCCACGGGGTCGCATCGACCAATTGGCCGGTCTTGAGGTCCTGCAGATTATTGTTCGCGATTGCGGCGACGTTGAAGATCACGGCGGTAGTGAAAAGCGCGAATGCCATCAACGCTTTGCCCGAGTTCGGCGACACGTACGGTTTCACGCCCAGCACGAGCAACAACGCGGCGCCAATCACCACCAGAATTCCAATGCCCGACAGCGGGCTGTTGGAAGAACCAATCAGACCCGCCATGTATCCGCAGACTGCCGAGACAAAGAAGCTCATCAACACGACGTACGCCACGCCGCCGATAGTGAGCGTCGCCACATGCGCGCCGAGGCCGCTCTCATTGCCGAAATAAGCGAGGAGCCAGCCAATCGGAAGCATGCACACCAACGTGACGAGACCGACGATACCGATTGGGATGTCGCGCTCGGTAATTGGCAGCGTGTCGGTCTTGCCAGCCTTACGTGCGCGCGAAGCAGCCATCGCGCTGGCGAGACCACTCGCAACCGGGTTTACCAGTTTTAGCAATGTCCAGATCGCCGACACGCCGATCGCACCGGCGCCGACGAAACGCACTTTATGGCTCCAGGTACTTTGTGCCAGCGCGCCGGCGGCCATCGTCACATCCTGCGCGAGAGCAGAGTAATGCGGCACGCCCCAGCCCCAGCCGATCACTGCGCCTATGAGCATCGCAATGCCAACTGAGAGACCAACCAAGTGGCCGATCGCGAGCAGCAAGAAGGACAACGAGAAATCAAACCCGCTCACGGCACCCTTGCGGCCGATTCGGAAGGTCTGCGCGACGTCGGCGGCGAACGTTTGCGTGGCCACGATGACTGCAAACACAGCTGCAACAATCGATCCCCATAACACGGCCAACAGACCTGCGCGTCCATGTTCGATGTCCGAAGCGTTCTTGGCATCGCCTCCACTGCCGACCTTCAGCACTTCGGCGCAGGCAACGCCCTCGGGGTACGGCAGGTCCGAGCCAGTCACTAACGCACGACGCAGCGGGATTGAGTACATCACGCCCAAAATGCCGCCCAGTGCGCAGATTGCGAAAGAGATCCAGAATGGAAAACCGGTCCACCAACCGATCATAACCAGACCCGGCAGCACAAAGATAATTGACGACAGCGTGCCCGCCGCCGAGGCAACCGTCTGCACAATGTTGTTTTCCTGAACGGTCGCATCGCGGAAACTCCGCAGGATCGCCATCGAAATCACCGCCGCTGGGATCGATGTGGAAAAAGTGAGACCGGCCTTGAGACCGCAGTACACATTGGCCGCGGTCAATACCAACGTGATGATGACACCTATAATTATTCCGCGGATGGTAAGTTCGACGCGCACAGAAAGCGGAGAATAGTCTGGAGTCGGCGGAGGGGTCAAGATGCGTGGCCGCCCGACGCGCGGGAAATGCGCCCCACAGATCAGAACATCTCTACAGGCGAACGTTGTACACTTTGAGGAGTCGTCTGCCTGGCGTGTTCTTCGCCTAGGACGGCGACACGCAGATCCCAGATCTCGTCATCAATCTTGCGGAAGGCAGCTTCGGAAAATTCGTCAGGCTGTGTAAGTCTTTCTTTGAACCGCGCCACATTTTGCAAAGCACGATTTATTTGATCTTGCGGCAACGTAGCGAGGATTCGTTGGACGTTCTCAACCTCGGGAATGCGATGGCAAATCATCGCCACGTCGTTGCCTGCCGCAATGGCCAGGCGAATCGTGTCTTCGAGCTGATAGCCGGTAAGGATCGCGCCCATGTCGAGATCGTCAGTCATGACCAGACCATTGAAACCGAATTCGCTGCGCAACAAATCGGTTACGATCCGACGCGATAAAGTGGCAGGCGTCTTTTCAGGTTCAAAGCAGGGATACCAGCCGTGACAGATCATCATGCTGTCCACATCGTGGATGACGTCCCGAAATACAGCCAGTTCGTTCTGATCCAGTTGTTCACGGGTGCGATCGATCCGCGGCAATTCGTAGTGTGCGTCTGAACTCGCGGCGGAGTAACCCGGAAAATGTTTGCCGCAGCTTGCGATCCCCTGGCCTCTCAACGCGCTATTGAACGCACCAGCGTTGCGAACAACCTGTTCGACTGTTTTCCCGTAACAGCGGCCGCGCAGAGAATTGTCTGCGTTGTCATCGAACGAAATGTCCAGGACCGGGCACAAGTCTAGATTGAAACCGAAGAGGCGCAGCAATCGCCCCGTGATGTCGCCATGAAGCCGGATAAGATCTATGTCATTCTTATCGCGGAGTTGCTGCGCATTCGGCGGTTCATTGCCGATTAATCGGAGACGCGAAACGCGGCCCCCTTCCTGATCAATGGTAATGATGGGCTCGATCTCACTTAAATCGCGCAAATCATCGATCAGTTTTCTCAACTGCGGCGCGCTTTCGATGTTGCGGCCAAACAAAATAAAGGCGCCCGGTTTCACTTTCCGGAATAACCTCGCGGTTTTCCCATCCAATTCCTTGCCGGGAACGCCGGTCATGATCAGCTGGCCGAGTGAATCCGCTTTCATGGGCGGCAAAGAGTAACGTCCAACGCTCAACATTCAACGTCCAACGGCCAATTATAAAAGATGCTTTCAGTTGAATGTTGAGCGTTGAACATTAAGCATTGAGCGTTGAAAAAGATCGCAATTTACGGCGGCACCTTTGATCCGATTCATCACGGCCATCTTATCGTTGCGCGCGAAGCCCTTGAGAGACTTGGCGTTGAGGAAGTGATCTTTATTCCCGCTCGGATGTCGCCGCTCAGAAAGACCGCACCCGTTGCCAGAGGCGAAATACGGTTGTTGATGATACAAGCCGCTATTGAGAATGAACCCGGATTTGCAGTGGATGATTGCGAGTTGCGACGTCCATCGCCTTCCTACACCATCGATACGGTCGAGAAGATTCGGCAGCGCAAAGGTGATGCGACAATTTACTGCCTGATCGGCGAAGATAACGTGGACAAGCTCACAAAATGGCGTCGCTTCGTTGATTTGGAAAAGATGGTTCGTTTTGTTGTTCTTGATCGCAGTGGCGAACGACCGCGTCACGCCTACCCGGTTATCCGCCGGAAAATCGACATTTCAGCAACTGAAATCAGAAAGAGAGTTGCCACTGGTCGGTCGATTCGATATTTCGTACCGCCGGCAGTGGAAGAAATCATTCGCCGCGAAAAACTTTACCTGGAGCAACAGAAATAACCCCGGAAAATTTAGCCAGAACCTGCGCCGAGCTCGCCTCAAATAAAAAGGCGAAAGAGATTGTTGTCCTCGACTTGCGCGCGATCTCGACGTTCACGGATTTTTTCGTGCTTTGCTCGGCTACGTCTGAGCCGCAGCTAAAAGCAATCGCAAACGAAATTGAAACGCGTTTGCGAGAGGACCATTCTATTCGACCCGTGGCGATTGACGGGTTTCCGGTCAGTCAGTGGGTCGTGCTCGATTATCTGCAAGTCGTTGTCCACGTCTTTCATCGCGACAAACGATCTTTTTACAGCTTGGAAGACCTATGGGGCGATGCACCCCGATTCGAATGGGAAGCGGCCGCGGCGCCCTGATCCACACTAGAACATAGCGCTGTATTACGCGCCTCAACCCCGAAAGGCTGAGGCGATTTGAGAAGCTCCGAGAGCCCTACCTCTATTTCTTTGGCGACGGTGAGGTCGCTGGGCTGGGAGCACCTTTCGGCGCGGCCGCAGCCGCAGGCGCAGGTGCCGGAGCGGGCTTCGCATCCAGCAGTTCCACTTCAAAAATCAGAGTCGCATTGGCGCCGAGATCCGGACTGACGGCCCTTTCGCCGTAGGCAAGGTTCGACGGGATAAACAATTGATATTTGGATCCCACTTTCATCAGCTGAAGCGCTTCTGTCCATCCCTTGATGACGCCATTAACTGGAAAAGTCGCTGGTTGCCCGCGCTTGTATGAACTATCGAACTCAGTTCCATTGATCAGAGTTCCGCGATAATTGACCGTGACCGTGTCGGTCGCCTTCGGTTGCGCTCCGTTTCCCTCTTTGAGGGCTTTGTACTGCAACCCGCTGGCAGTTGTTTTCACACCCTCTTTCTTTTTGTTTTCCTCAAGAAATTTTGCGCCTTCTGTCTTATTTTTCTCCCCTGATTCTTTCTGTTTTTGTTCCATATCTTTTTCAAACGTTGTCATGACTTCCTTGATTTGATCAGGGTTCAGTTGTGGTTTACCGGCGAGGGCGTCTTTTATGCCCGCAGAGAGCACATCGGGACTAATATCCACTTTTTGACGACTAAGGTTGAATCCGATCTGTAGACCGATGCTATAGCTGACTTTGTCTTTCTGGTCCTTGAGCTGCGTCGATTTCTCTTGCCCAAACAAAGGCAATGCAAGTAAGGATGCGCTGAAAATGACGATAAGTTGTTTCATAAAAGGTGTTATTCGCGAGGATCCAGTTAAATTGGTCGCCGCGGAAACTGGGACGCTAATAGATAAACGCCGCCCGTCAAGAACAGAGCGGCGAGCGCGATTCGAACGCTGCTACCCTTCGGCTGCGTTGGTTTTTGCCGCGCTCATTGCCCTTCTGCCGAAGCCGCTCCACGCAACTACTCTCTCGCATGTTGATGTCCTAAAAATCGGAAAAGAAATCTGGCAAAATGAATGTAACGGAACGATCGCTGGCCTCACTTCGTGGAACGCAGGCGAAGATTTCGCCTCACTCGGCATCGGCCACTTCATCTGGTACCCGAAGGGCCGCCGGGGACCGTTCGAGGAAAGTTTTCCCAAGCTCGTGAGCTTTGTCTCAAAACGCGGCACGAAGCTGCCAGCGTTGCTCCTGGGAACCGGCGAAAAGCCATGCCCT
>Ga0307471_100000804_pt1 | contig 16463 bp, 10 predicted proteins | sample atmos_gasesAM3C__2_FD_204566 | JGI IMG/M metagenome (GOLD analysis project Ga0307471, IMG submission 204566) | Hardwood forest soil microbial communities from Morgan-Monroe State Forest, Indiana, United States - atmos_gasesAM3C_515 | ecosystem: Environmental > Terrestrial > Soil > Temperate... | reverse complement strand
TCGATCTCCTACAACACGGTGGATAATCCGATTAACTCCACGCACGGCAAAAGCTTTTTCTATTCCGTCGGCTTCTCGGGACTCGGCGGCAACGTCAAGACCGTCACCAACGTCATTGACATGAAGTATTTCCATCCCATCAACAAGCATCGCAACACGATTGGGTTGCATTTCAGCGCCGCGCACACCACCGGCTATGCCGGCCAGGAAGTTCCGCCCTTTAGCCGCTTCTACATGGGCGGCGAAAGCGACATTCGCGGCTACGACATCCGCGCCATCTCGCCGGTTACGTTCATCCCCGAAGCTACGGTTGCGCCTGCCCAGTATAAAGACCCAAGCTGCCAGGGCTGCACGCGCACCTTCACGATACCCACCTTGATCTATGTAGCGACTCTACCCGGCGGGGACCTCCAGGGTTACGGCAACGTGGAATATCGCATTCCCATCGTCGGCAACATCGTCCAGACCAGCCTTTTCCTCGACACCGGGACTGTTGGCGTGCTCCGCCGAAGCGCTTTGGAGCTGAATAGCGTCGGATTTCAGAACTTGCTCGAACCGCAAAACTTCCCGAATGCCCAGCTTCCTCCGCCTTTCGGGGCGGGTCTCAAGCAGCAGCTTCCCATTGCTTCAGGGACGAATTTCCGCCTCCGCGGCTCAACGGGCATTGAGTTTGTCGTCCAGCTTCCCATCATTCAGGCGCCGTTCCGCATCTACTATGCCTACAACATCCATCGCTTGTACGACCAGTTGGTGGCGCAGAATCCCTATATTGACCCGAGTCAGATTTGCGAACCGGCAAACCAACAGCCGTTAGTCACCTGTCAGGGCACAGGGGTGAATTTGGGCTTTTACCCGCGAACTTTGACCCCGGACGAATGGGCTAGCGTCAAGTCCAGCCTGCAGCAGTTGCTGAATAACCCGGGGCGTTTGAACTATTTCGAGCCGAAGACGACGTTTCGTTTCACCGTGAGCCGGACGTTCTGATGTGGGTCGGCAAGAGAAATGAATTTATTTGGTGTAAAGACCTGATAAGGAAGGCTAGGCAAGTGGAGCCTTGGCGAAAAAATTGGCTAGACGCCAGTGTGTGGGGGAAATCGTGGGTGTGAAACATCGAGCTGTCTTGAAAATTCTTGGCGCGGCGCTCGCCGCCCTGTGCATATTTTTGTCGGCCGGCTGCGGCGGCGGCAGCACCGCCAACGTCGTCTCCGTCTCTGTCAGCCCCCCGTCCGACCAACTCATCTTGGGACAATCGCTTAACCTCACGGCCACGGTCACCGGCGCAAACAATCAGAATGTCACCTGGAGCAAATTGCAGTACACCACCACAACCACAACGAATGGCAAGACGACCACTTCAAATCTGATCGACGCTCCGGGCGATGGCTCCTTCGGCGTTCTTTCCAATCAACAAGCTAACGGCACCGCAACTTACACCGCTCCCGATCCAGCGAAGTTCCAAGTGCCTGATCAAACAAAATTCCCAGGCTTGCAAATCGTCATTACCGCGACATCCGTACAGGACACCAAGAAAAGTGGCACCGCACACATCCTTCTGATCTCCGGCATCAGGGCGGTCATCACGCCGGTAACCGCTTCCGTCCCCACGAAAGAAAGCCAGCAGTTCTTTGACACGCTGACCAACGACATTCAGAATCAGGGTACAACCTGGCTGCTCACCCAGAACGTCCCCAACACGGACAGCAAAGGTAATTTCATCAACTATCCCGGTCTCCCCACTTGCAGCCCCACCTGCGGCACCATTACGCCGGATACCAACAATCCCAACGTGGCCGTTTACACCGCTCCCGACACGATTCCCACTGCCATTACGCCCGCCCAAAAGAACAACACCAATGCGGCATCGAACGTCACTATTGTGGCCACGCCAAAAGCGGATAACTCGGGATTTACGATCGGAACCATCACTATCGTCATCGGCGGGCCCATCACATTCAATGGAATCACGCCGACCATCGCCCCGCAGGGCGCTACCCAATGGGACATCTACCTCGACGCTCCCAGCATCTCCTCGGCCTCCATAATTAACCTCACCGATTCAACCGGCCACACGGTGAGGAAGGATTCCACCTCGGGGCAGATCAAAATTCTGTTCCCGCTTCCCGCCACTTCCACAAGCACAACCACCACGACTACGCCCCCGGCCTCCACAGGGGCACGTCTTCGCCTATTTGATAGCGACCTCCTTGCCTCCGGTCCCATCACGATTTCCGTCACCGATCCAGCCCAAACGTGCAACGGCGTTGCGGCGGGGACTGCTTGCACCGCGACGGGCGCAGGTGCGTTCACTGTTATTCCCGTCCGGCCAACCAGCACCGCCACCGTTCCGGACGATGTCGTTCAGGGTGCCAACACTCAGGCCACGCATGTCATCGTTGATGGGGGATACTTCGGAGCGGGTGGCCAGCTTGCAAAGGTGTTTTTCCAATCTCCTGGAAACATCCTTTCACTCGACTCGAACCATCCCTCCACTTCACGCCAGCTGATTACCGTAATTTCCGCAAATCAGATTGATGCTGGCAGTCCCGGCCTCTACCCGCTCAATGTCGCCAGCAACGCCGTGCCTGCCCCTAGTCCGAACAATCCTTCCGTCACCAACATGGCCGTTTTTCCGGACTATTCGACCAGTTCTCCAACAAAGTCCGCGACAGCGTTCCCAGCGGGGTTGAATCCCAGCGCCATTGATATTGACCCAACGCTTGGTGTTCTGGCAGTCGCAGAAACCGGTTCCAACGCCATTGAATTTTTCAGCATCGGCAACAATTCGCTGACTTCTTTGGGCCAGGTGATGAGCACAACGGCTGCCCCTCTCAACGTGCCTACGGGCCTTTCCATTAATCGCACGAACCACACCGTCGCCGTGGTCAACTATGGCACGCAAACCACCACAACAAATGCCGACGGCAGTTGCAAACAGGCCACTTCCACCGGCCAAAGCGTTACCGTTTTGAACATCCCTGGGAACCCTTCTCCCATCACGCCGTTCAGTGTGAGTCTCCCATTCACCGTTCTTGCTAACGCGCAGGGCACGGCGGTTTGCCCCGAGCCTATGCCCTACTCGATTGGAGTCGATTCGGATTCCAATCTTGCGCTTGTCGCCTATTCCTCCGCTTCTCCGACGTCCCTGACCAACCTCGGTTTTATCGTCAATTTGAATCCAGACTCTCCGTCAAGTCCTCCCAACGAGTGCCTCCTCGACCAGGCCATCAACCAGTCGAACAAGAATGGTCAATGCCTCTTCTCTCAAGTCACTCTGAATACGGGTACGTATCCTCGCATCGCCGTGTCGCCCCACAATCATGTGGCACTCGTCTCCCCGGGCGGCTCGGGAGTGGTTCGGGGCGTGGATGTCACCAAGCCCTCCAATTCAAACGTGCTGAAGTCTTCCACGCTTGCGGCAGGGCTGGTCACCGTGACGATTGATAACACCAAGTGCCCGCCTCCTTTGCCCGAACCTACCAGCACGTCGAATCCCTGCCCGTTCTCCATGGTTCCTGGCAACGCCGGGTCAGTTCTGATTACCGGAGTGGCCCCAGGAACCCCTGCGAACGCTGCCCTCTTCAACGGCGTTTTTAACGCCACCGTTACCAGCAGCAATAGTTTTACTTACCAAGTTGTGCTCAATGCCAGCATCAGTGATTCGGGCTCGGGCGGCACCGTTTTTTATGGCAGTCCGGACTTAACCTTTAGCGTGTCCAACAGCGGAACCACGCAAGGGGTAGCGATCAATCCGATCACCAGCACCGCGGCACTCGCCGACGCCAACTCCGTCGGCACGAACGGCCCGCAGATTGACTTGCTCAGTGGCTTGGATCAAACCGTTTCCTCCATCACCTTCTTTGCAAACTGCACCGCCTTTACGACTACTTGCTCCACTGCTCCCGAATTGCTCGCCACCACCGAAGTGGCCTGGCAGCCGTATACCAACGCGCTCGTTTCTTATAACCCGAAACTCGGACTTGTCTCCGTCTCGGACCCCGTTACGCGCCAAAGATACGCCATCGTGAGCGGGTTCGGTGCCAGCGCGGTCTCTTTCCCCGTCCAAAGCGGCGTCAACTCGAACACAACTGGTGACTGCGGCACTTCCTCGTGTCTTACTCTTTGGGGAGGTCTCGCTGTAGACCCCGCAACGAACCAGGCCTTCGTTCTCGAATCTGGCCCTTCCGTGACCACCACGAATCCTCCTGCTCCCACTCACGGCCAGATTGAAATTGTCAACCTCGGTCCTTCCGCGACCAATGCTCCCAAGCCTACCCATATTTCGGAGGTCATTATTCCCAGTCCGGCCCCCGGCCCCGGCGCAATCGGTGGCATCCCGAACGCCCGCGTGCCACAAGGGACTCTCACAGCCACGCAACCTCTGCACGGGGTTCAAATCTTTGGCACCGGTTTCGCTTCCGGAATGCAGGTGCGCCTTGATGGCGTGGACATCACCACGCAAGGCGGCACTATCGACAATATTGCAGCGAACGGCCGCGAAGTGGATGTCACCATCCCCGCAGCCCTTCTCTCCGCGCCGCATCACTATGCTCTCGACGTTTTAAGCCAGGGCGCGCAGTCCAACGTCGTGGACTTCCTCGTGGTTCAGTCGGTGCCCCTCGACAAAGTCTGCACGGACTCCACCGGTGCCGCTGTCAATACCCTTCCAACTTCGATTGCACTCGCCGATCAAATTGCCAACGGCCCCTTCTCTCCCATTGGTCTCGTCAGTGTTACTGGTTGCAACAGCGTTGTGGAGCTGGACCTGAATCCCGCCCACATGACATTTGGCCAGCAGATCGGCAGCCCCATTTCCGTCGGCACAGGTCCTCAGGGCATTGCTATCAGCCAGAAGCTTGGCCTGGCTGTCGTCGCCAACCACGGCACTAATACTGCCTCGGTTCTTGATCTGACCCAGAATCCGCCAGTCCAGAAAGTTCCCGACGTCAATACGGGAACGAGTCCCATCGGCGTTGCCATTAATGACGCTACTGGGGCGGCTCTGGTCGCGAACAACGGGAACAATACCGTGAGCCTCCTTGATCTTGGGTCCTTGTTCCCGCCATCTGGCACGACTCCGCCCACGACTTTGACGGCCACCAGCATCGGCGGCGTTCAACAACCCCTTGCTGTGGCCATCGATCCCGATCGCGGTACAAACAACCAGGGGATTGCGGTAATCACGGCCGTCACTTTGAGCAGCGGCCTCGGCCCGACAGGCTCTCTCGACGTTGTCGAGATCGGCTTCACCACTCCCCAGCTCAGTACCATAATTTCTTCCGGCTTCGTTTCCAGCACGCCCACGGGTATTGTTTTCGATCCGACAGTGTTCACGGGAACCGCGAACCCCGGCGTCTTTTACGCTAACTCCAGCGGCACGAACTCCATCCAGCAATTCAATCCGGACACGAGCGGCGGCAGTTCCGTGAGCGTTGGCATCAATCCGACTTCTCTGGCGATTAATCCGCAAACGGGCGCGATTCTCACGTCCAACTTCGGAAGCAACACCATCTCCATCGTGGATACCATCTCGAGTCCCTTCAAGACACATCAAACTCTCGGGATTCCTGGCTCGCCCACATTCGGCGTCGCCATTGACCAGTTCACGAATCTGGCGGTCATTGTGGATCAGGCGAACATGCGGGTTTTGCTGTTCCCCATGCCGAACTAGATGGGGCGGGGCGCGTCGCGCGTGTTTTTTGAGGAGTCGGACAAAATCGGACAGCGAGCTGCTCCCCTTTCCAATTGCGGGAAAGGAAGCGCGTCGGCTATACTTTCAGGTTTGGAATGACCTCGTTTTTGCCGCTGGGGGAGCGGTCAAGAGTTTCAGGTTTAGCTGGCTCAATCCGTTTTGTTCCAGCTTTCCGAATTGTTTCAATGAATAAGGAGAAAAAAGTGAATTCCAGAATCATGAAGTACACGGCTGCCCTCGCCGCTGCCGGTCTTTTGATTGTCGCTGCGGTTCGCGGACAGTCGCCCGCCGCCCCTGTCTCAGCCACTCCAAGTAAGGTTGGTGTCATCAACATTCGTGGCGCCATCGGAAATACCGCCGAAGGGAAACAGGCTTCCGCCGAACTCCAGTCCCAGTTCGCTCCGCGTCAGACTGAGCTGGAAAACTTGAACAAACAGATTAACGATCTGCGCCAGCGCCTTGCTGCTTGCGAAGGCAAATGCAGCCAGGACGAGATTGGACGTTTGACCCAGCAGGGACAGAGGGCCACTCAACGCTTCGATCGCCTGAACACCGAGCTTCAGGAGGACGTGAATTCGGCGCAGGGTGAAGTCATCGACCGCATCGGCCGCAAGATGGTGGACGTGCTCGATAAATATTCCCGCGAGAACGGCTACACCATGGTCCTGGACTCTTCCGCCCAGAACACTCCCATTCTTTACGCTTCCACGCAGATTGACGTTACTCAGGACATTGTCCGCCTCTACGATTCTGCCTATCCGGTAAAAGGTGGCGCCGCGCCTGCGCAGCAGAAGCCTGCCGCCAGGCCCGCTACACCGACCACCACTCCAACGAAGCCGTAGCTGCGGCCGATTCGCCCGCTCCTACTTGCTAGGTTTCTACAAACGCCCCGCCCAAGCGGGGCGTTTCCTTTTTTGCGCCATTCGACGTCACAAGGACCGGGCAAAATCTTGCTCTAGGCCCGCTTTAACCTGGACTCCCACCGGGCCGACTCCGAACCAAAAGACGAGCACCGTCATGCTGAGCGCGGCGAAGCATCTCAACGTCACAAAGGCAGAGGTACGCTCCACCGGCCTCTTTGCTCCTCACCTTTCGTTCACTTTCAATTTCAGCCTTCGACTTTTCAACAGTCTCTTGATTGCCGCCGACTGTTAGTTGTTGGCTGTCAGCTTTTCTCAAGCTATAGTGTCCCCGGAATTCCTCAGGAGGTCCTATGCCGCAACCTGCGCCTGCGCCTGAATCTCACAGCGCCTTTACGGATCGCGTTCCGCGCCCGCCCGTTTTCACTTCTCCCGCCGAAGAGCGCCGTCATCGCAAAGAACGCCTTGCCGCAGCCTTTCGGCTCTTCGCCGAATTTGGTTTTGACGAAGGCGTCGCCGGCCACATCACCGCGCGCGATCCTGAGCGCCTCGATTGCTTCTGGGTCAATCCCTTCGGTTTGCACTTCGGCCGGATTCGCGTTTCTGATCTGATTTTGGTGGATCACGCCGGCAAAGTTGTCGAAGGCCACGCGGAAGTCAATCTCGCCGCGTTCACCATTCACTCGCGCATTCACGCCGCCCGCCCCGACGTTATTGCCGCCGCGCACGCGCATTCCCTTTACGGCAAGTCGTGGTCCTCGCTCGGCCGCCGGCTGGACCCACTCACGCAGGATGCTTGCGCATTTTATGAAGATCACGCGGTCTTCGACGATTACACCGGCATTGTCGAGGAAACTTCCGAAGGCGACCGCATCGCTCGTGCTCTGGGCGCCAAGAAGGCGGCCATCCTGCGGAATCACGGCCTGCTGACCGTTGGCCACACTGTTGACGAAGCCACCTGGTGGTTCATTACCATGGACCGCTCCTGCCAGGCACAACTTCTCGCCGAAGCCGCGGGCCAGCCGCACAGAATTCCCCACGATACCGCTAAGAGCACCTACGCGCTGGTCGGCACGCACCTCGCCGGTTGGTTTCAGTTCCAGCCGCTCTGGCAGCGCATTTCCCGCGCGCACCCCGACCTGTTTGAATGAGACTCAGTAAAATGTCGCGTGCTTTTCCGCTCTTGGCAGTTCTCCCGCAACCACGGTCCGCAATTCGCCGGGGCACGAGCCGGAAGCTCGCCGCACGGCTCGCGCAAACGAGCTTGGCGATTTGAAGCCCAAATCAATCGACAGAACTTTGATCGCTCCTCCCGGCTGCACCGCGAAAAAGCCCTTTACCCGGTCCATCAGGACTTCTTCCCGGTAGCTCCTGAAATTTCCCCCGGTCGCCACTCGTACGGTTTTTTTGATGGTTCGCTTGCTCACCTGCAAGCTCTGCGATAGTTCTTCCAGGGTCTTTCGCGGATTCTCTTTCAAACAAGCCGCGATCTGCTCAAAAAGTAGTTTTGGATCGTAGGACATGGTCGATCCTCCCGGTATAACTTTAGTTTTTTTCCTGGGTCGTGCTTCAGGGGTCGGCAGGCCACACCCGTTCGAGCCGGAGCCGGATTTGCTCTTGCCAGGACGGCGGGGACGTGAAGACTTCAGTCGCCGTTCAGGTGGCCAGCGCCACTCAATCTAAAGCGCTTCCGTTTTCAAGCAATCAGGTGTTCACCTTATTTGCTCATCCGCGCAATGCCGGAGACGCGCCACAACGCGAGCGGAAGCCCTTCACAGGTCGTCGTTGTCCGGGCCTTCCGGAGGACGCTTGTCGTTCAGGAAATACGTTGCGTCCAGCGGGGCGGCCACAAACTGAAACACCATGGGCGTTCGCGTCATGTCAAAGCAGTCGGAAAGGTCGTCGGCCGGCGTATCCGCGTAGCCCAGCGACGGCACCTGGTAAACTTCTTCAATGAACTTCAGGATGCTTCCGAAGTCGTGCGTCACATGCGACACATAAGCAGGCTTCGCGAACGGTGACACCACAAGCAGCGGCACGCGGAACCCGTATTCATACGAATTCCTGATTTTCGGCGCCACGTGGTCGTACCACCCGCCCCAATCATCCCAGGTGATGATGATCGCTGTGCTCGACCAATACGGGCTGTTGCCTATGGCGTTCACAATCGACGCCACCCACGACGGGCCGGAGCCATCGTTCGACAGCGCATGATCCGAAGCCGCCGCTGTCGGGATCACCCAGCTGACTTGCGGCAATTGCCCGTTCGTGATGTCCGTCAAAATCTGCGTCGACGGCGTAATCACGTTGTTGGTCCAGTCCGGACCCATGCGCAGGTGCTGAATGGCGTTCGGCCCCGTCCAGATCGAGCCGGGCGCTGGTGTGTAGTATTTCCAGGTAATCTTTTTCGCGTCCAGTTCGTCCACCAGCGTGGGATGCTCGAAGCACGGGTACTGCGACGAAGACTCCGCGCCCGAAGGGTCGATCAACAGCACGAACTCGCCGGCCGGCGCCGTGCAACCCACAACGCTGCCGGCCACCGGCACGTGTGGGTTCTCGGAAGCAAACAGATCGCTTGTCGCCGTCGGCGCCGAGGTGCCGGAAATGATGAATTGGTGCGCGGGGAAGCTCGGCCCCTGATTCGTCTGGAACATGCGGTCGCCAAACGTGTAGGTCTGCGCCAGTTGAAAATAGGGAGCCACCTCCGACGGATTGACGTACATAAACTGAGGATTGGGCGGCGGACAGCCCACCGCCCCCGCCTGGCACCCCACCCCTACCAGGTCCGCGCCGTCCATTTTTCCGCCGTCATGCATCTTTATGAACGCCGTGTGCGCGTGGCTCAAGTCATAGTTATTTGCCAGCGTGATCGGCGACAATGTGATGCTTTGCCCCAGCGAATTCATGCCGCTGTTGGCGATATCCGCACCCGGCAGGCCGTGAAAAAGGTTATCCGGCGTGCGGTTCTCCTGAAAAATCACCACCACGTGCTGAATCTTTTGCCCAAACGGTGACGGAGGCGGGGGCGACGGCACCGGCGTGGTGCCCCCTCCGCCGCAACCGCTGGAATTCGCGAGCAAGCCCGCGGCAATCAGGAAAAGTGCAATCGGCAGAACAACAACTGGATTTGGGCGCATGAGAGCCAGCCCCTTCTTGGTTTGTAAGGGCGCGCTTTGGCCTGCCTGCGAAGGCAGGCGCGTCCCCTGGGCACTTGGACACCGACCGGGCAAGCCTGCGGCGGCAGGCTTGCCAAATTCCAACCCCGCCGCCCCGGTTTAGTTGTGCCAAAAATGGCGCCCCACTGGGACTCTTGGGACCCTTTCTCGGACCCTGGAGACGGACAACTATATCAGGGCTTTTGGGACTCGCGGAAAACCACTCCACTCTTCATCACAAACACAACCTCTCTCAGTGCGTGAATGTCGGACAGAGGATTACCGCGAACGGCAATCAAGTCCGCAGCAGCACCGGCGCGGAGCGTGCCTCGTTCGTTCGCCACGCCGAGCAGCTTCGCCGCTCCCGAAGTCATGGATTGCAAAATGTCAGCTGGCGACAGGCCCGCGTCCTCCATGGAGTCTACAAAATTGATCGCCAGGTCTCCCCGCGACCTTCCTTTCACGTCAAACATAATGTCCGTACCGAACACAATCGGCACGCCTGCCTGAAGTGCCCGCTTCAACCGGTCGCGATGTGCGGTATACACGCGCTTGGCCTCGGCCGCATCCATGCCATAATTTGCAAATAGCGCCTCCGGTGTATCGGTCGGAACAAGCGCAATGCCTTTCTTGCGTGCAAGTGCCAAGTCAGAGTCGGAAATCTTCCAGGCGTGCTCAATGGAGTCAACTCCACCTTCGATTGCATTATGCGCTCCACGTTCCGTCTGTACATGAGCGGCGACGGGAACGCCGGCGGAATGCGATTCATCCACGACGAAGCGAATGTCGTCTGCCGAATAGATGTATTCCTGCGCGTCCACAACAATTTTGATTACCTTCGCTCCAAAATAGATGTTCTCGCGTATTGCCCGGCGTAGCTCGTCGCGGGAGTCGGCGAAAGAGTATTCAGGATTTTGCAACAGTTGTCGATCCGCAGGAGCGTCCCAGAATTGGCCGCCAAAGGGAGCGATGATCCTGCCCGCGTAAATAACGTGTGGGCCGGGAACGATACCGAAACGGATTGCCTTGGCAAGATCTGCATCTAGGTAGTCGCCTGCATTGCCCACGTCGCGGACCGTCGTAAAACCTGCCTCTAGCATTTCGCGAGCGTGCCGCGCGCCAAGAATCGCGCGGAATCCCTGCCGCCGCTGGACCGCCATGATCCAAAAATCTCCAAGATCCCACTTATCATCGACTGTTGCGCACAGGTGGGTATGCGCATCCATCAGTCCTGGAAGCACCGTGTAGTCGCTAAGGTCAATGGTTTTGGCGCCGGCTGGAACCTGAACGCTGGTACCGATTGCCGTGATTTTCCCTCCCTCTACTAACAATTGTTGATTCGTGGCGGACTTCCCGGTATCGGGGAATATGAGCAGGCCTGCTCGGATTGCAGTGACTTGCGCGCGCGCCGGGGATGCGCAGAAGAAGAGCAGGCCCAATGCGACTTTCAGTGAGACATGAACAAACCCGTTTCTGTTTCCCATGGGTGGCTATTTAACACCAACGGGCCGCCTCGTGGTAGGCTGCCGAATCAAGAAAGCGCTTCGGCAGTTAAATGTCCAATCCTCTATTTTGAGTGCCCCTCTGCACACTCTACCCGCGTGTTTCCGCGCCCAAGCCATCGAACTCGAAAAATAACTCGCCTTTCGGACGAGCCCATACTTATGTTTTTTCGAGGGAACTGTTGTCCGCAGCAACCAGGAACTCAACCCATTGCCCCTAACTGTCATTCCGAAACGGAGCAGGCCGATTTTTTTCTTCCCGCTTCGTTCCTGCGAAGCGGTCGGCCTGCGGATGTGAGGAATCTCTCTTCGCTCAGTCGCAGACAGCTTGCATTTGACAACACGCGGCGCGAGGATCTTCGTGTGGCCGCGACATTCCAACCCGGACAACTCGTGCGTGTGAACCTGGCCGGCCTCCAGGCCGAGGGCGTCATGTTCCAGGCTGCGGTTACCGACGCCGTGGCCCACATTGTGAAACAAACCTCCGAACAGCCGCCCACCTACCTCGTGAAGCTCTTGTTTTCCTTCCGCGGCGTCACCGAAGTCGAAGTCCCCGCCGACCGCATCCACGCGGACAAGTGACCCCTTGCCCAAGTTGGAAACGGGCAAGCCGCAAGCAATCCCGGTAAACCCGACCGCACTATTACTTACGGCTTGTCGACAATACGTCCAGAATGTCGTAGACGCGAATCGCACTAGTAAGAGTAGAGTGCACACGGCCAGCGAAACCGACACCTCGCACGGCTACTACGGGCTTCGGGACTAATCCTATCCGGCGAAAAGCGCGCTCCCTATTCTCCCAAGTGCGCGCAATTATTTCAGTTTAGCGTATTCGGATTTGGCCAAGATAAGGATGGGAATGTCGGCATCGGCGTCCTTCCACACTGTAAAGAAATCTTGGTAGGCAGCACGGGATCGGATGGTGTCGCCCTGTAAGGCGTAGGCGCGGCCGAGTTGAAGGCGCGCTAACGCTCCCAGCGGGCAACTCACCGCGACGCCGCGGTGGTCTAGGAATTTTTGGAACTCCGCCGCTGCTTCCTTGCCCTGACGCAACAATAAGTACGCTTCGCCCCGGATATACACGGGATAGAGAGAGCCCCCCACCTCGAACTGGGGAAGCGGTGATCCCAATTCGTATGGTGCTGTCGTCTGGAGATCTTCTAGAGCTTTCGTCGGATTACCTCGTGTGATTTCGATCGAGGCATAGATGGCCGGCAGCCAGTAACGATTTATTGCCGTATTTAACGGAAAGCGATCGGCTAAACCGTGCGCGATCTTTTCCGCCTGTTCGTTATCTCCGATGCGCGAGAATCCCAGAGCTGCAAGAACGCTTACATCTCGTGTTGAAGCTTCGGCTAGCGCGGTGGCGATTTGCTGGCGGGCACGCGATGTGTTGTTAAACTCGGCTTCGCGCAGGGCGTCATTCATTTGCCATGCCGCTGCTGTTTCCCTTGAATCATTGCGGCGAGCGGAATCGATAGCCCGTTGCGAGAGTTTTCGCGCGCTTGCTAGTCGCCCGTAAAAGGCCTCGGCGTCAGATTCGAACGAGAGCAGCACGTCCTCCCCCGGTTTTCCACTAGATGCGGCGACTTGCCGCTGCATCTCCGTCGTGTCGTTCTCAAGGAAAGCAGCTCCATACCGATTCCCGTGCAGGAACGGATTATCCACTTTGTGCGCGATGGCCTGCTGATATTTCGCATTAGCTTCATCGAGACGATTTAGGGCAGGATACAGACCCACAAGGTTGGTGTAGGCGGCGGCGCTTCCCGGGTTTAAGCGAAGATCTTCGAGGCTCGCGGTAACTGCCTTTTCGTATTGCCCCAGATAGGTGTAATCAACTCCCAAGTTGCCGAACGGTTCGCTGTTGAGAGGATAGTTTTGCGTCCACACTTCATAGGTCTGAATGGCTTTCTCGAGTTCGCCCGTGACAAGCAGATAGTAGGCAGCTGAGATCCGCAGCTTCTCCCGCTCGCTGACCTTGTCCCGCAAATCGTAAGACTTCTGCAGATTCTCGTTGGCCAGACCCGGTTCTCTGAGGTTGGAGTAAGAAATTCCCAAGGCTTCGTAGGCGGCGGCGAAATTAGGGTCGAGTTCGATGGCTTGTTTAAAGAATGGAATTGCTGCCGCGCTACCTTTTTCCTGAAGAGTTTTAACCCCAACGGAAAGGGCCTTCAAGGCTTCGAGGGAAGGTGTGGTGGCTTGATCCAGTGGAGCGTCGAACTTCTCCACCGTGCTCAACGACTCACCGAGCTTACCCCTGAGATTCGTCGCCGCTTCGTCTAGCGCTTTCAGGATGTGCTCTTTGTCTTCCGCCGTTACCTGCCCCTGCGCGAGTGGATCGCCTGTCTTGCAATTGATGGCATCTAGGCCGATCACATACTGACTGCCCAGGCTGGCAATCGAGCCCGAAATATAAGCCCTTCCGCCTGCGCGCTGGCAGAGATCACTCGCCACGTCCGGCGTCAGCCTGGTGCCCGGCGGCTTTGCCATCAGCTTCAGTGTGGCGCGAGTTCTTGCGCTTGAAAGAATGTTGAGGAAGGGAGACTGCGCCAGCTGGACTGAAATCGCCTGCTTCAGGGTGTCGTCGAAGACCGGGTCGCCAGTTGTGTTGGTGAAGTCCGCCAGCACAAGAATGTCTTCTTTCGTTAGCTTCGGCGTTCGGTGCAAATATGCATAAGTGCCGGCGGCAAGCGTTACAACCGCTATGGCAGGGACGATGATCCCCCAGCGTTTTGGAAGTCGGGTTCTAATTTTCGCCTGCGTTGCAGGCAACCCCGCCGAATTTGAACCGCCCTTCAATTGCCGCAAAGCGTTCCGAATGTCGTCTGCATTTCGATATCGCAGGTTGCGATCTTTGTCCAGCGCTTTGTCGATGATTCCTCCCAGCGTTGGCGGCAGGGTAGGATTCAAGCTTGCAAGTGGAATTGGCGCTCGATTCAAAATCGCATCATGAATGATGGCAGCAGTGTTGCCGGGGAACGCCATACGCCCCGTCGCCATTTCATAAAGCACCGCACCTAACGAGAAGAAATCCGTACGCGCATCCAACTCTTCACCGCGTGCCTGCTCGGGTGACATATATGCGATAGTGCCCAGCGCGCTGCCGGGGCTTGTCAACAGTTCCCTCACGCTTGCCGTGGGCATCGCAGAATCGCTAGCGCCCTCGGAGGCGGAAGCGAGCTTCGCCAAACCAAAATCTAGAATCTTCGCTCGTCCTCGTTTCGTCACAAAAACATTCGCAGGCTTGATGTCACGGTGGACGATCCCTTTTTCGTGTGCCGCCCCCAGGGCATCCGCAATTTCCGCGCCCAGCTCCAACACCTGTTCGATGGGAAGCGGTCTGCCATCGATCATCTCTTTGAGGGTCTGCCCTTCCATGCACTCCATGGCGATGAACGGCTGTCCCCGATCTTCCGCGATTTCGTAGATAGTGCAGATGTTCGGATGGTTCAGTGACGAAGCAGCGCGCGCTTCACGTCGCAGGCGTTCCAGCGCTTGCAGATCTTTTGCCATGTCTTCGGGAAGGAACTTCAGCGCAACGTGGCGACCGAGGTTTAGGTCCTCGGCTTCGTAGACCACTCCCATTCCCCCGCCACCGAGTTTCCTCAGAACGCGGTAATGCGAGATTGTCCCTCCGATAATCCGCGAGGAATTGCTCACTGGCGGTGCATCTTATGCCAGCGCGCCAGCCCAGGCAATCCTGTCCGCTCGCAAGCAGCGTTCGTGGCCACATAGTTAGACATCCAGAGACGTAGCCATTCCTGACACTTGGACGATAGTTCTCGAGTGACGCGCCATGTGGGAGTTATCCCAGTAACCCCGAACGCGCTGTTACTTCCGGTCTGCCGACTCCTCGTCCGGAATCGTCGGAAACGGCGCGAAAAAGAGATGCCTACCCGTAGGTGTCTGGGGCATCACTGAAGAGCAGATCGAAGCATTGCAGAAGGATAGGAACTCGCAGCAGAGTGATCGAACATTTTTTCAGGGCTTGATTCGATAGCCCGTCTTTCGCACCGTGATGATATGACGGGGAGAAGTAGGATTCTCCTCAAGCTTACGGCGCAGCTCCGCGATATGCGTATCCACGGTGCGGCTGACGACCGCTGCGGAGTATCCCCAAACCTCCCTCATTAATTGCAGACGAGAGACTACGGCGCCGCCAGCGCGAAGCAGAGCAAGCAACAAACTGAACTCTTTCGGAGCGAGTTCGACGGACTCGGAAGCGCGCCGGACGCTGCAGGCCGCAGCATCGACCTCGACATTTCCGAAACGATGGACTTCATGCGCGCCATTGGCAAGTGCGAGCGGTGGCTGAGTGCGTCGGAGGAGCGCTTCGACGCGTGCGAGAAGTTCGAGGAGGCCGAAAGGCTTGGTGACGTAGTCGTCGGCACCCATGCGCAGGCCGCGGACCTTGTCGGATTCTTCGCCTTTGGCGGTGAGCAAGAGAACAGGCGTCGCGCGGTCTTTCTGGCGCAGCGTTTTCAGGACGCGAAAACCATCGAGTTGGGGCAGCATGATATCGAGAATAACCAGGTCGGGCTTGACGTTCGAAAACACCTTCAGGCCGGCGACACCATCATGCGCGACTTCCACGTCGTAGCCCTCGATCTCAAGGTTATTGCGAAGGCCGTAGGCGAGGTCACGATTATCTTCGATGAGAAGGATACGGGTCATAAGGTCGCCCTGGGATAAGACTGAGAGTCGGGCAAAGGCGGCGAAGACAATGGAAGCTCGACGATAAATCTCGCTCCGCCGCGTTCACCGCTCGTAACGGAACAGGTACCGCCGTGCCTGGTGACTAGATCGCGGACGACCGATAGGCCGATGCCCGTGCCGGCGATGGAGGACTGCCGATCGCGGTCCAAGCGCTGAAAGCGCTGGAAGATGCGCTTCCGATCCGCGGGAGGAACACCGGGGCCTTCGTCCTCGACATACAAGCAGGCGGCTGCGCCGCGAGGCTCGAGGCCGACAATGATTTGCTGAGGCTTCCTTCCATACTTCACGGCGTTGTCCAGAAGATTGATGAGGATTTGACGCAGACTACCGGGATCGACGTCTGCGAAGAGGCACGGCTGCAGACGCGTTTCGATGCGGCTTTCGCGGCCGTTCATCATGGAAGTGAAGTCTTCGACAGTTTCCTGGAGGAGGGGAGCAATTTCGCGATTTTCTTTCGCAAGCGTGTCCAGTTTCTTTTCCATGCGGGAGAACTGCAGGACATTCTCGACCAACTGACTGAGCCGGCGGGCCTCGCGATCGA
>Ga0307471_100000802_pt1 | contig 16474 bp, 13 predicted proteins | sample atmos_gasesAM3C__2_FD_204566 | JGI IMG/M metagenome (GOLD analysis project Ga0307471, IMG submission 204566) | Hardwood forest soil microbial communities from Morgan-Monroe State Forest, Indiana, United States - atmos_gasesAM3C_515 | ecosystem: Environmental > Terrestrial > Soil > Temperate... | reverse complement strand
CTTTAGGCGAAAAGAAAGCGAACGTCAAGCAAATAAGTTCGCCTGATTCGCCTGATTCGCCTGATTCGCTTTCCTTACTCCAGTGATTCCCTGCAGGCATTCTCGGTAAATCTCTCGGTCCGGAAAATCGGTGGTCACCTAGTGCCCAAATCCACTCATCGCCCGATTGCTCGGCACCGACAGCCTGGTTCATGCTCGCGTGCTCAAAACGAAGCGGCTCCTCAAGTCGTAGTGACGCTGAGGGCGGGCCATTCCCGTCGATTCGGTTTTTCCGTGGTGGTGCCGTTTGGCAAAGGATTTCAGCAAAGGGTCCGGCAATTCTGTTTGCAAAGCCGGTCCGCAAACTTCGCCTGCCCTGAAGAAAAATCTTCGCGGCAGTGAAAGAGTCCTTGTGAATCTGCGCCTTCGTGTTTCCGCCCCCGCGGAACGCGGGGAAGAATTCCTGGGGGAAGGTAAGACCATTGACGTCAGTCAGGACGGCGCCTCGATCATGGTGGACCGGGACCTCGGCATCGGCCAAACCATCAAAATCCGGCGCGTCGGAGCCAACAAGGAAGCGCTCGCGCGCGTTGTGGGATCTTATCAGAACTCCGCCGGCCGCGTGTTTGGCGTCGTATTGAGCGACAATCAAATCAATCTGTGGGACATTGTTTTCCCTCCGGCCGCGGCGCTTGAACATGCCGTGCTGCGCTCGCTGCTCCGGTGCGTGGCCTGCGGGCGGCTCGAAGTTTCCTACCTGAATGAATTCGAATCCGATCTTTTTCTCAATCACCACAGCGTCGCGCGCTTATGCGGGCAGTGCGGCGGCTGGACCACCTGGACTCGTCCTTATGGAAGCGTTTCCCCCGGTTCCGATGCCTCCGTTTCTGGCGACTCGGCGCAATGGGAGGCTCAGGATCCTGAGCTACAGAACTTGAAAAACCGTTCCGAACAACGCCTGCGCACGGAAACGGTAGGTTGCATTCGAAATGTCTCTCATGGAAACGATGTCGTGCTGGTCTCCAGCCTGGCGCGGGAAGGGGTAAACTTTCTCAGTTCCAACCAATATCCCGAGGGAGCGAGCATTGAAATGGCCATCCCCTACACCTCGAAGGCACCCAATATCTTTTCCCTTGTTAGAATCATGGGGGCTCGAAAAGAGAAACAGGGTGGACTGACCGAATACCGGGCCGCTTATCTCCTGTGAAATGACCCTATGAAACTTCTCCCGGAACGCTCCTGGACGGCCGAGCATCAGCAACAGCTCCAATTATTGGTGGAGAACATCGAGGACTATGCCATCTTCCTTCTCGATACCGAAGGCCGCGTCATGACCTGGACCAAGAGCGCCGAGAGGATCAAGGGATACAACTTTGAGGAAATTCGTGGACGGCACTTCTCCGTTTTCTATCCTCCTGAAGACATCGAGCGAGGAAAACCGGACTACCAGCTGAAGGTCGCCGCCCAGGAGGGCCGCTGCGAAGACGAAGGGTGGCGTATTCGAAAGGACGGGTCGCGATTCTGGGCCAACGTCGCCATCACCGCGCTCAAGGATGATGCAGGCGTTCTCTTCGGCTTTGGAAAGGTTACCCGTGACATTACCGAGCGCAAATGGGCCATGGAAGCCACGTTCGAGAAACTGTTTCGCTCCAGCCCCAACCCCATTTTCCTCAGTACCCTCGACGATAGCCACATCCTTGAAGTCAATGAAGCTCTTTGTGAACTCCTCGGCCATCGCCGCGAAGGGCTGATCGGCCAGAGTTTGAGCACTCTCGGAATCTGGTCGAACCCGAAAGAACGCACCCGCATCGTTTCCGAGCTGAGGGCCGGTCGCTCGGTCCGCGAGGAACCCTGCGAAATGCGCACGAAGGCCGGTGAGAAGCGCATCATCGATCTTTCTGCCGACATCATTGAATTCCGCGGACATTCGTGTCTTTTCGCGACGCTCCTGGGCACCACGGAAAGCCGAAAGCTCGAGCCCTTCATCGAAGAACTGTCAACTCCCGTTCTCCAGGCGCAGGAAGGCTTGTTGGTGGTGCCCTTGATTGGCAGGGTCGATGGATCGCGTGCCGCACAGTTGCGCAACCAGCTTCTCAATGCCGTGCACACGAACCGCGCGCGCGCCGTCGTGATCGATCTCACCGGGGTTCCGAAAATTCAATCGGAAACCGCAGACGGTCTTATCCGGTCCATTGAGGCCGTGCAACTTCTGGGAGCCAAAGTCATCCTCGCCGGCATTTCGGCCATCATCGCCGACACCTTTGTGGGCATCGGCGCCAGGTTCAGCCGGATCAAGACCACCGCCGACCTGCAAAGCGCCCTCGAAGAAGCCAAAAACCTCCTGAGCGCGGAAAGTAGCCTGACTTAACCACCGTTTCCGTGGGGACGAGCCTGTCACCGGTGGATTTTGGCGGCCTGCTGCCCGCTTTCTTCCGGCAAAAGTCTTTGCTATCCAGACACATTGGCGAATCCCGCCAGAACGCTCTTTCCTCCCGGGAGCGACCAGTGTGGTATCCTTTAGCGGTCGGCTCTCGGCGGTTTGCCTGCGAAGCCATCCTTTCCGCGGCGCCTCATCCCGAATTCGAGCCACACTCCCCGGGGGGAGTTCGAGGAAAGTGGAGGTTCAGGCCAGGAAATGTCTACGCTCGCGGAAGTTCCACCATCAACGAAGACCAAACGCGAAGTAATCGAACGGGCGGTTATTCGCTTCGCCGGCGACTCGGGTGACGGCATGCAGATTACCGGCAGCCAGTTCACCAATACCGTCGCGCTCTACGGCAACGACATCGCTACGTTCCCCGACTATCCTGCGGAAATCCGCGCCCCTGCCGGCACCATCCCCGGGGTCAGCGGCTTTCAACTCCATTTCTCCTCCATTGAGGTTTTCACGCCCGGCGACGCTATCGACGCGCTCATCGCCATGAATCCCGCCGCGCTCAAGGTGAACGTCGGCGACCTCAAAGCCAATGGCATCCTGATCGTCAATAGCGACAGCTTCAAAGAGTCGGACCTGCGAAAAGCGCAGATTACGGTCAGCCCCCTCGAGGACCACTCGCTCGATAAATTCCGGGTCTTCGCCGTCGAATTGCAGCGCCTGACCCGTACCGCTCTCCAGCATCTGGGCCTCGATGCCAAAGCCATGGACCGCTGCAAGAACTTTTTCGCCCTGGGCATGTGCTATTGGCTGTACAACCGTTCGACCGATCCGACCATGCGGTGGATTGAGCAGAAGTTCAACAAAAAGCCGCTCCTGATGGAAGCCAACAAGCTGGCGTTGAAGGCCGGCTATTCCTATTGCGAAGCCACGGAAGCCTTCCAGATCAGTTACGAAATTCCGCCGGCCCAGTTGACACCCGGAGTCTACCGAAACGTCAGCGGAAACCAGGCTCTGGCCATGGGCTTCGTTACGGCTGCGCAAAAAGCCGGCTTGAATCTTTTCCTGGGCAGCTACCCCATCACACCCGCTTCTGACATTCTCCACGAGCTCTCCCAGTACAAGAACTTTGGCGTGACCACTTTCCAGGCGGAAGACGAAATCGCCGCCATCACTTCGGCCATTGGCGCGTCTTACGCTGGGTCTTTAGCCATTACCACCACTTCCGGCCCGGGAATGGCTTTGAAGACCGAGGCTCTCGGCCTGGCGGTCATGACGGAAATCCCGCTGGTCATCTGCGACATCCAACGCGGCGGTCCCTCGACGGGCCTGCCTACCAAGACCGAGCAGGCGGACCTGCTTCAGGCTCTTTTCGGCCGCAACTCGGAGGCACCCATCCCGGTGCTCGCAGCGGCCACTCCCGGCGACTGCTTCTGGATGGCCCTGGAAGCCTCCCGCATCGCCCTCAAATATATGGTTCCGGTGATCGTCCTTTCCGACGGCTACCTCGCCAACGGCGCAGAGCCCTGGCGCATACCCAAGGTGGAAGAGATTGCTGCCTTCCCCGTCAAATTCGCTACCAATCCCGACGGGTATATGCCCTACAAGCGCGATCCCCAGACGCTGGCGCGGCCTTGGGCTCTTCCGGGCACCCCCGGACTTGAGCACCGCATCGGCGGCCTGGAAAAGCAGGATGGCACCGGCAACGTTAACTACGAGCCGCTCAACCACGAAAACATGGTGCGGATCCGCGCCGCAAAGGTCGCCGCCGTTGCCGAGGACATTCCCAATGTGTTGCCGGAAGGCGATCCTACAGGCGATTTGCTCGTGGTTTCCTGGGGTTCGACGGCGGGCTCCATCACCGCGGCCGTCAAGGCCGCTCGCGCCAGGGGATCGAAGATCGGCCATCTCCACCTGCGCTATCTAAATCCTTTACCCACGAACGTCGGCGAAATTCTCAAGCGCTACAGAAAGGTGCTGGTGCCGGAACTCAACATGGGCCAGCTCCTGTGGGTTCTTCGCGCAAAGTACCTTGTGGATGCCGTCGGCTTGAACAAGATTCAGGGCCGTCCGTTCAAGCAAGCCGAGCTCGAGCAAAAGTTTGATGAAATGCTGGGAATTCCGGGGAACCACCGATGACCACCGCGACGCTTCCGCCACTCACGAAAAAAGACTTTCAAACCGACCAGGAAGTGCGCTGGTGTCCCGGCTGCGGCGATTACGCCATCCTCTCGGCGGTGCAATCCGTCTTTCCGGAGCTTGGCATTCGCAGGGAGAATTTCGTGGTGGTCTCGGGCATCGGTTGCTCCAGCCGCTTCCCTTACTACATGAACACCTACGGGTTCCACTCGATCCATGGTCGTGCACCGGCGGTAGCCACCGGAGTCAAAATCGCCAACCCGGAACTGGAAGTTTGGATAGCCACGGGCGATGGCGACGCGCTGGCCATCGGCGGCAACCATACCATTCACATGTTGCGCCGTAACGTTGGCGTCAAAGTTTTGCTCTTCAATAACCGCATCTACGGTCTGACGAAGGGACAGTACTCGCCCACTTCGGAATTTCACAAAATCACCAAGTCGACTCCCTACGGCTCCGCCGATCGCCCGTTCAATCCGGTCTCGCTGGCCATCGGATCGGAAGCCACCTTTGTGGCGCGCTCTGTGGACGTGTTCCAGTCGCATTTGAAAGACACCCTAAGACACGCTGCCGCGCACAAAGGCTCGGCGTTCGTCGAAATTCTGCAGAACTGCAACATCTTCAACGACGGCGCATGGTTCTCGCTCACGGAAAAGGACGCTCGAAGCGAGCACGTTCTTCAGCTCGAACACGGCAAGCCCCTCGTGTACGGCAAGAACCGCGATAAGGGCATCCGCCGGAAGTCCGATGGCGACATCGAGACCGTGCAGCTGGGCAACGGCATCACGGAGAGCGATCTCGTCGTTCACGACGCGCATCATCCGCGACCCTCCTATGCCTTCCTGCTGTCTCACATGGAGCACCGCCCCGGCTTCCCGACCCCTATCGGCGTTTTGCGGGCTTGGGATGATTTGCCGCGCTACGAAGATGTCATGAAGGACCAGATTCAGGAAGTCGTCGCCAAGCGCGGCCCCGGCGACCTGAACAAGCTTCTGCGTGCCGGGGACATCTGGGAAGTAAAATAGAACGCTAGGACCGGCATTCTCGGCCCTCCGCGTCAAAAGGCGGCAGACCAGTCGAGGGTTCTGCCTGCCAGGCTGGCTTCTCCCTGCTGCGGTAACATCTTAATAGCCAATCCTTATAGGCTCTGTTATTGTCCTCTCCGATCATGAAACCGCCCGTAATTTGTGGCATCGAATAAGAAGAAAGGGCGGAGGGTGTTTCGGCCGTGGACGATCCCGCTAAGCTTGGGTCATTCGCCTTGCTCGGAGATGCGGACCCTGTTCCGCAGAGTCTTTTTTTAGCCTACCCCGAGCAGGCTAAGACGCTGGCGCTCCTTCATGAGGTGAGCCGCGAGCTGACCGCCATTCTCGACCGCGAAGAGCTTCTGCGGCGCGTCGCCGAGCGCATCAAAAAAATCGTCGACTACGATGTGTTCAGCGTCATGCTTTGGAACGAGCAAACGCAGCTTCTTGAATCCGTCTTCGCGATGTGCCCGAGCGACGCCCTGCCCGCACGCACGGGCATCCCTCTTCACAAAGGCCTTACGGGTACGGCTGCCGGACAGCGCCGCGTCCTGCGCGTCCACGACGTCAGCGAAGATCCCCGCTACATCCGCTGCGAAACCGGTGTTGACGCGCGCTCGGAAATCGTTGTGCCGCTGCTCATGCAGGACCGCTTGATCGGCGTTCTCGACCTCGAGAGTACCCGCGCGCATGCCTTCACCCTGGAACATGAGCGCATGCTCTCGACGCTAGGCTCGTACGTGGCCGTGGCGCTCGAGAATGCCCGGCTTTACGAGGACGCTCGGGAAAACGAACGCCGGTTGCGCACCGATCTCGATACCGCCAGGGAGATTCAGCGGCAGCTTCTTCCCACCGGCGCCCGCGAAGTGCCGGGCCTCGATTTGGCTGCGGCCTATGTCCCCGCTCGTGAGCTCGGCGGGGATTTTTACGATTTTCTGCCTTACGGCGAGGGCCGCCTGGCGGTTGCCTTGGGCGATGTTTCCGGAAAAGGCACAGCCGCCGCGCTCTATGCTTCTCTAGCTATCGGCACGATTCGCGAGATCGTGGTCGATCACGCCTGCGACCCGGCCCATGTGCTCGCGCTGCTCAATCAGCGGCTTCACAGTGCCCGCCTGGATTCGCGCTTCATCGCCATGCTTTTTGCTGTTTACGATGCCGCCAGTCGCCAGCTCCGGCTCTCGAACGCAGGCAGTCCTTACCCCCTGGTGTTCCGGGACGGCCATGTGCTGTCGGTCCGTCTGGAAGGCATCCCCCTCGGCTTGCTCCCCGGAACACAATACGATGAGTCCATTCTCGACCTCGTGCCGGGCGACGTCGTCGTCTTCGCTTCCGATGGCATTCTCGAATCGGCCAATGCCGCCCAGGAAGAGTTCGGGCTCCAGCGCCTCTCGGCGGTCTTGAGTGGCGTTTCTAAAGAAGATTCCGCCCGCGCCATCGCCGAACGCATTCTCGCCGAAACCGATGATCACAGCGGCGTGGGCACGGCCCCGCACGACGACCGCACGCTCGTTGTCCTGCGCGTCACCGACGAGACCGGCTCCGACTTCTCGAAGCTTCCCATCATTTATTAACGGAAACAAAAAGCTTTGAACGGCATTCCGAGGCCGCCCTCTTTGCCGCCATCCGATCGGGCTTGGGTTTTGGCGGAATCTCGGTAGGGATTAATGTGTCCTCTCCGCGTTCGAATCGCCGGCATTGGCCTCGAGCAGTCCTGGGTTCCGCAGCAGCGGCAGCCATTTCTCGCGCGCCGCGGCGAAATCGGGCCAATTCCTTTTGGCCACTGGATCGGAGGGCGGCAAGCTGAGCTTCTCGAAATTCTTGTACTGCCCTCTTTCGAGAATGCGGAAGTCGAGATGCGGCCCCGTCGCCAGCCCCGTGCTCCCCACCAAGCCAATGGTCCTGCCGATTTCCACGCGCTCGCCGGGGTGTACGAACATGCGCGACAAGTGTAGATACCGTGTTTTGTAGCCGTTGAAGTGCGCGATCTCTATCATATTGCCTTCGCCGCTTTGGCGTCCCGCGAAAAGCACACGCCCGCTTCCGATCGTTTGCACCGGGGTTCCTACCGGAGCGCCGTAGTCGGTTCCCAGGTGGGGCCGGTAGATCTTCAGGATGGGATGAAAACGCGACCGGCTGAAATGCGAGGTTACCGGCGCACCGAACTTCAACGGCGACCGCAGAAACGCTTTCGCGAGGGACTTTCCGTCCGCCGCATAGTACCCCGGTCGCCCCGCGGGATCGTGAAACAGCAGCGCTTGGTACCGTCTGCCCGCGTTTTCGTATTCCGCCGCAAGGATTTTCCCGTAGCCCGCTGTTTGCCCGTCCAAATATTTCCTTTTCTCCAGCACCATGCGGAACGTGTCGCCATGCCGCGGGTCGGTCGAGAAATCCAGGTCGTAGCCGAAAATTTGCGCCAGCCGCAGCGCCAGTTCCGGAGATGCTCCGGCATCCTCCACCGCATTGAACAGCGAGTCATCCACCCGGCCGGTCACGGCGACGATTTCCGTTTTCAAAGGGATTTCGCTGACGTGCGCCGCAAAGCCGCCCTCTTCCGGCACGATCTTCAGCATGCGGTCCGAATCGATCTTGTAATCGATTTCACGAAGCCTGCCTTCCACCGACCGGCCCACCGTAATAGAATTTCCGGCGCGAAGCTGTCGCAGATTGAATGCGTGTTGCGCCGCCGCGGAAGCGCCCGCCGCTTCCTGTGCGCTCAGCCCGAACTTCTCGAGTGCGGCCTTCAAGTTCTGGCCTGCGGAAAGTTTCTCATGCTGGGGAAGGATCACTTGTTCGCGGATACGCTTTGCTTCTTCCAGGGCGAGCCTCACCTGGCGATGGTATTCATCCGCCGTCGCGAGCCTTTGTTCGAAAACGAACCCCAACAACACCGCACCGGCGACACCTACACACAGAATCAGTATGACGAAGCCTCGACTCACGATTCCCCCTGGAGCCTGTAGTCGACCGGAGAAAAACCGCGGACCTCGCTCGACCATACTCCCCGCGATGGGTTGCCAGCGTAATGCACATACCTGTTTTGTCTCAACGGGGCGCTGGCGTCAAACCCGCATCGACCAGGGTGCGCTCAATTCTTCAATACGCCGGTTCCATCGAAAGGCGAGGCAAACAGCAAACGATGGGCGAGCCTTCGTGAAGGGAAGTCTTTTGCGGTGGGGCTAGTTTCCGGCGTTGATCGTGAGCGATGATTGATGCGCCGCGAAATAGTTTTTTTCGCGCAGCCTGCGGTACAGGATGCCGGCAACCTGGGCGGCCGTCGGTCCTTTCACGCGCCGCGTATTCCCGCGCAAGAGCACCGCTAAGGCGATCTTCGGGTGCGTTTCATCCGCGTAGGTAATGAACCAGCCGATTTTCGAAGGCGTGGTGTGGTCGTCGCACGTTCCCGTCTTGCCGATGGGCAGCTCGTCCCCGCCCCGGTCGTAGCTCGACTTGCCCGTGCCATACAGCACTGCGGCAAGCATGCCCTCGCGGATTTCCGGGAGGATCGGGCCGATGTTCAATTCGCGCTTCACTTTCGGCGTGAAGCTCTCCATCTCTTCCTTGCTGTGCGGATACTGCAAATAATAGAGTGTTCCACCGTTTGCAAAGGCAGCGGCAACCGCGGCCAGTTGCAGCGGCGTCGCTTGAATTCCTTCGCCGTAACTGGACATCCGCGCGACTCCGCCGTGTGTCGGCGGCGCCGTGGGAAACGAGCCGGGGTGCTCCTCGGACAGGTTGTATCCGGCCAGTTCGCCGAAGCCCAGCAACCGGCCGTACCTCGAAACCGTGTCGAATCCCAGTCGCGTGCCGAGCTGCTCGAAAAACTCGTTGTTCGAGCGCGCCATGGCTTCCGTTAAATTCATGTACTTGCGCCGGCCCACGTTCAGCATGGTGTCCGGCGTGATCACGTTTTCTTCGAGCGCCGCCAGCGCAATGGTCGGCTTGATGGTCGAGCAGGGAATGTAGCCATCGCCGAACGCCAGCTTTTGATTCACTACCGTCAGGATGCGCCCGGTGTTCGGGTCCACCGCCACCACGGCCCCGTTGTACCGCCCCAGAGCGGCAACAGCTGCAGCGCGCACCTCGGGATCATCGTATGTCGCGTCATCCGTGCTCGTGGAATCCGCAAACGTGGGAACGCCGGGATAGCGCACATAGCGGTGCAAACGCGAGCGCGTCGACGCGGCTCCCGCCGGCAATGCCGGCGCGGGCAGCACGAAAAGCGCCGCCAGCAAAATAGCGATACTGGATCTTCCGAACTCTTTCACTGTTCCCACCCTCAATCACGAAGGTCGATCGCGCCGCGACGCGCAACCCCGGATTACCCCACCGCGCATCACGCGGGGCCGACTTTTTACCTCAGGCCGTTACTTAGCGTCAACAAACTTTGCCGGAAATGCTCGGTGGCGGTCCGTTGATGCAACGGGTCGCCCGGCTTGTTCCCGCTCGCGCATGGCTTGCACTCCGCGAGCCAATCAGCAGCTTCGTTGATTCGATGCGACTTAACGCCACAAAGCTGGGTCAAAATAGCCCAAACGTTGCACTAAAGGGGCACACTCCCTCTCATCTTGCGACATCTATTTTAGGGAGTTCCCCGGTGGTACCGCAATAGAGAATAAGCCCTAGTACGACATTATGTGCTTTGTTTTCAATAGCTGACCTTCGGGCCAGCCACCTGCCCTTTCGCCCGGCTGGACTGCTCTGTTTATAAGGTGCAAACTGGGCGCGTCTCACCTTGCGACAGGGTGCGCTCCCCGCACGAGCGGCACCCTCCTGCTTGTCTCGCTTTTCCTGGCCTTTGGTTATACCGATTCCCGGTTGTGCAATGACGGCAAAAGTCGCGGTAAACCATCTGCCGCGCTCGGCGTGGATCCACAAACACGTCATTGCTCCCAACGAACAAAATCTTCCGTGCCGAAGGAAAAAAGACTTCTTCTCTAAGCCGACTCCCTTAGCGTGCGGGCCGCGCCTTCGCGGCCTCCGCTCCCGCCGCTGCTGCGGCTGTTTTCACCGGTGGCTTTTCGCCATGGGTCGTAGCTGGAGCCGCAGAGGCGTGGCCGTTCGCTCCGGAACCCGCACTGGAATTGCCCGGCTGAGGAATTTCGAGCTTCTTGCGCAGCGCATGTTCCAGCTTTTCGCGAATGTCCGTGTTTTCCTTCAGGAAAATGCGCGCATTCTCGCGGCCCTGCCCCATGCGTTCCCCGCCAAAGCTAAACCACGTTCCCGACTTCTCGATCAAGCCTTTGTCCACGCCGAGGTCGATCAAGTCGCCTTCGCGCGAAATGCCTTCGCCATAGAGAATGTCGAATTCCGCTTCGCGGAACGGGGCTGCGACTTTGTTCTTCACCACTTTGCCGCGCGTTCGCGAACCCACGACCTTGTCGCCTTCTTTGATCGACTGCACGCGCCGGATGTCCACGCGCATGGACGCATAAAACTTCAGCGCGCGCCCTCCCGTGGTCGTCTCAGGATTGCCGAACATCACGCCAATTTTTTCGCGAATCTGGTTGATGAAAATCAGGCAGGTGCGGGACTTCGAGACGATGGCCGTCAGTTTGCGCAGCGCTTGCGACATCAGCCGCGCCTGCAAGCCCATCTGCGGCTCTCCCATTTCACCTTCTAATTCCGCCTTCGGGACAAGCGCGGCCACCGAGTCCACCACCACCACGTCCACGCCGCCCGAGCGGATCAGCGTTTCGGCGATTTCCAGTGCCTGCTCGCCGTTGTCCGGTTGCGACACGAGCAGATTGTCCACGTCCACGCCCAGCTTCCGCGCATACACCGGATCGAGCGCATGCTCCGCATCGATGAACGCGGCCTGTCCGCCGAGCTTCTGCGCCTCAGCGATGATGTGCAGCGTTAGCGTCGTTTTGCCGCCGGACTCCGGGCCGTAAACCTCGATGACGCGGCCGCGCGGGAAGCCGCCGACGCCGAGCGCCGCGTCCAGCGACAGGCATCCGCTGGGGATCACGCTGACGGGCACCAGCACGTCCCGGCTGCCTAGCCGCATGATCGAGCCTTTGCCGTACGACTTCTCGATCTGCGAGATCGCCGCTTCAAGCAACTTGTATTTCTCGTCTGCCATTTCACACCTCGGTCGAGGAAAGTAGGAAACTTAAAGCTGCACCGCCGTGGCGGGCAGCGGAGCCAATAGCCCCAGCCAGAACCAATCACGGCGCCGGGAAAAGCTCCGGATCCGTTCTCGGGGAGGTCACGAAATCGAGAATTTACCACCCCCTTGTAACCGAGCTACCCTGTTTTGTGGCCTGCGCCTCTTCTCCCGATCGCCGCATCCGGAGCCCGCTCCTGGCTCGGGGCCTTAGGCCCGCGGGTTTCTTTTGCCGCGCGATCAAGATTACCGCCCGCAACCGTGCGCCCCACCTCATGGTTCGCGAGCCGTGCTTGCTCCTTTCGCGCGCATCCAACTCCACCGGTTCCCGACAGCTCAGATGCCGCAGCCGGGACAGATACCTGCCTCTCGCGCTCCTCACAGCTTAGAACATTGCTCGCAAAACCGTGCATGGCACACCTGTTGAAAACGGCCAAGGGCACGGTAACATACAGGCGAATAAAAAGCAAATATGGATATTCGCTTTCTGTTCGCTAGGCGGCATGTCGCAAAACGACCTGGAGTTTCGCCTCAAGAATACTTATAAAACCCGCGGCCGGATTTGCGGCCGAGCCAGCCCGCGGCCACGTATTTCTTCAGCAGCGGACAGGCGCGATACTTGGGATCGCCCAAACCTTCCTGCAGCACCCGCAAGATGTCCATGCAAACATCCAGCCCAATGAAATCCGCCAGCTCCAACGGCCCCATCGGATGGTTCATGCCCGTCTTCATCACCGCGTCGACAGCTTCCACACTCGCGACGCCCTCCATCACGCAGTACACCGCTTCGTTGATCAGCGGCATCAGCACGCGATTCGAAACGAAGCCAGGCGCGTCGTTTACCGCCACCGGGTTTTTTCCGAGTTTCTCTGCGAGCTTCATGGTTGTTTCAAACGTCACGTCGCTCGTCTCGAGCGCGCGAATCACTTCCACAAGCGCCATCACCGGCACGGGGTTCATGAAGTGCATGCCTACAAAGCGGTCCGGCCGCTTCGTCGTCGCCGCGAGCGTGGTGATCGAGATCGATGACGTGTTGCTTGCGAGAATCACTTCCGGCCGCGCAAGGCGATCCGCTTCGCCGAGCACTGCGCGCTTGATTTCGATTTTTTCCGGCACGGCCTCGACAATAAAATCCGCCGCCGCAATTGCGCTCATGTCGGTTACGGGCTCGAGACGCTTGAAAACCGCTCCCTTGTCCCTTTCCGGCAATTTTCCTTTTTTGATTTCTCGATCGAGATTCTTCGCGATGGTCTCGAGCGCGCGATCGAGAAAGCGTTGCTCCACGTCGCGCAAAATCACCTGGTATCCCGCGCGTGCAAACACCTGTGCGATGCCGTTCCCCATGGTTCCCGCACCCAGGACCGCCACGCTCTTGATCGAATCGATGGCCATTTCGCCTCTCCGTTGCCGGGCACCCTTGCTCCGGGAATAAGTTTGCCTTTGGCTGATCCCTCCGAAGGAAACGCTATTTCGCATCGCTGAGGGCATCAAGGATATACGCGATCCGCTTTCGGTTGTCGCCCGTCCAATCCACAAACGCGCAACCTGGAACCGTGGCCGCCAGCTCACTTGTGGCACCAAGCGAGATAGGACCGCAGCTCGAAGTCGTAAAGGCCTGCCTAAACCCGGCCTTGCACGAGGGGCAAAAAAGATTTCGCGTGGGAGCTTACTACAGCGCAAGGGAGGAAGAACTACCAACACTTTTCTCCTGGCTCCCTAGGGTGAATGGCTGGGCTGGTTCTCCATCAGGCAGGGAATTGTGTGTTTTCTGCGCGTTCCCGGGGGAAGCACGTCGCCAGATCTCAGTGCGCCTCGCCGCACCGGCCAGGCGCTCAAGCAATTTCCTGGGCGCTAGTCGGGAGGCCGCGCAACGCGAGCCATGCCGCCAGCGTGGCGAATTTTTCATCCTGCGACCACGGCGCGCCGAAAGGCCTTCCCAGTTCTCCAAGTCGGCGCAGCAGCGCGGCAGGCCCGGTGCGCAACGCTTGCTCGGCGATCTCCAAAAGTCGCCGCTCTCTTATTTTGACGGTGGCGAGCCCGGAACGTTTCGCCGCAGAGGAAAGGGCTTCGCGGAAAAGTTCTCCGTCGGCGGTGTGAATCAGCGCGTGTGATGCGAGGATTTTCTCTAAGTTCGGAAGCGTTTTTCCGGAAGCCATCAGCAAGCTGCAGCTCGTCGCCTGGATGCCCTGCCTCTCGAGCTCGGATTGCAGCTTGTGAATGGCGCGATGGGCGAGCCGGGCCGCTTCAACTTCCACGAGCGCAACAAATTTGCGGGCTTCGCCGAGCGGCAGTTTTTCCGCGGTGTGGTACGGCTGCCGGAAGCGGTAAGTAAACGTTTCGACGAGTTCGATGCGTTCCCGCGCAAGAACGGTCGGCGCGCCCTTCTCTACCGAGACCGCGACCATCGCGGCCCAACCCGAATGCGCCCGAAAGCCGACCGTGGCTTGCTTCACGCTTCGCTCCGGGCCTGTTTACCTGCGCGCAGGTACGGCCGCGCGACGGTGGAATCTTCGGGGCAAAACATTTTGCTCACTCCGGCGGCCCGCCTTCCACAACCTCTTTCACGATTTCCCGGGCCTTTGCTTCCTCCTCCGAGGAGGCAAGCACGGATTGCCGGCCATGTGAGGTCTCGCGGCGGACGCGAATCTTGTTTTCGCGGAGAGATGCCACAAGCATATCGCCGAGTGCAGGGTCTTCGCCGGACCAGACTTCGATTCCGCCGCCTTCCGATTCCCACTCGGCGTCATCGCCGGCTTCCGGCGGACCTGGAATGTTTTCTTCTTTGGACGGCGTGAGCGTTTCGGGAAGCTTTTGAACGACTCTTGAACGATCCGGTATAAGAGCCGGCGGGTTGAGCGATTGGGCGGCATCGGCACCGGAAACGTCCATTTCGTAGGCGTCCTTCACCGCGGTTTCTGCTTTTTCGAACAGGGAAAACGGCACGCCAATCTGGAAGGCCGGAAAGTTTCTTAGATTGAAAAGATGGTCTTCGCGGCGGACCGTCGTGTGGGGAATTCCCGCTTCGTCGAGGACCGTCGAAAGCTCGGCGTGCAAGCGCGGGTCATCACCCTGCCAAAACGCACAAAACGGATCTTCTTTGTCGCCGGGATTCGATTCGAACACCTGCGCTTGGGCCAGCGGCAGTTCGTCGACCAGATCCACGTCGCAGTCGGTAGAGTGCGTGAACCCGGCTCGGTAGCAGACGCGGCACTGCGGGCAAAACATAACGGGCAGTGTAACACCAAGGTGCGGGTGCTCCAAAGCTCCTTGCAACCCAATAAAACTAAAGCCCTTAGCGCTGATGAGCGTCTCCAAGCGTTTCCTGCGTCTTTTTCTAACGCCGGCGCGTATAGCAGTTAGAATGAACGCCACGAACTCATGTCCGACCGCCAAGCAAGCTGGCTCGGCCACGCCTCTCTTTGCGGCTCTGAACCTTTTCGGGAGTCTCGGGGTCTTCGGGCCGGCCGTCACGTTCTCCACGCTGATGCGCGATGAAGCAAAAAGCATCGCGCGCGGCTTGCAGCGCCGCGATCCCGACCTGCTGGACCGGCTGATCGAGCAGTATCAATACCGGCTGTTCCGCTACCTCATGTACATTACCGGAGACAAAGCGCGGGCGGAGGACTTTTTTCAGGAGACTTGGATCCGCGTGCTCGAGCGCGGCCACCAGTATGACGGAAAATCGAAGTTCGAAGCGTGGCTTTTCGCCATCGCTCGGCACCTGGTGATCGACTGGCAGCGCACGAAAAAGGCGCAAAGCCTGGACGCGCTCATCGCTCCCGAGCAGGAGAAGCCGTTGCAGGTTGCCGATCGAAACCAGCCTTCGCCGTTCGATCAAGTGCTGGCCCTGGAGAGTCAGGAGGACCTGCAGGCTTCGCTCAAGAAAATTCCCGCGATTTACCGCGAGGTACTGGTTTTGCGTTTCCAGGAAGAATTGCAAATCGAAGAGATGGCGGGAGTGCTGAGCATTCCGGTATCAACGGTGAAGTCGCGGCTGTATCGCGGGCTGGATGCGTTGCGCGGGGCCTTCCAACAAGGTGGGGCATGAGCGGGAACCTACACGAGCGCGCCTTCGAACTCGTTGCCAAAGCCAGAGTGGAGGGCCTTGCCGATGCCGAGCGCGACTGGCTCAGCACCCATTGCGAGGACTGCGCCTTTTGCAGCGAACACGCGCGCCAGATGGATCGCGCGTTGCGCTCGCTGCGCGCGGCTGCGATCCCGCTGCCGGCCGATCTTGCCAGCCGGACACAATTCCGCGTGCGGCTGCGCGCCATGGAACTGCGCGAGCGCGAACCTAAGCGACGAATGCTTTGGCTCGCGTGTTCGGCTTCCTGGGTTTTTGGCATTGCCAGCGCGCCCTTCGTCTGGCGGGTGTTCGAGTGGTTTGGCAAGCTTACCGGCGCACCCAAGCTGGTCCTCGAAATCGGTTTCGGCCTTTGGTGGACGATTCCGGCGCTGTTCGCCGTGATGGTGTTGCTGCTAGAAGCCGCGCGGCACCCGGGCGAGCCCGATTGGATGAAACCTGGCCGTTGAGAGAGGGTTCGCCGCGGGGAGCAACTGCCTTCTACCGCCTGGGAGGATAGCAGTTGGGAAAGTCGCAATGTTTCGCAGGCTTCCCTAGATTACGCGCGTGGCAGAACAGGAAAGAAGATGGCGGATTACTCGCAAAAAGTGACCAGTTCCTTCAATGAACGAATGCGGCTGATGCGCGTTCGCAGGAAAAAAGAGAAGCTGCGTTTTGCCGATGAGTTTCGCATCATTCCCCGCTGGCTGATCGTTCTAGTCATTGTGCTCTTTGTCGTGGCACAGGGCATCGCGCTTTTGGTGAACCTGACCGCCCCGGAACGCGGC